>Ga0265338_10001098_pt1 | contig 45037 bp, 21 predicted proteins | sample 42126metaG_FD_193579 | JGI IMG/M metagenome (GOLD analysis project Ga0265338, IMG submission 193579) | Rhizosphere microbial communities from Carex aquatilis grown in University of Washington, Seatle, WA, United States - 4-21-26 metaG | ecosystem: Host-associated > Plants > Roots > Rhizosphere... | reverse complement strand
AAGAAAAGACGGGTTTGAATCAATGGCTTTAAAGCTGTGCGCCGTGCGCATGGCAGACCCGAGGAAAGAAAATCGGGGCCGCAGACGTTTTATCGATTGACCGCTCGCCCTAATGGGTGACCCGTTTCCGCCCCGTTTCCGCCCCCTTTTTTACACGAATCCTATAAATAAAAATGCCTAACAAAAGAAAATCTACACCCATCGCAATATCGCACAGGTTGACTATTCGGTGATACAGGTCCGCTTCTGACTTCGTAACATATACAATAGTGCCCTTATCGACTCTGAGTCCTATCGTTCGATCAGAAATAGGGGCCTCGGGCATTTTAACCCAATAAACCATTGAAACCGAAAAAGTTAAAACAAAAAAAACAAAGAAAGATAACAATAAAACTCCGAGAATTGTTTTTTGCGATTTGGTCAGTCGGAGATGTTCAATTTGAAAAGCTGATTTCATATTAGTATTTGGAATTCTTTCCGGACTCAAAATCAGCAGGGTTAGAAACGGAAATGGGTCGGTTCCTAGTTTTGTAGGATTTCAACGATCTGCCGTTCCGATTTTCTTTCTTCGGGTCTGCCTCTGAGTTATTGCCGGTTTGGATTATTAATTTCCCGACTCTGTTTCCTCTGCGTTCTCCTGTTAAATTCCCCATCCCAATCCGCGTTAATTAGTGGAATTCGCGTCAAAGCTCTTCGTTCCTTTGTTCCTTTGTTGTGAATCCGCTTCCGTACGCATCACGGCTTGTTCGTCGAAGACCCCCCGCCCTCATCCACATCCGTGGACGTGCTGCGCACCCGTTGGTAATGAACATCGCCGCCCGCATTGTCCGACACCTTCGGCCCGGCATAAATCACTGCCACTTCCGCGATGGCCGTCGCCGGATCATTTCCAAAACCTGACAACGAAGAGAATTTTATTTGTTTTGCAGTGATGGTTTTTGAGAACCGGATGGTTTTTGGGTCAAACGACGAAACCAATTCTCCCTGCACAACCGGTTGCCAATTCGTACCGTCCTCACTCGCCTGCACTTCAAACCCGCGCACGTCGCCGATATGGTCCCGGTCATTCTGTCGCGGCATCACGACCAAACCGCTCATCGCCACTGGCTGGGCAAAACTGATGGTCAGGACGTGCGGACGCTTTGCCGGCGCGCCCGCATCGCGACCTCGCGCTGGCGCACCCACCGACCAATAAGTGTTCGGGTCACCGTCAATCGCCCCACTGGCGTTTTCGCCCTCCGCTGCCGCCGTCGCACCCACATGGCTCATGATGCGTGAATCAAAATACAGGCTCAAAAATTCCGCCGGTGAGATCGCCGTCACGGGCGCAAATTGTTCTCCCGCCATGTAATCCAGCAACGACCGGCGCAGTTGCTTCGCCACTGGACTTTGGCTGCGCTCCAGGTCGATTGAGCACACCACCAATTTGCCCGTCCCCACGCGTGCCTCAAAAACGACCCCCAGCTTCCAATTCCGGTTCCAGTCGTCCACCGCCGATACGATCGGCTGCAGACCATACGGCAGCTTGTCCAGGTTCACCGCGCGCACGCCCCGGATGATCTGCGTCCACTGCCAGTCGCAGTTCTCTTCCGTCGGAAATTCCGCCAATGCCCCGTGCCCGGTATCGCACCACAGGCCCATCATGCGCCCCCAGTTGGGATTCATCAGCCGGTCCCAGAACACCGGCACGTTGTCCAACGGCGGGCACGTCCAACCCAGGTCCGCCGCGTGTGGGATGAACAAAACCTTCCCGCCCGCCGCCAGTTTTGCCGCCGCCTCATCCCACGAACTGGTTGTCAGGACATCTGCGGGCACCGCCGTCGAAACCGCTTCGGGATATACCCAGAATTTCCAGTCGTTCGCATACGTCCCAACCTTCACCACCAGCTTGTATGCCGATGGCGCGGGCAGCTTCGAGAGGTCAACGTTGACCGTCCCCAGCGCAAAATTCTTTCCAAGGGGAATCGTGTTCGACGCAAACGTTCCTGCCAGGACAACGTTTTCAGCCGCATCACAGATTTCCCATGACGCCGCGTTCGTCAGTGGCGTCGCGCTATAATTGGCCACCTCAACATCCGATGCGAGCGTCTCCGCCGTCGTGAACACGCGCTGTTTCAAGCGCGCCAGCGGCACCACTACGTTGCAAAATTTTCTGAACTCCGCCGGCGTCACATATCCTTTGCTCTCCCAAAACGGGTCCAGCACCCCGACAAACGCCGACCCCTGGCCCACATAATCATGCAGGTCGAGCAATTGAAAACCCGCCAATCCGCGCGTGAGCAGGTTCGCTTCAATCTCTTCCTTATAGCATTCCACCTGGAATTTGCCGGAGGCCTTCACAAAATCTCTGTTCCGGTCCAACACCCCATGCGCTGCCGCTGAATCGCGGAAAATCTCATAATTCCCCGGCCGCATGTATCCTGTGAATTTTTTGATGACGTCGTAATCCGGATACGCATCCCATTGCCCCAACTCATGCGCCACGACCGGTATCGTCACGCCTTCCAGCGCACTCGAATAATCTTTCCCGAACCAACCCGAAGGTCCGCGCACCTGATTGCGTCCAAAGCGCGAAGTCGTTGTCCAATCGAGTTTGTCCAGCGGTCCCGGCGCGTCGGGGTCCGTGAATCCCGTCCCGCTCGTGTACAACCGGCGCGGGTCCACCGTGCGAAAATGTTCTGCCCACTTCGGCAGCACATCGCGCCAATGCCCCTTCGGCTCATTGCTCGGCGAGAACAGCATGAACGACGGATGATTGCCATACGCTTTATTGATGCGCTCCGTTTCCGCATAAAGCATCGCCTCCATCGGCGACCCCACGTCAAACGTGTTCCACATACCCGGCTCGATGCAGATATAGAACCCCACCTCATCCGCCGCCGCGAACGCTGCGTCCGGCGGGCAGAACGAGTGGAACCGCATATGGTTCAACCCATAGTCCTTGCAGGTCTGAAATAATTTCAGCCAATAGTCCACTTCCATCGGCGGATGGCCCGTCAAAGGAAAATCGCCACCAGAATGTGTTCCGCGCAGATACGCCGGCTGTCCGTTCAAGGTAAACTGCGTTCCGTCTCGCTTGAAATCACGGAAGCCGAAGAAGACTTCTTTCTTCTCCGTCACCGACAAACTTTGCCGATCGGGTCTTATGGCAGCGGTCAAGGTGTACATCACCGGACTGAACTCGTTCCAGGCCAGCACGGGAAATTCGCTCTTCAATTCCGCTTCCACCACGGTCCAACGTGAGTTCGAAACCACTTTCACCAGTTCGGGCCGGCCGCTGCCGCGATCGCCCATTCTCGGGATAAAACTCAGCGCCAGCCAATTCGTGACCGAATTTCCCGTCAGGTTCCCGACCAGCACTTTTGTTTGGACGTTATTTTTCTCAAAGCTGGGATACACCTGCACATCCTCGATCCATACCAACGGCGTGGCGCGTAATTCCATTTGCCCCACGATCCCGTTCCAGCTTTGCGCCAGCGAATCGGAAATACTGTGCGCGTCCGGCCGATACGGCATCAGCATCCGGTTATCCACCCGCACCGTCAGCGTGTGCTTCCCGGGCGCAATCCCCACGCCCAGTTCAAATTCATGCGGCGCACACAACGAATTATTCGTGCCAATAAGATTGCCATCCAACCACACGCGCGATTCCCAATGGGGCCGTTCAAGAAAAAGCACCAGCCGGTTGCCCGCCCAATCGGCCGGTATCTCGATATCCCGCTGATACCATGCCGCGCCCAGGTAGTGCATCGGCGGCTGGCTCACGAACGGCACCTTCACCGCGCCCGCATGCGTGTAATTTGTATAATCCGCCCGTAAAAACCAGTTCCGGTCATAAAGTGAAAGCACCCACGGCGTGTTCGTGCTGATCTCGTCGCCATAACCCTGCGCCTGCAACACTCCCGGCAGTTTGATGGTGTCTGGCAGATTGCGCGTCGGCCAGTTTTCCGCAATACCAGTATCCGCCCGGTCCATGGCAAACCGCCATTCACCCGCCAGTGGGATCGTGTCCACCGCAAAAGCGAATTGCGCCGTCGCCAAAAGTGCAAATATCCATTTCATTTGAATGCAGTGATGTCCAATGTCCGGCTCTTGCCCGCCGCCAGTTTCAGTTCCACAACCTTGTCTTCGTAACGTACACTACATGGGCCACCGCGCCCACTGTGGATGGTTGCGCTGGTCAATTTCCCTTTGCTCCATGCCACATCCACGGTGAATCCGGTCCGTGCCCGCAGGCCCTTGATGCTTCCCTCCGGCCACGCTGAAGGCAGCGCAGGTAACAATTCAATCTCACCCGCCTGCGATTGCACGAGCATCTCCGCGACGCCCGCCGTGCCGCCGAAATTGCCGTCAATCTGAAACGGTGGATGCGCGTCAAAAAGATTCGGGTAACAACCTCCCGTCCACTGCGAGCCATTGGGATTTTTGCCCGCTGCCGGCTTGATGAGGTTTTGCAACAGTATGAAGGCATGGTCGCCATCCCGCAGGCGCGCCCACATCCCCAACCGGAACGCCGTTGCCCAGCCTGTGCTTTCATCACCGCGTGCGATCAATGTCTTCTGTGCCGCCGCAGCCAGCTCCGGTGTAGCGGTCAGAGAAATCTCGTTACCCGGATATAATCCCCACAAGTGCGAGGTGTGCCGGTGATGCGGGTCTTGTTCCGGATATTCTTCGAGCCATTCCATCACCCGGCCATCGCTCGCGATGCGCGTCGGCGGCAGGCGATCACGTTTTGTCTTCAACTCCGCCGCCAGGTCTTTGTCCACGCCCAAAATATCCGAAGCCTCCATGCACGCGCCGAACAGAAACCGCAGCAATTGGTTGTCCATCGTCGGCCCCAAACAGATATGCGCCGGCTTGCCATCCGGCATGAGAAAAGCGTTCTCCGGCGAATTAGCCGGCGCGGTGACCAGCCAGTTGTTCGTGGGATATTCGATCAACATGTCGCAGAAAAATTCCGCCGAACCGCGCATGACTGGATAGATTTCCTTCAGGAACTTTTTGTCGCCTGTGAATCTCCAATGGTCCCACAAATTCTGGCACAGCCACGCTGAATCGCTGGCCGTCGCGCCCCACGACGCACTCTCGCCCGGCGACGTGAAATCCCACGCATTCGCCAGCACATGCGCCACCCATCCCCGTGCGTTATAGTAAGCCTTGGCCGTCTTCGCCCCCGGCTCCTGCATGGACTCGATGTAAGAAAACAGCGGCTCGTTCAACTCGCTCAGATTACAGACATCGGCGGGCCAGTAGATCATCTGCAGGTTGATGTTCAGGTGATAATCCGCGCTCCACGGCGGCGTGGTCGTGTCCGCCCACAAGCCTTGCAGGTTCGCCGGCATTCCGCCCGGTCGCGATGACGAGATCAGGAGATACCGGCCAAAATTGAAATACAGGACCGCCAGCGCCGGGTCATTCGCCAAATCCAATGCCGCAATGCGGTCCGCAGTCGGCTTCGCAGCAATCTCTGGATTCGTCGACGCGATCTCCAGCTTCACGCGGTCATAATAGCTTTTGTAATCCGTAACGTGCGCCGCGAGCAGCTTGGCATATTTTTTCTTGGCCACGCGTTTCAAGTCGGTCGCCGCGGCCAGGGCCACATCCCGGCGGCTTATTTTCGCAAAACGCTCGTAATCGGTCGCCGCCGTGACCAGCAACAGAACTTCATCCGCGCCTGTCACCGAAATCTTCCCGTCCGCCGCAGAAATTTTCCCACCGGTGTTGAGAACTTTTAGACGAGCTGCATATTTGACCCCGTCCCCACCCGCGCCGTTGGTCATCGCGCCGGACATCAGCAATTCATCTTTACCAACATTCTCTGTTTTGAATCGTTCCGGCCGGTCCAGCGCCACGTCGCACGTGATCTGGCCGGGCCGATCCGCCGTCAGTCGCATCACCACCGCCTGGTCGGGTGCGCTGACAAAGATTTCGCGGACAAATTTCACCCCGCCACGCGAAAATTCCGTGCGCGCCACCGCCGTGTTCAGATCCAGCTCCCGGCGATAATCCGTCGCCTCATTGGTATTCGCGTATGTGAATTGCAACCGCAGGTTGCCCAGCACCTGGTAGGAGCCATAAGCCACGTTCGCTCCATGTCCATTGCCTGAGCCCGGACCCGCACAGGTGAAATTCCGGTTCACCAGCCGTTCGGCCTCGATATTTTTCCCCTCCAGCAACAACTGGCGGATTTCCGGCAGCGCCTTCGCGGCATTCGTGCGGTCAGCATTTTGCGCCGAACCCGACCACAGCGAATCTTCGTTCAACGCCACGCGCTCACTTTCTATCCCGCCGAAACCCATCGCGCCCAATCGCCCATTACCCAGCGGCATGGATTCCGTGAAAGCCTTCGCCGGTTTATCAAGCCAGATGGTTGAATCCGGTGAAAAACCAAATGCGGATTCAACGACAACAGCACCTGAAGCGAACAGGGCAAGAAAAATGCGGTAGTGGCGGTTCATGGCGTCATTATTTGACGCCCTTGATGGAAACGGAAGAACTTTTCAAGCCCGGTGCACTGGCGTTCAAAGTGATTTTCCCACCACTGGCTTTTACAAAGACGACACATTTGCCCTGAAACGCATGACGTTCTGTCGCCTGAAAACTGGCAGTGCTGGCCGTATCCGCATTATCCACTGCGGCAATGAGGCCCGGGCCTTTGAGTGTGAACGTGACCAGATCATCCGCCCGCGGAACAAGGATGCCGTTCGCATCCAAAATCCGGGCGCGCACGATCGCTACGTCGTCCCACGACGTTCCAATCTTCGCGTTTTCCGTATCCAGTTGGATGCGAACCGGCTTGCCGGCGGTACGAAGCTCGTCCAGTGCAACGACTTTGTTCCCGTTCCTGGCAATCGCCTTCAACGTGCCGGGCGCGAACGGCACCTTCCAGACGCGGGGCGAGGCATCGGCATTGATTTTTTTCACGCCCAGCGACTGGCCGTTCAGGAACAATTCGACTTCCTCGCAATTGGAATAAGCCTCTACCGTTTCATCGTGGGCCGCCGTGTTACGTGGCGTCCAATCGGCGAACTGCACCTGCGTGTGCAATTCTTCGCCGCCATAACCGGGGTCGTTCGGCATCCGGTCATCCGGCGCGGTCCGGCGCGCGATGCGCACCATCGGCTGGTCGCTCCACCAGCTCGCGCGCTCGAACGCCATCGGCTTCTCCACGCCCGTGCGGTCGAGCAGGCCCGACGCGTGGCCGATCAACGGAAACCGCCGCGTCTCGCCAAGATAATCCACACCCGTCCAGATGAACTGTCCGGAATGCGAAGGATTATCGCGCAGCCAAAGCCATGTTTGCCGGTCATGCCGTTGCTCGGTGCCAACAATCTTCCGCTCCGGTTTAGCGCGTTGCGCCTCCAGCAATTCGTTATCGCGATAATTCGTCCCGACCACATCCAACAGGTCCGCCAGGCCGTTCGTGTAATCGCCGCTCACATTCGGCCGGAACAACGCCTGCGTGACCGCCCGCGACGGGTCGTTCTCGTGACAAACCCCAACCAGCCCGCGTGCGATCGGGATGGCCAGCTCCGGCTTCGGCGTGTCGTGGATCTCATTGCCGATGCTGTAAAGCACCACGCACGGATGATTGCGGTCGCGGCGCACCGTATCGGCGGCATCGATCTTCGACCATTCATCGAAGAACAAATGATAATCGTACCGGTTTTTCCCGACTTCCCAGCAATCGAAAAATTCGTCCATCACGAGAAAACCCATCCGGTCGCACAGGTCGAGAAATTCCGGCGCGGGCGGATTATGCGCGGTGCGGATGGCATTGGCGCCCATCGCCCGAAGTGCCTTCAAACGCTCTTCCCAAACCGCCATCGGCACCGCCACACCAAAAGCGCCTCCGTCCTGATGCAGACCGACTCCATAGAGCTTGAAATTCTTCCCGTTCAGCCAGAAACCAGTCTTGGCATCAAAATGCGCGTCACGGATGCCGAAGGTTGTGGTGGTCTCGTCAAGCGCATCTTTGGCCGAATAGATGGTGCTGGTTGCCTGATACAGTTTTGGATCGTCGAGATTCCAAAGGTCTGGTTTTGCAAGAGCGATTTGCTGCGTCACAGTCATCGCGACCTGCGCCGGGATGGAACATACGGAATGCCCCATAACGAACCTTTTTCCGTTCGGGCCGAGCAGGCTCGTTTTCAATAGGACCATTGCCGGCAGCTGGGATTCGTTGGTGATCGTGGTTTGGACCCGGACAACAGCCTGCGTGGCCGTCGCGGTCGGTGTAGTGATATAAACTCCATCCCGCTCGATGTGGACCGGATCAGTCACGATCAACCGCACGTGCCGATAGATGCCACCGCCGGAATACCAGCGCGAGGCGGGTTGCTCCGAAGTATCCGCGCGCACGACAAGGGAGTTCAGCGCACCAGAACCGTAGTTGAGCCCTGCATCGGTCAATTCGTAGGAAAACCCGACATAACCGCTGGGCCGATGGCCGAGCAGATGGCCATTGATCCACACATCGCTGTTCTGCATCACCCCATCGAATTCGATGAACACCCGGCGCCCCAAAGAATTCGCCGGTAATGAAAAATCCCTGCGATACCACGCGATGCCGCCCGGCAGAAACGCCCCCGCTCCACCGGTTTTGTTCGTCGCAGAAAACGGCCCCTCGATGCTCCAATCGTGCGGCAGATTCACCGTGCGCCACGCAGAATCGTCAAAGCCGGCATTCTCGGCGCCCGCTGGAGCTGCGAGCGAGAATTTCCAGCCCGCGTCCATGGGAATTATTTGGCGCGACGAACCGGCGAATGCCGCACCGACAGACAAAGCGAGGCCCGTGAGAAATGATAGAGTTCTTATGAGTGATACAGACGAGACCAGAGGCAGCTGAGGTTTCATCAGTATTGAGCGGGTTTAAGGATTTTTAGTTGAGACATCGGTGGCCGCCCCGTCATCATGCGTCGTGACCGGGTGCGTGCTGGCCTCGCCCGGCTCAGTCTCCAACCGGCTCAAACGACTGCGCGGCAGCACCAGCGACCCGAATGCATCCGGTTTGGCCGGGTCAAAAGGTTTCACATCCGCCGCCAGATGCCTTTTCAGGTCCGGAATGGATGTCCTGATTCCCTCCACGACACAGCGCGCTATCTCATAGGCGCCGTAAGCGGTGAAGTGCGTGTCATCCTTCAATTCCTTCTCCTGCCCGGGAAACGTGTTGGCGGGAAAATGTACGAAGAGCTTTATGGATTCTTCCGGCCCCAGCGTGTCATACAGGATTTTGCTCATCGCATTGAGGTCGATCAACGGGACGTTTTCCTCTTTGGCCACCTGGCGCACCGCCTCCGGATAATCGCCGAGGGAATTTTGGATCCTGCCCGTCTCATCAAACGTGCGCCGGTTCACGGAGGTGACCAGCACCGGGTAGGCCTGCCGCGCGCGGGCCACGGCGATGTCCTGCTTCAGCAGCTCTTCGTAAGTCGTGAATGCATCCGCATGCGCGCCGCCGGGTTTCTGGTCGTTATGCCCGAATTGGATGAACAGGTAATCGCCCGCCTTAAGCGTTTCAAATACTTTTTCGTTCCGTTTTTCGCCTGAGAAACTTTTGAGCGATTCGCCGGATTCAGCGTGGTTCGCGACGACGATCCCGGAATCAAGAAATCGCGGCAACATCTGTCCCCACGCACACCAGGGCTCCTTGCCCTGGTCGCACACCGTGGAATCCCCCGCGATGTAGATGACCGGCACGTTATCCACCTTTTCGATCACCACCGCCGCGACGCCTGGCCGCGCACCATTGAATTCGAGTGTCAATTGATCATCCCAATCCAGGTGCCCGTCCAATTCATCCTTTTTGAGCCGAACACGTCCGCCGGATCTCAATCCCGGCCGGCGCACATTGACCAAAAAGGTCCGGGTCGCGAATTTCCCTTTTTTGGTTTCAACATTTTCGACCATCAGCCGGCGTGCCTCGGCCTTGATGGTATTGGTGGTCGGACCCGTCGCATCGCCCAGCGTGACCGTGACGCGATAATTTCCTTCCGGAACATCTACCGCGAAAAGGAATGGCGGGGTCGCATTGGTTCCCATAAATCCATACCCAAGGCTTTTGGAATAGGCGGCGGCCAGAGGAACCCGGACATGTCCAGACGCGATCTTGCCCGGGCCAAAATCAAATTTCCATACGTTGGTTTCAGCGGCAACCGCCTGCGACAGTACTAACCCGCCGAGCAACAGCGCAATCATCCGCGGGTAATGAGCGGCGACTTTTGGCATCCGGATTTCTTTCGTCATTTGGATTTGGTTACTCGCCTCGAATTATGCCCATCTGCATTGGTTGCGCCAATCATCCTTACGGAATGCGTATCCGGTAGAAGCGTTGCGGGAAATTCGTGGCCGATAAATCGTCGAAGAACATCGGCCCGCCGTTAAAGAGACCGGTGCTGATCAAATCCCAATTGGTCCACGGCGCTTGCACCAGGTTGGTGCTGGCGCGGATCTCATACCCGACGCCGGACAGGCCGGTGAAGTTGAGCCGGAAGGCGCCATTGGTCAACTGAGACAGCATATTGAGCACTGGCGGCGGAATGGTCATCACGCCCAGGGTACCATCCACATTCAAGTTGCCGGAATTCCACGCCAGCCCGGAAGCGAGCGGCGGCAGGCTCAAACTCGCGAACGAACCGCCGTAAGTTCCCGCGCTGAACAGTTTGAACGAGTCACCGGCAGCCAACTCCGCCACTCCGATGTTCGTCACCACCAGCGTGCCGTTTTCACTCAACGTGCCGGAGATCTTCGCTGCATCGTTTGTGAGCGGCGAATGTTGTAGCTGGATGAAAGTCGTGCTGCCGGCCGCCAGCGTGAGATTATTGCTAACAGTTAAAGTGCCGAAGCCCGCCAATGGTCCCGGCGCAAACCCACCGTTGACGTTTACGTTCACCCCAGCACCGGCAAGGACTCCCGTGCCGCCGAGTTGGCCGCCTTTTACCGTCACCGGCGAACCATTGAAAGTGCCGTTGACCAGCAGCAGGCCGTTGCTCACCACGGTGGTTCCCGTTTGCGTGCTGGCGCCGGTCAAGGTCCACGTGCCCGTCCCTTCCTTGATCAATTGAACGACTCCCTGGAAGGAAGCAGCGTTGGTCGCATCAGTGTTCAAGCCGCCGACGCGCCACGTCACCAGGTTCTTTCCACCGGCACCGCCAGCGCCATCCGCGCCCACTGAGACACTGCTGGCCGCGGAAAATTCACCGATGGGAATGACGGCATTCGGGGCCGAGCGCGAATACATGTTGATGTTCGGCCCGATGTTCAGTCGGGCGTTCGGCCAGCCGTTGATGTTGGTCGGCCGGAAATCATCGCCGCCCGTGCCATTCAAAACGTTGATGAGTCCCGTAAAAGCGCTCCAGTTGCCGGAGATATCGCCGCGCACATACTGCACCACCAGATTCATTGTGCCGCTGCCCGAGAGGGTCCCCGAAAGCCCAGGCGAAAGAAATCGCACTGGCAAATGAATGGTGCCCGTCTGATTCGCCGGAATCACCAGCGCATTGGTATTGCCGCCATAATCGGTGCCGTCACTCCCGTTCCAGCCGTTGAATTGCAGCGTTCCGCCAGCAAACGTGATCGGACCGGTGCCCAGGCCGGACCGGTTGGCGCCGATGCTGCCGGTAACTGTGGTGCCATTGCTCAAGACCAGTCCGCCGGAACAGGTGTTCGTCGTTGAAATCGTCCACGTGCCCGTGCCGGTTTTGATCAACATGTTCGTACCCGTGATTCCCCCCAACCCACTGAACGTATAATTCTTCGACGCATTATAGGTGACCAACGACGGCTGCACCGAACCGGGCACCGCTACGGCCACGTTGTTCGAACCGTTGTTGTCAAAGGTCACGATATCACCGTTGTTAAAGATGGTGACCGTCGTGTTGGATTTCCAATTGAACGCGCCGCCGGCGTCCCAGATGTTCGCCCCACCGTCCCCTTTCCAGGTCAGGTTTCTGGACGTGAAGACCGTGCCGGGCGTCGCGCTGGCTTCGGGCGAATCGGGCCCCAGGCCCACGGAATTGCTGGCGGCCACGAAATAATAATACGTCGTGCCATTGGCCAGGCCGGTGTTGGTGTAACTCGTGCCGGCATAGGCAGAAAGTACGGTGACATTCTCATTGCCGCTGCTCGTCCCACGATAAAGATAATAACCTTTCGCCGCATTCGCCACCGGTGTCCAGTTCAGGGTGACCTGGGAATTGCCGGGAATGGCCGATAAGCTTGCCGGTGCATACGGCGGGGCGGTGACGCTCTGGGAACTATTGGCCGAGACCGCCGCCGCATTCACCGCCGACACCTGGTAGTAATACGTCGTGGATATATCCAGGCCATTATCGGTGTAGGTCGTCTCGGTCACGCTCATCAGGAACGTGAACGGCCCGCCGGGACTGGTTGCACGACGGATGATATAACCAACCGCGCCGGATACCGGCGACCAATTGAGAACCACCGTGTCGCTATCCGTAAAGTTTGCCGTGAGCGCGCCGGGCGCACTGGCAGGCGCCGAAGGCAACGGCACCGCCACCGCCGCGGTGGAATTGCCGCTCGTGCCGCCCGCGCTCGTTGCGGTCACGTAATAGCTGTAAGTGCTGCCATCCGTTGGTGACGTGTCCGTATAGGTCGCGCTGGTGACATTGTTGGCCAGCACGATCGTTCCCAAAACGTTCGACGCGCCGCCGCCGTTGTCAAACAGGGTCGAACGATAGACCGTATAAAAATTCGCTCCCGCGGACGCGGTCCAATTCAACCCCACACTTTGGTGGCCCACGCTGCCGACCACCAGCCCCGCGGGCGCGTCCGGCGCCGAAGTGGCCAGGCTACCCGAAGGCATGGCGCCACCGCTCTCCGGCGAATTGGTACTGGTACCGACCGTGTTCGTGGATTGCACCACGTAATAATACGTTGTGCCATTGACGGCGTTGGTGTCGAGATACGTGGCGTTATTCCAGCCACTGCCGCACACCGGACCCACGACCCCGCTGGTGATGGCGACATAATTACTGCCGGAATTGGTCGTGCGCAAAATATTGTAACCCGTCGCACCGGGCATCACCGGCCAACAAACCAAATTACTTCCATTGCCCGGGTACGCCACCACGCTGGCGGGTGCGGACGGGACATAGCCCGGCATTTCCAGCCGGATATAATCATACATGGCATGGTTGGCAAAGTAACCGCCCTTGCGCATGTTGATGGTGATGGTGTTCGGCCCCTGCGCCAGCAGGCCAGTAAACGTGATGCGGTGGTCCGAATAAAGCCCATGGATCCCCTCGCGGATCGTGCTGTCACTCTCATTGCCGGAGCCGTCATAAGCCGGGTCATAGCCGTTGACACCCGCGATGTTGTTACCGTTGACCTGGATGATCAGTGGGCCCTGATAATCCGAAGCGGTGGCGATATATAACGAGGCCGTGCCGCCGGGCGCAGAATCCAGATTGAAATTGATGGTTGAAGTAGATGGATTGTAATTCCCTGCGCTATCCGTGACGACGGGCTGGCAAAAATTCCAATCGGTTGTCCACCGGCTTTGGCCGACGGTGTAACTGGGTCCAGCGGGGAAATCAAAAGGGTATTCGAGCCATTTGCTCCAGACAGGACTCGGATTCGCCGGGTTGGGGCCGAGGTCGCCCACCCACCAGTCTTCGCCATGGCGGAATTTTCTGGCCGTCCGGTCAGGGTATCCGATCTCAAAGACTGTTGGCCCCACCCGCGCAGGCGTCCAGGTGACCGTGCCCAGACTATTGGTCGCGCCACCGGTCACCGTGACACTGAACGGTGAGGCCGGGATGTCTATGGAGTTGGGGGTACTGCCGCCCGTCTGCGCCTGCGATTGAAAGGTGCCCGCCGCCCCCGGGCCAAAGGCGTAGAGCGTATAATTATTCGTCGCAATGACGTTGGGGATGATGAAATTGCCATTACCATCGGTCCGCACCCAGAATTGATAGGGCTTGGTCCACATCTGAAAATCATAATTGTTGGTGATGGTGACCGGCTGGCGTATCAAGCCCACCCACAAATTGGAGGCGGACGCGTTCGGATTAAAGGTGTCACTGATGACGATTTGACCAGCGACGGTTCCACGGTTTGCCGGCGGCGCATAATTTGCCACATTGGTGAACCATGTGTATGGCCAGGCACTCGCTTCGGTAGTGGCCTGCGCCAGGGCATCCTGGTAGAGCGCCTGCGCGGCCTGGTTGGTCTGCGTGATGGCGCTGCTGATGTTGTTGCAATAGATGAAATAAGGCCCGTAGACGTGCGTCCAATCCTCGCCCGCCCCCCAGAAGGAATCCGCTCCACCGCCGTAATGACCCCCATGCGTCATGTTCAGGATGGTCGTCCCGATGTGGCTCATCAATTCGCGCTTCAGCGGGCCACCATTATAATATTCCGCGGTGGCGGACACGTTCCAGAGGCCCACATTTTTTCCACCCGTGCCCACGCTGCTCCAGCCCCAGACCCGCTGGTCGCCAAAATCCGCGCTGTACTTGTATTTGTCCTCGTATCGTCCGGCGTAGATCCCATTCGTCCACAATGAGACCTCCTGCGGTGCGCCGAGCACGCCGATGGCCACCGCGCTGGGAGAAACCGACATCAACCGGTTGCGGCTGGCGTCCACGCTCATCCAATTGAACAGCGTCCCGGCGTAAATATTATCGCGCGTCTCGCCCATGCTCAGAAAGCCATCGATGCTGCGATGACTCCAGATGGGCGTGACATAAAATCCGGAAGAGCCGCGCCGCATGGAAAAGCGGACCTCCATGGTTCCGCTGCTGCCCGAACTGCTCACCAGGCTGATTTCGGCATAGTCGCCCCCGTTATTGGCCGGATCAGCGATGAGGCTGTAAGAAAAAGTGCCGCCGCCGAAGCCACCGAGCTCCCAATACAACTGGCCGCCGTTGTTGCCGCCGGAAAGCAGATTCACCGTCTGCGTGCCACCGCCATTGTCGTAGGTGTAATTGACCTGGTCGATGGTCGCACCGGATTTGGTGCAGAGGATGGAAACAATTCCGTTGGCGATGGTTACGCTGGTGCCATTGTCCGTGAGCGTGACGTTAGCACCCCGGACGGGGTAACCGGAAAATACGACTGCTAAAAAACCGAGGCACCCCGTTATTCCCCGGATGTGACGCCAAACATATTTCACACAGCCTGCTTTCCGGATCCATCATCAATTATTCATGACCTTAAATCCGGGTGCTGGCGTCACTGCCCCTGGAAATCAATAAAACCTCTCAAACACTTTTGCGCAAAGCTGGTTGATCGCGAGGATGTCGTATCCATTAGCATCTTTGGCAGATGACCAGTAAGGGTCATTCTTAATTGTTTGTTCGACGCGGTAATCTGCATGAGCAAATGACACGCTGTTATCGCTGAACAGAAGATCCCAGCCCATGGACCGGCTATGGGCGAAATCCGTTCCTTCAGTCGCTATCGTTGGCATCCCCGACGCATCCTTAGGCCCCCAAGCGCGAGTATCCATGAAATCCAGGCCGAAAACCCGTCTTTGTTTAAAATCGCTGGTTTTTCTGTAGGTTTGATTGAAGTTGTTATTGAGGGCATCCACCACCCAGGGATTATAGATATAACTTGCGCGCACGCTGCCCGGGTTGTTCGCATCTGTTGCGGAAGTACTGGTTGTGAGGAGGGGTTGGTAATTTAGCCAGCCTTCCTGAGAATTTTTCGCATTGAGTCCGGGGCAATAAAACATACTGCCATCACCCGCCATCCGTTGCGGATACAACATCCCAAAATTCCTCCAGAACGTACCAGTCACAATTCCACTGGCATCCGGATTATCACCATAGTTGTCCCAGGATTGGGAAAGATGAAAGCCGGGCTTATTACCATCATAAAAGAGCCACCGCGTGTAGTAACCGCCCTTGACTATGCCCACCGCATTGCCGCCCGCTTGAGTGATCGGGAGTTGTGACTCATAATCCTCGGCATAGGTGGCACAGCCCAAGCCCTGTTCCTTCAGGTTATTAATGCAGTAGGCGCGTTGCGCCCGCTCCTTGGCGCTGGCCAGGGCGGGCAAAATCATTGCCGCCAAAATCGCAATGATGGCGATGACCACAAGCAATTCAATCAGCGTGAACCCGGCTGCTGGCACTGGACCGGTTTTGCCAATCGGTTTAACGGATATCTTCATAGTGTCTTACAATTTTACTTGGTTATCAGCATTCCGGCAAGCGCGCTAAGGCTAACTTAGCGCGCTGCCGGCAAGGTGTTTACGGATAGATCAATCGATAGAATACCATCGGATTGGCCGCATTGATGATGACGGTCGCATTGGTGGCCGCACCGCTGCCCGCCACATCGAACCAGTTGGTGCCGATGCCGGTACTCGCCGAATTGGTCTGCGTTTGGAGCCGGAAGCCCAACCGGTCCGGCGGCCATGACAGTGACATCGTGTTCCCATTGACCACAGACTTGATCGGGAACGCATTCGTGTTCACCAGGGTGATTCCACCGCTCAGGAGCTGGATCGACCCATCAACATTGAGATTGGTCGCCCATACGTAAGCGCCACTCTGCAGATTGGTCGGCGGCAGAGTGATGGAGGCGAACCCGCTCACCGCATGATTGAACAACTGGAAGACCGTGCCATTGGCGATATTGGTTCCTCCATTGGTGACCACCAGGGTGGCCGTGGCTCCGATCGTGAACGATGGCGAAACCAGTTCCGAGGCATTCGGCGTATTGGTCGAATTCAACGTCATGAAGATGGCGCCGTTCAGCTGCGCATTGGTGGTGATGGTCAGGATGCCGGTCGGCAATCCGACATTGACGGTCGAATACTGGTTGGCGACCAGAATCCCGTTTACAGTGCCCACACCCGAGAGGGTCTGGTTAGTCTTCAGATCCATGGTGCCATTCGTCACATAGATTGTATTGGTCACGACCCCATCCGGGAAGAACTCCAGATTCGGGCTGGTCGGATCCGTCTGGTTGAGGACATATCCAGCCTTGGAAACATCCAGGACTGCCGTCGGCGTCGCCAGGATGATGGCCGGGGAGTTGGACGGGATGTTATTCGGCGCTATGAATGCCAGAATACCATTGCTGACCGTCGTATTACCCAGGTAAGACTCACTGGGCAAAACCACCACGTTCGAGATATCGTTAAAATCATTATCCTGAGTGAATACTGCGTTTGTCCGCGCACCCTGGAACGTGAGTTTGGCAGTACCGGTTTTAACGATGGCGTTATTGGTGGTAGGAGCACCATTGAGGATGGCGCCGGCGAATACGCAGTCCTGGTTTTTGGAGCCGATGACATAGGTGCCCGTCCCTGCCGCACTGCCGCCATTGATTGTGCCCTGGCCCGTCAGCGAGCCCAGATAAACCGTGCCGCCGCTGCGGATGAACATGCTGCTGCCGGGCTCCAATTCGAAGGTGGTATTATCACCACCATTCAAAGTGCCCACATTGCCGAACCAGCGTAGCGTACTGGCAGCCTGAACACGAACAGTGCCCGGGAAGTTCTGTAGTTGTTTCACGGTAAGATTTCCGAAGGTTAGACCTGTGGTAGCAAAGACTAGATTCGTGCTGTTCGGTCCCCCGTTGAAATTACCGCTGATGATGTCGCCCAATGCGTCAGAATCGTAACGTGCCGTCTGGGCTTCCGGTACGATGATATTGTTGTTAACGGTCGGCGCGCCGCCGGATTGGTGAAGCACCAGCGTCGCATTATTGCTCAAGGTCAGGTCGCCCGTAGCGCCGCCGACCGTCGCCCCATTGGCCCACATGAGTGAGCCACCCGCACCGACCACGGTGCCGCCGGTATAAGGATTGGCCAAATTGAACCGCAAGGTATTTGTGCCAAAGAGATACACTTTGGTCTTGGCCCCAGCCGAATTGTCCACAATAGAACCATTCCACGTGGTTGCCGCCGTTTCCAAAATGGTCAAGGTATTCGTGCCGGTGCCGCTGCCGCTATTGGTGATGACACCATTCACTGTGCTGGCCAGACCGGAAAGGGCGTTGATCGTTTCATTGAACCCATTCATGTCGAAGGTGCCCGCGGTTGAACTTCCACCGTCCAGGATCAGCCAGCCGGTCGAACCAGCCACCGCGTTGCCATCAGGAACCTGTTCCGAAGCGGTCAGCTTCACAATCCCGTTGCTGACATAGGTGTTTCCTTGATACGCCAGTGATGAGCCAAGGGTAACCGTTCCGCCGCCATTCACCACCAACTGGCCGGCGCCAAACACATTGTTGGTCAATGCGTACGTTCCCAGACGGTTGATGTTCAAACTGGTACCATTCGTGACGGCACTGAATCCCAGGCTGCCGGTCGCCCCGCCATTGCCGACCTGCAAGGTGCCCGAGGCGATGGTGATCGGGCCGGTGTTGATATTGTTACCGGAAATTGCCAGCGTCGCACTGCCCTGTTGCGTGATGGCGCCAGCACCGCTGATTTGACCAGCTACCACCGCCGAGGCGGCCTGTTGGAACACCAATTGGGCATTGTTGGTCACGTTGCCGCTGCCCAGCGCGCCGTTGACCTGGACGATACCGCTCTTGATGACCGTCGGACCGGCATTGTCGTTGATGGTATTGATCACCAGCGAACCGGAACCGTCTTTAGTGATTCCGCCGTTGCCGCTGATCTTGCCGCCGCCATCCGCAAACGTATAAGTGGCCGCCGTGACGTTACTGACGATGACCAAACTCGGTTGGACCGGTACCGTGATGTTAACTGTCTGCTGGGCGGCGCCGTTATCATCGAACCGGACGGTGTCGCCGTTGGTAAACGCCCAGGGATTACCACCACTCACCCAATCCAAAACGCCGGTCAAATTCCAGGTGCTGCCTGTGCCGCTCCAGGAGAGGCTATCGCTGGCCGCATCGGCAATCACCAGATCGATTTCACCGCCATTTGCTACCAACGTCGCTGATTTTCCGCCTTGCGTAAATCCGGACAAGGTCAAGTTCGCCACGCCGCCAGCCAGGCTGCCGAATTGGATCAGCTTATAAGTGCGATTGGTCAAAGGCGTGGCCGCAAGCTGGATGATTCCATTGGTGATGCCCAAGCCACCGTTGACCACCAGCAAATCGCTGTTGGCCGTGTTGGTGGAAAGATCCAGCATCACTGTTCCACCGTTGAGAACCAGGCTGCCCACCGTCAAAGTCCCAATGGTACCGCCGCTGGTACCAGGTGAAATCGAGGTGCCCGCACCGGCCGTGACTGAGCCATTCACAGTTCCATATCCCAGCAATTGTTGCCCCACAGCGCCGCTCAGGATGAGGCCCACCGGCGCACCCAAAGTGACATCCAGGGTCGCACTGTTGCTGATGGTGATGGAGACGCTGTTTGAGATCCAGGCATTCGTCGCCGCCAGGGCCAGGGTTCCCTGGGCGATGATGGTGGGACCGCTATATTTATTAGTGCCGTTCAGATAAAGCGCGCCTGAACCAGCTTTGGTAAAGCCACCGGCGCCGGCATTTCCAATCGCATTGGTGTAGGAAACCGTGCTGGAACCCACATTGATAGTGCCGCCGCCTGCATTGAAGGTGACCGCGCGCACAGAAATATCATCGCTATTTCCGTTATAGGCCAGGGTACCGCCGGAGAAGTTGATACCTCCTGAACCCAGATTGGCCAGCGAAGTGAAAGTCGCGGTTCCGTTCTTAAGGTTCAAACCGCCCGCAAACGTATTCGCGGTGCCCAATACCAGACTTCCGATACCGTCCTTATTCAAAGAACCGATACCACCAATCCCGGCAGATCCGCTGAAGGTGTAACTGGAGGCATTATTGCTGACCGTCGTCCCAGACGGACTCAGGGCGGTGTTGATAGTCACCGTACCACCGGCGGCACTATCATTGAAAACAGCGGTGTCACCCAGGCCGCTGGCCTCCTGGTAATAAGTCGTAGCCGCCAGCGCATCTTTCCAAACCGTATTGCCTGAATTATTGACGTCCCAGGTCCCGCTGCCGGTGCTCCAGGTGACCGGCTGATTGACGTTCGTCACCACCAGGTCGATCGCGAGGTTCGCCGTGTCATTGCTCAAATAACCCAATACCCGGGGAGGAAGAAATCCCAGGGACAGGGCGGAGATAGTGCCAGCCGGCAACCCAATGGGGGATTTCACGAGCGGAAATACACCTGTCGTAATACCACCGTTGTAAATATCGACCGTCACGGTCGCATTGGCCACAAAATTGGTCACTAACAACGGGGCTACGGTGGTGCTCATTGGGATTCCGTTATTATAGCTGAATTCCAAATGCGTGGAGCCCGGGCTGAAGGTGATGTTGGTAGCCAAAGTCTGTCCATTGGCAGCCAAAACATTCACCGTATTGGTCGTTCCGTTTTGAAGCGTAATCGTAGCCGGCGCCAATAATACTCCGGAGACAACCGACAATTTGCCCTTGTTCACCCTGACGAATCCCGCGCCAAGCGCCTGGCCAGTGGCCGCAGTCAGTTTACCGCCATTGACGGTGATACCGCCGGCGAGACCGATACCTGCCGTGCTGTTGAACGCATTGGAGAGGATCAAATTACCCGGGCCACCCTTAACAAAATCGATAGGCGTGCTGGAAGAACCGACGGCCAGGGTTGAAGCAATCGTAAAATCATTAGGGCTGTTTTGGAAGAAATAGAACGGTGATCCGGCCACGCTGCTGCGGGAAGGACGCAAATTGCCGCCCTGGATAATTCCGCCGCCGCTGGCGGGCGTGACTAAAATACCACGCGCCGTATGCGTTGCGGTGCCTGTGATCTGTGTCGTCACATTAGTGGGAGCATTGTAACGCTCGCTGGTGACGTCAACCGTGCCCACACTGGTATTACCCTGAACATCCCAATTTGCGGCCGCTGTCAACGTGGACGCGTAGGAGGCAGCGATCACATTGCCGGACCCATCCAACGCGGCCCAATCGCTGTTACCGTAAGTGATGTAAGGATTGCCACTCGCGTCGGCAATGACACCCGCGGCCGCCGCGCCAAAGGTCACTGTGCCCCCGCCAGTATCAATCTGTATCTGGCCCGAGTTTTGAGAATTGTTGAAAGAAAATTTCGTCGGCGCCGCTCCCAGCTTCAGAAAGTGCCCCGACGCCACATTCCATTCCTGAAGGGCATTGGGCGCGATGTTCACCGTGTTACTGAGTGACAGATCCGTCGTGGCGCTCGACATATCAATGCCGGAAGGGCCGTTGGTCAGGACGTTGCCCACCTGGATGGTGACCGGTCCGCCCGGATTAAGCACCTTGATGCCGCTCCAGCTCAAGGTCGCGCCCAGCAGGTTGGTGGCGCCGCTCGGCAGGGTGTTATCAAATACCGCTACGTCATTGGTATTGGGCACAATGCCGCCGACCCATGATGTCGTGAGATTGAGATTGTCCGCGTCATTCTGTTTGACGATGTTCGCCGCCATCAAACTGGACGCGCATAGACCTGCCAACACACAGGCATACCCGCGCCAGGGAGAACTTGGAACGGCGAATCGCGTAACGGTAACTTTGGATTGTTTCATGGGCTTGGACTGAGTTTAGGTTTTGAGCTAATAGTGACAACGTAATCAACGCGCGGTGACAGCAGCACCGCGTACTTTAATGCGTGGTAACATTTGGATTGGCCATACTATGCACGCTTTTTCCTGACCCGCCTATAGCCAATTCTGGTCATAGCGGCTTGCATCAGGGGGGTTTGGTATGATAAAAACTGATTGTGCCCACGTTTTCGCGCGTTTTGACCCGATGGCGCAAAGGCCTCTTTGCCACCATTTTGACTGCCCTCCTGATCGCGGGAACGGTGGCCTACCCCGCAAAAACGGCCAAAGCCGAGGAATTCCTGATCAATGCCTGGGACCAGGAAAAGGGCTTGCCCAGCACCCGGATCGATGAAATTGCCCGCACGGCCGATGGCTATGTCTGGCTGGCGACCTACGGCGGATTGGTCCGTTTCGACGGGTTGCGGTTCACGACGTTCACCAGCAATTCGATCCCCGCGTTGAAAGTGAACACCATCAACTGCGTTTTCGTTGACCACAAAAATGTTCTTTGGATCGGTACCACCGCCGGAACACTCGTCAAAATGACCGAAGCAGGCTTCGCCGGGGTGGAATTGCCCTCATCAGCTTACGACGGCAAACGCATCAACACCATCACAGAGGACTCGGAGGGAACTATATGGCTCGCCTTCGACGACGGGGCAGGAATCCTGAATCTCACGAGCAACGTCTTCAAAATCTACAACGCGACCAACGGACTGCCGCCCGGCAACGTCACCCAATTATTGTGCGATCATAACAAACGTCTATGGGGGGTGGCGGCTAACCAATTGATAACTTTTAACCATGGCCAGTGGCAAACACCACAAACTACTAATGAGCCGCCCGAGCCGATCCGGGTAATCAGTGAAGCCAGCAACGGAGGCATATGGGTGGCAACGCTTGGCCCCGGCTCACGCGGAGGAACCCGGATCTATAACCTCAAGGATGGAAATTGGAGTCGTGATATTTCGCCCTATCCCTGGCCCCAGAACTCCGCCCGCTCGCGCGCCCAGGCCCTGTTTGAGGATGCCCAAGGGCGCCTTTGGTGCGCTACCGCCGGTAGCGGTATTTTTTTGCGCCCGCGGAATGAAGGCTGGCAGCGGCTGGTTTCCGTCGGCAACCTGTCACAATCCGACGCACTTTGTTTCCGGGAAGATGAGAATGGCATCGTCTGGATCGGCACGCGCACAGCCGGACTGCATCAGGTTCGTCCCCGGCCGGTCAAAACCCTCCAACTTCCCCCGGAAGCCAACCTGAAGGTCGTGCTGACTGTTTGTGCCGCCCAGGACGGAAGCGTGTGGGCGGGCACTGAAGGTGCCGGCATTTTCCGATGGCAGGGAAATGTGATGACCCACTACAGCATGGAAGGGGGCGATACCAATTCCACCGTGAACGTGATGTTCGAAGACAGCCAGACCAATCTTTGGGCGGGCACCGCCGGGGGATTGTTCCGGCTGCAAGGGCAAAAATTCACGCCGGCCGAAGGTTCGCCCGCGATGCAAACCCCTGTGATGTCTTTGTTCGAAGACCGGAGGGGCGCAGTCTGGGTCGGAACCCGCGGAGGATTGCTCCGGTTTTTCAACGGTGAAATCCGTTTGTTCACCAGCCACGATGGCCTGGGCGGTGCGCCGGTTCGCGCCCTGACCGAAGACAATGAGGGACACATATGGGTGGCGATCGAGACCGCGGGCGTCTTCCGGCAAAATGGTGAACATTTCGAACAGATCAGCAATCTACCCCCCGCGCTGGCCAATGGTACGCGCGCGATGCACTGTGATTCGGAAGGGGCCATCTGGTTCGCAACCCGGGTATCCGGATTATTTCGCCTCAAAAACAGCCTGTTGGACGGGTGGGACAACCTCAGTGATGGGCTGCCCAGCGACCGTTTCTTCGCGCTTCTTGAAGATGACAAAAAAAATCTTTGGATCAGTTCTGAAAGCGGGATATTCGGCTGCCGCCGCAGCATGTTGAACTCCTATCGGCGTGGGCACTCCATTTCCCTGTCTCCCTGGCGGCTCACCCAGGCCGATGGTTTGGCCTATAATGTCTGCACGGGCGGCGGACAACCAGCCGCTTCCAGATCCAGCGATGGCCGGCTCTGGTTTGGCGACGGCCCAACGGTTGCCGCGTTCGATCCCGATACTGTTCCGCGCTCCACCCGCGTCCGCACCCCGATCGTTGAAGAAATTATGGTGGATGGCCAGCCGGTGATGCCCGGCCATGACGGTGTGCGGGTGCGGTCCGGCGCCAACAGCTTTGAGTTTCATTACACCGCGCCAAACATTCTCGCGCCGCAAAGTATCAAGTTCCGCTACCGGCTGGATGGGGTGGACAAGCAATGGGTGGACGCCGACACACGCCGGACTGTCACCTACACCCATCTTTCTCCCGGGCATTATATCTTCAATGTACAGGCGGCCGCCCTGGATGGTGAGTGGTCCAAAGATGACAAGGCCTTCATGGCCTTGATCGTCATACCCCGCCTTTACGAGCGGCCTACCGTGCAGATCGCCGCCGGCCTGGTGTTGCTGGCCGCCGTGGCCTTTGGGGTCTGGCGGGCCGAACGCAGCCGCTCGCGGATGCGGTTGGAGCGGCTCCGGCTCCAGACCGCCATGGAACAGGAACGGCAGCGCATCGCCCGCGACATTCATGATGACCTGGGCGCAGGACTTACGGAAATCATCTTGTTAAGCGACAATCTCCACGATGAACTGCCGCCCGTGCCCGGCAGCGAAAAGATGGTCAATGAAATCTCGACCCGCGCGCGCGCACTGACGCGGGCGATGGACGAAGTCGTTTGGGCCGTGAATCCGCGCAATGACACGCTGGAAGGGTTGCTTACCTATTTCAACAAATTCGCCCAGGAATATCTGACCCGCGCGGGCATCCGGTGCCGCATGGACGTGCCGGTCGAACTGCCCTTCATCACCCTGGCCGCCGAAACCCGCCATCATTTATATCTCACCTGCAAGGAAGCATTGAACAATTGCGTCAAACATTCACGCGCTTCCGAAGTCTGGATCCACCTTAAGCCGGCCGACCGGCATTATGTGCTCAGCATTGAAGACAATGGCAAAGGCTTCGATGTCAACCTCGTTGCCCGCGGCAATGGTTTGCAAAACATGCGTCGCCGGCTTGAAGAAGTGGGCGGACACTGCCATATTCAAAGCAAGCCCGGCAGTGGAACGCGTGTGGATCTATTCATTCGCGTGGCTCAGGAAGTCGCCGGTAACGCAAATCAAAACGGGAAACATCGCGCTTAATCATGTCACTTTCGGCATAGCCAGTTTTGGCCAATATGAAATCCTCGCCCCCCACCCTACCCTCCCCGTCACAGTCGAAACGAATGCCCATCAAAGTTGCCATCGTGGATGATGATTCCCGGGTTCGCGCCAACCTCGCGCGCGCCGTGGATCATTCCGGAATTTTTCATTGCGCCGGCCAGTTCTCCTCCGCCGAGGATGCGCTCAGCCGGTTGCCCGCCTGCACCCCGGATGTCGTGTTGATGGATATCAACATGCCGGGCAAAAACGGGATCGAATGCGTGCGCCAGCTCAAGGCTGAGCATCCCGAGATCGAATGCATCATGCTGACGGTTTATGAAGACACGGAAAGCGTCTTCAACGCGCTCGCCGCGGGCGCCAGCGGCTATCTGTTAAAACAGGCCGCGCGCGAGGAATTGTTCGATGCCATCAAACAGGTCCATCTGGGCGGCTCGCCCATGACGAGCCATATCGCGCGCAAAGTCGTCCAGGCTTTCCGCCAGCCCGTCGCCGGCGGCGAGAATGAACCATCAAAACTTTCCACCCGTGAACAGCAGGTGCTCGAACTGCTGGCCAAGGGTTATCTCTACAAGGAGATCGCTGAATCCTTGAGCATCAGTTACGACACCGTGCACAACCACATCCGCCACGTGTACGACAAACTTCACGTGCGCTCACGCTCGCAGGCGGTCGCAAAATATTTCGAGCAAACCCGCGGTTCCAAACCGAATGTCCCGCCCGGCTCCGTCCCGGTTTAAAGACATTGGCACCGCGCGGTGAACGCCGCATGGCCGTTGCCAGCAACCGGGAGAACTCGTCGTTTTGGAAACCTGGATGGGTGCTCCTGCGGCCCGTTTTAATATCCGAATTCTTCTGCCAGCTTGTTCAACTCATCCAGATAAGGTTGGAGATATCTCTGGTAATTTTTCCAGTTTCCGATGGGCCAGGCGTGCCCGGCCGGCTTTCCGGCTGAACTGGAAACGGGTCTCACTTTGAGGAATGAAAACACCTCGTTCGACACCTCATCCCCCTTGCCCGTCACCTCTTCGAGCTTTATCTGCAAGTGCGGCCTGCCCGCGACAGCCAGGACGTTACACCAGTATTTCATCGCAGCCACATTTTCCTTCACCGACCCGGCCAGGCTCAAAAAGCCGCAACTGCATGGGTTGACCGGTTGATTCTGCATGAAGCTTTCCAGAACCGCATCGCGCGGGTCGCGCATGGTCATCATGAGCCTGGCTTCCGGAAAGACCCGGATCCGGGCGAGCAGCAGCGTATTCAGGACGTGATTTTTCTCAACGATCAGCCGGCTGCCGACGGGCTTTTGCAGAAAATTTTCGTTGCGCCGCAAAAAAACACCGCGCATCTCTCGTAACCTCTCCGGCGCCAGGGAATCAAAAATAGAGATGAACGGCGTTCCGGGTGGAAACTGCTTTTTGACCGGGAAATAAACTTCATCCAAAAAGATGCGGGAATCCTCCAGGTAAAAAATATCCTCATGCGCGGCCAGCGCCTGCTCGATACCGACGTCTTCCGAGCCATAGGCCCGCCCCCCCACAAATACTATCGGGACCGGCGGTTCTTCCACCTGGAACCATTTGCCCAATTTGTTCGCCAAAACGGCTTCCTCCATGGAGCGGCGGTACTCACACAACCTGGCAAAAGACCGGGACAAATGTTCGGGCGGGTTCGCCAGACTCTTCGCCTTCACCGCCGCCTCCATGGCGGCCTCGTAATTTTTTTGCAGGTCAAGCACGCGCGCCAGTTCGCAGCCCGCGGCGATCCGCATTCCCAGTTTGCGTTCCGTATCATCCGCCAGCCGCGTTAAAATCAGTTCCGCCGCTTTCAGCTCGCCGGCGCAACGAAGCAAACGTGCGTGCATCAACAATGCCGGCACGCAACCCGGTTCCAGCAGGAGCGCCCGTTCAACCGAATCCTTTGCTTCCGGAAATTCCTTCAGGGTCCAATGGGCTTCGGCCAGACCGGCAAACGCCAGGGCCTTCGGATCCGGCACTGCGGTCGCCCGCGTAAAATATTTTTTCGCCAGCGCCTCCTTTTTCATCGTCATCGAGCGCAACCCGGCAGTGATCAGGGCCTGGCCCGCCTCCGGGGAAAGTTCCACGGCCTGCTCAAAACTTTTCTCCGCCGCCACGAAGTCGTAACGCTTGCCGTACATCGTGCCCAGGCTGAAAAAAACATTCGGATTCTTCGGCGCGCGCCCGGCCGCGGCCTCCAGTAATTCGATGCTGCGCAGAAAATCCCGGTCCTGGGCCGCTTGCCTGGCCGCTACCAGCAACTGCTCAACGTCATTGCTTTTAAAAATGAAGTGCTCCCGGGTGCTCATGGTCAAGAATGGTGGTAGGTGATGGATTCGAACCATCGAAGGCGTAAGCCAGCAGATTTACAGTCTGCCCCCGTTGGCCACTTGGGTAACCTACCAAAAGCAATAAAATCAAGTATTTGACGAGCTTTCGGATTTTTGCTTTCTTTGCATTGTATCCGTCAATTGTATCCCGTGCAAAGCGAAACCGAAAACGCCAACAACCCGACTGCGAAAGGCAGAAAAAAAAGCGCCTTTTGCCTCTCTAAAGACGGCAAATGGCGGTCATTCCCACGCGTCCCGCATCTGCTTCAATATGTCAGCAGCGGAACCTATTTTGCAAGAGTCAAAATCAAAGGAAAGATCAGCCGCGAAAGTTTGGAGACAACAGTTTGGTCTGATGCCCTTTTAAAACTTGTGGATTTTTTGAAAGAAAAGCACACGGTCAAGGATAAGAAAGACGCAGTAAAAGTTTCATTCTCAGAAGCCACGGAACTGTACAAAAAGCGGGTCGAAAACGACCACGCCATGAAAAAGCGCAGCAAGGGCTATCGCCTTCTTTGCATACGCAAGATTGAGTCGTCTTGGCCGGGAGTAACAAAACGATGTTTGGGAGAAATAACCGAGGCGGAATGCAGGGCATGGGTTATCGAATTGCAGCCAAAGTTGGCCGGGCAATATTTTAACAATGTTTTGGGTACGTTTCGGCTTATCATTGACGAGGGAATCAAGGAACTAAAACAACGCGGCGGCGAACCTTTTGAGAATCCAGCGGCAGAACTTTCCCGCGCTAAAATCGCCCCCAAAGTCTTGCAACTGCCGGAGCGTGACCAATTCAAAAAGATGGTTTCCGCTATCCGCAACGGGAGCAGTTGGGGCGCAAAGGCCGGGGATCTGGTGGAGTTTCTCGCATATAACTGGCTTTCCTCCCGTGGCAATGCGCCGTTGAGTTTCACCAACATTGATAACTTAGATGATTGGGATAGGAACGCCTTACAGGTGGATAATCCCGATCCGGCTTGGTTGGCTTACAAGGTGGTGGAAAACGATGGGCACACCAATTTGAGCTGCGACCGTGGCACAATATCATTCTGGTTTGTTCCGAATTGGGAAAGCACAAACATTGACGGCGGCACCGGGCCGGGCGATTGGGCGCAACTGATTGATGTGGGAATGTGGACAAGCAACGCGACCTACGGCTGGTGGTCGCTGTATTTGAATCCTGCCGGCACGGGCATTTATTTTTCCGCGCAGACAAATGGGGCAGGAATAGACTACCTCGGTTATCCTATTTCATGGGATTGGAACACTTGGCATCTGATCACGCTCACGTATTCGTCAACAAATACCTCGCTGTATCTCGATGGCCAAGTGGCGACAAACGGAGCAGGCTTGGTTTATTTGCCGCCTGACGCGGTGTTGACCAACGGCTTTTTTATCGGGAGCGACAATACCGGCTTGGCTCAAGCACATGGGCTATTTGAAGATTTGCGGACGTATAGCTATCAGTTGAATGCCACGGTTGTTTCCAACTATTACGCGGGCATTTTACCTGACTTGCCGTCGGCAGGCGGATTCTCCATGGATGGCTCCACTCCACCTTTTCCTGGGGGCGGCGATGGCTCTGGCAGTCGCGATTCAGGTCTCGACACACCATCAGGCGGTGGTTTGGTGGATTACGGTACGAACCTTTGTCTTCAACTGCCTGGCGTGTACACGAACGCTGCGCAACTAATCCTTTGGAACACTCAACCCGATATACAATATGAAATTCTCTCAAAGGAAAACCTCTTGGATTCGGAATGGCAATCCGAGGGATTCCTTTATGGTTCAGAGGGGACAAACTGGACATCATTTTTGACGTTTGAAGGAAACCGGACGAACACGCTGTTCTTTTGGGCGCGATCATGGGCATTCAGCACCGGCAGCGGGATTCCCGACTGGTGGTGGTTGCAATATTTCGGGCAGAAAACAAATGTGGACGCTTACGCCAATCCGACCGGAGACGGCTATAACAATTTGCAGAAATTCCAGAGCGGCCTGAATCCGACCAACTACTACAACCCGAACCCGCCTGCGCCCTTTTTTGGCTGCTTGGATTCTACTGGCACCAATTATGTTTTGGAGTGGAATGCGGCACCGGGGCCGGTCGTAAATTATGTCATCCAACGCGCCTATTATAATTCGACAAATAATGGCTATGATTTCTTTCCGATTGCCACAGTGAGTTCAAACACGACGTTTTTTAAAGATATTGGAGCAGTCTATAGAGGCTATTTTTATTGGATTTATTATAATGACAGTGAAGATTTTTACACGCTGACAGCGGTTTATCCGGGAGGAGATTCCTCGGGGACTCAGACTTGGTGGATCTCAGACGGTTCTGAAACTCCAACCAGTGTTTATGCCCGTTTGGATTCGACCGGGACCAATATTTTCCTTTCATGGGGCGCAGCCTCGGGACCGGTAACAAATTATATAGTCGAGCGTGGAATCTATACCAACAGCACTTGGGTCTATACGCCGATTGCTTCGGTCAATACCAACACCTTTTCGTATGAAATTCTCCGCGCGATCACAAATCAGTTTGGTTGGGCCTACACGTATGGGGTCGAAGCCGCATATTCAGGAGGTGGCTACTCTGATGTTGCCACGTCGCCTATCAATATTGCTCCGGCGAATGGACCAGACGGACCTGCTGGATTCACTGGTTATGGTGAATCGAATGGAACCAACATTTTCCTGTTTTGGAATCCAGTGTCAGGGACGGTAACAAATTATGTTATTTATGGGGAATTGTACAATTCACAGGTTCAAGCATGGCTATTCGTAAAACTTGGCCAAGTAAAAGCTGCGACAAACTTCTTTGAAGCGAAAGGCAGCGTGGTAAGCGGCGGCAGCCTCTACTATTATTACTACGTGCAGGCCGTTTACGCAGATGGCAGTTTGTCCAAAGCGCCCTATTGGCATTACGCCTCTCAACTGCCGCCCGCGCCGGGCGCATTCAGTGCTCATATCAATTTGACCGGCACCAATATCGTTCTTTCATGGACGCCGCCACCCATTCCAGTGAGCGGATATACGATTCAGCAAAGCGTGGATGGCGGAAATTACTTTTACGAATTTGATGCGGTGGGCTCGAACATAACTTCCTACGTGGAAACAAATGGGGTTGCTGATGCTGATGAAGAGCTTGGTCTCGACAACCTCTGGTATCAAATTAAAGCGACCTATCCAGACGGCGGTGTATCGGCAGGAGTGGCGGCCCAGGTAAGCACCAACCTTCCTGCGCCTACGGGCCTTTCGGCGGTTGTTGATTTCACGGGCACAAACGTAATTATTTCCTGGAGCCCGCCGCCGGGAACCATAAACAGCTATACAATATCGCGTGGGGCCTTTGATCCAAGCTCTGGCGTTTACGTTTATACCCCAATCGGGACAGTTTCTGGCGCAACAACTTTTACTTACTCTGGAATTTTCAAGAGCGATGACACGTATGCAGTGTTCGCGAACATAAGCGGAGAACAAACCCCAACCGTTTTTTCTTATGTCAGCACTCCCGCACATTCATCATCGCCGACATCCAGCCTCAACATTACTGCTCAAATGGTTCGTAACGAGAGTGGTCGCTGGCAACTGATGTTTTCACAAATTCCAACCAACGTGGTGGAGATCGCGTTTTATTGGTATATGTATGATTATTATTATGACTTAGGGCCGTATGCCACCATCCAGCCCTACTCAACGGAATTCGACATTCCGGCCAACAGCATCAGCAATAATATTTATGTAATCCCATATTATTGGATGACAAATTGGTTTCCCAATAGTCATCAGGGAAAAGTTGCGGTGGTGCAACCCGTAGATATAAACGGCAAATACGGAAAAATTTCCCAAGCCGGGTTTCAACCTTATGATTCCCCTGCATATGTGGATGCGCGTGTTCACCTCAAGCAAAATCTTTTATACAAGCTGCGTGCGGCCAACGTAAACATACGAAATTCAGAGCTTAGTGAAGACAACTTATGGTGGAATCCCACAATAATAAGTTATACCGTTCCGGAAGGCGATACGAATTACGCCGAGAGCAGCTTCTTCCATTTTGCAGAGATGACGAAAGGATATGATTCGTTTGGTGCGTACTATATCAAAATGGACAATGTCTGGCCGATCATTGCCAATTATCAATACCATAAACAGGTTTATGATCCCAATTATACCAACCAGGAGGAATTTCTTTGGCAGCATGATCTTGGCGGTTACGGAACGTTTCCGTCTTTTCAGGGCACGCTTGACACCGTTCCCGCTCCGCCAATACTCGCCATTAGCGATCCCTATTGGGTACAGCAGAATACTGCCAATTTATCCAACCTCGCTGCGTATACGAACGGCAACAGCTTTTTTCTGCAAGGCGGCGCACATAATTTATTCGGCCTTTCTTTTGGAACGGCAATGGTCAACCCGCGTGGCTGGAGATACGATGATGAGAGCGATACCTGGGTTTTTGATCCTCCGATAACCGTTGATCCCGGCGGGTCGCCGGTAGCGATTACCAATTCGGATTCATCCTTGAACGTAAATTGCTTTTTCAGCCAGACAGTTGACCCGGTTATACAACTGACCAATTACTATTTTGCACCGGTTGTGACTCCCCGAACCGGCCTCTTAGGTGAGACAACTCCAACCCAGCCATATCCGTTACCAGTCTTATATGACTTTGCCAGCACAAACCAAACTGGCGTGATAATCACATCGGTCGGAAATCCTGCCGTGATTGGGGGCTGGGCCAAATTTTCGATACTGAACGGCAGCCCGACGAAGTTTGCCTATCTCGGCCAATATTTTGTCACGAACGCTTTTGTTGTGACAAATGGAGTTGTGTCAGCCAACAAAACCGGTGTTGTTTCGCCTTATGGCGATTTCTTTCCGACCGAACCGGGTATGGTGGCAATGGTCACAATGCCTGATATTGACATGGGCATGCAGGCAACGGGCATCGTGCGGGTCGTTTCGCTTAATGTGGACGCAAATCACGATGGAATAATGGACTTCAAATACAATGGGTCAGATTTTGTTTCGACGAACAAACCTTTCCGCTTTTGGGTCAATGATAACAATGACCACGGCGATGACGGCGGTGACGGGGTTCCTGATCAGGGGCAGGATTCGGATGGGATTAAATTCTCTGGGCGTAGCAGCTACGGCCCGCCGGTGTATAAAGTTCAGGGGAGACGTGATCTTGTTGATTTCTTCCCGGTCTATATCAACATTGGCAGCCTCTTCCAAGACGCTCCCGGGTCTCCTGGGATTGATCCGTTGGATTCTCAATATCATGTTCGCCTGAAACACACTTATGGTGCTTTGCGATTCACTGAGACCAGTTTGACGCCGACAAATTATATGGATTACCTGCGAAACACGAACACCGCCGGTTCCCTTCAATCAGTTTCGCTAAGCACTATCACTCCTGAAGGGGTGGACCTTTCGGCTGGATTTTTGAACACTTTGAAAATATCCAACGGAGGCATCATCTTGGTGGAATCATGGTTTCCAACGACTGCCCCCTTAACGTTGGAAATCTGGCACAACACAAACTTAATCGGAACAGCGTCTTTGTCATTGAGCATAAGTGGAGTGGAGCAAATGTTCCGGCACAAGAATGTGTTGCTCGGGCCAACGCCAATTGGCACAGGACTAGCCGACCGATTGGATGACTCAGATGTCACAAATGAGCCTGATACGAACGGGAAGAATTTTATATTTTTGCACGGCTACAATGTCAGCCCTTATAAAGCTCGCGGCTGGTTCTCTGATATGTACAAGCGGCTTTATTGGTCTGGTTCACACGCACGCTTTTATGGCGTCACCTACACTGGCAATGATGGGCAAATCCTCGGAACAGTGACGCCGAATCTTCAAATCAATATTGTTCACGCTCTAGCGACAGCTCCCAGCCTATGCGCTTTCCTCAATGGTTTAAGCGGCCCAAACATTTTGGCAGCACACAGTTTGGGCAATATGGTCGTTCTCGGCACGATGAATTATACCAATACGAGCATTAACACGTTCTTTATGATTGATGCAGCCGTGCCCATCGAAGCCATTCAGGGAAATGCAGAAGAAAGCGCAAATATGGAGCATCCAGATTGGGTTTCATATGCTGAAAAGCTTCAAGCCAGCGAGTGGTACAAACTGTTTTTAACCAACGCCAATGATTACCGCAAAACCCTGACGTGGCGTGACCGCTTGACTAATTTTGGCACCGCTGCGGTCTATAACTTTTATTCCAGCGGTGAAGAAGTTTTGCGACAACACGCTGGAGAACCGCCTGTCATTACTGCCGCCGTATTCGACCAGGCAGTACTGGACACATTCTTTGGCGTTGAACCGCAAGGGACTTTTACGTGGGCTTGGCAGGAAAAACTGAAGGGTCGCTGTCCGGGCGATTGGATAATCGGCAGCAGTCATGGGGGTTGGAAATTCAATTATAATCCGCCATATCTTTTCGTCACGAATGGTCTGCCTGCATTCATATCGCCGCCCGCATCGCAAATACCCAATTCACAATTACAGACAAATGCTCTTTTCGATCTGACTTCATCAAATTTTGGAACATCTGATCTTGCGCTTTATGGAGCAAACGGCAGCATATATGCGCAGACAAACCGCGACCGCATCTTGTCCGCCGCCATTCCCGCGCTTACGTTACCTGTTGGGGCAAATCCAGTTTCTAGGCTCGCGCCGGAATTCGGTCCAGACAGGAATAAAGACATGCAAAATGTATTCGAGAATGGTTGGCCATCAGATCGCGGCACGCCGCAATGGCCGGTAGGCACCACAGCATTTGGTGAATGGCATCATTCAGACGTTCAGCAAGTTGCTTACACTTTCACTTACAAATTGTTTGATGAAATCGTAAATGACGGAAATTTAAAATGAGGTGTTTTATGAAATGCTTGAACGCTCTAATTCTTGCTCTGTTCGCTGTTAGTTGTGGAAAGGCACAAAGCGTATTGCCTCCCGCCCCGCCTTGGAACGCCACAGTTAAAGTGGTGGATGAGACAGGCCAACCTGTGCCAAGCGCTAATGTTGACGTTTCATATTATGTTAAGCCGCCTCCGGGGCAATCGGAAGCATCGGAAAAGATAAGCGGCCTGACCGATATTGACGGTATATTCAAAGCCTCTCATCAAGATACTAGATCGATCACATTGGGGTTTTATGTCACCAAATCAGGGTATTATCCATCTCGTCATGGGCACGATTTGTATATGGCAGGGCAGTTTGACGCTAAAACAGTGGAGACAAGTCACAATCCAAATTTGACTATACTACTAAAGAAAGTTGCCAAACCGATTCCAATGTATGCGAAGAGGCTCGATACGCATATTCCCGTTTTAGACAAACCAGTGGGTTTTGATTTAATGGCTGGCGATTGGGTTGCCCCTTATGGCAAAGGAATGAGAACGGATATCATTTTCACAGCAAAACTTGATAAACGCAGTGAACGGGATTGGGATTCAAAATTAACTGTTAGCTTCCCAAATCAGGGTGACGGAATACAACCGTTCACTGTATCTGAAAATGAAAAAGTCAGTGACCTACGTTCTCCTCGTGAGGCTCCAGAAAGCGGCTATGAAGCGCAGTGGATTAAGACTCGCAGAGAGCGTCCAGACGAACCCAGCAAATATGGCATTGATGACAAGCTGAATTTCTTCTTCCGTATCAGAACTATTCTGGATGACAAAGGGAATGTGAAGAGCGCCCTTTATGGCAAAATTTATGGCGATTTCATGCAGTTCCGTTATTACTTCAATCCCACACCCAATGACCACAATGTCGAATTCGACCCTAAGCAAAATTTGATGCAGGGATTAAAAGGCACAGAAGAAGTTAGCCAACCATGAGCAAGTGGGATTTAATTTTCTTTAATGGCGGCGCGATAGTCCTGGCAATTTTGTTTATTGTAGTTGCCACGCGAAAAGAGGCGCGAGGCGTTTTTCAATTGTTCCTGTGGTTTGTTGCAATCTCAATGCTGCTGATGGAGGCGGGGTGCTGGATACTACTGCCAAAGATCGGCCATACTCTTAATTGATAGGGGAAAATTGTCGCAATATTATGAACGCCTTTCTTTTGAATTTGCAGCCTTGGCTAGATGCTGCGGCAAAGGGCGCTGCAATTCTGGGTGTTGTAGGACTGTGGCTTGGCTTTCGCCAATATAAGCACTCCGTAAAATTGGCTAGCACGAACGAACGCCGAGCGGCAATTGAACTCGCTGCTCGAGAATGTGGTCATTATGGCTGCAATCTCATGCCATCACTTGAAGCACTCAGGGGTGAGATTGAAAAATCAGGCTGCGAATACTTCAAACACTGCAAACTCATACAAGAGCCGCAACAATTAAGGCTCGACCCGACGCAAGTCACAAACGAAGACCGTGAAAGTATTAGGAAATACATGGCTGATATCGCTCAAAAGCTTAATTCGCTCGAAGCATTTGCGATTCACTTTGCCAGCGGCGTGGCCGATGACAAAATCGGATTTGTCGAATGCGGGCGGTCGTTCACGGGCCTTTTCGAGAGCAACTTCCCGTTATATTGTCTTTTCAACCTCCAGCATTATTACCAATCCAGCCAAAGCTTGTATTGGCGGTGGAAAAGGCAAATGCAGCATGAGGAGCTTGAGCGAAAATATGCGCAAGCAGGAAAGGATTTTTTTGTCCTAACCGAGACCTTGATTCGAGAAAAGGGAAATTCCAGGCTACAACTTGCCATCGCTTCGTGGTTAAGAAAGAAAGCTGAACAATTATCTAAGCCCCGTTCGTAAACTATCCACCCATAAACGTTGGGTGAGGTGTGAATCCATCCTTTTCCAAAGGATAATTAAACGGAAGCCCAACGTTCTTGGGCAATCCCGTAAGACACTGCAAATCAAATTCTAAGTCGTGCTTTACCTTGACCCTTCCGAAATCGACAAGTTTCAATGAGATATTCTTAAAGCTCGCAAAATGCTGGCAGAACGGTTTGGCTTGTGGCTCTAATACTTTGTCGAAATAAACAACTCCAGTCGGGTCTTCTCCAGTTTTCTTTTTAAGGGCTTCGCGACCGCCTGCAAGGATTCGCGCAGCTTCGTTTAGACCAGTACCGTAGGCATTTCGATGTTCCGCCGCATCGACAATAAAATCGACCTCTCCAACGTGACAGGCGAAGCGAATTCCCAACGGTTCAACCGCTTTCAAATCAGTCTTGCCTCTTAGCATCCGCATTTGGTGGATATAAAAGCTGGCGTGAATCCCAAATACTGACCGCAAAACACGATCCGCAACATTGGGTTTGTAAATGATATAACATCCATCTCCTGTCGGGACCACTTGGTCAACATTTGAATCACGGGAAAAGAGATCATTTGAAAAAGTTGAAAGACGAAGGCCCTCGTAAAACATGCTCAGAATGGCACTTTGGCTTTTGGTGTCATATTTTGAATATCCAGCTATATCGACCAAAACGATTCCTCTTTTTGATGGCTGATAAAGCTTTTGTTGAATCTCTGGACTGGCCAAAAAAGCATCCAATTCTGGTGATGTCGCCAAGCGCCAATCATCAGCAAATATTTCAGGGGATTCCCCTCCCCTAAAACCTCGCACGATAGTAACAATGGTTTGTTCACCTTCTTTACGGATTTGAAGCAACTTGTGCCACCCGCTTGCCGCCTTCCGAATGTTCTCCAAATTTTTTTGCGCCTCAGTCATGTGAACAGCCATGATTGTATCCCAATTTGTATCCCGCGCACATGAAAAGGAGGCCAAACGCGCCCAAAAGAGTCCTTTTCAAAAAATCGGTCGAGAATGTAAGTCCTTGAAAGTCCAAGTGGTTCTGCAAAAGGCCATGAGGTCGAACAAGATTTACAGTCTGCCCCCGTTGGCCACTTGGGTAACCTACCATCCGCTGTACGCGGGCTGCGGATTAAGCCAGAGTTATGCGCCCCGCTCAAGTTTTTATTTGGACTGGAACGAATCCCCACAAAGAAAAACCGCCAGCTGCTTTCGCAACCGGCGGCTGTAATCAGATCCGCAGAACCTTACGGCAGGGACATGCGGTAGAACACATTAGTCTTGGTCTTGTCGTAATTGACCGTGACGGATGTGCCGCCGGACGAGCCGGGCACCGTGAACCAGCTATTGGTGGACAGGATGCCCACTGAATTGGATTGCAGCGACCAGCCCTGATAGGCCGTCGGCCAGCTCATCGTTATACCCGTGGCGGTCGTCGTCACCGTGATGTTGGTAGGCGTCGTCGGCGTGGTCGAGAGGACCGTGATGGAACCATCGACGGCCAGTCCGTTAGACCAGGTGACCGAGCCACCTGTGACGCTCATGGTGCCGCCGCCGGTTACGGCCTTATTGAACAAGACAAACCGGTCGTTGGCAGACAGGGGCGTCCCGAGGTTGGTGACAGTCACAGTGCCGGTGCCGGTATTGGCCAATGTGCCGTTAACCACCGTTTTGTCACTGGTGGGTGAACCGGCTTTGTTCACTTCGATGAACATATTGCCGTTCAACGTGAGATTGCTGTTGATGGTCAATACCCCGATGGAATTACCCGGGGCGAGGACGCTGTTTGTCGCGATATAAACGGGGGCGGTGATCGTGCCCGTGCCGCCCAGCGTCGAGTTATTGGTGATGGTCAGGGGACCAGGTCCCACCTGGCCATTAACCCGCAGCGTTCCACCGCTGACCAAGGTCGGTCCGGTGTAGGTTTCGGTATTGGCCAAAGCCAGGACACCGGCGCCGTTTTTGGTAAATCCACAGTCCGCACCAGCGTCGCCGATGACACCGGAGATGGTCGTCAAACCAAGGTTGGTGACCGTGAGCAGACGATTGGTGAAGGTGAGGTTTCCGTCTGCACCCCTAAGGCCAAACGCGCCCGTTAACGTCAGATTGTTAGTCCCGCCAACGATCAACGTTTGATTGTTGGTGCCGCTGGGGAACACAATCGGATTAGCAATGGTCCGCGCCCCATTGGCCGCGAAGATCTGGCCGGAACCAGTCAGGTTCGGTAATTCTGGAACCACATACAACGGCCCGACCCCAATCGGTCCGGAAGTAACGCTCCCTACCGTGTCACAGCCCAGGCCGATCGCTCCGGTTGACGGCACCGTCCCACCGGAATACGTATTTTGTCCATTGAATGTGGCGAGGATGCCGCGTTGGATTATCCCACCATTACCCGAAATAACCCCGTTATAGGTCTGGCTGCCAGCCGAATTATAAGTTGCCAGCATGGTTCCGTTATTAACCGCCTGGCTCACCGACGGGCCATCCAGGAACAGGTTCGCGTCATAGGACGTATTAGTGCCATAGACCCGTATGCGGTGCGTGAACGCCGGATCAAAGGTAGAAGGAGAAGGCTCAAACGTCAGAGTCTTGCCCGCCGTGCCGTACAGGCCACCGAAAATAACTCCGGCGAAGGTATTGGTCCCATCAAATTGAATGGTGGCATCTTCCAACACATGGATATCTCCGTTGATACCCAATACACCACTGCCTACCACTGAAACTTCAATCGCCGGGAACGGTGAAGCAGGTCCTACTGCCAGGGTAACCGGCCCGTTACCTAAACCACCGAGATTATCCAGACGAATCTCGGTCGAATTATTGCTGATGATGGTGCCTCCATTATAGATGTTCGGCTCGTTAAGGATCACTTCGCCACCACCGGTGACAAACATCTTCGTCGGACCAGCAATGCTGCCCGGGCCCTGGAATGTCCAGGTACCTGAGCTACTGATCGTCATCGAAGCCGGTGCGAGGAAAACATTGGATACGGTCACCGTTTCATTGGCAATGCCAGCCGTATCATCAAACAAGACCGGATCCCCGAAATTAAATACCGTCGTCACCCCGTTGGTATCATGCCAGGCGGCTGTATTATTCAAATCCCATCGCGGCCCGCCCGCTGCCGACCAGACCAGATTGGTCGCCGGCACAATGGTCAATGAATTGGTCACTGAATTGGTGGTAAATCCACCCGCGCCACCGACAATCACAGAATATCCGTTCGCGGTGGATTGCGCATCAGAAGCTCCCACAGGATAGATCTGCAGGGTGGGGGTAGTGGCGCCCGAAATATTGCCCCCGTTCACCAGGTTGGTGCCGGTCCGACGCCATTGATAGTTCAAACCGATACCGGTTGCCGCAACCGTATAGGCACCGGCCTGACCACTGGGAACCGAGATGGGAACCGGCTGTAGGGTGATGGTGGGTGGCGCAATGACCGGCGTGCTATGCCCCAACACCGTAATGGACGCGATGTCCACCACGCTGGTTATGCTCGGGGATGCAGAGTTACGCCAGCCAAACGCAAAACCATCAAATCCACTGCTCGTCAGAAGACCGGTGGCATCCGTCTTTATCTGGCTGTTGATCGGAGTCCCGCTTGTACCAACCCCGGAATAGAGCGCATTGCTGATGGCATAGGCGTTGGGACCGGAATTGGTGAGTGTGACTACCAGTTGGACGGTGTAAGTTCCGCCCTCGTTAACGGTAAAAGCCTGCAGGGTATTTCCGCCCACACCCGTCCCTGCGGGATCCTTAAAAGCCTGAGAACTGCTGGCGTTGCTGAAAAGCAGCTCCTGGTTCTGTGAGGTTGCCGGGAAATTGTTTCCCTGGACCGGACGATAGAGGACATTTGCATTGCCGTTAAAAAATATGCGCCCAACGTATCCCGTCCAATTTTGCGTCCCGCCCGTGATATTCGTAGTGCTCGTCGTCATCGGACCGGGGTTGGGCGCGAATCCGCCGGAATTGAACAAGCCGATGTTCAGGGTGGCATTGGCCGCCTCGGTTCCCGTCCCGTCGCTCAGGATGTTGGTGACGTTCTTGAACACAATGTCCACTTCCACATAGTCTCCCTTGGTCGTCAATGGCATCACCGAGTTCGTAAACAATCCCAGGACTTCACCGAGCACTCCCGCCGTAGGAAAAGCCAGTGTGAGATGGCCCGGACTGATACTCGAGGCCTGGCCGTCCAGCCCTACATACGTTTGATAGGTGGTCGAGGTCGGCGTCGTGGGCGAGTTCGGTTGATTTAACGTACTAGTGGTAAAAGTGTCGCTAAAAATTGTGTCGGCTCTCAAGGCCAGCGGACTGACCGCCAGCATCAGGGCAAACAACAATGGTATGTTTCGGTTTTTTTTCATGGGCTTTGGATCGTTAGGGTTAAAAACTCGGTTCAACGGTCGCTGCAGTTAAGGTAAAAATATTGCCGGCTTCAAATCTTCAATATTTTAAATTGGATAAAACGAAGGTAACGTCGTTCATGTGGGTAGTGCCACCGCCCCCGATTTGGGCCCACTCATTGGGGTCAAACGCCATCGGATTCCCGCTGACAGACTGCCAAACGACATGTCCGTCTCCGAAAACTGCATTGATTCCTGCCGGACTGCCGCTGTCCTTGTGAGATATGCCGTTTAACCCGCTTTGAATATCGTCCGTCACCATGCTCTTGGTCGGGTCCACGTCGGTCGTCCTGAACGATGGAATACAATTCCAGTTATGTAATGTGTCCTGATTCGGATCGACACCACCCGTGCTCGACGGAACCGATGGCCAATAAGGAATGGACGGACTGCGTGGCCCACCTGCTGGCACGTGGACGTCACTGGCTCCGGTCTTTTGAACTTTTGATTGAGGATAGTAATAATATCCAGAGCGAACGTATCCTGGATTAGAACCATTAGGGTCACCCCCGAACGGCCAAGGACCGTGGGCATTATAATATTGATACGTCAACTGGTCCGTGTCCGAATCCTGGCGGCTATTGCAATAAAAAATATGTCCGTCTTGTAAAAGGCGCGAACTCCAAAGCACTCCAAGATTATAAGGGCCACCTCCGTTATCATATACAGGCGAACTAATATCAGCGACGGGAAAGGGGTTAAGGCGCATCATTTCGTACGGATATTGGTCGTTATCGTCACCCTGATTACCGTGAGTTTTCAATGGCGGCATAACATCTTCGTTGTCGGACGCGTAGGTAAGAATGGAGAGACCTACCTGTTTCAGGTTGTTGCCACACGCCGTACGTTTAGCGCGCTCTTTGGCGCTGGCTAAAGCGGGGAGGAGCATCGCGGCCAGAATGGCGATGATGGCGATCACCACCAGAAGTTCGATCAAGGTGAATCCGCGGGGGGATCCATTCAATTTATTGCGGCCTCGCGCCAGGACGATTTTGCTCATAAAAAAGTGACTGCGTTTACGGGATTGATTTGAAACAAAACTACCACAGCAAACGGGCGATTGCAAGGCTGCTTGCTGCATTATCATTTGAAAAAACTGCACTCAAAGACTAATCACCTCACAAATGTAAGGGGCGAGCATAAAACGATTGAATCCTCTTGCTAGAACGTCCATTGTTGCAAAAAGATGCAAAAACGTCGAAAACACGTCCTGATCGCACTGGGGTGGTATGATTACCGGGTCCATCGGGGAATTGAACGCTTTGCCCAGGAGCAAAACTGGCATTTATCGGCAAATTTTACCCGGGAAAAGGTGATTCCCTGGGGGTGGAACGGGGACGGCATCCTGGCCTGGCTGGGGGCGGGCGATGACCTCGCCCAATTCGTGGCCGGCGCCAATAAACCCACCGTGGACCTGAGTTTTCGCCGGCCCAAATTGGATTTTCCCCGCGTCCTGGAAGACCATGCGCATGCCGCCCAATTGGTCGCCGAACATTTTCTTTCGCGCGGTTTCAAAAATTTCATGTTCTATAGCGAGGCCGATAATTGGTCTTACGAAGAACGCGGCCATGGTTTCGTGGCGGCCCTGAAACAAACCGGCCATGCGTGCGAATGGATCCGCTGGCACCAGTCGCCGGAATTTCGCGCGGACAAGGAACAGTGGAGCCGCAAAAGAAAATGGCTCGCCGCCCAGATCAAACGCGTGACCAAGCCGCTCGGCATCTTTGCCGCCAACGACGAACAGGCGCTGGATGTCCTCGAATCCTGCCAGGCCATCGGCGTGACGGTGCCCGAACAGGTCGCCATCGTCGGCGCGGAAAATTATCTGCTCGCGCCGGACGCCATGTTGACGCCGGTGTCCAGTGTGGATACGAACCTCGAACAACTCGGTTACACCGGCGCCGCGCTGCTGGATAAATTGATGAACGGCGGCCTGGCGCCCAAACAACCCATCCGCGTGCCGGCCTCCGCCTTGATCGCCCGTAAAAGCAGCGACCTGCTCGCGGTGAATCACAAAGGCGTCGCGAACAGCCTCCGGTTCATCTGGGAGCATTATCATGAACCGATCAACGTGAATGACCTGGTGGGCGCCGCCGCCATGTCGCGCCGCGGCCTGCACAAAGCCTTCCTGGACAATCTGGGCCGCACACCGGGACAGGAGCTTTTGCGCGTGCGCATCGAGCGGGCGAAACGGTTGCTCGGCGATCGCGACCACAAGATTGAAGTGGTGGCCGGCATGAGCGGCTTCAAAAGCGCCAATAGTTTTTGCGTCACGTTCAAACAGGCCACCGGGATGTCCCCTAAACAATTTCGCGACACCAATTTTCACTGATGGCAACCATACTCTATGGTGCGTTTTACAAACCATAATCGCCTGTTTCCGGAGTGCGCCCATAGCCGGTTGAAGCACGTACGAATGCGCGGCCAACCCAAATCTTCCAACTTCCGAACGCTGATCCGCTGTAGCGCAGAATTTTATTCTGCCGTATCGCGGATTTTCAATCCGCAGACCATCCAATCCTCGGCCGGTACTGGGTTTTCCGAACATCTGCCGGGTGCAACTCGGCGATACAGCAGATTAAAAATCTGCGCTACAATCGTGGAATGTTTAACTGGCGTTTGCCCCGCACAATCTTGCAGTGGCCGGGACGGCCACAAAGGCAGGGTAACGAACGTTGGCTCGATGATATGAAAAAAAAGAAATTCTCTAAAATCGTCGCACTCGGCCTCGCGCTCGGCGTTTTCACATTCTCGGGCTGCCGCTCAGTCACGCCGCCCGCCATCCATCCCACCACGGTGGAAGTCGCGTTGGATGGCACCGGAAAATTCACCTCCGTGCAGGAGGCCATCATGTCGGTGCCTATCGGCAGCCGGACCAATCCGGTGGTCATCCATATAAAACCTGGCACGTACCACGAACTGATCTATGTGCAGCGTGAGAAAAGATTTTTCCGGTTGATCGGCGATGATGTGAATAAAACGATCATCACTTTTGGGCTCTACGCCAACATGACGAACCTGGACGGCAAACCCATCGGCACGTTCCGCACGCCGACCGCAATCATTGATGCGGAAGATTTTGTCGCCGAAAACCTCACGTTCGAAAACAGCGCCGGGCCGAAAGGACAGGCGCTCGCCATCCGGGTGGACGGGGACCGCGCGGCGTTCCAGAACTGCTATTTTCTCGGCTGGCAGGACACCATTTTCATCAATCGGGGACGTGATTATTTTGACCATTGCTACATCGAGGGGGCCACCGATTTTATTTTTGGCGGCGCCACGGCCTGGTTTCAAAGCTGCCACATCCATTGCGCGGGCAGCGGGTACATCGCGGCGGCTTCGACCCCGTATGACGCGGCCTACGGCTATGTCTTTGCCAACTGTAAAATCACCGGCGAGCCGGACGCCCAAACCAGCCTTGGGCGTCCCTGGCGCGTGTTTGCCAGCACGATTTATCTGAACACGGAAATGTCCGACGTCGTCCGCCCGGCCGGCTGGGATGCCTGGGGCAAAGCCGATGCAACGAAAACCCGTTACGCGGAATTCAACAGCACCGGCGCCGGGGCGAATCCCGCCGCGCGCCCCAAATGGTCGCGCCAACTCACCGCTGCTGAAGCCGCCAAAATCACCGTGCAAAAAGTTTTGGGCGGCCTGGACGGCTGGAATCCGCTCGCTGACAGGTAGGGCGGGCAGTCCCCTGCCCGCCGTGGAATGTAGTGAGTCGATCGATTGTTGTGCAAGGGACGCCGGCGCGCACGGAGTGACGCGCCCTACCAATTCAGGTATTGTTTCATCAATATATTTCAATATTTTGGTCACATGGATTTGCCGGTTCGCAAAAGGCTTCCGCACACGATCCCCCAATGGGTTCCAGAAGGAAGTTGGTTCTTCATCACTATCAAATGCGTTCCACAGGGGAAGAACCAGCTATGTCATGCGGATACAGGGGACGGCGTCCTTACGGCGATGGCGTATAACCGTGACAAACTGGTTTGGCATTGCCGACTGTGCCTGCTGATGCCGGACCATTTACATGCCATCATCGCTTTCCCACGTGAGCCAGGAATGAAAACGCTCATTTCAAATTGGAAGAAGTTTGTCTCTAGTGAATACGGAATTGAATGGCAGCGTGACTTTTTTGACCATCGTTTGCGTGACCAACATGAACTGGAAGAGAAGACAAGCTACATTTTGATGAATCCCATTCGTAAAGGATTATGTGAGCGTATCGAAGATTGGATTTGGGTTTACCGGCCAAAAGATCGCTTACCACCAAGGCTTGGATAGGTAGGGCGGGCAGTCCTCTGCCCGCCGTGGAATGTAGTGAGTCGAACGATTGTTGTGCAAGGGACCACGGCGCGCACAGGAGTGACGCGCCCTACCCATTCAGGCGCTCTTTGTTGTCTTGCGCCCCTTTCCCACGTTGCGTGGTGTTCATCCAAATCCCGTGCTGGTAATTTGCCGATGCCTGTTTCATTTTTAAGGCTGCATGCCGACCCCATCAAAGAAAGTTCCTGACAGGTCCTTCGCCACCCGGCAGGCGCCTTTCCTCTTTGGCGGCGGATTGATCCTCCTCACGCTGGCGGCTTATTGGCCATGCCTGCGGGGTGGCTTTGTCTGGGACGACGATGCGTGGACCACCGGGATACCCGATTTAATGTCTGGCTTTTCCGGCTTGCGCACCATGTGGACCCACCTGACCGCGTTGCAGCAATATTACCCGC
>Ga0265338_10001097_pt1 | contig 45037 bp, 58 predicted proteins | sample 42126metaG_FD_193579 | JGI IMG/M metagenome (GOLD analysis project Ga0265338, IMG submission 193579) | Rhizosphere microbial communities from Carex aquatilis grown in University of Washington, Seatle, WA, United States - 4-21-26 metaG | ecosystem: Host-associated > Plants > Roots > Rhizosphere... | reverse complement strand
ACTAATGCCTATCATTGCCGCCGCACCGCGTAATAGCTGGCAAGCCCGGGCTGTTGAAGCGACCGGCGGCAATACCTCTCGCCTTGGCTGTTTGGTTCTCGCCATCCTTGGCTGGCAGCACGGCCGGAAACCGCCTCGGTTCGGATCGACGGCGGTGATCTTGAAAGACGGCACCGTGATGTCGAATTTCCAGAACAAGGCCGGCAATATGTTCGCCAATCAAGCTATCTGCACTGTGCAGGAAATGGTTGACAGTTTCCGTGGATTGGCGGATCATCTGAAGCTGAACGATATCGACCGCCTCGCCATGTTCGAGGAATTGCGGAAGTGGATCAGGGAAGACAAACGCGCCGAACCGGCGCCACTGAAATGATTACAGAGGGAACGCATATTCGTTTTGTCCCTGCTGAAGTGCCGGCGCACTGGAAAACTCTTGGCTGGAAAGTAGAAAACAAACATGACGGTGTTTCGCTCGGGACAATCGAATGGTTTTCGCGTTGGAGAAAGTACAGTTTCTTTCCGGCTCCCGAGACAGTTTACGAAGAGGTTTGTCTGCGAGAGATAAGCCGCTTTATTCAAGACCAAACAGGATTACACCGCTTGGAAAAGAGGGCAGAATGATGACCCCGCGTGAATGGGATGCACTCCTGGCGCCATCGGTGTCGAAGGCCGATGTTTGGGTATTGGTAGAACGCGCCGCGCGAGCGGTCTTAGAGAACGTCGATCCCAAGCGCATTCTCAGCACCAATAACGTGGTGCAGATGCTTTACCCTCGCGAGGCGGTGCAATCCGTTTCTGCCGACAATGCTCGAGACAGGATTTACGCCGCACTTCTAGTGCTGGCCACGAAAGGCCTAAGCGATTGCTGCCATCGCGGCGAGCCCCAAGGGGTCTTTATGGGCAGGCCCAAGCGTCCGTGGCTTTGGCATAAGCCGGTCGCGGTAGAAGTTTGTCCTACTTGCGGCCAGCCTGTAACGCTGGTGCTGAAATGAAGTTATACGCTATCCGTCATAAGCCCAGCGGGATGTTTATGCCAGCGGGTAAACTACGCGGTTTCTCTCACGACGAGCCCGTGGCCGTGGATTATAAGAAAACTTTTCCACGCCTTTTATACACGAAGAAATCGGCCGAGAATGCTTTGTCGGCTTGGCTGCAAGGCAAGTGGAAACGGCAGACAAATTATTACGGTGGCTTCGAAGGGCCGGAAGTGGATATCGTTGTTGACGAGGTTCCGGGGCGCCGTAAAGAAGACATGGAAATCGTTGTTTACAGCACAAGGAAGGAAACAAAATGAGCGACGTTAACGCCACGCTGCAAGACCGCGCCAATAAGTATGGGGATTATGGAGACGTTGCCACGACGGCGCAAAAGTTCAAAGATGAATTTAGGGAGTTTGCGGGCTGGCATTTGCTCAACACCGCCCAAAGAGAATCGCTCGACATGATCGCCACGAAGATCGCGCGCATACTTAATGGCGATCCTAACCTCGCGGACAACTGGCACGACATCGCCGGCTACGCCAAACTTGTCGAGGATAAGCTGTGACTGACACGCCGGAACTGAAACCAGAGCAGATGATCGCTTGGTGCGACGATGAATTAAGCGACCTGTCACTTAACCGTGGCTCGAAAGAACAAGCCAATATGCTTTCTGCCATCCGCGCCCTCAAATCCACCGCAAGCCCGGAGGGGAAGGAATAATGCCGAAAAAAACTAATGGCTTAAAAAACTGCCCGTTCTGCAACGCACCAGCGAAGTTTTCCACGGAGCAATTAGACGTTCCTCCATTTGGCATGAGAGCATGGATTAAATGTCCGCAATGTCGCCAATCTCAGGTGTGTTCGGATTGGTATAACGGCGATCTTGGGACCATGGAAGCCTCGTGGAATACGCGAGTGGGGGATACACCATGACCCCTACCCCGGCGCAGAGCAAGATGGAGGATGAGAATGGCTAACGATTATTCGCCGAAACCCGAGAGCGAGAAGTTTTTCGCCGAATTGGTTGGCCTAGAAAAGCATCACTGGTTTGTTCCAGATAATATCCAGTATGAGTGCTGCCGAAAATGTGGGGTTGTTCGTCGGGCTGACGATAAGAATGGCCCGTGCAAAGGGAAAGTAACGCTATCGCTACGTGATGAATATACTGAAGGTGCTGCATGAAAACCGCCGCCGAGAAGATCGCTGCGCTTCGGAGCGCACTTGCAATTGCCCGCGAGGCCATATTAGAAGAATTTGATATGGGGCCAGAGTATAAGGGAAACCAAAAAATGCTTCAAATTATAGACGAAGCCCTCGCCGCGACCGCTGAGGAAGTGCAGCCACATCTATGTGATTGGTGGGCTTGTCCGAAACGAGACAATCCGCCAAAAGACCAGCACGAAGGAAAACCGTGCGATAATTATAATTGGGCCGCAGGAACAGAAAGCCCATGTACGGGAGAGAAGAGATGAGCGGAGACATCGACCCATATTATTATGCGAGAAACCACGAAGGCGGTCCTGGTTCGTGGTGTGTACGAGGACCGTTGGGATTTGAAATGCAAGTTACAAATCTAGACAAAAATATCGCTTACATAATCAGAAAGTTATTATCGGAAAAATTAGAAGTGGCTGGTGCGCTAGAAATGGCGTAGGAGCCCAAGCTGGTATCAAGCCCAGCACGCCCACATAATTACTTCCTCACTGGCGCCGGCAGCATCCACACCAAAGCCTTCCCGGTCTTGACGCAATAAGCTTCTAAGTGATCTTTCGCCTTCGCGGCGAGCGCGCGTCCTGTGCGGCTGATCGCAATTTGCCTGTCCTCAACCGATTGGCCTTCGATGGCCGGCGTCAATTCCGTGGCCAGGACGGCGGTGCTCACGCCTTGCTCAACACCATAAGCGTTAAGAACCTGTAAAGCTGCGCCGATTTGTTTTGGCGTGAGGGTGCCTTTGTCGCCAGTCAATGCTTTATGGGCTTCGAGGTCGGTCGGGAAGAACGCCAGCGAGCCCGCTATGGCCCTGCCCTCGAACGTCCAGGGTATTTCTCGCTCCTCGGCATCTTTGTGCTTGCGTGCCCACACGGAAACTGCTTTAGTGGCCCGATGCGCCTTGACTTCTATTACGGTATCAAAACCAGCGTGGAATGCGCTAGAGCCGCGGGCGCCTCTGGTGTCATCCTTACCTGTATGATGGATGGCGATAACGCTGCAACCGAAGCTTTCCACCAGACTGTCGCAAAAGCGAATGAACTTCCCGGCGTCCATGGCGTCGTTCTCATTAAGACCGGCCATCGCCTTGCCGAGTGTGTCGATAACGATAAGGCGCGGTTTGCGGCCGGCGCAACGGCGGGCTATCTCGTCTCCGAAGTCCTGGATTTCTCCCGGCACCCCGATGAGTGGTGCGACCCCCACATAGAAATCCTTTATCTTTCCCTCGATCTCACGCGCAACGCGCCATGACTTGCGAGCCTTCTTTAAATGGGCTCGGCCTTCTAACGCTGCATAGAACACCGGCCCCTGAAGTGGTGCTGCCCCGAAAGTTTCCTTACCTGTCGCTAGACTTAGCACTATGTCTAGCGCAAGAAAGCTCTTGTAGCTCTGAGTTGCACCGAAAAGAAGTACAGTACTACGCTCAGTTATCAGGTCTTTGACGAGCCATTGCGGGTCGGGCTCGGCGTCTTGCTCCGTTTCGTCCTTGAAGTAAAACCTAGAGTGTTTATTCTCCACGCTACTATCCAATAAATGTTTGATGGCTTCACCAAACGCTTGCTGGGGCGATACGGTGCCATAAGCTCCGGGATCATTTTGTTGGTAACGCGATGCGTTGTCGAGTTTAAGATCGATGTCATATGTTTCCCATGGCGGTTGACAGTGAGGGTTCCAGATTTCTTCTAGCAAGTCCCGCGCGGTGTTAGCACTAAGGCCCAGGTCAAGTAGCTCGCAGCACAGGCGATACGTTCTGTCATCACCACCCTGTCCTTCAATCGCGACATCGCCGCGATCCACACACTGAGACAGTAGAAGTCTAGCGCGATCGATGTTTGCCGGCAGGTCTTGCTCGTCCACGGCCGCGGCGACGGCGGTGTCGGGCGCTCTAAGAGCGTCACTGATCCATACAGGCAGTTCGGCGTAGGGAAGGTCATCGGCTATCTCATATCGCTGTTCGTCAATGCGAGAAGGAGGAAGGAGAACATATCCGCCGACTCCTCTTGTGTCAATGTGTGGCCCGAGTTTGCCAGCAGTTGACGGTCCACTACCGGAGAAATAGAAATGGCTTCCGCGAGGAGTTTTAACTCGATAAGTCGCTGGCAGATTTCCGTTGATTGTTCCACCGGGATCGACATCGACAACAAAAAGTCGTGCACTTTCTGGAGAAAATGCGATATTGTAATCGTGTTCGCCCCACCACTCGTCGATTTGTTTGATGTCGGTTGTTGCATCGAGATACCCATGCGCTGTTACTGGTTTCTTCCCATTTATTTCTACCGGGAAAACTTTTATGCCGCACGCGGCATAGTCTCGCGCCGCCTGGTGAAGTTCAGATATTTCTTGCAAGGCGACCCCTTTTGCGTTATTGATACTTTACCACCAAAGGAAAGTCAATGCAACTTGACTATGTAAGCGCGACCGGCTCCTATCTACTAAAGGTGCCGCGGGCGCAGAGTTCTACTATACAGGGTTTGATGTCGGAACACGGTTTCGATTTCAGCTTACCTGCGTCCACAACGTCCACAGCCGTACTCTTTACCCACGAACCCTATGCCGCGGCTTCCTTTTTCGAGGGTGCAAGTGACGCTGCGCGCCAACAATTAGCCCCCTTAATAGAGCAAATCAATGCCTCATGGAAGAACACAAGCAGCGCGCACATCGAATGCCCGTCGGATCAAGAACTATGGCCTTTTCAAAAGTGCGATATTGAATACGCTCTGCAACGAAAGAATTGCCTCATCGGAGACCAGCCCGGCCTTGGCAAAACGCCAGTTGCAATTTGCTTTGCAAACGAGATCAGGGCTAAACGAGTGCTTGTCATTTGTCCTGCATCGATACGGATACAGTGGGTTAAACGCATTCGCGAGTGGACTACTCTCAGATGGCCTTATTGCATCCATCCTATTCTCGTCGGACGGCATGGTGTGCATCCTAATGCCGAATGGACAGTGGTTTCTTATGACCTGGCCCGGACAGAAGCGATTGGTAAGGCTCTCGCCAAAGGACATTATGACTTGCTCGTCCTTGACGAAGCACACTATCTCAAGACACCAGATTCTCGCCGCACGCGCGCGGTTTTTGGGGGCGGCGACGAGCGATTGTTTGAAGATTTTGCGTCTCGGTCAGAGAGAATTTTGGCCTTAACCGGCACGCCTTTACCGAACAGGCCTAGAGAAGCGTACACTTTGGCCAGGGGGCTTTGTTTCGACAGCATCGATTGGATGTCGGAGGATCGCTTCCGCGAACGCTTTAATCCGGCGTTGCAGGTTGAACGCATCGATCCGCGCACCGGCCGCAACATCGTATTTATCGACGAGCGTACTGGCCGGCATGGCGAATTGCAGAACAGAATGCGGGCGAATTTTATGTCAAGACATCTCAAAAGAGATGTGATGCCACAGCTTAAAATGCCTATCTACGACTTGATCCAACTCGAAGAGACGGGGCCGGTTAAACAGGCATTGAAGGCCGAAAGCCTGTTGCAGATAGACCCCGAGAACCTCGAAGGCGCCGACGCAACCGCCCTCGGTCATATCGCCGTCGTCAGGCGCATGATGGGTGTTGCGCTCGCGCCACAGGTCGCAGATTATGTCGATATGCTGATCGAAGGCGGCGAAGAGAAACTGCTTGTGTTCGGCTGGCATCATGAAGTGCTCGACATCCTGCAAAAGAAATTAGAGAAGCACGGCGTCTTGCGTATCGACGGCAACACCAGTTCCAGCCGCAAAGATCATTATATTAAACTTTTCCAGGACGAACAGCGCCACCAGGTCTTGATCGGGAACCTCCTTTCCCTCGGCACTGGCACTGACGGGCTGCAATTGGTGAGTTGCCACGCCCTGATCGCAGAGCCTTCCTGGGTTCCTGGGGAAAACGTCCAAGCTTTCGACCGTCTCGACCGCGGAGGCCAGCGTAATACGGTTCAAGGCGATATTTTTGTAGCCCCCGGTTCCTTTGCGGAAAAAATCCTTGCAAGTGCCCTCAGAAAGATGCACATTACACACAAGGCGCTCGACAAGCGGGACTTCGGAACATGACGCCAGATCAAATCATCGCGGTAAAGCGCGTCCTCCTAATGGGCCAGGAAGAACTTGCGGAACTCCGTCGCAATCTGGCCATGCACGACGAGGCTATCGATAAACTCAGCGCGCTGGTAGGCAAGAGCCGGCGCCATAGCGATCTCGAAGCCTTGCAAAACATTACAGATTTACACAACGAAATCGACAGGGTTGACAAGACGCCGGAACGGGCGTAAGAATGGAGCGGGACTGGCTGCATGGGCAGACCAAGTGCCACGGCAAGGGGCAGCAAACCCGGAGTTGTGGGATCGCTTGGAAACTTGGCGGCTTCTAGGACTGCCTGGGGAACCATCCCCGCGGTCTCTTATCTGGAGGGCAAGATGCAGATCACGAACGGAACAATCAAGTACGGCCGGACGGTCAAGACCGGAGACTTTGAAAACAAGCGCGGCGATGTCGAGCTTTCTTTCAGTGTCCCTGACGGCCAAGATGCTGAGAAGACTATGGAAGGTGTGAAGGCGCTCGCGCACAAACATCTCCATAGTCTTCTTGGTATCGGCAAAGCCACCGCCGCTCCCACGGAAATGACCCCGGTGCCGGCGAAGCCCGAGGTTGCTACAAATGTAGCACCGTCTTCTGAGACGGTTGTGATCGGTCGCAGCCAGGGTAAGCCGCCGAAAATGCCAAAGGTGCATCTTACACCGGGCAAAGAGCAACCCCAAGAAGCCGACCCGGCGTCGATCGAAGACGTACCGCAAGCGCCCGCGAAAGCTGCCAAACCTTCTCAAGATGAGCTTCCTGGATCGGGCTCGCCGGAAGTCACAGATGCAGACTTGACATCTGCGTGCTCGCGTGCTCAACAAGCTACGGGGAACGGTCCTGGTATTCGTGAGTGGATCGCGAAGTGCGGTGTGAAACCGCCGGCTCGCCTGATCGATATGCCACAGACAAGTCGTCGTGCATTCCTCGACGGATTGAAGGACGTTAAAAAGCTGGCGTAGCCGGCAAACAAAGGGGCAAGACCATGGCCGCAGAACACAGACCAATCCACAGTCCGCTAGGCGCGTCCAGCGCAGAGCGTTGGATGAGTTGCCCTGGATCAGTGGCGCTCATTAAAGAACTCACCTTGCCGGAAACGGACGAGCCGGAGTACCGCGGTCTCGGCACCGCCGCGCATGAAGCCGGCGCCAAGTGTCTCAAAGAAGGGCTCGATGCCTGGGAACTTGTTGGCCAGAAGTTCCACGATTTCGTCGTTGATGTCGAAATGGCCGACGCCATACAAGTTTATCTCGACAAGGTTCGGCCGGCGATGGCGCTGCCGGATGCGAAGGTCTATGTCGAGTACTCGATCTCGCGTCCGGAGCACGAAAAGTTTTACGGTACTGTGGACTGCGGCGTAGTCTATCAAGGTTACATGGAAGTCACCGACTACAAACACGGTCAAGGTATCGTGGTCGAAGTTGAGAACAACCCGCAGTTGCTTTACTACGCTTTCGGCTTCCTGCGCGAGCACCCGGATGTCCAAGATGTCCTCCTCCGTATCGTGCAGCCAAGGACGTTCTCCGAGCCAGTAAAAGAGTGGACAGTGAAGGCGGATTTTATCCGCAAGTGGGCCGAGGAGAAACTCCTGCCGGCGATGCACTTGACGGAGATGGACGGTGCGGAACTCGACGCCGGCTCCTGGTGCCGCTTCTGTCCCGCAAAACTCGTATGCCCATTGATGACAGCGTTGTTCGGCGCTGCTTGTACGGCTAACCCGAAGTCGGTCGTCGAACTAACAAACGCTAGCCTGGGCCGCTCCTACCAATACAAGCAAGCGGTTACTTTCTACATGAAGGCGTTGGACGAGGAAATCTTCCGTCGCCTCAACACCGGTACAAAAGTGCCAAGATGCAAGCTGGTGCCGAAGAAAGCTAATCGCGTCTTTAAGGATGGCGCATCCGAAGTGTTCAAGGAAAAGTTCGGCGACGACGCCATGAGCAAACCGGAACTCAAGTCGCCAGCCGAGATGGCAAAGATCGGACCGGCCGCGGCGGAACTCGTCAAGGAATACGCTTACACTCCGCAGACCGGCTTGACTGTGGCCACGGACGACGACAATCGCGTCGAAGTTAAAGTCCAGACCACCGAGCAAGCATTCGGCGGTGCCATCAGAACGATGCGCGATAAGATATGAGTGGTCTTAAAAAGTACTATTGGTGGGAGATACCGACAAATCTTGCTGCGGTATTTTTGCTGCTGGCTCTTTGGTGCCATCGGTGGAATTTGTATAATTTGTCGTTGTTTCGTCGTTACGAGAAAGCGCCACAAAGTCTTTTTATAAAGGACCCCAATAACGGCCACAGGAAACTCGACACCCTATGGGATCGTTACTGGTGGAGATCATCGCTGTGAAAACTTGTGGGAATTGTGCAAACGGTCATTTCGTGCCGCAGGACGTTACCAAACGAACATGCCGGGGAGCACCGCCTCAAGTGGTGCCAATCCCGCAGCGTGGTGCGATGCAGCTTATCATGATGTATCCTACGGTAGAGGCTAAGGACGCCGGCTGTGGTATGCACAAAACAAGGCTTGACTTGTCCCCCGTCCCGGGGTTAAAAGAGGACAGCGGCAATCCTGCCGCATAACCGCCCGTAAGGGCATTGGAGTTAAGATGAGCGAAGCAGCCAAGACTGATGGCATTTTTAACCTGACGGTTCCTGTCGTAATGACGTTCCCTCAGTTATTCGACGCCAAGGCTTTCACCAAGAACGGTAAGGCCCAAGGCGAACCCAAGTACTCGGCGAACTTCGAGTTCCCGATCGCCAGCGAAGACCTCAAGGCTATCAAAGCCCTGATGGGAAAGATGGCGCGTTCCAAGTGGCCGGATAAGCCCCTCACCGAACTTTGCTTCCCTCTCGCGAACGGCGATAAGCTCGCCGACGCGCGCAAGGAAAAAGGCAAAGACGATGGCGAGCATATGCGCGGCAAGGTTGTGATCTCGGCGCGTTCGAAGTACGAGCCTCGGCTCGCTTACCTCGACGGCGGCAAGATCGTCGATCTCGACAACGTGACGGCGAAGGCGGCGGCGAAGAACAAGTTTTACCCCGGCGTCGAAGTCCTCGCGCAGTTCAACCTTGTGCCTTACGATGCTGTCGGCCAGAACAGCCGCGGCGGCGTTACGGCATACCTGAACATGGTCCTTTCGACCGGCAAGGGTGCTCGTCTCTCCGGCGGCCAGACTGCCTCGGAAGCCTTCAAAGGATATGTAGGTTCGGTGTCTGCGGAGAACCCGGAAGCCCCTGGCTCTGAAGAAATACCGTTCTAAGAAACCACAGCAGCGCCGTGCTGGGCTGCTTTCGGAAGACGCTATTCTCTCCCCGCTTTGACAGCACAGGGGAGTTGTAGCGTCGGGATAGTCGGTGGGGTGCCCCTCCACCGACTATACTCTCAAAGGAGAAACTATGCTTAATTTTGTCTTCTTGACGTTCTCGGAGTTCTTCCTCGCCCTTGTGTATCGTTTGCGCGGAGGGGGCTTCATTCAATTCGGTGGCGACACGCCGCCAAGGCTGATCTGGTCAGTCGCGTTCACGTTGGTCCTCGCCGGCATGTATCATATGAGATACGGGTTTGGGCTACACGACTTGTATTTAGGCCTCGCGATCCCGCTCGCCTTCGCGGCCGTAGCATTCGTTCCTCACGCTTTCGCACAACAAATGGGGCGCAGCGCGCTTCCGTCTTCCTCGCTGCCACTTGCTAAACGCTGGCCGCAAGCATGGATGCACCAGGCTACAATGGCGGAATGGGTTGGTATGACGGAGAACGAAAGGTTCTTTTACGATTTCGACGGCATGTTGAATGTTGGGTTCTTCCGCGGTCTCTTAGTGTTCACGCCGCTGACCCCTTTGTCGCATTCACTATGGGCGCCGGCCGCGGCTGTGCTCACCATCACTATCTTCCAGGCGATCGCGTATTCGATCGGCTGGGAAGTCATAATCACGCTGCCGTCTTTGAAGGCTCACTCGACTGAGTGGTGCGAGTTCTTTAACGGCATGGCGTGGGCGCTCGCCGCTTTCGTGTTTATGTTCGCATGACGCACAGCAAACAACTCGCGATCTTTTCTCCCTTGCTGCTTCTGGTAGTATTGGTTCTCGTTGCCTTACTCACAAGGTGACACCATGCACGAAGTCGTCCTTGACTTCGAAACAGCATCGGCGGTCGATCTACCGACGGTCGGTGCGTGGCGGTACTCGGAAGACATAACCACCGAAGTCATCTCGCTATCCTACCAGATCGACGGCGGCGAGCCGGTAACTTGGGCGCCCGGCGGAGAAGAACATAACCTAGTCATCATGGCGGCCGACCCGGGTTTCCTTTTCGTGGCGCACAATGCAGGCTTCGAGAAGGCGATATGGCGCAACATTATGGTGGCGCAGTACCACTGGCCTGACGTTCCTAACAATCGCTGGGACGATACCCAGGCTTGCTGCGCGATGAAGGCGATCCCGGCCAATCTCGATCAAGCAGTTTTGGCCTTGCGTCTTCCGCAGCATAAGGATAAAGAAGGATCGAAGATCACCAAGTCGCTTTCGAAGCCGGACAAGAGAGGCCGCTATGACCGTAGCCCCGAAACACTTGAAAGAGTTTATGTTTACAATCGACAAGATTGCAGAGCTACCTACGAACTTAGGAATAGATTGGGCGGTCTTACAAAAGGAGAGCGAAACGTATGGCTGTTGGATCAGCGCATCAACGAAAGGGGTGTATCTCTTGACCTGGCGTTTATCACAAAAGCCCAAGAGGTCGTGGATAGAGCAAGTGCGCCATTGGTTGAAGAGTTTAAAGAACTCACTGGTGGGCTCAAGCCTACGCAGAACAAGAAATTCCTAGTATGGTTGAACGAGAACGGCATCACGCTTAACAGCTTGGCCAAAGAAGGCGTAGCTAAATTACTCGGCGAAACGGAGGACGAAGATGATGGACACGATAGCGATGATCTTGATGTGGGCGATATTGTTCTTCCTCCTTTGCCTCGTCGCGCACTTGTTATCCGAAGCCTTGTCGGCTCGGCGTCGGTCAAGAAACTCAAGCGAATGTCTCAATGCGTTTGCACCGACGGTAGAGCCCGGGGGCTTCTACAGTATCATGGGGCAAGCCCTGGTCGATGGGCTGGTCGTCTCTTACAGCCTCACAATTTCCCCCGGGGAACTCTCAAAGATGCGCGCGGAGAAAAACCGGGTCACGATGTTATCGTCCCCGCTGTCATGTCGGGCGATCCCGGGTTCGTCGAACTGGCTGTCGGACCCGCGATTGAAACCGTCGTTTCGTCACTCAGGCACGCCATTATTGCCGCGCCGGGACGACAGTTAGTTTCCGGCGACTTCGCAACGGTCGAAGCTAGGATCGTCTTAGCCCTCGCCGGCCAGTTCGATAAGTGTTTGATCCTGGCGCAAGGCCGGGACATCTACTGCGATATGGCCGGCAGCATATACAACAGGGTTATCGACAAGAAGAAAGACCCGGAGGAACGTCAGGTCGGTAAGAACTCCGTGCTTGGCCTTGGCTTCCAAATGGGATGGAAGAAGTTTCAGGCGAAGTACGGCAATGGACAGGACGATAGTTTCTGCCAGCGCGTCGTAAAAGTTTACCGCGAGACCTGGGCGCCGAGAGTTCCTAAAGTCTGGTATGGTCTCGATGAAGCCGCAACTCAAACGGTCAACCGCCAGAAGCCACATGAAGCTTTCGGTGTGCTCTACCAGCTTGAAGACGGCTGGCTGACGGCGCGGTTGCCGAGCGGCCGCAAGCTATGGTACTTTAATCCGCAGCCTTCCCGCCGGGCTGTGCCGTGGGACGAGACGGATGTTCGCGCGGCATGGACCTACCAGCAGGTCAAGAAGAAACAATTAATAACAATAGATGCTTTCGGCGGTCTCCTCACCGAGAACGTCGTCCAAGCCCTCGCCCGCGATCTAATGGTCTCGGCGATGTTTAAGTTGGAGGCCAATGGGTTCCCGATCATCTTAACGGTTCACGACGAAATCGTATGTGAGCCCTTGACAAAAGACGCGGATCAGAAGATACTGGCCGACATAATGTGCGATATGCCGGAGTGGGCCAAGCAGATGAAAGTTCCTGTCGCCGTTGAAACCTGGGTCGGGGATCGGTATCGCAAATGAACAGCCGTAGCAAAGGCAAACGCGGTGAACTCGAAGTCGTTCACTTGCTCAAGGAACTCGGCATCGAAGCACGCCGCGGCCAGCAATACGAGGGCAGTTCCAATAGCCCCGATGTTGTCGTCGGACCGCCGCTCGAAACTCTCCACATCGAAGTCAAACGCCGGGAAGCCGGCAATCTCTATCACTGGCTCGCGCAAGCCAAGAACGAATGCGCCGGCAAAACGCCTGTCGTATTCCATAAGCGCAACGGCGAAGAGTGGGTAGCGATCCTTTCTCTCATCGACTTTTTAACCATTATGAGGTTACTCCATGGCCGACAAACTCAGTGACGCCGAAACAGTTGAGCGTCTAAAGTACCGCAAGACGCACTCGATCGGTGAAACCTGCGAACACTTCGGTATTAAAACGACTGCGCTGCGACAGACAATCTTAGACGCCAAAGCCAAAGGCTTGACGGCCGACACCGTGATCCGCGATGAGGTTTCAGTTCTGCGTTCGAAAGTCAAACTTCTCCAGCGTGATTTAGCCGCCATCGAGAAGCATAACGATACGGCAGAAAGTATCCGAAAGACAATATACCAACTTGCCGCAGCGACACCTGAGCCGCCGGATTGGCTTATCAAGGAACGGCCGGCGGGGTTGTCGGGCGTTCCTATGACGATCTGGTCTGATTGGCATTGGGGTGAGACCGTTAATCCGGTAGAGGTCGGCGGCGTCAATGCCTTCAATCGCACGATCGCCAAGCAGCGTTTAAAACGCCTCGTCGAGTCAACGATCGATCTCGCCTTCAAGCATATGACCAATCCGAACTACCCCGGCATTGTCATCTGCCTTGGCGGCGATATGATCTCGGGGAACATCCATGAGGAACTCAGGGATACGAACGAGGGCTACGTCCAGCAAACCCTCATCGAACTCCAGGAAGAACTTATCACCGCCCTCACCATCATGGCCAATAAGTTCGGCAAGGTCTTTGTGCCTTGCGTTGTTGGCAATCACGGCAGGTCAACCTTAAAACCAAGAACAAAGGGGCGGGTCTATGAGAACTACGAGTGGAATTTGTACTGCCAACTCGAACGGCACTTCAAAAACGATAAGCGGTTCCGTTTCCTTGTTCCGGGGGAAACCGATGCGTACTTCACCGTCCTCGGCCACCGCTTCCTTCTTACGCATGGCGATACTCTTGGGGTCAAAGGTGGTGACGGTATCATCGGAGCCATTGGTCCTATCGCTCGCGGCACCTTCAAAGTCGGCCGATCGGAAGCACAGATCGGTCGCGATTTCGACACCATGGTTATCGGTCACTGGCATACCTACACGCCGCGTGGCGATAGCGTGCCGGTCATTGTCAACGGCGCCCTCAAAGGATATGACGAGTACGCCCGCCTGATGCTGCGCGTGCCGTATGCCCCGCCGTCGCAAGCCCTGTGGTTTGTCCACGGCAAGCACGGCATCACGGCGCAATGGCAGGTCTATCTCGACGACAAGCGCAAGACCGATAACGAATGGGTTAAGTTCCAACAACGGAGAACGTAATGGGGCGCAAGATTTATCTGATCGGGTCATTGAAGAACACCCGCATTCCTGTCGTCGCAAAGACCCTGCGCGACCGTGGCCATGAGGTTTTCGACGACTGGTTTGGCGCCGGACCCGAAGCCGATCAGATTTGGAGGGACTATGAGAAACAGCGCGGCCGTTCCTACGTCGAGGCGTTATTCGAAAAGAATGCCACAAAGAATTTCAACTTTGACCACCATCACCTTAAAGCGGCCGATACCGGTATTCTGCTTTTACCAGCGGGTAAGTCCGGTCATCTCGAACTCGGCTATATGGCTGGGCTCGGTAAGAACACTCATATCCTAGTCGAAGGGAATATGGAGATTTGGGACCTGATGTACCGCCTGGCGAACATGGTCCACTTCGATCTTCTCAAGATGGTCCGCGCGCTGGAAATCTAATGTACGTCTTGTTGACGCAAGGGCGCCAAGTCCTGATCGATGACGCAGACTGGCCACTTATCCAAAGGCATCGTTGGCATCTCCATGTATCGAAGCGGTATGGAAAGCCGACAAATTATTACGCCAGGGCTACGATCGGTAACAAGAAGAGGTATCTCCATCGGTTCCTGGTGCGAGCACGCTGCAACCAGGACGTAGATCATAAGAACGGCGACGGCCTTGATTGCCGGCGCAAAAATCTTGAGCGTGTGACGCCTCTTGAAAATATAAGACGGCGGGATCACAGAGCCGCGGTGCTTAAAGCGGCCGCGCATATAGCTTCCAGAAATTGGAATTATTGAACCGGTTTAATCGCCTGGACTAGCGCGGCGTGCCGATCGGCGCAGTCGTAATACTCATGCCCGACTTCCGCGATCTTCCGTTCAACGCCGAGTTCGCTGCCGTCAGTTAGCGGTTGCAGGTCGGGGCAAAGCGACAGTAGGTCTGCGGGGACCGGGGGCGGTACGACTGAGGGCGTCATTAACCAAGCGCAACCCCCCAGCGTCGAGGCACTTAACCACAGGGCCAGAAGTAGCGTTAAGAAAGTCGTCAATCTTTTGGTATTTGGCATCGGTCGATCCTCTCTGCTTTTCGAAGGCCGTCGCGGCCGCTGCTTGCTGTTTGGCCTGGGTCTCGCTGATAAGGACAGCTTGCTTGATCGCCGCCGTCTCTTTCGCTTCCCAGCGCCAGTCCTGTACGATCCACGTGCACGTAATCGCAGCGATGAGAATAATTCCAGCGACACATGCTTCGATGTCTTGCAAAGTGGGCATCTGTCAATTCCCCGGGTCCTTGGCTGGCGTGGTATTGTCTTTCGAGAGAGCCGTGCCAGCGCCGGCCGCTCCCCAAACTGCACCATGTCCTACGCCGTATTCAGTGAGCGTAGGCGCATGGCCGGTGTAGGTTAAATATAGCGCGAGCAACGCAAGGATGAACGAACCCCACAACGCCGCGACAATGTGCTCGTTGGGATTGCCTTGCCGGTCTGCTATGAGGCGGTAGAACCACCCCACGGATTAGGCCTTGGGCGCTGTGCTGGGGGTTCCGGTGATGGTCGTGACCACCTGGGTAGCCTTGGAGGCCAGCCACTTGTGCATGAACGCGCCAGCGACGAAAGCGATAACGTGGGAAACAGCGAGAAGGAGGATAGTCATCATGATAGCTCTCTCAGTAATGGGTAAGAAGTTGGACCCTTTGATTGTACCCCTGGTGCGTCAAAAAGTCAAGCCACCTGGTCGTAAAACCTATGGTTGCCTATCTGTACTAGAAATCGGCCAGAGCCGGCCCATTCAGGGGGTGAGGGCATTTTTGCGGAATAGTAGTGAGTTGCGCCCCTTGTGGGGTCGGCCGCGCCTCCTTGAGCGGCCCCGAGCGCAGCATTGGCGCTTAGGAGGGCAGGATCGTCATTGCCCAGGGCGGCCATCCGTCGTCTATTTGGATCGGTCGTGTTCCAGCAAGAAAATTGCTCGGGAGCTAAGCATACTTGGGCTAAGGTCTTCCCCCAGCGTCCATCAGCTTGCCGGTTGAGAAGAACGTGGGCGACGGCTAGCTCGCCTTGGGGACCTTCGCCAGAGGCTTCCATGTAGATCGTAGCGGTAGCGATTTGTAAACTATAAGCCACAGGTTTCCTTGTCCGGGCCGCCGCTGGTGTAGCCCAAGGTAAGAGTAAAAGTCCGAGTATGAATGATCGCCGAGTTAAAGATGAATCCATCTTTCTCTGTGAGTTGTTTCGGGGTCAGAATTTCTTGACGATCGACGAGGCTAGGTTGCTGCCTACGCTCGCTATCAAACTGACAAACGCTGCGATACCATAAACTCGGTTCTTGAAAGTCTGGAGTTCCACCAAACTTTTCTCGACGGTGTGGAACCGGCGCTCGTCGTCCTGGTTGTGCTCTTTCAACGCATTGGCGATCTTATCGTTGTTATCTTTTATATAAGAGACAAGATGATCCTGGCTCCGCAAAATGTTTTGAACATCGGCTTGGAGGCCACCAATGGCGGCGGATATGGTGTCGAGTTGGTCGCTCATGCCAATACGCAGTAATCTTCCCAGCCGTAGCAATACAAGTATGAAGCCGCCACCGCGCCGGCCCAATAGATATTTGTGCTCTCCAAGAGCAACGTCGCTGACGCCATGACATCGCTGCCGCTGCTGTCCACCACGACGGGCGGGGCGTTGGTGGTCGAGCTATACGCACCGTAAGCATTGTTCGGCGCTGCCATCGCATGACTTGAGTGACAGCCAAGACCAATGATTATGGCACCGGCCGATGCAGGGACGAAAGCCCCCGTCGCTACAGACTGCCATGTCGGAACGGTGGTGCTGCCTTTTGCACCGCTATCCATCAACGGCATCGCAGCGGTGTTCGTTGCAGCGGTTACGGTGTAAGCCCCGCGCTTGCCGTGTTGTGTGGAATACATCAAGTTGCCGCTGCTATCCACATACATCGCGCCAGCGTAAGTCGAATAGGTATAGCCGGACGGTAAGGTAGGCGACCCTGCGATGGGTGAGGTCAATGAAGCAAGACCTTTGAAGTTCGAACCGCCATCATTGATGAGGTATAGATAAACCCATGCGCTTGTGCCGCGGGCTTCGCCATCCATACCATTCGCGGCGCTGGTGGCTGTTCCGGTGGTCAGATCGATCGTTGCGGAGAAACTTGTTTTACGGACCGACACGCCGGACGAGTTTACAAGAACGGCTGAGTTTGCGGTGATGTCGATCTTGGTGGCTGGTGTGCCGGAGTTGTTCTTGATGACCAGACCTTTGATGAACCCACTGACCGGGCCGGCGCTTGTTCCCGCGGCGCCTGTCGCTCCCGTAGCGCCTGTCGCACCGATAGGTCCTGGCGTTCCCGATAAACTGATGTTCCAATCCGTGAGCGTACCTGATCCACCTGTCACAGTGATATCGACAACGAGGGTCGTGCCGCTGTAGCTTGAGACGGTGCCCGTCATGTAGTTCGACGAATCCGAAGCATCGACGATCGAGACGAACATGCCTGGGGCATAGACCGCTTGCGGCTGGGTCTGGAAGGACAGCGAGCCAGTGGCAATCGTTTGCGAGGTCGTTGACGTACTGACGATAGCGCCGGGCGTGCCAAGAAGGCCAGCGTTCGGCGATAGGCCCGAAGTCGAAGGGAGGAACGGGTTAGTCGTCATGCATACACTCCTGCTAGGGTATCCTAGCTATTAACGATTTGAATGTCAAGGTAAACCAGCCCGATCCATAGAACCAATCCCCCGCTGAGAAACTTCCTGCATCCAACTGTAAGTCTGGTCAAGGAGTTGGCGCTTATCCGTGGGGGTAAACTTTGTGTTCGAGTTCACGGATTGTGCGTATTCCTTCATGTTCTTTAACGCCTTTTCCGCGTTCATAACTCGCTGGGCGTCGGCGGTGTTTATCTGCTTGGCCGCCTGTTGCAAGGCATTCGTGTACGGCATCATGTCTTGGCCAGAAGGCACCTTCGCCATCGTCTCTTGGTTGAACTGAAACTTGTGCATAGCGGCCGCGGCTGGGTTCTCTTTAACGATCTGTTGGAAGCGGGCCAGATCGCCGGCTTCCATCGCGCGCATCAGCGAACCATGAACGGCGTTGTAATTGTCCATACGGGTCTCGAAGTCCCGCGTAGGCGCTGCGGACGCAGAAGGGTAACGCGACAGAAACGAGGAAATGCCAGGCATGTCTTCGAGATGCGGAGCCGGAGCGCCAGCGTGGTGCGGCCCGGTGCCAAGAGCAAGATCGGCCGATCTGACGGCCATCGTACCAATCGTGCCACCCCAATCCTGGATGTAATTATCGATCACAGGTGGCGAGAGACCAAAGTTACGCAGCAACGGCAGATCATTGACGAAGCGCGATAAGCCCTTTGCCGTACCCGACGAATAGTTATTGTATTGCTCGGGTGTCAAGACGTTGCGCTTAAGGTCGTCCGGTACGAGTGGCTGGTCGCGGAAGAAGCTATGGTTCGCCAGTTGTTCAAGCAACGGCAGAAACACATTGTATGTGAGCAAGCCGCCGGGCGGGGCGAAGCTGGAACCGAAACTCTTACCGATCCCATCCCATGCGTGAGGGTTATCAGCGACAAAGGCTTCCATCAAACGGCGCGGCAGAGCACCATAAAGAAAGGAGAGGACCGGCGGGAACTTAAAGAAGACCGTGTGGCCGCCATCATCGGGGCCGATGTGGATCAGCAAGCCGTTGTCTTTCTGCCAGTCCGGCGCAGCCTTGTACCAATCCTTATCGTGGCCGTTGAACCAATTGGCCAGCATCGGGATGGTTATGATAGCCGCTGCCTTGGCGCTGAATTGCGCGGCGCTGTTTGCATCGCCTGTTATAGTCTTGCCAATTCCAAACATACCACGCACGGTTTGTTCCAAACTATTCAAGTACGCCGCGGTGAATGGTGCGACCGAGTTCCAAGACTTCGCAGCCGGACCGCCGAACCCAGCGCGGTGAAATGCTGCGTCAGTCGAAGCTGCCGCGGCTTTAGGTCCACTCTCACCAGCTTGGCGGCCGCGGATATAGCGACCGACGCGCTGCGATTGGTTGAGTAATTGCGCCCAATTACGCAGAGCATGGTAAGGCGACTTGATCGCATTCCAGACACCATCAGTGTAGGCTGGGTCGGCATGGCCCTTGAGAACTTCCTTGATGTAGCTGTTCCGCGTTAGGCCGTCGAAGATACGCTCAGCGCCGCCGGACCGCATCCATGCATCGTAAGCTTTCGAACCGCCAGCAATGTTCTTGAGCCCGACGTAGAAATCGGCGAGCGTATTACGCAGACCCGGCTTGGTTATAAACTGCCAAGGGATGTCGTAGTCCATAAGCCGGATCGGGAAGAAAGGATTGAGGACGATCAGGTTCCTCGTTATCTTGGTCATGCCGGCGGCGAGCTTACGCCATGTCGTCAAGCTGGTCTGATCGTAACCACGCAACGCCCGCGTGAGATCAGGGTCCTCGAATTTCCAGACTTCCATCTTACCGTCACGGAAGATAGGAACCTCGTCTGCACCTACATGCTGGCCGAAAGCCCGAAAGATCGTTGCGGCGCCGTCTTCTCGCGCTGCTTCTAAGTTCTGGATACCGAGGTTAAGGAGTTCCTGGTCGGTGAGTTCGATTGGGCGTGCTTGGTTCGACACCTTGCCACCGAGACCAGTCTCTTCAGCGATGTCGGCCAGAGCTAGATTAGCGCGGTTGCGATTGGCGAGTTCGACGCGCAGGAAAGCTTCCTGCAATAAGCTTTTCAAAATAGGTTCGATCTTCTTGTCGGAGCCGAAAAACTTTTTGACAGGGCTGAAGGCGGTCTTGCCCGGCCCAGGACCGCGGACCTTATCGCTTGCTTCCTCTTCGGCACGGTAGCCTGGGATGCGCGCCTGGTTTTCGGCGACCATCTTGTCGTAGTTTTCTTTCGAGATCAAGCCGCCATCGCGTGCGTATTTCAGCGTTCCGTTTTGCCAATCGACAAGCGATCCGAAGGCTTCGCGGAAACGACTGTCGCCTTCCACAACAACTTGCTTTGCTGCATCAACATCAACGCCGGTCTCTTTCGCTTGCTCAGCCTTCTCGACGGCCCACTTGGCCACGGAGTAAGTCCAGAAGTCACCTTCTTTGCCCTTCAGAGGATCGAGGATTTCATTGAGCCCTTTGCCGACTACGTTCCCGTCAATATCGATCATCTTGCGTTCGACCATATACTGCGAACGGGTATTCGACAGTTCGGCGAAACGATAAAGATAGTTCGGGTTCTCCATGTCGGGGAGTTTCTTGCCTTCCTCAACCGCATCGACGAGCGCGCGGATAGGATGATCGGGGTTGAATAGATCGAGGTAAGTCCTGTACCCGGCGGCCTTAACTTGTTCCCACGGCGTCGGGCCTTCGCCGATATCCGCGATGCGACTAGCTACATGCTCCCAAGCATTCGGGTTATCGCCGAGCGGGGCCTTCTCGATAGGAGGCAATGGATTTTCTTCCGACATCTTGCCGATGACAAAGGCGCCATCAACCGTCGGTGTCGCCGAGGAACCGGTAGGAACTTCAGGTGGCGGTGGCGCTTGTATCTGTTGGCGGAACACAGGATCGGACTGAGCCCGCTTGGCGGCGTCGAGTGGCGGCTCGCCTGTCTTGGTCCAATGCTGAGCGAGATTTGTCATCGCCGTGCCGACACCATTGTCAACTGCTTGGGGGCCTTTGAGACCCGTCACAGCCGTCGCGGCGTCAATTACTTCTTCGGGCTTGGGGATCGGTGTAACTTCTTTCGGCGCGGCGCCAGCTTTAAAACCAACGGGGGATGTTGGCGACAGAACCATTAAAGCGCCCACGGATTCAGGGCTCATATTCTCGCCGGGCTTTAGACCCCCGGCGCTGTAGTCGAGGAGATCGGCGACGCCATTCACAAACGGTTTGCCAAAGATTTTTGCAACGTCGAGCGCCGACCATCCGAGGTTCTTCCAGAAGCCATCAGCCTGTATCTGCGCCGCGGACGGTTCTACATACCCAGGCTGCTCCATACTTGGCGTGAGGTACTTATTCGCGAACTGTCGTATCTGCGCCGGCAGCGTGTTATCGTTCGCTTGGAGTGGAGACGGATCGGGGTGAGACTGGTCGGGCTCTTTCGGCGATTGCAGCCCCAAATACTTGTTGATCTCTTCGTCCGAATACCCTGCGGCTTTAGCCTGGGTTCTCTTATCATCGAGATGCGAATTGATATCGCCCCATGAATAGCCGGCGGTACGAGCTTGTGCGCTCTGGTCAACAACAGAGGGCGCCGCAATCTGTTGCGGGGTCGATTGGTCCTCGGCAGGGTCGCTCACTGTTTCGGCCCGAAGATTTGATCGAGAGGTTTGCGGTCGTTACCAGAAGGCAGCGGTTGACCGGGGCTTACCATACCGGGGATCAAGTCATCGCCAGCGGCCATGAACTTCTTCATCAACTCCGGCGTCAACATATACTTCGGGCTGTCGGGGCTGAGAAGCGTTTGCGCTTTCTGCGCTTCACTCATACCAGCAAGGCTCGGGTCTTTCTTCGCCAAAGCGTAGGCTGGCAAGAACCAAGTCTGCCAGCGGGTGTAAGCATCTTCAGCGCCGGGGGTGTTCGGCTGACCGAATTGCGGCTTGAGGATATTGTTCTTCCACTGATCCATCGTCTGCGCGACCATCTCATTCTCGGCGTGCGTGTCCGGCGTGTTCTTCAAGTGCTCATTAAAGAAGTTAAAGGTCGAAGGCGTCATATGACCGGTGGCCATAGCTGTGAGGAGATCGTCTTGCGTGAGGGGGCTGTCGCTGTTCGATTTCAAGCGTGACGCGAAATCTTCGATCATCTTAGGATCATCGTCAACAGTCTCTTTCGAGATGTTCTTTACCGCGCCAAGCATCCCAAGCTTCGCCTTACCACTCACCCCCGGCATCGACCATATCTGTTGGTTGATATTGTCGGGGATTGTCAACCGCCCGGTATCTTGATTGTAAAGGCTATTGATAACCTTTGTAGTAGCGGCCTCGTCGGTTTCTGTTTGCGCGCGCTGCTTATTCTCGTAAGCCCGGGACTCGTCTTCGAGCTTCATCCGAGTTACACCTTCGGCGTATTTCTTTAATTCCTCCGCTTCAGGGCCGGACAAATAATCCTTCAAACCACCGCTGTCGATTGTCTTTACCGCTGCCATTGGATTGACATCGGCCATGCCCATAACGCCAGACTTGACGATCTCATTCTTCATGTCGTGGCTCATGTCGTCGAGCTTGTCCAATTGCTCTTGGTTGAGCACGCCCGCGCTATTCGCCTTCGATGCCGCGACAACTGCGTCAACCTGACCGAGAGATTGGCTTATCGACGACGGGTCTTTGCGGGCGGCGTCGGATAAATTGCTGAGAGTGGTCTTGAGATTGAGAACGATCGCGTTGCCGGCGCGGGCGCTCATATCCGCAGAAGTCTTGTCCCACAAATGAGTGCGGAGCGAATCAGCTTGTGAGAGGGCCCATTCCTGGCCGCGCTCCGTGTCAAAGCCGCCGGAGAACGCAGCGAGTTGAGGCTCCGCTGTATCGTTGAGAAACTTCTCCTGAATTGTATGATCGTTGGGGTCTGCGGTCGCCGCTATCTGGTTCCATTGCGTCGTGAGATTATTGTGCATGACAGCAAGAGCCGCAGAGCCTTGGCTGATCTCAGACATCGTTTCGTGCTGGGTAATAAAGGCCCCAAGTTGGGAACTCGCCTTACCGACTTGTTCGCCCATCTCGCGGTAAGGCGTACCGATCTCACGGCCTTCGCGAGCAAGCGCGTCTATGCCGCGATCCGAAGGTTCAAGCTTGTCGATCGGCGAATTGTATTGCTGGATGTTACCCGCCATTGCCAACTCCCTTGTCGATGACCGAGGCGAGTTCCGGCATCAGTATCTTGAGCGCCGGAGCGGATTGCGGAGTGACGATAGATTTCAACGCAGCCTTCTGCGCGTCGTTCATGCTCATCACCCGAGCGGCCAAGACCTTAGCGATCGTCGGGTTCGGCTTCAGCATAGCATCTTTGTTCAACGGTTTGCCGTTGTGCGTGTAGATGGTCTTCTGTTGTTCAGGTGTGAGCATAGAGCCTCCGTAATTGCATGACACGGCCTAAGATGTCGGAGAAAGCATAAGTCACGCGGAACACTGTGCGGCCCCACCGAGTTGACTTTGCGGTCTTCTCACCCGCCAAGACCGCCAGTTCGTGAGCCCAAGGAATAAAGATAGGAGCAAATACTTTAGCAGCAAACGCCGACTTGTCAATAAGAAAGGCAATCGGGCGTCCCCAAAGAAGGTATGCTTCATAAACATGACGCGGGGCGACATCACGCCCATATAACTGAGCGCCGTGCCAAACAGAGCGGGTTATCATCCCGCGCTTATAGTACGCGGTACAAATGACGGAAAGAACAAAAGCCAGGGCCTCGCCAATCGAAGCGAGAACATCTCCGATACCCGCAGCAATCTCAGCCGCCGACGCCGCGACTTCTGCGGCAGCATCAGCAACAAACCCGCCGACTGCCGAAGCAGCATCACCAATACCCGAAGCAATGTCGCCAGCAATGCCAGTAATTGCATCACCAATGCCGGTTGACGCAGCCGTTTCACTAGTGCCGATAGCGACTTCGGATGTATCGACACCAACGTCGGAAGCTGCGAAGGCCGCGCTTAGATCGGCACCACTCGATACGGCAGCATCGGTTGTGGAAAGCAAACCAGTCGGTTCGAGCAAACTACTCTGTACCACACCAGGTGCTAGGAAAGATTCGGTACTCGCAGCTTCGGTTGCCGCAGCAGCCCCGCTGAATTGAGTACCGACTTCGGGCGCCGAAGAGAAGAGACCACTCACATAGTCAATGCCTTTAACAACCGTTTGTCCCTTGGACGCGAGATCGACGTTCTTCAATAGCGCGCCGCCGATTGAACCAATTGCGGAAATCTTGTCTCCCGTAGCAGCTTCGTTATACGCCGTGGCCAAGCCTTTGTAGGCGCCAGCTTGCGCGGCGTAACTGTTCTCACTGATAGCGCCTTCGATATTGACGAGTGACTTAGCAAGCGATCCTTGCTGCGCGCTGGAGCGAAGAAGATCGAGAGCCGATCCGCTCTCTGTAAACCCAGCGCCGGCAACGTCAGCTTCCTGCGTGCCGATGGTCTGGTAAACTTGGCGGGCGGTTTGGGTTTCCTGGATGCGGGTTGACGCCGCTGTGAGCTTCGCATTCTGTTCGGCCAGCGTAGCGGCGCCAGTGAACGAACTCGCTTGCGCGGAAGCGCCTTCACCTTGAAACAGGTCTTGGATCGCCGAGCCGCCAGCGGTTACGAGGGAGCCTAGATCGCCTAATGACATGGCTTAAACATCCTCTGTGGTTATGAAACCGCCGAGCGCGGTCACAGTAGCCGGGTAAGGCCGGGTCGTCTCCCAACGCAGCATACTATCAAAAGAGAAGTCGTTTTCCAAGGTATCTCTCACAATGCCTGAATACGTTGACAAATATGGCAGTTGCTTACCGCCCGGCGAGATGGCCGGGACCGGCCGGCTCTTGCCGTTGTCCACCCCGATCTTGACACCGAGGGACTTGGACAACGCAACAGCGTACCTGGCTTGGCGGCGTTTCTTGCCGAAACCCGGGCCGGTCTTCGCTCCGGTGTCAACCGGGAGTTGTGGTCTTACAAGTTGCCCCTGGCTCTGGTAATTAAACCCAATGACACAAGGTATCGTATAAGACGTTGGGCTGCCAACAATCGTCACTGACTGGTCCGAGAAGTCATCAACCATAGGTTGTAGAAGATTGAATTGTGGGATGTCGAAGGTGTACCCGGTGAGCGGATCGGCCGTCCCGAGCGTGACCGCCACCTGGCCGCCGGTTACGATAAAATCTCCGCAATCCAAGGCTGCCGCAAAGACGCTCACCTTCTTGCCTTCAAGATGCCACAGGCCGCTAAACGTGACGGTGTTGCCGGACAAGGACGCGGCCGGCGGCGTCACCGCGCAATCGAGAAACCAAGCCTGAGTAAGCGGCGAGGTCTCGTCCATTAATGGCGTCATGCGTTCGACATAGCGGACATTTGTGGCTAGGTTATTTGTCACCATCGAAAGGGCGTCGAGCGTGCCACCCCCGGAAGGACTGACACAGATACTTTCGATGAAGCGATTCGACCCGAGTTGATGTTGGTGCCAGCCGACAAACTCCGGCTCTTGCGTGGAAAACAGACTGATCCGTCGATATGTCGTACCGGTCAGCGTGCCATCCGTACATCTCTCCCACACGAAAGGCGCTGGCTGTTGCTGGTAGGCCAACTCTTCGACGCCACGCGCGCCAAGATGGCGGGCGAAGACCGATAAGTCTTTTCCGAAGAACCGTTGCGAGAACACATCGACGAGGAACTCAATCAGGCGTTTCTTCTGGCGCTGGACAAAGCATATCGTCAGGCCGGTACGAACTGGCAAGATGTTAGAACTGCCGTACTTCGTTTCGATGTGCGCCTGTATATTCGAAGGCGTCATTGGGGCGCCGGCCGTGCCTGAAGACATCAACCATTCGCCTTCCTCCGTGAACATGAGAATGCCTTGGTGATCTGGCTCCATCGCAAAGATCGGGTTTGTCTGTGAGGCGTTGAGCGTGTACGAAATTGCATTGCTATCTGCGACCGTACCGTCTTGCGCGGTCGGGGACATATTGAATGCCGCATTCGGCGCGCTGCTATCCACACGGTTCGGAACTGCGCCGGCAAACCAGAAACGTCCTTCCTGGTAGCAACCGCATGTCGGCCAGCCGGTCGTGTTGCTCCACACTCCCAAGCGCCATGTCTGGACCGGAACCGTGTAGAGAAGATTAGCGCCTTGAAGCTGAAGACTGACTGAGTTTGCGGAATTGACTTGCGTTATGATACCCCAAGTCCAGATCGCGGCGGAAGTGTTTATCACCCAATCCGTCGTCGAGATGTCAGGCTCATTGTTCGTGTTGGAATCGATGAGCGATGTGAAATACGAACCGTTATACGCCACAGTATCGCCAGCGGCAAACGTCGTACTCGGGTCCCAAATAATCGGCTCCGAGAACAGCCGGATCATACGACCTACATCTGTATCGACAAATCCTTTTGCGCTAACCATGCTGCCACTACCAAGCGGCAGCCACATCTTCGCGTTCGTACCGGGCGTGACACCAGTGTTGTTATTGGCCAGAGAAATGTAATCCTGACCGTCGTTGGTCACAGGAACGCCGATGCCGTAAGTCGTTCCACTCGCCCATGCGTTGTACCCTACTGTAACCTGTACGACGCCGGCAGTCCCGCTTATCGTGGCGATCGAGTTCGGTGGCGGGTCGAGATACGGGCCGTCCTGAAACGAGGCCGGCGTAAACTCGAATGACGCAAACGAACTTGCGGTCGGGGCGTTGAGAACGAGGAGTGCCTGTGGCGCTACGGAACTGTGGAGTAGCATCGCCAGATCATAGCTTTGCACGGAACGAAGACTATGCCAGTCAGCGCCGGCAACGGAATACGGGGTCGTGAAATCCGAGATGTGCGCGACAGTAGGTGTGAGAGCCGTAAGGCCGCTGCCGTTTACTTGAACGCCAGTAACCGCGTCGGTCGCGTTGAAAGTCGTCGTGGTGAGCATTGTGAGAATGAATTGCTTATTCAGTAATGTGACCCCCGTTACGGCGTCCGCGGGGCTGCTGAAAGAGAAAGTGGCCTGATCGTTTGTTGCCCAAGTCACGGCCGCCGGCAACGTAAAAACCGCCGGGTTAGCACCGGAGATCGACGAGACTACTTGGTTGTCGTTTGTTGAAGCAAGTTGGGTCTCGCTCCAGAAACGAAGATGCCCATCGGTGAACTCCATGTCGTATGGAAGCGCATCAGTGAAATCGAACGGGATCAGCCGGCCGGCCGCGCCATTACGAGAAGTCCCAAGAAACTCAAAGCCCGGGCGCCGCGGAACAGCACCTTCATCAACCGGAAAAGCATTGAGACATTTCGACATCGCCTTCTTGTATTCCGGCAAATCGAAACGCGACTGCGCCCATTCGCTCCACTCACCGGCCAAGAAAGATGTCTGTGTGTAGGAAGCTTCCATGTCACATTCTGCAAGTTATATAATCGTCTTCCGGGGGCTCAGTCGGCCCGTTCTCGATCGCATTCACAATGCGGGCTTCGCTCATGAACTTCATATAAGCGTTGTTGCAAGTCTGCTGCTTGGCGTTCGAATTGGTGATCGCTTCGCAAGCTTCGAGACCGATGCGCGCCGCGAAACCTTCGCAGAACATATCGTCCATCTTCGTGACTTGCTGGATGTCCGCTACGAAGCGCAGGAGGATCGGCTCCGACTGCGAAGAGATAAGATAGTCTCCTTCGAGTTCCCAATCGTCGAGACTGTTCCACGCAGGAGCGCCGAGGAAAGAATTGATCCCTGCCTTGGGGTCTTGTGGTGCGCGCCGCAGAAAGCCGGCTGGTAAGCGGAAGATGTTCTTTGTAACCGACTGCGAGGAAGGCCCAGCGCCGAGGGGGTACATGAGATTGATACTTTCGAGAGCCGCGTAAAGCGGCGTCCACGCCCCGGAACTGGCTGGCAATGTTGGAACCGCAACCCACGCATTCGGGGTATCGGTATTCGTCCAGTAAGTGCCGTCGTCCGTGACAGGATTGTGCCCGGTGTTGCTGCTGCCCACAGACGTATAAATGAACCCGTCTGAACCTGTGACCTGGTTTGTAGCCGCATAAGTCGTCGCAGCATTCCAGTTGGCCGGGCCACCGGTAGGAACATGGTTCAAGTTGAACGCAATCAAGCTGCGCCATTGTTCGCCGCTGTACGAGACTGTCTGGTCCTGGCTGTACGAGGTCGTCGCACTCCACGCATCGGCGGTGTCGGGTTCTTCCTGGTTATTGTTCTGGCGGGAAAGATAAACGACGAAGGAACCGTCTGCCTTCGAGATATACACAACATCCCCAGCGTAATAGGTGAGTGTAGAGTCCCAAGCGTCGGCCACCATCGAACCAAAGTAGCTGTCCCAAAAATTCGAAGTGGCGGGGTCGTTGCCAATGTTGTTTGCTTTATTCGAGACCCATATCTGACCGTTGCCGTCTGTCACGACCGAGCCGGGCAGATACTGGACACCGGCATTCCACTGATCCGGCACAAGACCGAAGGTTGTGGTGTCAACCGGGCGAAGTACCGCTTTGCGGATAGCGAAACGCCAAGTGTTGCGGCGCAGTTCCGCGCGACGCACCTTGTCATAGACGAAGGAAATCTTTTCGTTGTTTACGCTGTCTTCAGCGACATTCTGGATGTGTGAAGCGCCGAGATGATCGAGCGCGCGGTTCGCGATGTCGAGGCTGTCAAGAAAAGGCATTAATCCCCCAAACTAGGCGGTCTCGTCCGCGACTGTTGGAGCCCCGCTGACACGCTCCGAGTTTGCGTTAGAGTTGCGGCAGTTTCGCGGGTCTGCTGCAAAGACGGCGCTACAGTCCGGTCCCTCGTATCGCCAGCCCCAGCGGGCGCCCAACGGACCAAACTATTATGGTAAACCTTTATATTAACTATATTTTCGGGCTGCGTCAAGGGCAAAGAAGCCTGGAACTGCCAGTGGCCATGGTAAGCAAGCGAGTTTTTCGTAGTTAACAGCGCCGAAGTGGCGATAAATCGCTCCTTAACCGGCATGACGAATAGCGCCTTACCTGGGGCCAGGGCGAGGGAGCCAGTGAAACTTAAATGATCGGTTAACGAAAAGACGTTGATCTTCTGCGTCAACGCCAGAGTACAGGCGAAGCTGTGGCTGCCGATCGAGATTGTTTGAGCCGGCTGGGTAAGCGACAACGCGACAAACGCTCGGGTAGCTGCGCTGACCGAGATCGACTGCGCGCCCTGCCGCAAAACTATGGCGTCAGAGAAGTGTTCCTTGCCCGCGAACGCAAAAGTATGTGCGCCTTGGGCCAGAGATATAGCCGCGGAGAAACTCCGGGCGCTTATCGCAATCGATTGTGTGCCTTGGGTGAGCGCAAGAGCGTCTGAAAAACTCCGCGCGCTTATAGCAATTGATTGTGCGGGTTGGACTAAAGCAATAGCCGCGGAGAAACCGGAGCCACCCTGGGTTTCATTTATATACGCACCACCGGGGATGAGCGCCTGGCGCGCGCCGGTCTCGTTGATGTACCCGACGCCCGGTAAGAGAGCTTGCCGGGCCATGTTAAGCGACCGTTATCTTAGGATCAACATAGACAGTTACACTCGGCTTTGCCAAGTAAATACGAGCCTTGATATAGCCTTTTTGCTGTGGGGTAAAACTTGCCGAAACGCTATACTTATTTGTTTTTGCGCTATTCCACGAAGCCGAACTCGTCGTGAGTGCTGCTGTCATCGTAAGAATATCGGCCACCCTTGTCGTCGCTTTAGAACTTATAGGATAACTGGAGTTTCCTAGATACTCGAACTCAACCCAAAAATCACCATTGGTAAGAGTAGTTGCGGTCGTAAGTTCGATTGTCGCGGTCTTGCTACTCCCGGTTGTGTCGTTCCAGATCATGATCTCTTCGGACTGGAACGGGATTTCAAAATTTGAGTTCGCAGAAGACGCGAAATTCCAGCTTATGTTTGTCGTGCCATCGGAGGCATTAAGGTACGTCGTGGTCTCATGTTGGACAGTCCCGGCGTAGTTTGTATAATAATACCGATAATTCGTGTTTGTGCTATCAGAATTATGTATCTTGACACCGCCGTTATAAATCTGTGTGAATGATCCTGTAGTCGCGGAAACACCCGACCCCAATTTACAATTTTCAAACACCACATTCATGCCAGCGGGCTGAGAAGCACCAGTTGCGATATTACAGAGATTACCTGTGACCGCTGAAATGTCGAGGCCGTCAACGAGGAGCGTTGAATTTACTGTGCCAAAATTAAAGGCAGTAGTAGGCACTGAGCCGGACCCGGCGAAAGTTCCCCCGCGAATTAAGATATTCGGGCCACCGTTTATTTTAAATACCTGTGAGGTATTCCCGAAGATAAAGGTACAAGCCAGCAGTTGCATCCAACCGGTGAACTGAATGGTTGAACTCGCGGCGGTCGAAGCAAGATTAAATGTGCAACTATCAAACACAACGTCCATCGGGGTTGTATTGGAAATGTTCATCGACATACCAGAACTATCCCCGGAACCGCCGATAAAACTCACCCCGTACCAATACGAACAAGCACTCGCACTACCTTCGATTGTAAGAGTGTTTGCTCCAGTCGTAGTTATGGACGCCCCGGCGGATAACGCAGTAGGAGGCGCCGCACTCGTACTCACGGACAAAATTTTAACAGGAGAAGCGGCGGTTCCTTTTGTTGCCAAGGAAGTCGTAGCAGCGCCCGTTTCGGCGGAAGCACTAGCCGCATAAATAGTCTGACCCGCTTGGTTCCAGGTTGTTGCTACCGCATTGGCGATACGAGCATGAGGGTATTGCCATCCAGTGTAATTCGAAGCAGGACCAAGACTCGTCCAAACATTAGAAGTATCGCTCGTCGTCACCCCGGCCGTTGCGCTAAACGTGGGCTTCGAACCAGAGGTATTACCCGACGCAGTTGAAAGAATTTGCAAACTCCCACTCGTAACATCATAAATCACTTCGCCGAGCGTAAATGCCGTACTCGCCGCCCAAACCGGACAATTTGTAAGATCACCATTTGGGCCAGCTTGGCCGGTGCATTCTTGGAAAGTTGCCGTGCCTGAAGTGTTCTTTGCACCGCGTGTCACTGTCCAGCTTGGTTCAGTGGTGGAAGTTCCCGCCACGATACAAACAAATATCCGTTCGTTTCCAAACGACGGCGCTGTTAATTGGCGAACCCATGTTCCAGCAGTATAAACATGCGAAGTCGCAAATTGAGCGACAGCATAATAACCAGTGCTGGTTCCGTTTCCGTAATTTGCATATTGGGCGGTGTCGAAGAAGGCCATTATTCGCCTCCATCATCGACAGGAGGCGGAGCGTTGAGCGTGTTCTGAAGGTCTGCTTGTTTGGCCGCAATGACTGTGTTTAGATCACCACCAGCGTCAAGAATAAAATCTAACGGGCCATAGGTGTTGCCATCGTCACCAGCAAACTGCACACGCACGTTTGCCCGGCCCCCGTCCTGCGGGAGGTTCCAGACAGGAGAGCCCGAATACGTGAGTGTAATCATGTTACACCGCCGGAACGGTGAACGTGAAGCTGGTTGTGGAGAGAGTTGCGCCCGAAGAGAGCGAGGTCGAATTGAGGTTTAAGTCGGCGCCGGACGTACCGACAGAACCATCGGCAATCGGGGTTGTGCCGTCGGCCTTCCACCAGCGGAACCAAGCCGCCGTACCGGAAGCACCAATCGTAATGTCCGAGATCGCCGCGGCCGTGATAACGCCAGCCGATGCAGCACCGAATGCAGAACTCGCCGGCAACGTGATCGTGGCCAGAAGATTTTGCGTCGAGATTGCTGTCTCGGGGGTTGAGGGCTGAGCACCGTCGTAAATCTTGATAGTCGAGCTATTCGTGAACGAGCCGACAAGCGCATTGGCTTCGGCGTTCGCGGTAGTCGTAGATACTTTGAGGTTTGAAGCCATCGGGGCTTACCCGATTTCGATGAGAGCAAACGTGGGGTTCACGATTGCAACCTGGCTCGCGCCAACCACGCTTTCCGCGGCAACGTCGAACCAGTATTGCTGACCAGGCGTCAACGCCTTGGCCAAGCCGAAGAGAGTGATCGGAATCAGGGAATCCGCGGCAGTCGTCAGCGTCACGCCAGTCGCCCAGGTCAAGATAGCGCCGAGTGCAACCGCGTTCGCGGGGATCGCGCCAGCATTCGCCGGGATCGCGGTGCCGGAAACAACCGGGCCATAGTAAAGTTGGAGATTGATGCCTTCGCCGACAGTCGTGGCGCCGTCGTTGAGGGTCGCCGAAAACAGAGCAAGGACGTTCGCGCTAGGCGTCGAAGGAGTGATAAGCTGACCGATGCCCTGCATCTTGTATGCAGAAGTGCTCGCGGGAGCCGTCGGGTTTGCCGGCGTGTTTACAATTACCGCGGGGTTGATGTAACCATAAGGGGGCTGGGAAACCATCAGTTACTCCTAAAGCACAGGTAAGTCGGTTCCCACTCTACCACCGGGGACGCCATTACTCAAGATGTAATTCTTAAAGGCTTCCATCGCGAGGATCGCGTCCTTGCGGTCGGGGCTGTTGGTCATCAGAATTGAGAGAATGAAGTCCGCAGTCGTCGAATAAGCGATTGCAGCCGCGGCAGTAACCGTCGCCGCTGTCGCAGTCTTCGCGGTCGTTGCATTTGTGTTGGCGGTAGTCGCCGCCGTCTGCGCCGTGAGGAACGCCGTCATCATCGCGTTAAGCGAAGTCATCTGCGTATGAAGTTGCGATGAAGTCAGGCCGGTGGAACCACCAGTCGTAAATTGGTGCGTGGTGTTGCTGTATGTGTCACCTGAGATCGCAACAATCGCTGCGCCAATCGCATCATAGTCCGTAAGGACAGTAGCGAGATCAGTATCGACCGTAGCGGTGTTGGTCACGACAGTTCCGACATCCGTATCGGCAGTCGTAGCGTCCGTGATAACAGTGGCAATTGAGCCAGCATCCTGAGCAACGAGCACGTTGCCGGATTGACTGTCCAACTGGCCTTTGTTGATCGACAGGTAATTTACAGTCATGCTTCAGCCTTGGCGCCGTGAGCGCCGGTTAGATCGCGTAGGCAACCTTGAGGCCCAATATGCCGGTAGCGGCGGTGTTGGACGCTGTGGTGCAAACAACGAAGAAATTGAGGAAGCCGCCCGGGTCCTGCGTGAAACCGAGAACGTCCCAAATCGGAAGCTGACGATGCGCGAACAGAAAGGTGTTCAGATACGTCAATTCCTGAATTTTGACTGCGCCGGAGTTACCCGCCAAGGTCACAGCCGAACCGAACATCTTGTTCGGGCTGGCGTATGCCGTGATCGAAGTCACAGTACCGTTGAGCGTCGAAGTCGGAATTTGCCCGGCGTACGAAGACGAAGTTCCGTCCAGCGTCGGGGTGCCCGCAGCGATACCGCCGAGAGGAGCATCGGAGAAGATCAGGTTGATATCAGCCGCGAAAGCCGCCGTACCATTGCTGTCCACGCCTTTGCAATACGCGCTTACAGACTTGATCTTCGCGTTCGTCGGAATGCGAGGGCCGAGGGTATAGGTGGAATACTGGACGTTCGAAGCCGTCGGGGCAACGTAATCCTCGTTTTCCTTGACATCGTAGCGTGCGCCTTCGCCCATTGTCGGCACAAGGACCGGCATAGTGCTAAGGTTTACGAGAGTGGCGCTTTCGAGGATGTCGCCGGCTGCTGTTAAAGTCATGGTAGCTCCTTACGGGTTGATGTCGGCGCCTGACGTATCCGCGCAAAGGATTTGCTGGACCTTGCCGGGCTGCGTGCGGGTTGCACCGTACATCGTGCTGGTGAGAATCTGCCAAGGCGTGCCTGACAGGTCTTCACGAATTGCGATGCGGTTCGTCATGTCTTTCCAGACACCGAGGTACATGCCGGTCTTCACGAAGGCGAGCACACCACGGACGGAACCAACGGTCGTCTGCGGGAGACGTTCGGAGATCACGATGTCGAAGCCGAGGAACTGGCGGACAACACCGTCCACCATAACCGGGCGTTCGTTGAACTCGGTCGAGACAACCTGGACTTGGTTGAGCAAGTCACTGTGTTGCTGCGAACCAATCACCAACGTCGGGCGGTCCATTTCGAGATCGTTATGATACTTCTCGAAGACGCGCTTGGTTTCGATGATCTTCGCAACAGTCAAGCCCGAGGCCGACGCAGAACCGAAGGTGCTGGCGATCTGGAACTTGGAAGTGTCGAAGGATTCGGTCGTGAGGCTCGAAGCATCCTGGCCGAGCGTAGCGGTGCCGGTGGACGCACTGATGAGCGTGTCGTCCCAAGCGCGACCGACTGCATTCACAGCGGTCTCGACAAGGCCCGACTTCGGGTCAACTACGGTCTGCAATTCGTCGAACGAATCGACCAACTGCGGAAGTTCGCCTTCCTGCGGGAACACCCAGCGCCGATCATATGCGGCATCCTGGTGGCCAAGGGGAGCGAAACGACCGGCCGGCGCCTTGAGCGCGAGCGTACCGATCTGGTTGATGGGCGACGCCATCTTGCCGACATGCATACCCTCACGGACGCGGCCGCGGAGCTTAGAACCCTTCTGCTGAAGCAAGAGTTCCACATTCGTCGAGAATTGGGTCGTATAAAGCGGAATAAGGCCTGGATCGTAGGAACCGGTCATCTTTTAACTCCCGAAAGGTTGACTTACCTTGGCCGTGTCCATTCGGGGGCCGATTAACTCATCCGTGCCGTCGCGTTCGATGCGAGTATGGCAGTCTTGAGAATGATAATCGTTCTCAATTCACCTGTCAAGCACTATTTTTAGGCCGCTGAAGAAACGCCCAAAATAATCCTGTCCAGACTGTCCATCTTGCGTTTTTCTTCAACGCCACCAGCGAGATAACGATTTCTCCAAGCGACATCCTTCTTCAATGCTTCCTTCTCGGAAACTGCCTGATCGCGGGTCATAGCGCCGCCAGCCGGGGCATTCGGGCCGCCTTGGATGAAGCGATCCTCGCCGATCTTCGAGCCGATATTGCGGAACATTTCCATGACCGCAGCGTAGCCGGCAACCTTTTCCAAAGCGGATACTGTCTCGGGCTTGATGCCAAGCGCAGTCACCGCGGCGCGAGCAACCACCATATTCGCAGCTTCGTTCGCACCCCAATTCGCCTTGAGCGCCGCTTTCTCTTTCAGGAGATTGGCAGCGTCGTCGGCGGCCTTGGCACTCTCAATACCGTCAAGATGCTTGACGACTTGCGCGGCCACTTGAGTCGCGCCGTCCTTCGTGAGATGCCCGGCCAGAGAAGCTTGGCGCAGCGTTGCCGACAAAGCATCGTCGAGCGGCTTGTCGCCAGCGCGCTTCACGGTGGAGAAGTCGTAATCCTTCTCGTCGCCCGGGACGCCAAGGCGCTTGTAAACGTCTTTCCATTCCGGCGCGTTCGGGTCTTTCGGGAGGCGGATCATCTCGTTCGCGGGAGCGCCAATCAGGCGTTCGGCTTCGCGATGAGCCTTCGAGGCTTCGAAGAAAGCTTCGGCCGCAGTCTTCTTGTCGAGGCCACGGTTCTGAGCGTAGCCCTTTGTCTCGGCGTCGAGCCCTGCGGTCCAATGACCGGCTGCTGCATCGGCAGCGGCTCTAGCGGCGGCAATTTGTTCGGGCGTCTGGTCAGTCATTTGTATGCTCCCTGTTTTGTGTAGGTGGGTTGAGGGTCGATGGTTTGTTGTAAATTTCGTAGAGTTGATCGGGCGTCAGTCTCAGGTGATGTTGAATCCGCAACCAAACTTCCCGGCGCCCGATAGCGATGCCAAGGTTCACTAGATTCGGGCTGGTATAGGAAGTATCTGCGCGGCAGAACTTTGCCAGGTCCTTCAAAACCTCATTGTTCTTGGGGTCGGTAAAAGTAAGCTTGTACGCTCGACTTCTCAAGCGCAGGTAATCTAGGGTCCTCTGGTACATGACGAACAGGGATGTCATCTTGCCACCTTACATCATGCCCCCGATTGTGTCAACGGGGGTCCTGGTTGTGCCGGCGCCTGAGCGGGTGCCGCGGCGCCTGAAGCAGCGCGGGCCTTCATCATCGCAGCGGCCGCGGGTGCAGCTTGGATCATCTCTTGGCGCTGGGCGGCGTCGGCGCGCGCCTTCTGTTTCGCAGCAACTTGTTTGTCGTCCGCCATCCAGCTTTCCGGCACGGACTGGATATCGGCGATAGCAGGGATCGCAGTATTGAAGTCGAAGCGATCGAGCAAGGACTGGTCTTGCGACACAGCCATCAATTCCTTGACACCTTCGATTGTGCGGAAGAAACCAGCGGCTTCCTGAGCCTTCATCGCCTTCGAAAGCGGTGAGGTATAGACGACATCGTATGCGCCTTTCGCTTCGCGCAAGCGCGGGGGCATCGGATCGAGAAGACCCTGGCTCGACAGGAGATCGAGTTCGCGATGGATCATCGGATCGAGGTATTCGGACTGCTGACGACCGATCGTCGGCGCCAAGAGAATACCCTTCTCGTTGGTGCGTTCGATCACTTCGGTTGCCGTCATCGTCGGGGTCTCGGTGAGAATCTGGAACAGCGTTACGAGGAAGGCGTCGTTGATGAGCGCGCGCTCCTCTTTCATCATGTCTTCGGTGATCTGAATGTTACCGGTCGGTAACACGCCGACAAGCGGCTTACCGTCGGGATTCATGCCGCCAGGGTTCATAGCGCCGGGGGTCAAGTCGAAACTCAACAGCCCGTCATCATTAGTCAAAAGCACCGGGTCAGCCGCACGGTGTCCCTGTTTGAGGAACGTCCGCTTCTCCGCATTCAAGGTCTTGAGCGCGGGAAGGACCATCATTGCCGGACTGCGGCCATAGACTTCGCCTGGCGATTGGTCGTAACGTGACACCGCCATGGGGAAACTGCGATAGCCGCCTTCTTGCAGAAGGGTTTGGCTTTTCATGCAAACATAATACGAGGCGTAGGGCTTACCCTTGATGTCCAGCCGGCCGGGTTCAAAGTCGGTCCGCGGGACAACACGGTGCAAGAAATCGAAAAGCTGTTCGCTGTTCGCTTCGAGCGCAGCTTGCAGGACAGCCGGGAAAGTCTCCGGCCACTTCTGCTTTGCCTGGCGCGCGGTGAGCCGGAACCAGCGAACGAAACCGTCCACCATGCCTTGATGGTTCTCGCGGTAGAAGAGTTCGCCCATCGGCACCGCTTTGTAGCGAAGACCTTTGACGCCACTCAACGTCGCATCGAACTCGTCGATGAACATCTGCGCGTTGCCGAAAGCGCCGAGCGATTGATAGTTGGCTTGATTCTGCGCGCTGAAGTTGCCTTGCGCGGCGTAGCGATACTTGAAGAGTTTCTTGGCGGTGCTCTCAAACCAAAGCCGCGTAGCGCGGTCCTTCATGACATAAGGGTCGTTGGCTTCGAGGCCGTGCCAGTAGGAATTACGCGGCGTCAAAAGACTGTCGCAGATAGCGGCGAAGCGCGACAGCGCCATCATGCCGGTGGCGTCAACCTGACGATCGGTCTTCTTCTGGCCCGGCCAGTTGTAATTACCGAACATGAAAGTATTGCGGTAAGTCGGCAGGATCAGTTCCGCGACTTCTTCCCAATGCGAAGCGAAGACGTTACGATAGGTCTGAAGTTCCGAAAACTCGCGCAGCGTCTCGGAGACGATCATCTCCTCGCGTTCGGATTGCTTGCGCGGCGTCAAACTGGTATCAGCCATTGCCGACTTTCGGGAGCGGAGCGGTTATGGAAATCGCCGCCGTATAACTTTGGGGCGGCGTCTGATCGGCCGGCGGATCGCCGGGGATCACAGCCACGATCTTCGGCTGCTGCCGTGGCTGGTTACGCGGGAAACTAATTGAGGGCTGCATCTGCGCCTCCGCCAAGGAAGTTGAAAAGAGCATTCGTCGCCGGGCTCATCGCTTGCTGGGCTTCGGAAGCGCCGGATTTCTTCAGCGCGGCCTTGCGCGCGGCTTCGGACTGGAGAGCGAGTTGGTCCTTCAAGATATCGCCAAGCCCGAGATCGACGGAAGCCGGCGAAAGATTTTTAGGGCTGTCCACTACGCCGGCTCCATATGAGAATGGTTGCGGGAGGGGGATTCGAACCCCCGACCTCCAAGGTATGAGCCTGGCAAGCTACCGGGCTGCTCCACCCCGCTCCCCCACATTACTCCCCGAAGACATTGAAGTCAAGCCCCGTTGCGAGGAGCTTACCCTGGCGTTTCTGGCGTTTGCCGCCTAAGACCACCGGTTTTGCAAAGCGTTTCATCATGATACCGATCCTTATGGCCGATAATATATCGTCCTTGATCTTCACGATCTCGCCGTCTTTCCTGTGGTAAAAGCGGCGTTCCTCGAAGAGATCGGTGAGATGCGCGGCATATTTGAGCTTGCCGTTCTGTTCCCGCTCCCGCATCTCCTCGACGCCGGCTTCGGTGGAATACCCACCTTGCGGCCAGGTCGCGTGGCTGGGCAAAGTCAACAGGCCTTCTTTGGAGTAGAGCGAAGCGAGCGTTCCGCCGGCTGCCTCGCGCGCCGTACCGTCTTGAGGCCACGCAACGGGAACCGCAGCGCCGATCGGTTTCATCGCCGCGGCGTGGTTGATCGGGAACACATCAGCCATCCTCACTGTGTGATGGACATGAATGACATCGTTGTCAACATCCCACAAAAGCAGAGCGGCTGCGAAAGGATGGCCGATGCCGAAGTCGATACCCCAAATCTTCCGCCAGTAGATAGGAACATTCTCGATCGCATTTTCCTTGACGCTAGTTTCCGGCATCGTGAAGATCACGCCCGAACCGAGAAGAGGAACGCCGTGCGCTCTGGCTTCGCGTTGATGAGGTAGATAGCCTTCGATGATCTTGGCACGGTCTTCTGGTTTGATGTGCTTGGCGTCGTCGATGTCCATGTGGACAATGCCACGGTCCTCGGACGCCTCGTCCATGAATCTGATGACGACTTTGCTCCGGCCCTTCAGCGGAGTGAAGGTCATGAACAGCAATCCATCCGTCGCGGTGATACGCGCCAGGCACTCCTGGTAGATTTCCTCGTCGGGTTCTTCGTCGAGCCACAGCCCATCAAGGGTTGCGGACTGAAATTTCTGCCGGCCTTGCTCGTAGGACTTGAACACGGCAGTCGATATACCGTCCTCGATGCCGTCGGTCTTATGAATTACTTGGATCGTGTCGAACGCATCAGTGACACCGCGAGCGAGAGAAACATCTTTTAACGATACTTTCGGCACCAGCCCTGTACCTGCGTCGTCAACCACACCCGGCGTCCCGCAGAGCAAAGCTTGAGGCTGATCGCGGACCAGCGCCGAGGTTTCCCCGGCGACCCAAAACTTCACAGGCTTCGTAAATCTCCGGCCCTCCCACCACTCCGGGTATTCTCCCGTCATGTGAATCGCGACTTCCGCGGCGCCGGAATAAGTTTTACCCTGCTGGTTGCCGGCCATCAGCAAGCGTTCCCTGCAACGAGCGCCGAGAGCGTGGAACTCTTCCTGCTTGGGGTAAGGCTGGTAGAAGTCGAGCTTGCGGAACTTCCGTCGCTGTTCGATCGCTTCGAGCGTTTCCAGCAATTCTTTAAGTTTGTTATTCTCGGTCACAGCAAATCACTTAAATCGTTCGGGTCGCGCTCGACTGGTTCCGGCGTTTCCACCACTTCCTTGAAGTCAGCGTCAACCACGACACCCGCATTCCCGAGCAATTTCACCGGATCGAGCCCTTGGTTCCTGGCGAGGAGCGCGATGCGCTTAATCATCTCGTCGCTGGTTTGATCGACATGGGTGACGGTGACGTTCTTTTCGCTGATCGCGTGAAGGCCGGTTCGATTCAAGATCATCTCCACAGCTTTGAGCCTGTCGCGGTGCTCCGCGGCCGGATTGTCCGCAATCTCCAGCAAGGTCTTCACGGCCATAATCGAGCCGGTTCTCAGACGCCGGCCGGCTTCTTCCTGAATTGCGTCCTGGATTTTTTCGTCGTGCGCCAGGCGGTGAGCGGTTACGGCTAAACCGGCGCCGCCATCGGCCACGGAGTACCCCGCCATCCTCGCGGCTTTGTTCGGGTTGATGCCACCGAAGTCGAGGAGCGCCACCACAAACGCCCGCTGGCGCTCGGTCAGCTTCGACATCGCCGGGCCGAGTTTATATTCCTTCGGAATTAGCAGGGCGCCGTGGATGGGGGTGTCTTTTTGGGGCATGTTCGCGAGTTTAGCATGGCACCCTGGTAAGTCAAGGAAAAATATCATTGTTTTCAAGCCCCTTTGATTTTGTTCACTTTTTAGAAACTCTTTTATTTTTGGGCCGCCGCGTGTGAGAAAAGGTGGTCGAACTCCACTGAGGCGCAAAAATCAGGGGGATACCCGGCACCCCACCCCCGTCTTGCGAATGATTCTCATTCGCAAAAGCACTATGCTGATTCGTCAATGATATCAATGACTCTTGTTGCGAGTGATTCGCAATTGCGAATGACATGTGTTGTATAAATGCAACAGTGTGATAAAATGGCCACTCTGAAGGCGAGTATCGAGCGACTGCAAATGAGAATCATTCACTAAACAGCGCAGATAGTACTAAACCGGTCCGATATGAAAGTAAATAAAGCAATTAGTTTCACTCTGAAACAAATAATAGGTAGCTGCGAGCAAGGCGCTATTACCAAAATTAAGCAAGTAATGCGTGCTAAATGGTAGAAAGCATGGCGAGGAGCAACATGGCAAAATTAAGGCATAATGATATCAATAGGCCAGCTACACCAAAAAGAAGCAATAAAATAAATTGAATTATTTCAATATCCTCTATTGACTTTCGCTTTTTTTTGGTTTATCTTTATGCTTGCTTATTGCATAGATGCTAGCTAGCGCCTAGCGGCTTGCATCATCTGCAATGCAAACATAAATAGATAAACCGAAAGTTATGAGCGGTTTAAAGGGGCAAAACAATGACATCACTTATCGCCTATTGTTGCATCGCGCTTGCGGCCTTGTTCGGCTTGCTGGCATTGCTGCATCACAACGGCAAGCTATAAGACCAAGCGGGCATGGTTTTGCCCGCAACACACTCTAAGGGGCAAGCCATGAGAGACTTACAAAGCATCAAAGAAATGAACGCGAAGCCCGTTGCACAGACTGAAGCCAAAGAGCGCCTTTACGAAATATCGTTTGTGTTGCCTGTAAAGGATAACCAAGGCGCGGACTTATCAGCGTTGCATACGTCAATGCAGGTTGAAGCGGTTAAAGCGTTCGGTGGTATCACTGTTATGTTGCAGCATGGCCTATGGATCAACGCCAAGGGAATGCCTGTGATGGATAAGAGTGAGCGTTACACGGTCGCAATCCCGCGTCGCCGTCAAGCCGAGCTTATTGACTTGGCCATACGGTACGCAAGGCTTGCAAAGCAAGATGCCTTGTATATAGTGGACGTGGATCACGAAGCGCGTATCATCACACTGTAAGAGCATACCGAGCCCGAGCGGTTTCTCGGGCATCCTTACCGCACTAAGGGGCAACACAATGACACAAACTGAAACAAAACCGGCGGATCATATCGATTTTATCATCCGCTATGAGCAAGGCGAGTTAAACCGCGAGGAAACAATTGCCTTGTTTCAAGCGTTAATCGACAATGGGAGCGCGTGGACTTTGCAAGGTCACTATGGCCGGGCTGCAAAGGCTCTAATCGATGCCGGCCATTGCCACGCCAAGGTGATGCCATGAACACTAAACGCATCACCCCGCAACAGCTTGTTAAGCGGTTTTTCCGCCAACATCCTCGCGTCCGGATCGTATATCACCATAGGCGCGAGGAATTGAAAGGCGCGGATCGTGAAAGCCTTGATGCTGTTCGCGCAGCTCGCAAAGTAGGGTTAACCGAAATAGGTTTTGACCACCTATACGGCTATTCCGTACTTGGCCTGAAAGGTATCACTCACGCCACTATCGATGACGACGGAAACCTTGGCATAAGTATGCAAGGGAACGGCGTTGTCGAAATAGTTTATCACCCGGCAGGTGATGCATGAAACCCGATTTTAATTTCGCCGGCCATGGCTCAATCTGCTTGCTGCATCCTTTGACGCCTGCCGCTTCCGCCTGGGTTAAGGAGCACTTGCCTTCCGACGCGCAACGCTTAGGCAATGCCGTGGTCATTGAGCCCAGGTACGCAACAGACATTCTTGACGGGATACGCGAAGCCGGTTTATCCTTGGTGTGACGATGGCCGCCCTAGCCTAGAAACGCATGGGCGGCCTTCTAATAGAGCCGAGTTTTTAGTTTTCGTGCCTAAAACCCCTTAACCGCAATAAAGGAGTAAGTAACATGCCTAGAGCTAAAACAGTCTTTGGATCACATGAGCAAACCGCGCATGTATGGGCCCAGCGAAATATCTCTCACGGCCGCTCGGCCGATGGCCGGATGTTTTGGGATGGTAATGCAATCTATTCCTACGGCCGACACTTCGCAATCGCCTCGTTCGCCAAGACACTGAAGGGAGAGAATTGCGTTCTAATCAATTCCTCTTCCTACTCGGTTTCGACAAGCAAGCATCAAAGCATAGTTCGCCGCGCCTTACGTAGTGACTTGCCTAGCTTCTATGTGAAACAGCCTAGCAGTAACGCCAGCACTAACCTTGATTTGTTTGACGCCGAGATAAGGAAGCTTCTCACCGAAAGTGGCCAGACAAAACACAAGGGCAAGAAAGCTAGGCTTGCCTTAGAAGCAACGCAAGTTTGTATGAGACGGAACGAGTTTGGCGCCGCGTTTGTGTCGCGCTATAAACCGCTGATGCTCGGCGGTGATGTTGCATCTATGGCGCAACGCTATGCCGACGCCGAAAAGCGCAAAATTGCCATGCGGGAAAAGGGACGCTTGGCGCATATCGAAGCCCGCTATCAGCACGCGGAAGGCGTATTGAAGGCCGAGCGGTCACAGTGGCCGCGCATATGGCGGGCGGGATTGCCGGTAAACAAAACCCCGATGGCCATGTTGGAATGGATAAAACAAAACTATGGCGTCTTGTTACGGCGCCACGGCGAAAACATCTTGACCAGCGCCGGCGCCGAATTTCCAGTGCACCACGCGACCAGGGCTTTCCCTCTAATCGCCAAGGCGCGCGGCAATGGCTGGGTTAAGAACGGCCACAAGATACCGCTAGGCGTGTTTGAGATTGACGAAATAACGCCGGAAGGCGACGTTAAAGCCGGGTGCCACTTGGTTAAGTGGCCGGAGATAGCGCGCATGGCGAAGAGGCTTGGCCTAAGCGTGCGGGCTTAGGCGCGAGGGGCGGGTAGTACGTGCTTTATGCCGCGCGTGCTGCCCGTTTTCCCCTTGACAAAGTAAACCCCGCAAGCGTAAATGAGACAACACAGAAGGGGCAACACCATGAGCAATTTAGAACGAGTTATCGGGCGAGTATTTCCTCGCCCACGCGATTTCACGGCACACTATGATTACGACCGGCACTATCTGTCATGGGTGGAGCAAGCTTTCTGTGTTTTTAGAGCGGCTAAGAACGGGGATCATAGAGCAAGACAAATTATTGAAAACTCGTCGGCGGAGCAACAGCACGCGGTTTATATGTATATGGAGCGCGAAGGAAACCACGGCGCCTTTCGTCACTGGGACCCCAGGTACGCGGATATATTGGAAGACAACGGCTATGATGGCAGGATCACGGCGGGGATGCCGCGAGACTTTCAGGGTCCCGCGCCGAAAGAAAGTAAAGTGCCTAAACGTAAACTCTTACTATGTAAAGGGGGCTTAAATGCAGTTGCGACCGTTTAAAGAACTCATCGCGCTTTCTAAGGAAAAGCTTGATGAAGCCATGGCGCCGATCCGCGCCAGGCAAGTGCAGTCTAAGGCCGAGTTAGAGATGGCCCAGCTTGACGCTGACATCCTAACCAAGCAAACGAAAGTACAGGAAGCGTGTTGCGCTAAGGACATCAATTTTCCCGCGCTCATCGATCTTCTTGACGACGTAGCGGTGTTAGAACGCCGCCGCGAGCAATACGAGGCGGTTTTGGCGCAGTTGTTCCCAAAATCGTAGCCGGAGACCGCCATAGGGCTTGACAAACCAAACTCTATGGCGGTATCTTCTAGTTCTGAGAGGGCAATCCAATGGACGACGAAACCGTAATGCCACTGATCCCGCGCTTCTTGCGCCGGGAACCCGTAAACCCCACAAAGGAGACTGACAATGTTCGCATTCCACAATCAACCGGCGGTGAAAGCCGAGTACCTGGATCGAGTGAAGGCCCATTACAAAGCTGACGAAATCATCCACGGCATTTATTGGCAGAATGGCAAGGGCTGTGCCGTAGGTTGCACCATACATTCAGACGATCATGCGCTGTACGAAACCGAGCTCGGCATACCGATGGCTTTGGCGCGCTTAGAAGACACGATTTTTGAAGGCCTCACTAACGGCCAAGCCAAAGAATGGCCCCTGAAGTTTTTGAAGGCCATTAAAATCGGCGCCGATCTTTCCACAGTGCAATGGAAATTCTTGCATTGGCTTCAGACTGAAAATTTGAAAGCGGCCGAGAAACAGAAGATGCCGAACGATGTCATTGCCGCAATCAAGCAATGTGTCGATGTTCTCGCTCCCATGGCAAAAGGCCGCCCCGCCGATCTTTCGGCGGCGGACTCGGCGCGCTCGGCGCGCTCGGCGGCGCGCTCGGCGGCGTACTCGGCGCGCTCGGCGGCGGACTCGGCGGACTCGGCGGCGGACTCGGCGCGCTCGGCGGCGCGCTCGGCGGCGTACTCGGCGCGCTCGGCGCGCTCGGCGGCGTACTCGGCGGACTCGGCGCGCTCGGCGGCGGACTCGGAGCGCTCGGCGGCGCACTCGGCGGCGGACTCGGCGCGCTCGGCGGCGCGCTCGGCGGCGGACTCGGCGGCGCGCTCGGCGGACTCGGCGCGCTCGGCGGCGTACTCGGCGGACTCGGCGGACTCGGCGGACTCGGCGGCGGACTCGGCGCGCTCGGCGGCGTACCTGAAAATGTCTGAGAAGCTTTTAGAGTTATTGACGGCAGCAAAGTAAACTAACTTAACCAAAGGAGACTGACAATGTTGAAGACAATCGGAAAGAAACGCTTGCCACGGAAGCCGAGCAAACTGCTTCGCTTCGCCCTTGAGTCCCTTAAACTCAGGGAAAAGTCGCCTAAGTACCGCATCAACATGAGCAAGTGGTTTATCAGAACACCTAAGTTTTGCATGGTGTGTTTTGCTGGCGCCACTTTATCCCGCGTCTATAGGATGAAAAATAACTTATTAGACGAATTAACGTACAACACGCCGCCTTATCGGGTGGCTATGGCTCTTAACTATATTCACAAGAATATGGTGCGGAGTGGCCTAGAATGGCTCAACGTTCCGGCTTCAAGTCTGACAGATGTTTACATTCCGCCATACGAAAAAGGTCGCCGCAACTTCAAAAAGGCGATAAAAACACTCGCCGACAAGCTTGAAGCGAACGGTTACTAATGCCTATCATTGCCGCCGCACCGCGTAATAGCTGGCAAGCCCGGGCTGTTGAAGCGACCGGCGGCAATACCTCTCGCCTTGGCTGTTTGGTTCTCGCCATCCTTGGCTGGCAGCACGGCCGG
>Ga0265338_10001096_pt1 | contig 45062 bp, 34 predicted proteins | sample 42126metaG_FD_193579 | JGI IMG/M metagenome (GOLD analysis project Ga0265338, IMG submission 193579) | Rhizosphere microbial communities from Carex aquatilis grown in University of Washington, Seatle, WA, United States - 4-21-26 metaG | ecosystem: Host-associated > Plants > Roots > Rhizosphere... | reverse complement strand
TCCATGGAACGCCGGTGTGGCGAAATGGCAGACGCACAGGACTTAAAATCCTGGGACCGTAAAAAGTCGTGTCGGTTCGAGTCCGACCACCGGCACCACTTCTAACTGTGAGTGCAGCAATGATTTAGGCGACGGTGGGTCCACAACGGACACCAAAACGGACACCATTTTTCTGACTCCGTTAGATACTGGCGTAACCGGTGCATATTCGCCCGATACTCGCTAACTCTGCGGACTCGCCTTCAGTTATCCTTGCGATTGCGTGAAATTATGAAAACACGTTATCGCTTAATTCGTCGTGGCATTCGCGGCAATGCCTTCTATTGCGTGGATACCAAAACCGGCAAGCGCACCAGTCTTGGCACCGACAACGAGGACGACGCCAGACAAATTGTTGAGGCCAAGAATCAGTCCGAACGCCAGCCCGTTCTGAATCTGCAAATCGCCAAAGCCTATCTCGCCGGCACCGATTCCGGCGTCAGCACCCGCACCTGGCAGGATGCCATGGAGATTCTGATCAACAATAAGCATGGATCAAACCAGGAACGCTGGAGGCGCGCGGTGCCGGACAAGGCGTTTGATTTGATTCGGCATAGAACCATCATTGAAACAAAAGGCGAACTGCTCCTGAAGGTTTTGCACACGGGAACGGTTTCCACGAACATCTTCCTGCGGCAGATTCATAATTTCTGCGTGGACATGAACTGGCTGCCGTGGCCGCTCATTCCGAAACGCCAATGGCCGCCCATACGCTACAAAGACAAACGGGCAGTTACTCTGGAGGAACACCGCCAAATTGTGGCGCGTGAGAGGAACCCGGAACTGAAAGCTTTTTACCAAATGGCGTGGCACTTGGGTGCGTCGCAATCCGACTTGGCGCACTTGCAAGCCGAGGACGTGGACTGGCAGGCCCGCATCATCTGTTTTGTCCGCATGAAAACCCGTTGGCGCGGGCAACAACCGCCACAGATTCGGTTTGGACGCGCGGTCGAAGAAATTCTGGCAAGCCTGCCAAAATCCGGTCCCCTGTTTCCGCGACTTATCCTCGCGATGGAAAAACATCGCGCCAAAGAATTCAAACGCCGGTGCGTTGGATTGGGGATCGAAGGCATCACGCTGCACTCCTACCGCTATGCTTGGGCTGAGCGCGCAAAAGTTGCTGGCTATCCTGAACGTTTCGCGCAACTGGCTTTAGGTCACAACAGCAAGGCGGTTCACCGGGCGTATGCGAAGAAGGCACAGGTAACATTGCCGCCGCTTGAGGAATACGAACACGAGCAGGAGCAAAAGATTGTCTCGTTAGCAACGCCAAGGGTGGTGGCATCCGCGCTGGCAACCGCAGCTCTCAACTAAAGGAGGCAATATGATTGTGAGTCCACTCGACTTATTGAATCCGGTGTTTCATTTCTTGGATGCCGTAATTGAAAACTACGGCGTTTACATTTACATGGTGACGGTATGGCTTTCACCCTTGCTAATCATCTGGATTTTGCGTGGCGGGTTTTGGCGAAAGCCGCCAAAGCCGGCGCGCATCATCATGGTGCAGCCGCCATATTATCGTGGCCCGGATGATTACTCTTTGAACTGACAACCGTTCACGGCCGGTAACCGCGCGACTGTTTTTGAGGAGCTTCCGGGTGAATCCGGTGGGGCTTGGTTTTTAGCTCCGCCGTTTCATCAATTTGAGGTTGCGCCAGCTTTTGGGCTGGTTGCTGGCGTATCTCGTCCGGTTCAATCTTTATCGCAGCAGTTTGTGCCTGCCTTTGTCTCTGGCGCAACTCCCGGAATTCTTGGGCGCGCTTGCTCTGGGTCATGATGACCGCTGCTCGTCGTCCCCAGCGTTGTTCAATCAGACGATAGAACCGGTCATTTTGAAAATGCGCCGCCAGCAGGTCCATAACCGACGGACGATCCGCGCTGCGCGTGATGTTCTCCCGCAATTGCTCCTTGTCCGTGGTGAAAATATGGACGCCCTTTTTGCCGCGCGAAATGGTGACATACCATTGCTGCTGGTTCGTCGCGGCCTTCGCCATCGAATCTGAAAACAAAACATGGTCCACTGACTTGCCTTGTGACGCATAGGACGTGATGGCGTAACCACGGACGAACTGCCGGAAGTTCTTATCCAGCACCCGGCCATCCTTCAGCGCGATGCGGCCGTCAGGATGAACCGTCTCGACCGTGACGAGTTCGCCATTGACTAGCTTGCGGTTTTCGACGCTCCGGCCGTTCGCCTTGAGTTGCAGCCTGTCACCGGAGGCTAGAGCCAGTTCCTTGCGCTGGCAGGCTGTCAGCTTGTCCAGATGCTTGAATAAAATCGAATCGCTGTGCGAATCCGATTCCACCAGCAAATGGGTGTCCGTTATTTGCTTCAGCCGCGCCGATTCACCGGCCTTGAACCCGCGCACATCCTGATTGAACACCAGCACCGTGTCCGGTGCGTAGGAGCGGGTATCCCGTTTCTGCGCGGCTGTCAAATCCACGGGCTGATAGGCTGTCACCGTGGTTTCCGCTTCACCAATCAACTTTTTCTGCTTCAGCGCAACGCGAATCGCGTCATTGACCTGATGGATCTCATTCCAGCTTTGCGAAACGACCACGGTGGATTGATGGTCTTTGATCAGTTCCAGATAACGCGCCGTCAGCTTTTCATGCTTGTCGGCCAATGTGCATGGCTCGATGGTTTTCAGTTTGTCCAGCCGCTCAAAGGATTCCGTGAATTTGCCGTCACGGGCCTCCTCGACCGCCTGCCGGTACTCCTTGATGCGCTGGCGTTCCTCAATGGATTTTGCCAGCGCTGGATTCTGGCGGCGAATGTTGGTCAGTTCCACGGGCCGGACACCGGAATGCTTTTCAATTGCCCGCAGCGCGTCGCCCGCCTCAACCGCCCCATGCTGGCGGGTGTCGCCCGATAAAATCAGCCGCGCATTGCGCTCCACCACCAGGCCGAGCAATTCCAACATCGGTTTGCCTCCGATCTGGCCGGCCTCGTCCACCATCACCACTGTTCCCTCCTTGAGTTCTTTCTTCTGCAGGAAACTGGCAACCGTTGCCGGTGCGGGAAAGCCGTCGCGTTCCATATCCAGGACCTGCTGGCGTTGCGGCGCGAGGACGACCACGCCGCGCCCGCCGTCGCGGATCTGTTCGACCAGCTCGCGCAGCACAAAACTTTTGCCCGTGCCGGCACCACCGCGAAAGACCGAGACGCGATCAATGCTGGAAACCAGCGAGTCGAGGGCATTGCGTTGTTCCTCATCCAGTTTTGGATTGAACGGCGTTGGCTGCCAGACCAGCGGATAACAGCCGCCAATACCCTCTTTGACGGTTTGGACAATTTCCATTTCACATTCGAGCTGCTCTCGCGTGGTGATTTTGCCGGGATGTTTGTCAAACCGCAGATAGCCGCGCTGCTGCGTGACGGCCTGAATGTCCGCCAATGAAACATCCTGTCCTCTGGCGCGCTCGAGCGCATGACGCCACAACTCATGCTCATGGACGATGGACCGGCGCTCAAACAGATGTTGCTCCGCCCAGGTCACGGCCTGCTCGCAAACATTTTCGGCGGAGGCGGGCACAGAAGATTTTGCCACCGCTAAATTATTCAGCGACGCCTTTTCGCCCGCCGTCATCTGCCCGTCCCACAGCGTTTGCAGTTTTTCCAAACCGATGTCCCGGATTTTTCGTGGCCGTTCCTTGTGTGCGATGTTCTCCCGAATCGCGGCAATATTGTCACCAGCTTTTTCCGGTTCCCGCGCCAGCAGATCCTTGGTTTTTTGGTCAATCTCCTTGTGTCGTTTGGAAAACTTATCAATCAGCTCGGGCGCGACACCCTTGATCTCAAAATCCCCACGCGGTTTGTTTTCAATCGAATAACCGTATTTTACCAGTTCACGGGTAAGCTCATGGTAATAGACATTCTCGACAAACTTTTGCGCTGCGAACATTTCGTGGTTTTGTAGCGCCTTCCATTGTTTCTCGACCGCATCAAACGTGGCGTTGAATACGATGCAATGACTGTGCAGGTGTGGGTCTAATGCGCGGGACGTGTCATGCCGGAACATCGCGGCCACGAGATTGCCCGTGGTCCGGTCAGTGCATTGGCCGTCTTTGCGCACCCGTGTTGCCGCGAAGGTTTGCATTTGGTTCATCGCCACTGTCACCGCTTGCTCATGCGCTTCAATAATCCGCGCGTCGTCACCCACCAGCGCAGCGATGGAAACGGATTTGGGCGGTGAAAAGGTGAAATCGTAAAACACCCGTCGATTGGCCGTCTCACGCTCACTTCCATCCGCACTCATCTCGGTTCGGGTGGTCTTTTGCCGGAGCGTCAGGCGTTCGCAGGTTTGAGGATGGAGATTGTCGCAGAGCCGGACAAACTCATCGGCGGTCGTCACGCCGGACAAGCTCAAATCTGCCGCACCCTTGCCGATCCACTGGCCGGGGACGGTTTGCCCCTCGGCATAATAATCACCGACCGCCAGGTGCTCCTTGAAATACTTTTTGGCGTCACCGAGATTATATTGCGCTTTGGGTGCGAGCATTGCAGCAAGCGCAGATCAACCGGCAGTGTGTGCGTCAACTGGAGCGCACGAATGAAGCCGGATGGTTACTCCGCTTGATTTTTTGCGGGCATTCTTGGCCTGCCAGTGCTGGCTCAAGACTGCCGTGGCGCGCGACAGCCAGTCCTCGTTATTCTCCGCTTCCACAAGCTTGGACCGGGCGAAGTATTTTTCACTGTTGGGTGTCGGACGGCCCAATGGCTTCAACAGGCCGCGAGCGACCAGAATCGGAATGTCGTGCTGCTTAAAACCGAGATAAACCGCAGTCTCGACCACGTTCAAACGCGCGGGCAACCGTGCCAGACTCAATAGTTCTTTTTGTTCGTTGTTCATAATTTTCAATTTGTTCCCGGTTGACATTCTGGCAGAAACCCAAACGACTTTTGTGTAATCTTTACACAAAATCGTTGTCCCCCGTCGGCTATCACTCGGGCAGAATTTCGGAGGACACCGATGTATCAACTACACCGGATATAATTCGGTTTATGTTATGCTCATGGTTTTCAATTTATTGTTTATCGCAGACATTCTGGCGCAAATTCGGGCTCCGTTATTGCAAACCTTGCAAGAAATGAAAATTATTCGTGGTATTGGTGGTGGTGGTCGAGGGAACTTTGATCTATTTGATTTGCCGTTTTGTTTCACCGGCCAAATCAGACATGCCTGATAATCAAATGTCTGCTCGCATCATTGATTGGCAACATTATTTCGGCGGCGGCATTCCCGGTCTTAATTGCGATTCATGACCGTTTTAGCTTTTTATGAATTTGCACACCATCATTTATGAAACGTCGGGCGTTTAGACTGTCCGGCTTTCCTGCGGCTCTCGGAAACCGGACAGACTAAACGCCGCATCATCAAACCTATCCGGTTTCGCACTCAACGGGCTTTCTGACACCGCGCTCAACTCCGCCGTCGTCCGTTCATGCCACTTCCGACCCGCTTCGTTTCGCTGCCGGTTTCAGAACGCCCGTCCAGTGCGATTCGACCATGAAATTTCATGGGATCGAACGTTGAAATATACATCCGTGTTTGACCCATGCCCGCTCAATTTAATGAAATGGTTTAGCCTCCTATTCGTCTGCTTGAAGGTGGACGCCCCACCCCTACCAAAAAGAGTAGGTTTTTCAGCCATGTGCCGACAACATGAAGTTTCATGTTGAAATGCGTTGAAGGGAGTTGATGAATTCAACGCAACTCAACCACTATCAACGTCACGGTTCAACAGCGTTCAACAGGTTTCAATCTGGCCATTCAACACCTTTCAACTGGCAAAAAGGCTATCGGCTTCAACTCAGCCACAATTCGTTTTAATTCGTCCGCTACTCGCTAACGCAACCATCATCGGCTGGCCTAAACTGCCATGAATGGATTCGGATACCAAAAATGAACGGTGTCGCGGTGGGCGTGCCTATCGCAGCCGCCTCGAATCGTTTGTGGAGTTCATCCGCGAGCAACGTCAGCGCCGCCAGACATGGCAGGAAATCGCCGAACAGCTTCGTACCGAGAAGGGCTGCGCCATCACGTTTCAGGGATTGCACCAGTTTTACCGGCGTTACTTGAAACGTCAGGCCCGGCCTCATTGGGAAAGCGAAGCGGTATTGGCTCAGCCATCCACGGTGAACACACCGGCCCCCGCCCGAAAGCCGGTGCTGGCGGCCACGCCAACGCCCCGTTCGTACCGGCAACCCAGACCCGATCACATCACACTCAACGATCCAACAAATATATGAACACAACTCGACGCATCCACCTAAATCCCCAATCTAAAGGCAATCTCGGTAAAAGCTTTGAGGCCGAATTCCGCACCGCGTGGCTCGACAAACTTGGCGTGCCGTGGAACGGCTCCGACCTCGACGACCGCCATCACACGTTTGCCAACCGGCACCCGCAAGCCGTGCGCTCCTATCATCTTGGCAATGAACATGAGAGTAAAACGGCTTTGTTAAGTTTGTTCAGGCGTGTGCTGAAAGATTCCGCACCGGTTCACATCATTGACACGCGAGCGCAGGCTGATGCGTTAATATTGGGAGCGTTGGAGGAATTGCAGGTTTTAGACGTGTGTGCTGAACAGGGCGTGAGGCTGACATTCTTTTTATTCCCCACCGATGATACGGAGAGCATGACCAACGCGGGCAGGCTGTTTCTCTATGCCGGTGATCGCGTGGACTATTGCATCGTCAACAATCCCGCCAAGGCGCGTGGCGATTTGTTCAAAGGTTCGCAACTGGAAAAGCAGTTGATGGAGTTTGGCGCGAAGTTCGTGACGTTGCCAGCCGTCACGCCGACCACGCTGCTGGCGATTGAAAAAGCCGAAGCCATCACCAAACGCGGCTTGAGCTTTGCCGAACTGTCGCATGTCGAGGCCGGCCACTTGGAACGGTTGCTGGCCGGTGAAATCCAATGGGCGATGCAGAAATTGTTCCGCCAATACGATGCCATTGCCGACTTGTTGTTGCCGACCGAGTTTGTCCCCAAAGATAAATCCACGCCGGCCAAGGAGAAAATTAAGTCCGAACCGCAACCGCAACTGAATTTTGGAGAATGACGTATGGACGACACCTGTTTCGATTTGTTATGCAAAGATTTCTCCGTCGAGGAAGCCAGGCTGTTTCGGAAAATGATGGTTGAATGGAGTGACGGGGACGAAAACGGATTCCCGGTGCAATTGGCATTGCTGACGCGGGTGCAATGGCGAGCAGCGGCACTGGTGCCACAGGCAATGAACGATTCCCGCCAATTGATTGAACTGCATCTGGCCGAATACCGGCAGCAAACCAAAGTCATGTTGGATGATTTTTCCAGGACGCTCAAGGCACAGTCCGAAGAACTCAAGGCCGCCACCGAAAAACATGGCCAGACCATTCAACAGGCGGTCATGCACATAAAACTTCAAATCGTGGACGCGGAACTGGTTGCCAGACGGGTTAAATTCGAAATGGAAGATGCTGAAAGCGAATGGCGGAATATTAAAACCAGCACCACGGCTCAATGCAAGCGATTGGCAGAGATTTCCAGTGACTTGCAAGAGCGGTTCGCGTGGCGCGTGATTATTTGGTGGGCGGCCGGGCTCTCGGTTGCTTTCGGTTTGGGATATTGTTTTGGCCTTCACTGGATTCGTTGATAATATTTTTCGGGCGCAGTCGCGCTGACAAGATCGCGCGCGAATCCAGATTCGATTGTGTGTCGCCGGTCGCCGCGTCAATCTATTGCTCGCTTCATCCGGCTCCGCTCCAAATTGACCCGCCGCCCGGCTCCGGGAGCTTTGCCTTTAGGATTTCGCGCCCGGGGAATTATTCACTGATGAAAACCATCCAGATTTCAACATGGCTTTCAGAAAGTGGACTTCAAGAATCACAAACCAGTCTGCTACATGCATCAAAACATGGAGGCGAGGGTCGGAATCGGCAGACCCTCGCCTCAGAGAAAAATCTAGCTGACACGGGAACTTGAGGGAAACACCGGCGTACAGTATCCGAACTGTCGCCGAACTCCCGTTGAACTGCACTACTGGCATTTCTGCTGGCAGTTTTGCTGGCACTTTTCAATGTGTTCATGCGTGTCCTAATGATTTAATGCGCGGCGTTTTGGCTTCCAAAACCCTCGCAATACGCTCGTCGTGGAGAAGTGATCCCCCCGTGCGTCTCGAACTCCGACCACTTGGTAGCTTTCTTGATGAAATTCCATAAATATGAGAGCTACCGCCACCAAACTTTTGCCATGAAATTCTGACGAAAACTGCAGGTGCCGATCAATGTGAGCAGTCAGTCCATAGAGCCACCTGCCAACGCGACCGGCTCGGCCTCGACCGGCGAAACGTTTTACGACGCCAACAGTGTGGTGATTTTGCCGACGAGTTCTTATTATTCCGGCACCGGCAAGTCCCACGTCATCGTGAAATGCGTCCAATGACGGCTCTGGTTTTAGGTGCGTCGTCTTCGCCTGCCTTGTTTGTCCATTGTTTAGCCACCGCAAGGAAGTTCTGCAACAACGGTGACTGAGCATCACGCAGCCAGAGCAGCTTTAGTCGAAAAGGCGGCACAGGGGCGCGCAGCCGCCGCGTTGGGCATGGATGAACAGACGAAATCGCGACTACCTCCGGCAATATGGCAACCCCATACCCCGCGGCAACCATGCCTAGCAGATTCGACGGCCCTTCTACCGGCTGGGTTGCCGTGGGCGTAAATTCAGCGCTCACACAGAGGTCGTTCAGCCGTTCTACGTAGCCGGGTGAGGTATCCGGCGATGATATCAGTAATGTTTCACCCGCGAGCCGGTGGATGTTAATCGAGGCTTTAACCTCTTTTGTTAGGGGATGTCCGACGGGAAGCACAACTACCATCGGACAAGTGTATAGCGGCATGGATTGGAAGTGGCGGTCCAAAGGCGCACCTAAATCGGGAAAAATGCCAGCATGAATACGTCCCTCGCGTAATGCCTCCAACTGCATGGGACGATTCATCTCCAACAAGGATACTTCCACGTGGGGAGAATGCTCGCGGAAAGCACGCAGAAGAGGTGGTAGCACGCGGGTGGACAGGACCGGCATGTTGCCGAGTTTTAGCTGGCCTTTTGCATTGCGCGCCGCGTCTTGGGCGCGGCTACGAGCCGCAACGGCAGCGGACAGTGCTTGGCGTGCGTAAGATAGAAAGGATTTTCCAGCTTCGGTTAAATAAACTCTGCTGCCACGGTCGCGCTCCAGCAATCGCACGCCAAGTTCCTTCTCCAGAGCCTTGATCTGACGACTGAGCGGCGGCTGACTAAGATGCAGACGGTCGGCCGCCCGGCGGAAGGAGAGTTCCTCCGCGACGGCGACAAAAGAGCGCAAATGAGGAAAATCCATGGCAACAATTCAGAGAACTGATACCAAAAACGAACTCAAAACACAACGAAAAACGCAATAAAGGTGGGGTATTCACCCCATTGTGTAAACGTCGCGTGCAGAGATAAAGTAACCAGAATGAAAAAAACACTCATTCAATTGAAACTGCGCGCCGATGGCTGGCGTATCCGCGGAATGTCAACTCAACAGCCATGACCTTCAATGGACAATCAGTCATTATCACCGGCGCGGCCGGTGGGATCGGAAGCGCTTTGACGCGCAGCTTCCTGTCTCGTGGAGCTCGTGTTTTTGCAACCGATAGGAAGCAACAACAACTCGAAGATCTAAAAGATGAACTCGGTGATCCAGCAAACCTCTTCACTGCCGCTTTCGATGTCACCGATGAGGCGGGTTGCAAGGGTTTTTCCAGCCGCGTTCGCGAAGAGTGGCGTGTGGCTGATGTTCTGGTAAACTGTGCAGGCCACTTCCCGTTCACGACGTTCGAAAAAATTTCCTATGCGGAGTGGCGGAAAATTTGCGCCATCAACCTCGATGGGCCATTTCTAGTTACCAAAAACCTGCTGCCACTGATCAAGAAAAGCCGCGCCGGTCGCATCATCAACATCAGCTCCGGGAGCATCTATGTCGGAAATCCCGACCAATGCCACTATGTTGCCGCCAAGGCTGGACTGATCGGTCTTACGCGCTCGCTCGCCAAAGTCGTGGGCGAATACGGCATCACAGTCAACGCGGTCACACCCGGACTTACCGTCACGCCCCCGGTCAAGAAACACTTTTCCAAACAGGTGCTGGCCAAGGTCGCCCAGATGCGGGCGATTAAGCGGGATGAAACCGCCGAAGACCTGGTCGGCGCGGTTTGTTTCCTTGCTTCGTCCGATGCTGCGTTCATCACCGGGCAGATAATTAACGTCGATGGCGGCAGCAGCTTTCACTAAACGCAAAAGCCCAAATCAAAAAATTTCCTCAGCTTGACCAATCAACAAAAAAACCATGACTATTCTCGTAACTGGAAGCACCGGTAAAGTAGGTTCGGCATTGCTCAAGGAGCTTGGCAAACACAACGTGACGGTTCGCGCCCTCGTGCGCAAACCGGACGCAAAATTACCAGACGGCGTCGAGGCCGTCGTAGGGGACATGCTCGACCCGGTCTCGGTCGAAAAGGCGCTCGATGGCGTGGACAAACTTTATCTGCTGAACGGCGTCACGCCAGATGAGCTGACGCAGGGACTGATTACCTTCGGCCTCGCCAAAAAACGCAAACTGAAGCACATAGTTTATCACTCTGTTTTCAAGGCGGAGCACTTCAAGGATGTGCCGCACTTTGCCTCTAAAGTTGTCATCGAAAGTGCGCTGCGGGAATTCGACGTGCCCTTCACCATCATCCGTCCCAACTATTTTTTCCAAAACGACCTGTCGTTGAAAAGCCCGCTCATGGAGGCAGGCGTTTATCCGATGCCGCTCGGAAAGCCGGGCATATCAGCAGTGGACATTCGCGACATTGCCGAAGCGGCGACCATCGCGCTGACCACCGGGGGACATTACGGGAAAACTTACAATCTTAACGGACCGGAGATTTTGAGCGGCACCAAAGCGGCAGCCATCTGGAGCACGCAGTTGGGCAAAACGATTCGTTACCCCGGTGAAAACCTGGACGCCTTTGAAGAACAGTTGCGCAAAAAGGGCCCGTCCTGGGCGGCTTATGACTTCCGCATGATGTTTCAAGGCTATCTCGAACGCGGCTTCGTCGCGAGCGATGAGGATTTGAAAACACTGACGGCACTCCTCGGTCATGCCCCGCGCCGCTATGAAGACTTTGCGAAAGAGACAGCCCTCGAATGGGAAAAAAATGTGACCGCCCCACTACAAATGGAAAGTAAACAACTCAATTAATAAAAATACGATTATGAAACTATTCAAACCTGAAACCTGCGCTCTTGTGCTGATTGATTACCAAGTCGGCACGCTGCAACTCATCCGAAGCATGTCTTCGGACGTCTCGCTCCGCAACGCGGTCGTCCTCGCGAAAGCGGCGATTGCCTTCGGCATACCCGTCGTCCTCACCACCAGTCAGGAGGATCACATCCAAGGGCCGCTTGCGCAATCGCTCCAAAAGATTTTGCCCGACGCCTACAAAAATTGCGTCAAACGCATTGGGGTCGTCAACGCCTGGGCAGACCCGAAGTTCGCCGCTGCCGTCAAGGAGACCGGCCGCAAGCAACTCATCATGGGCGGTGTCACCACCGACATTTGCCTGGTCTTTCCGGCGATGAGCGCGGTGCATAAAGGCTACGAGGTGCAGGCCGTGATGGACGCCTCCGGCTCGTCCTACGAGATACAGGAGGAGATGGCGCGTCGTCGGATGGAGAACGCCGGCGTTGTGCTTACCACGACCAACACAATGGTTGCCGAACTCGTGCAGAACTGGAGCAGCCCGGAAGGGTCGGAACTCGTGAAATTGCTGGTTGCCACTGCCCCGATGATGCAACCCGCCAATTGATCACAAAACAAAAGCAAACAAACGTTCAAAGAAAAGGCCAATCTATATGTCTATCCTTGTCATTGGAAGCACTGGTAACATCGGGTCGCACGTCGTGCAAGAACTTGCCGATCGCAAAGCCGACGTGCATGCCCTCGTCCACAAAACCAAATCGAAGTTTCAGCCAGGTGTGACCCAGGTCAAAGGCGACGTGACCGACATGGAGTCCATGCGCAAGGCGCTGGTCGGCATAGACACGCTCTTCCTGCTCAATCCGGTTGTGGCGGACGAACTGAATCGCGCGTTGCTTATGCTCAACTTGGCCGTCGAGGCCGGCATCAAACGTGTCGTCTATTTTTCGATGTTCCATGCCGACATATTTCTGGATTGCCCGCACGCCTGTGCCAAGTATGCCACCGAACTAATGATCCAAAAGTTCGGCATTCCAACCACTATCCTACGCCCAAACTACTTCTTTCAAAACGACGGGCTACCGGTTCTCAAGACGGGAGTTTATCCCATGCCGATTGGCAGCCTCGGCACCTCGATAGTGGATGTGCGCGATATCGCCGCCGTCGCGGCCTTGAGCCTGATCCGGCGGGACGGCGCAGCCAAGCCTCTACCCACTGAGATAATCGAAATACACGGCCCCGACGTGATCACCGGCGATTCTGCCGCCGCGCTCTGGTCGGAAGTTCTTGGGCGCAAGGTCACGTATCCAGGTGATGATCTCCGCGCCTTTGAAAAACAGGTCGGAGCGATGCTGCCCAGTGCAATGGCCTACGATGTTGCCAGGATGTTTGGCGGCTTTCATCGGGATGGCATGGTAGCTACGCCCGGCGCTGTTGATCGCGTGACTAAATTGTTGGGTCGGCCGCTTCGCACCTATCGCAGTTACGCGGAGGAAACTGCCAGATCATCAAAACCATGATGAGCATGACACCGCCGTCCTCGATTCCGAATTTTAAGAGCGAAACTGCCACTGTTAATGGAGTGCGACTTCATTATTGGTTGGGCGGTGATCCGCAGGGACGGCCTGTCCTGCTTTGGCACGGATTTCTCAGCACCAGTTACGCTTGGCGCAAAGTGGCACCCGCACTGGCTGCTGCTGGTTTCGCCGTGTTGGTGCCGGACATGCGAGGTTTTGGAGACTCCGACAAGCCAGTGGGCACCGAAGGCTACGACGCACGCGCACTAGCCGAAGAGTTCCGCGCGCTCGTCCGCCAGATCGGGTTTGGAAATGCAAAGCCCATCATTCTTGCCGCGCACGACATGGGTGGGCCCCCGGCACTACTTTGGGCTGCTGACCACCCGAACGAAGTTGCTGGGTTACTCTATATCGAAGCGCCGGTCATGCTCTTCGAGGTGCTCACGAAAATCATCGCCTACACGCCGGAGGCCATGAAAGAAGGATCAATGTGGTGGTGGATACTTCCGCTCGCACCTGATGTGCCGGAACGCCTGGTCGTTGGGAACGAGCACGCCTTTCTCACTTGGTTCTATGATCGTTATACCGCTCTGCGGAGTTCAATTGAGCCCGAAACCGTGGCCGAATATCTGCGCACCTTTTCCGGTCGTGAGGGTGTAGTTGGTGCGATGGGTGTTTATCGGGCAGCCTTCATCAGTATGGAACAGACGGCACCGCTGGCCGGCCACAAGGTTCACGTGCCTATCGTGGCACTTGGTGGCGAAAAAGGCCTCGGCGCCAAGGTTGGCGAAATGGTCAAGATGGTCGCCAAGAACGTGGATAGCAGCGTGCTTAAGGATTGCGGACATTTTTTCCCCGAAGAACACCCGGAAGAGATTGTGCGACACATTCAAACTATGAAAGCTCGCGCGCCAAAGATATGACAACAATACATCACAAATTACGTTTGCTGGATCGCGTCGCGATGACCGTAATACTAGCGAACTGGATGAATGCCGGACCACTTTTGCAATCACACTGGTAGTAATAAACACGAACAATAAGGAATAAATATATGAATTCAACCAACACCAACCGGACCGCACAACTCCTCGCGCTCATGAAGAAAGGCGACGACGCCTTCAATTCCCGCGACGTCGCAGGGATGAACGCCACAAATCACCCAGACATCATCGCGCACGTCATGGGGATCCCAAAGCCGATCAAAGGGCGAAAAGCCCACGCCGCGATGATTCAGCAGATGATTAGCGTGTTCCCCGACATACGCGTCCACAATGACCCATACCCAATCCACTTCGGAAGCGGCGACTGGATCACCGTGATCACCCGCGCCACCGGGACCTTCACCGGGAAGATGACTCTGCCCAACGGCAAGGTGATCGCCCCGACAGGAAAAGCGTTCGACCTCGACTACAGCACGACCTCCCGGTGGGAAGGAGACGAGCTCATTGAGGAGCACGTCTTCGTGGACCCCGCTCTTCGGGCGCAGCAGATCGGCCTCGTTTAGTCGCGAACATCTTTAATGACCGGTAGCCGCCGCACGCTACCAGCTTCAGGCTCCAGTCATTACCTATTGAATTATCCAGTTTAGAAAAGTCAGATCGAATAAATGCAACAACGCCCGCAATAGTGATTTTAGTAATATGACAACAATACATCATAAAATACACCTGTTGGATCGCGTCGCCATGACAGCGATGCGCTTGATGGTTGCTTCCATGAAGGGGAGCGTGACCGGACCTGCGGCGCGCGAGCCGTTTGATAAACTGATGGAGAAAATCCCGGCGGCTCACGACGTGAGCTATGAAAAAGCGGAGGTGGGCGGTGTGCCCGGGTGGTGGTGCCGACCGGACAATGCACCGACCGACGCCGCAATCCTCTATTTCCACGGGGGCGCATATGTTGTCGGTTCGGCGTTGGCCTATCGGCATTTTGTCGGACAAGTTGCGGCACGGGCAAAGGTGGCTGCTTTCGTGCCGGAATACGGTTTAGCCCCTGAGCACCCCTTTCCAGCGGCAGTAGATCACGCGCAGGCCGCATACAAGGGTCTTGTTGAGCAACGTTTTGAGCGCATTGCGCTGGCGGGTGATTCGGCTGGCGGGGGCCTCGCCCTCGTGCTGCTGTCGTTGGAGGTCGCCAAGGCGCGCGAAGGCTCCGGTCTGCGTCCTGTCGGTGCGGTGGTTATGTCGCCTTGGACTGATCTGGCACTTTCCGGGGCCAGCATGGAAACGCGTGCGGAGGCCGACCCGCTCTCGACCAAAGCGGCGCTCGCCACCACTGCGGATCTTTATCTCGGCGGACACGATCCGCGTGACCCACAGGTGTCGCCTTTGTATGGCGATCTGGCCTGGCTGCCGCCGGTTAGAGTGCATGTGGGTGAAGACGAAATTCTTCTCGACGATTCAGTTCGCTACGGCGAGCGGCTCGAAAGCTTTGGTGGGACCATTCAAGTTCATACCTGGCAGGGCATGACCCACGTTTTTCCTTCGAGCGTCAATCTCCTTCACGCGGCCAAGGAAGCGCTCGACGATATTGGTGACTTCTTGGGGCAACACTTGCTTGACGAGGCCAATCACACGACGACTGACAACAACCCGCAAACATACCAACTGGAGAAATCAGCACCATGAACCACAATTCAATCACAGCGCAGCCCATCTCACCGATCCCGGCAGACAACCTCCTCCGGAAGCTTGCGGTCGCGGATTCCAACAAAGACGAAGGTCTTCGCCATCTAGGCATCGTCGGAGATACCTATACCATTCTGCTCTCCGGTGACGACACCGACGGTCGTTATTGCCTCATTGACATGCATGTTCCTCCGGCCGGCGGCCCTCCTCCTCATCGTCACGACTTTGAGGAATCATTTACCATCCTCGAAGGCGAGATTGAAGCCACCTTTCGCGGCAAAAAATCAGTCGTGCGAGCAGGAGAGACAATCAACATCCCGGCCAACGCACCTCATTCCTTCACGAACGCTTCCCAGCAACCGGCACGGTTGCTTTGCATCTGCTCACCGGCCGGACAGGAGGAACTCTTTCAAGCGGTCGGGGTTCCGGTAGCTACTCGGACAACGCCGCCCCCCAAGCCCGACAAAGCCGCTGCGGCGGCAATGATGGCTAAAACCATCGCGCTCCTCCCGAAATATCGCACGGAGATGGTAAAGCCATAACCCAGGACCGAACCCATGACTAAAATTAAGTCCACCATCCTGGCCATCGGTGCCGCTGGCCAATTCGCAAGTCTGGTCGTGCCCGATGGGAGCTGACACCTACCGCCACAATGCTGCATACCCTTCCTTTCTAAAAATCCATGAGCGACCAAGATCATAAGTGGGGTGCAAATTGAAAACCAAACTATAACAAAGGAAATAATTATGACCAAAGCATTCAAGAGCAACGCGGCCAGAGCGAAGCAGTTCTTCGCGGACAAAATGGCTTTCACGACGGGACCCGTCGCAACAAACGACCAGATTGAGAAAGGAGAGGATGTGGTTATTATAGACGTGCGGGAGTCTAAAGATTTCAAGAAGGGACATATCCACGGGGCGATCAGTCTTCCCCAGGAAAAATGGAGCACTATGGCCGGTCTGCGCCGGGATACTATCAACATCATTTACTGCTATTCCCAAACCTGTCATTTGGGCGCCCACGCCGCGATGCGGTTCGCCGCGAATGGTTTTTCCGTCATGGAAATGGATGGAGGCTTCGAGTCTTGGAAGGAACAAGGCCTTAAAATTGCGAAGTAGCGCGTGTTAACCCTAAGAATCGCAGCTTCGTCCCTTCCGATTTTGAAAAGTCATCTAAAACCTCCCGGACGGGTGTCCGTTGGTTGGAGGACAAGCGGTGGCATGGTATCGCCCCGACGTTCTAAGGCGACACCCCATGAACTGGTAGCTTTTATACGGACTCATTACGCCGCAAAAGTAGCACCAAAGACTGCCGCTCGCTGCAAGCAGCGCTTGGCCATTGCCGACGCGCGTATCAATGATCCCATTGTGACAAATGCATTGCGCATTTTCACAGCAGATACCGCGAGCGAGACCCAGTTCCTTATTGTACCAGGTTTAAGCGAGTAAAATGACAAAAGAAAAATGAGCTATCCACTTGGTAGCGGACAACCCACTTGAGCAGTATCAAAACAGCCTATTTAAAGGACTTGTTTCAGGTATAATGAGTATAATGAGCTATGAACATCCGAGACTCTCGCCGCAATTCAGGCATTTGTAGCACGCACCATTGCGCACGGCCACGTGGCCGCAACTCGGACACGTCGGCGCATCCTGCTGGAAGTGCGCCACGGAATCGCTCAGCGTTTTGACGGTGCGGGCGGGACCGGGCCGGCGATGGCCGTTGCCGGCGTCCTTCACATCCACGATGTCATGGTCCTCGGCGATGGCCAGTTCAGGCACCGGCCGGTTCACCTTTTTTTTTAATTCCTCAATCAGGCCCGGCATCGCCAGTTCCGGCTGATTGCGGGCCGCCGAGGGAAGACTTTCCCGGTAACCGGGAATGAATTGCAGGGCCATCCAGCGAAACACGTAATCCGTAATGGACGCCGCATTGCGAATCTCCGGGTTTTTGGTGAAACCGCTGGGCTCAAACCGCTGGTGGGCAAATTTACGGACGAGGGCTTCCAGCGGAACGCCGTATTGCAAGGCCATGCTGGTAAGCGTGCCGATGGCATCCATCAAGCCGCCAATGGTCGAACCTTCCTTGGCCATGGTGATGAACAGCTCACCGGGCTGGCCATCCCGCTCAAAAAGGCCGACGGTGAGATAACCTTCGTGGCCGGCGATGTCGAATTTATGCGTGACGGCCGTGCGCGTATCGGTGAGCCGGCGGCGCAAGGGCTTGCCAGATTCGGCGCGCAGAGCGATGACCTCGGTTTCGAGTTCCTTGATGCGGGCTTCCAGCACGGACATGCCGGCGCCAACCGTCTTGTCGCCGCCATCGTTGGTCTTTTTGGTGTTGAGCGGCTGCGAACGCTTCGAGCCGTCGCGGTAAATCGCCACGCATTTCAATCCCATCTTCCACGCCTGAACATACGTTTCGCGCACCTCTTCCACCGTGCAGTCGGCCGGCATGTTGACAGTCTTGGAAATCGCCCCGCTGATGAACGGCTGGGCGGCGGCCATCATTTTCAGGTGAGCCAGGTAATGGATGCTGCGCTTGCCGCGATACGCCTTGAACGCACAGTCGAACACCGGCAGATGCTCCGGCTTGAGCCCGCTGGCAATGGTCTTGCCGCCCGCTCGCGACGCGTCGGAGTTTTCCTCAACGTCTTCAATCGTGTCGAATTTTTCGACGTGGGCGATGATCCCTTCGATTTCCTTCGCCTTGTAACCGAGCCGGCGCAAGGCATCGGGCACGCCGCGATTAACGATTTTTAACATGCCGCCGCCGGCCAGGAGCTTGTATTTCACCAAGGCGATGTCGGGCTCAACCCCGGTGGTGTCGCAATCCATCAGGAACGCTATGGTCCCGGTAGGCGCCAGGACCGTGACCTGCGCATTGCGGTAGCCATGTTGCCGTCCCTTGGCCAGCGCACCGTCCCAGGTCTTACGCGCCTCATTTTTCAGGTAGCCAAATTCGTCACTCGGATGAATGTCTTCGACCGCATTCCGATGCAACTGGATGACTCCAAGCATGGACTCGACGTTGTCTTTTTTAAACGGTTTGGCCACGTGTGCGCAGCGGGCGTCGCGATAACCGGGAAAGGCGCCCACGTTGGCGGCAATTTCCGCGCTCTGCTCGTAGGCGTGACCGGTCATGATGGCGGTGATGGCGCCAGCCAGCGCCCGGCCTTCGTCGCTGTCGTACGGCAGGCCATAACTCATGCACAGCGAGCCGAGATTGGCAAAACCCAGGCCCAGGGTGCGATAGATGTGTGAGTTTTCGGCGATGTCCTTGGTCGGATAGCTCGCATTGTCCACGAGAATTTCCTGGGCGGTGATGAAAATGCGCGCGGCGGCCTTGAACCGTTCCACGTCAAATTTGCCGTCCTCGCGCTTGAATTTCATGAGATTCAGCGACGCGAGGTTGCAGGCAGTGTTGTTGATGAAAACGTATTCGCTGCAGGGATTGGTGGAATGAATCGGCTCGGTGCCCTTGCAGGTGTGCCACTTCTGGATCGCCCCGTCGTATTGCATGCCGGGATCGCCACAGATGTGGGTACCTTCGGCGATTTTGTAGAGCAGTTTCGCGGCGTCCTTCTTTTCGAGCGGCTTGCTGGTGGTGATGGTGCGCGTCCACCATTCCTTGCCCGCGAGCGCCGCCTGCATGAATTCGTCACTGGCGCGCACGGACAAATTCTCGTTCTGATACATCACGCTGCCATAGGCGTCGCCGTTGTAGGAGCCGTCGTAACCCTGCTCGATGAGCGCCCACGCCTTCTTTTCCTCCTTCTGCTTGGCATCAATGAATTCCTCGATGTCGCCGTGCCAGTCGCGGAGCGTGTTCATCTTGGCCGCGCGGCGCGTCTTGCCACCGGACTTCACGACATTGGCAACCTGGTCATAGACCTTCAGGAAGCTCATCGGGCCGCTGGGACGTCCGCCACCGCTCAGCTTCTCTTTGCTGGAACGGATCGGCGTCAAATCCGTGCCCGTGCCGGAACCATATTTGAACAGCATCGCTTCGCTGTGGGCGAGGCGCATGATGTCTTCCATGTTGTCCTGCACCGACTGGATGAAGCAGGCGCTGCCCTGGGGATATTCGTACTGGGTCGAACTGCGTTCAGCCTGGCCGGTCTGGCGGTTGTAAAACCAGTTGCCCTTGCCGGAGTTCTTGCCGATGCCGTATTGAGTGAACAGCCCGACGTTGAACCAGACCGGCGAATTAAATGCGCCGTACTGGTTCACGCACAGCCAGGTCAGTTCCTCGTAGAAAATTTCGCCATCCGCCTTGCTGAAATAGCCGTCCGCAATGCCCCAGTCCGCAATGGTCCGGCAAATGCGATGAATGAGCTGGCGCACCGAGGTTTCACGCTCGGACGTGTGTTGCTCGCCGTAAAAGTATTTGGAGACCACCACCTTCGTCGCCAGCACCGACCAGGACTTCGGCACCTCGACGTTTTCCTGCTTGAAAATGACCTTGCCGGCGTCATCGGTGATTTCCGCGGTGCGCCGCTCCCATTCGATCTGGTCGAAAGGCTTGGTTTTGGCATCGCTGAAAACGCGTTCAACGCGCAGTGATTTTTTCGCCGGGGCGGAATTGTTCTTGAGGTTGCGCCCCGCCGCCACCGTGGCCGGCCGGCGCCGGCTCTTGTGCGAAACCGGAGCCGAAATCTCTTCGCGTGCATCAATCATGGATTCATTCCTTTCGCGGCGGTTGAAATAGTTTTTCAGACAAAGCACCCGACCGCCTTAATACAGAAGACTGGTCGGGAAAATAAACTTTTCAGCCCATTTTTAAAGGTTTCACCAACCGCCTGATTCTGAGTGAAACCCCATTTAGTGGGCGCAAAAAAGACCTTATACCCAACATATTGTGGTTGCAAGAAAATTTTGCAAAAAAGTTACGAATGGGTTACGCGAACGATATTCCCATACAAAATTGTCAGAATCTCCGCGCCGGCGTTGCACATTCGACATCTTATTCGCCGCGGTGAATAAAAACTCAATGCGATTTTCTCCGGCGCATCCGGGGAAATTTTTCCGACGGTTTCGGTTGCGACTTTTTGAACTTTCGGATCGGCTCCACGGTCTTGGGACGCGGTTTGGGCACCAGGATGACCGGACAACCCTCGTAACCGAATGCCTGGCGCATCTGGTCGGCCAGATATTTTTTGTATTGGCTGGAAAACAGTTCGTCGCGGTTGACGAACAGCAGAAACGTCGGCGGCGCCGACCGGACCTGTGTCGCATAAAAAAACTTGAGGCGATGACCTGCCGCGCTGACCGGCTGGCGACGCTCCACCGCGTCGCGCAACGTGCGGTTCAGGATGGCCGTGGGAATTTTTTGCTGCAACTGCGCCGCGACGTAACGCACCGCCTCCAGCAACCGGTCCAGGTTGAACCCGGTCTGGGCCGAGGTGAAAAGGACCGGCGCGTAATCGAGGAAAAACAATTTCTCCTGCACCCATTGGCCGAATTCACCCAGGGTGGAAATGATCTTTGCCTGTCCTTCGCTCCTTATCTTTTTATTGCGTTTGTCGATGACCTCCTCGCGCACCTGGCGGACGGATTCCGCCACCAGATCCCATTTGTTGACCACCACAATGCAGGCCTTCTGCGCCTCGACAATCTGGTCCGCGATCTTCTTGTCCTGCTCGGTGATCCCCATTTCCGCATCCAAGACCAGCACCGTAATGTCGCTGCGCACGATGGAATCCACGGCCCGCTGCACGCTGAAGAATTCGACCGAATCGTCCACCCGCCGCGCCTTGCGCATGCCGGCCGTGTCGATGAGCACATATTGTTGCCGCACCCCGTCGGTCTCGACCTCGAACGGCACATCAATGGAATCGCGCGTCGTCCCCGGCACCGGGCTGACGATGACGCGGTCCGAGTTCGTCAACGCATTTATGATTGAGGATTTGCCGACGTTCGGGCGGCCGACAATCGCAAGCTTCAAGGCCGTTTTCAGTTTCAAGTTTTCAGTTTCAAGCGAACCGGCAGTGGATTGTTCTTTACTGAAAACTGAAGACTGAACACTTGAAACTTCCGGCGGGAGCAATGCCACCGCCGCATCCATTAAATTTTCAATGCCTTCGCCGTGAATGGCGCTGACGGGAAACATCTTTTCAAAACCGAGCTGGGAAAATTCGTCCATTCCTTTTTCCGCGCGGCTCGTGTCCACCTTGTTGACCGCGACCAGGATGGGCTTGCCGCTGCGCCGCAATTTTTCCGTCACCTCCCGATCCAGCGGCACAATGCCATCCTGCACATTGACGACCAGAACGATGACATTGGCCGCTTCCAGGGCCAGATCCACCTGCTCCATCGCCGCCTTGACGATGACGTCATCCGCCTTTTCACGGCGCAACAGACCGATGCCGCCGGTATCCACGAGCGTGAAGGGACGGCCATGCCATTCGGCCTCGGCGCTGATGCGATCGCGCGTCACTCCCGGTTGATCGTGAACGATGGCAATGCGCCGGCCGACAATGCGGTTGAACAACGCGGATTTGCCGACATTGGGCCGGCCGACGATGGCAATTAATGCAGACACACACCCAACATGGAGAAATGTTCACGTCGGTGAAAGCCAAAAGCCCTGTGAAATCAGCTCTGCTTCGGAAGCTTGCGTGTCAATATCTTCGCCCGCGCCACCCAGACGCGGTCGCGTTTGCGCTGGAAGGTCGGCGCATGCACATCGTCGGCCACCACGTCCTGCAACTCCGTTCGCGCCGGGTCCGGCTGGTTTTTTGCCAGATACAATTCGGCCAGTTGCACCTTGGCCCGGGGATAGGAATGATTTTGCGTGACGTGCTGCCAATAAAGCAGCGCGTTGTCGGTCTCGCCGAGCGCAGCCAATGTTTCAGCCATCGCCATCATGGTGTGCCCGTAATCGTGCTCGGGCTTCTCGCGCATGACCCCTTCGAGCAGCGGGCGGGCGTCGGCGGCGCGTTTTTGGCGCAAGAGACATTGACCCAGATGCGCACGGGTATCAATGTCCTGCGGATCGCGTTCCAACGCTGCACGGTAACAGGCTTCCGCCTGCGTCAGCTTGCCCTGTTGAAAATAGATGTCGCCGAGTTGCGAATGGTGATGAGCCTTGTCGAGGTGATATATCTGCGCCTGCAATTCCTTAATGCGGCGGCGGCTGTGCGCCCCAGGCAGTTCGAATCCGCGCGTAGCCGACGGCGCCGCGCGATAGACAAAAAAATAATACAGGATGGAAGACAAACCCCAGCCGAAGAGAATGAACAAGGCCCAGATCCATTCGCGCTGGCGGATGGCATCCACGAGCATCCATACCTGAAACGCGGTCACGGCCAGCCAAACCGGGCTCGTCAAAAGGAAATTCCAATCCGCAAAGTTGGTGAGCAACGAGGCGAACATGGCCGTGAGCTTAGGCGGAGAGTCAAAATGAGGCAATCAAACTGTATGTAGCGTCGGGCGTCCCGCCTGACGTGGAGGGCGGCATCTTGCCGCCCGGATAAACGCCGGGAAGAACTAAAGGCTTTCGAGCTGTCCAATAATTGCCGTTACCGACGCAGTGTCCACCGGGCGGGACGCCGCGGCTCCACCGCAGGCCGGAGGCCCGCCGCTACCGGCGTTGCCCGGTTGCACCCAACCGACCGGTAATCAAATTGACCGCTTGTTTTCAATACGTTTCCCGTATAATTATCTGCGGCGCTGTCCAGCATGAATCCGACCCTCATCATCATGCCGACCTATAATGAGCGGGAAAATCTCCCGCGCATGGCCGAACGCCTTTTGAAATTGCCGGTACCGGTGGACCTGCTCGTGGTGGACGACAATTCCCCGGACGGCACCGGCAAGCTGGCGGATGAACTGGCAGCCAAACACCCGGAAATTCACGTCCTGCACCGGGTGGAGAAAGACGGGCTGGGCCGCGCCTACATTGCCGGATTTAAATGGGCGCTCGAGCGCAACTACGAGTTCATCTTCGAGATGGACGGCGATTTCTCGCACAACCCGGACGACGTGCCCATGTTCATCGAGGCCACCAAGAACGCCGACCTGGTGCTCGGGTCACGTTACAAAGGCGGAATTCGCGTCATCAACTGGCCGTTGAAACGGCTCATGCTCAGCCGCGGCGCGGGTAAATACGTGATGTGGGTTACCGGCATGCCATTCACCGACCCGACGGGCGGGTATAAATGCTTCCGCCGCCGCGCACTGCAGGCCATCAATCTCGACGCCGTCCAATCCAACGGCTACAGCTTTCAGATTGAGATGACGCACATCCTCTGGCGCCAGGGATTCCGGATCGTCGAGGTACCGATCATTTTCACCGATCGTGCCGAAGGCCATTCCAAAATGTCCGGGCACATCGTATCCGAAGCGCTCTGGATGGTCTGGAAACTTTGGTTTCAAAACGGCCTGCGCCGCTCGCCGCGCAAGCGCTGATAGCTCGTAAAAAGCGCTTTCGTTCGTAGCAGCCGACGTCAGGAGGCTCAAATTCACCTGGGGACAATTATTCGCCGGTTTCACTGTTGTTACTTTCCTGCATCAGGGGAAGTTGTGTTTCCTCGTTGTAACCATTTTATGTTTGCATTCAGTACCCGTGTTGGCTTTTCATTCAACCAACACGGTATGAATCGACCTATTGGGTAGGGCGCGTCACTCCGTGCGCGCCGCGGGTGAAGGGAAAGGCTTATGGCAAGGGCATCATTGGAACAATGGGAACAATTGGCCCGGGCAGCACGTTACGACACCAAGGAACTCGCAAGGCTTTGCCATTTATCCGTCCGGCAATTGGAACGTGATTTCCGCCGGGACTTGGAACGCTCACCTCAAGATTGGCTGAACGAACAGCGGGTCAAGGCCGCCCAACAACTCTTACTTTCCGGCCAACCGGTAAAAGTAGTGGCTTTTGAATTGGGCTTCAAACAACCATCCCATTTCTGCCGCCAGTTCAAATTGTTCAACAATCTGACCCCTTCGCAATTTGCTGCCAGACGCGAAGTTACATTTCGTGTCGGTCAGATCATGGACCGCTTGATGAAGCCTTTACTTTGTCAGAAGAATATCGATTAACCAATCTTGCGTCGATCGCAGCCTGATCTTGCTGACCCGTTGCCATAGCCAAGCTGCGTGCGATCTCGGCCAGCGTCACTGCTTTTGCAAAATCGCCGGTTTCAGCGTAGGCGGCGGCGAGCGTCGCAATCACGCCTGGCTGCCTGAGTTCGGTCAATTCAACCGCCCGGGTCGCCAGTCGCACGGCTTCTTTACCGTTGCGCAACCGCGGATTGGCGGCCGTAGCCCGAATGAGTGCGAGATTATTCAGAGCCACCGGGTTGTTGGAGTCTATTTGCAACACGTCCGTATATTGTTGAATGGCTTCTTCAATTTTCCCATCCTTTTCAAATCGGGAGGCCGCGCGAATAGGTTCCGTTGCCGCAGGATTTAGCGGAAAAGTTGGTCCCTCGTCCATGGCATAAGCAAGATGTGAAAAACTCGGTACAGCGCCAGCCTGCACTTCCTTTGGATTGTCAGGTTCTGATTTGTATTGAACCCTGGAAAAAACCCTTGCAATAAAATATTCCTGCAGCGGATTTTTCTCGAAAACAAATGGAACAGGACCCCAGTCTGAAGTATAAAATCCGGCAGACCCATGTGTGCTGCTTCCTTGCAGGTTCACCCACGACTGTATTGGTTGGAGAATGTTTTCAACCACTCCGACACTGCCCAACGGAAGTGTTACCGTACTGCCACCAAGCCATGAGGCCACAACAATATCCCCGGGTAACAGCAGGGACTTTTCAACATCAACTTGTCGGCAGCCCAGTTTTTCCATGTAATATTGAAAACCGCCATGACCTTCGATCCACAAGTTGTGATCAGTTGTTTTGTATTCAGCCGTAATTTTCGTCGCTGCCGTCCTGGTGGAATTGGCCAGTTGATAATTAGCCGCAAGAAGGACAAGCGTTATGCCTGCCGCAGGCATCAATGGCAGCCAAAGGTACTGATCATTTGAATTTTCGCGCGCGGCTTTTAACCGACGCACCAGAAGAATCGTCGCTGCCGGAACGGCCGGTAGGAAACTTCGGGCACTCACCGTCCAATTCAGCACTGTTGCGAAAAGGAAAACGTTCGCAATCCAAAGTGCGAGCATTAATGAAATGGCGTCACGCTGACGCCAGGCCACAGTCGCGGCAAGCAGTAACAAATGCAGACCACCTACCGCCAAGAGCGCAATCTGTAGTTGAAACCCCCAGTACTTTGATGCCTGGGCATTAAACCACGGATGTATGAGTCCAAGGTCGCCGGACAACCAGGATGTTCCCAGCAATGTTCCCAAAAGCACAATACCGGCTGTTATAAGGGTTTTCTTGCGCCACAAAAACGGCACAAAGAACAACAGCGGCAGCAAACTGCCACCCGCAAAAGCCAGGCCAATGATCCCCTTCGCCTTCCAGCCGCCTGAGAATCCAAATTGATGCGACTGTGCATAGTGGCCGGCAAGGGTAAGGAGTCCTTGTCCATACAGCTTTGCCGTGGTCCATTCGTAAGCGGCCACCATAATCAGCGGCATCAACATAGCTGTGCTCCAACAGCTAAACTTGCGAGTTCGCAATAGGCTTAAGACGGGCAACAGCGGCAGCAACGTTATTGCGCTGTATTTTGTCAACACAGCCAGACCGGCCATTGTTCCCGCCCCGACAAATAGCCATGTGCTTTTTTCACAATTCAACGCTCGTTCCCAAAGCACCACCGCCCAAATCCAAAAATTTAACATCAACACATCACACATCAATGTCGTGCTGGAAACCAGAAAAGCCGGCGTGAAAATGGCAACCAAAGTGGCCAGCAAGGGTCGTTCACACCACATTTTCGCAAGCGCGTAAATACCAGCTGCCGCCACAAAGGCGAGGGGCACACAGGCAAGGTGTAAAATAACCTCACTCCAACCCAAAATGGAACCCACGCAAGTGAGAAAGTAAGACATGAGCGGCGGGTTATAATTGGCCACCCACATGGGGATCGCCGACCCCCACCAGTTTACGCTGAACCCATAAAAATCACCCGGATGCTTTTGAATCCATTCCGCCGACCAGACAAAAAGAGCGTCATCCGTCTGGATTGCCTGGTTAAGAAAGGGAGTCAAGCACATCAATAAAACCAGACCAATCACAACCAGCGGGTGCGCTGAAATCCAGGATTTATTAAGAGGTTCAGATTGTGTTTCCACAGGCATGGCAATTTGCAATCTACAAAACATTGCGGTTCACAGGCAATCTTCCTTTGGTCCATGTCCGGACACATCGTTTCCGAAGCACTCTGGATGGTCTAGAAACTATGGTTCCAAAACGGCCTGCGCCGCTCGCCGCGCAAACGCTGACGCGGACAAAAGCTCTTCACCTTCATCGTTGCGGCTCTCCTGCATTAGGAGAAATGGTGTTTCTTCGTTGTAACCATTTTAAGTTTGAATTAAACGTCCGTTCTGGCGTTTAATTCAACCATACCTGACAGCAATCAGCCCATTGGGCGGGACGCGTCACTCCGTTTGTACCGCAGATGAATGGATTTGAGAGAAAGGGAAACGATTATGGCAAAGGTATTATCGAAACGGTGGGAACAATTGGCCGGGGCAGCACGCTACGACGCCAAGGAACTCGCAAAGCTGTGCCATTTATCCGTTCGGCAACTGGAACGTGATTTCTGCAGGAGCTTGGAACGCTCACCCCAAGACTGGTTGAACGAACAGCGGGTCAAAGCCGCCAAAAATCTACTGCTTTCCGGCCAACCGGTAAAAGTAGTGGCTTTTGAATTGGGCTTTAAACAATCTTCCCACTTTTGCCGCCAGTTCAAATCGTTCAACTGCCTGACCCCTTCACAATTTGCCAGCTTGCATCCAGGCAGCCCGGATTGCCGCAAGGGAATCTTGGCTGTCGCTGAGAAATAATCGTCAGCGATTGATTGTTCCTCGATTACATGAACAATGTTCTTCAAATATTCTCACCCGCACAATAAAAACGACATGACCTTTATGAAAAACCGCTTATTTAGAAAAAACGACAGCCAACAGAGTGCCTGGAAACTGCTTGTCACGGCGTTGGCAATTTTTTTCCTTTTTGCGACGCAAGCCCGGGCGGAGGGCAGACGATTCCTGCACGGCCATGTGCCTGCCGTGGTGGCGGACCAGGAGCCGGCAGGCAATCTTGCGGGCGCAAGCCGGATGAATCTGGCGATTGGGTTGCCGTTGCGGAACCGGGAGGCGCTGACCAACCTGCTGCAGCAAATCTACGATCCGGCCAATACGAATTATCATCATTATCTGACACCGGAACAGTTCACGGCAAGGTTCGGCCCGACGGAACAGGATTACCGGAAGGTGATGGAGTTTGCGAAGGCAAATGGGTTGAATGTAACGGCAACTTATCCCAACCGGATGTTGGTGGACGTAAGCGGGACCGTGGCCGAGGTGGAAAATGCCTTCGCTGTGACGATGCATGTCTATCAGCATCCGACCGAACCGCGCACTTTCTTTGCCCCGGACATGGAACCATCAGTCCCGTCAACGGTGCCCATTCTGGATATCAACGGTTTGGACAATTACCGTACCCTCCGCCCAAACTTGGTTCCAAGACCTGCAAACACGGTCGTACCCAGCCATGGTTCCGCTCCGGACGGCAGCGGCTACATGGGCTATGATTTCCGCGCCGCCTATGCGCCGGATGTTAATAATACCGGCGTCGGCCAGACCCTCGCTTTGATCGAGTTTGACGGTTACTACCCGAACGACATTCAGGCCTACGAGCAGTTGGCGGGCCTGCCGAATGTTCCGCTACAGAACGTGCTGTGGCGTGGATTCAGCGGGAACCCCGTTGATTCCCTCGGGAATTGTGAAGTATCGCTCGACATCGAAATGGTAGTTTCCATGGCGCCGTACTTGTCCAAGATCGTGGTGTACGAAGCCCCGAGCGACCAGTACTCCGCGGGTTATTTCGCGGGCATGTTGAACACCATTGCCGCGGATTATACAGCCAAACAAATTAGCTGTTCCTGGTTGTTTCTCACCGGTTACCCCTATTATGTGGACCCGCAACTGATCACGGGCGTGGAACAGATATTCCAGGAACTCGCCGTGCAAGGACAGTCATTCTTCCAAGCGTCGGGCGATTTCGATGCCTATCTGAATGGCACTCCCAGCCTGCCTTATCCAGCTGACAGCCCCCATGTCATCAGCGTCGGGGGAACCACCTTGACGACGAGCGGTCCGCGAGGAACCTGGCAGTCGGAAACCGTTTGGAATTGGGGAATACCCAACACCACTCCCGGCGTTGGCGGTGCCTGGGGTAGCAGCGGTGGAATCAGCCCGACCTACCCGTTTCCGGGATGGCAGTGGGGGAATGTAAACATTCCGGCCAGTGGAGCGTCGTCAACCATGCGGAATCTTCCCGACGTGGCGATGACCGCGGACAATGTCTATGTGATCTACAACAATGGCACCGGCACTGAAGTCGGCGGCACCAGTTGCGCCGCTCCGTTGTGGGCCGCCTTTACCGCGCTCGCCAACGGGCAAGCTGCTTCGAACGGCAACGATCCCCTTGGTTTTCTCAACCCGAGATTATACAGGATCGGCGGCTATGCTTCCGGCTACAGCATTTGTTTCCACGACATCACGACCGGCAACAACACCTGGAGCGCGAGCCCTGATCTGTTCTATGCTGTTCCGGGCTACGATCTCTGCACCGGCCTGGGCACTCCAAAGGGGCAAGCCCTGATCGCCTGGCTGGCAGGCCCGACGGCCCCAGCCAATCTGACCGCCACCCCGGTGAATTCCCAGGTCACCTTAAGTTGGTCGCCCTCGATCGGGGCGACGTTTTATAATGTCAAACGCTCGACAACAATTCTTGGTACTTATATGACCATCGCCAGCCCCAGTTCAACCGTCTATACAGACTCCATAGGCAATGGAACGGTTTATTACTATAAGGTCTCGGCAGTTGCCGGCACCCCCGGATATTACACTGTCGAAGGCGGCAATTCCGCCCCGGTCAGCAACATAATATCCAAACCAGCGCCGCCAACAGGTCTTACCGCCACGCCCGGCCACGCGCAGGTCAGCTTGAGTTGGAATCCTTCGGGCGGCGCGTTCATTTATATTGTCGCACGCGCGACCACCAGTGGCACAATAGGTCCAGTGATCGGCACTTCCACTTCGACAACCTATACGGACTATGGAGTGGCCAATGGAACGACCTATTACTATGTTGTTTCGGCAATCAACATGAGCGGCCAAAGCGGCTATTCCAGCCAGGCAAGCGCCACACCACATTAACTTAACCAGAGCTATCTGGTCCTGGTTCGAAGGCAACTATTCCGCAGGGTTAGATCTTAACCCTGCGGATTTTTGTCATCGGAACCTTGTCATTGAGCCGGTTCAACTTACATTTAGTGCAAATGATCGCGTTAATCGTCGGCACCAATCGTCCGGGAAGCAATACACGCAAGATCGCGGCACACCTCGAAGAAATTTACGCCGGATTGAAAGTCCCACTGACGGTGCTCGACCTCGCCCAGTTGCCGCCGGAAATCTTTTCACGCGCTGCCTACGCTGAAAAACCAAAGTCATTTCACCCGTTCGCTGATGCGGTGCTGCAATCCGACGGCTTGCAAGTGGTCACGCCTGAATATAACGGTGGCATGCCGGGCATCTTGAAATATTTCATCGATATGCTGAAATTCCCGGAGAGTTTCGAGCGACGGCCCGTGTGTTTCACCGGCGTGGCGGCGGGCATGTGGGGTGCATTGCGCCCGATTGAACAACTTCAGGCCATTTTTGGCTATCGTAATGCCTACCTTTATCCCGAACGCGTTTTCCTGCCGCAAATCAATAACCTGCTCGACGACTCGGGCCGGCTCAAGGACGCCGAATTGCTGGAGCGCCTCAAAGCCCAGGCTGGCGGCTTCGTTGATTTTGTCGAGCGGCTGAAAAAGGTGAAATTGCGCGGCGCAAAGTCGTAAAAGCCGGGACATAGTTTCTGGGAGCGCCGGGGGGACGCCAGCGATCCCAAGAAGTTCATGGGCCGGAGTGGGAGGCCAACGTTTACAAGCACGAGCCCCTCGCCCCAGCCTCTCCCCGTTTGGCGGGGAGAGGAAGTTGTTTCATTCGGTGCGGATATCAAGAAGCGCAAGAAAACCTGATTTTCAAATCATCCCTCGTCAAAATAGCCCACTGTGCTTAAAGTTGCAGTGTGCAGTCAGGGATGAACAGTGGTTTTCTTGCAAAGGTGCGGGATTTTCTTCACCGCCATTGGCGGCGCGCCTTGCGCTGGCGCGAAAAAATCATCCTCAATGAAGAAGCGTTCCACCTCCTGCTGGCAGGCATCGTCGGCGTCATTGGTGGCCTGGTAAATCTTCTTTTCTATTACGGAGTCCATTTGATCCAACCGGGTGACCCGGTGGAAGTCGCCGGTCAGTTGAACGACTGGGAACGGATCCTGGTTCCAACCCTGGGCGGCCTGGCAGCCGGACTGGTTTTGCATTGGGGTCTGCGGTTCGTCGGCCCGCAAGGAACCACCAACCTGCTCGAAGTGGTCGTGGCCGGTGATGGCCGGCTGCCATTCCGCACGGAGCTGGTCAAAACGGTTTCGGCCATCATCAGCATTGCCACCGGCGCCTCCATCGGGCGCGAAGGCGGCATCACCCAACTGGCCGCGACGCTGTCATCCAAGCTCGGCCAGTTTGCAAAATGGCCGCCGTACCGGCTGCGGCTGCTGGTCGGCTGTGGCGCGGCGTCCGGCATCGCGGCAGCCTACAACGCGCCGATTGCGGGCGCGGTGTTCGCCTCGCTCATCGTGCTGGGAAATTTCTCGATGAACCTCTTCGCGCCGCTGGTTTTTTCCTCGGTCATCGCGGCGATGGTGTCACGGAGTTTTTTCGGCATCGAGCCGTGGTATCAAATCCCGCCGTTCCCGGCCACCACCCTGTTACAACTGCCCTGGTTTGTGTTGCTCGGCGGGCTGTGCGGAACGGTCGGCGCGATTTTTTTGAAACTGCTGCGCCTGGGCGAGACACAGTTTAAGAAACTCCAGTGGCCGATTTACCTCCGGTTGACCATCGCCGGCCTGATGGTGGGCGTCATTGCCATTGGATTTCCCGGCGTCTGCGGCAACGGCTATTCCGTGACCAACAGCCTGCTGCACCAGGAATTTTTGACCCGATCCCAGCCTTTATTGTGGTTGGCTGGCTTGCTGGTGGCCAAGTGGGTGGCCACGGCAGCAACGGTCGGCGCCGGCACGGTGGGCGGCGTGTTCACCCCCACGATGTTTGTGGGCGCGTGCACCGGCGCGCTATTTGGCGTGACCATCCATCAACTCGGCGGCACCGCCGGCGGCGTGCCGGCGGGCGCCTTCGCGCTGGTGGGCATGGGCGCCGTGCTGGCCGCCACGACCCGATCGCCATTGCTGGCGATGATTTTGATTTTCGAATTGTCGCTGGATTATTCGCTGGTGCCGCCGTTGATGCTGGCCTGCGTCGTTTCCATCCTGGTGGCACGCCAGTTGCACGGAGAATCGGTCTATACGGAACATTTGCGCATCAAAGGTCTCGCGCTGGAAACGGAAACCAGCCGGCCGGGCGCGTCCCTGGAGCAAACGGTCGGCGATCTCATGCACGCCCCGGTTCCGCCGATGCGCGAAAACACTCCGCTGCGGGAAATAGCCGACCGGTTTTTAACCAATCCCAACAATTTTCTGCCCGTTGTGGATTCCCAACAGCGGCTGCTGGGCGTGGTGGCCTTGCAGGATTTGAAGGAGTTCTTAAATTCCGCGCAGGATCTGGACGCCGTGATTGCCTACGACGTCATGCGGCCGCCGCCCAAATGTCTCACCCCCGGCCAGCGGCTGCTGGAAGCGTTACCCGTAATAATGGAAAGCGAACTGCGCAACGTGCCCGTCGTCAACAATCCCGCGGAAAACAAGCTGATGGGCGCGGTCGTCCGGGCGGAAGTACTGGCCATTTTCTCCGAAGCCATCGCCACCAAAAGCGATCCGGCGCGGTAAAAAGTCTTTTTTGCGCGCGCTCTGCTTTCTAGACTGAACGCGTGTCATTCAAAACCGGCGACCATCTCACCCTGGCGATTCACGACATTGCGTTCGGCGGCGAAGGCGTTGGACGTGTCGATGATTTCGTCGTATTCGTTCCGTTTGTCCTCACCGGCGAAACCGTCGAAGTGGAAATCACGGAGGTAAAAAAGAATTTTGCGCGGGCCCGGCTGTTGCACGTGGTTCAACCGTCGCCGGAACGCGTCGAACCGGCCTGCCGCTACTTCGGCCAATGCGGCGGCTGCCAGTATCAGCACGTGGAGTACGCCGCGCAGCTGCGCTGGAAACATAAACAGGTGGCCGACCTGTTCCAACGCATCGGCGGGTTCGCCCAAGCGCTGATCGCCCCGGTCATCCCCTGCCCCCAGCCCTATGGCTATCGCAACCGCATCATGATTCGCAGCCAGTGGAACAAGCCGGAGCAAAAGCTGAACATTGGTTTCATCCGGTGGGACGGCGGCCTGGTCGAGGACATCGAGGAATGCAAAATCGCCGAACCGGTCCTCAACGAGGAAATTCGGCGGGTCCGGGCCCATCCGCCACCCAAAGGCGGCATCAAGATTGTTCTGCGGGTGCCGCCGGAACACTGGGAGGTGCCGCCTGATTCGTTTTTCCAGAACAATTTTTTCCTCCTGCCCCAGCTGGTTGAGACGGTGCGCGGGTTTGTCCGCGCCAGCGGCGCGCGCCAGCTCGTGGACCTGTATTGCGGCGTCGGTTTTTTCGGCATCGAGCTGGCGGCGGCGGTCGAATCCTTTGTGGGCGTGGAATACGACCAGCGTGCCATTCAGGCGGCGCGGCGCAACGCGGCGGCGCGCAACCTCAGCAACGGCGGATTTCTGGCCTCGCAAGTCGAGGCGGTTTTGCCGGAAATTTTGAAAAAGATTCCCGCGGAACAGACCACGATTGTGCTCGACCCGCCGCGCAAGGGTTGCCCGCCCGAAACCCTGCAATTGCTTCGCGAAGCGAAACCGGCGCAAGTGGTTTATGTTTCGTGCCATCCGGCGACCATGGCCCGGGACTTGAACATTTTATGCAGCAACGGTGTCTTTGAATTGGCGCAGGTGCAACCGCTGGATATGTTTCCGCAAACCCAACACGTGGAGTGCGTGGCGGATTTGCGCGCTGCACAAAGTCTTGCCAAGACGCACGACATGGATTCAACTAAACAAACTCGATGACAACCCGAACGCGAACGGACCCGCGGAAAAATTTTGTGCCGCGGTATTTGCCGTGGCTCATGGTGGTGGCAACCTTCGCCTTTTATGGGTTCACGCTGAACCACTGGGTGTCGCCGCTGAATCTCGATGCCGTGGCCAGGATCTCTGGCTGGACCTGGCAACGGGAAGTTTTAAGCCCCCTTTCATTTCTGGCCACCTATCCCTTCCGCTGGCTGCCGGCATCGCAGATCCCGCTGGCGTTGAACCTGTTTTCCGCCCTTTGCGCAGCTCTGACCCTCGGTTTGCTGGCGCGCTCGGTCGCGCTGCTGCCGCACGACCGGACCGATGCGCAACGCAAACGTGAACACAGCGACTTCACCTTCCTGACCCTGCGCAGCGCCTGGCTGCCGCCGGTCCTGGCCGTGCTGGTTTGCGGGCTGCAAATGACTTTCTGGGAAAATGCGACGAACTATACGGGCGAGATGTTCGACCTGTTGCTGTTCGCATTTATCCTCCGGTTGTTGTTGGAATACCGGCTGGACGAGCGCGAAGGGCGCTTGTTCCTGGCATCGGCCGTGTATGGCGCCGGCATGGCAAACAACTGGGCCATGATCGGGTTTTTCCCGGCTTTTTTCGCCGCCATTGTATGGATCCGGGGTCTGGCCTTTTTCAACCTGAAATTTCTCCGGCGAATGATGTTATGCGGCGTGCTGGGGCTGACCTTTTACTTTTTGCTGCCGTTGCTGGCCGTGATTTCCGGCAAGGTTTCCTTGAGCTTCTGGGACGCGTTAAAATCGAATCTCTCTCCCCAGTATGATTTGGTTAAATTTGCCGGCTTCTGTCTCCTCCATCCGCAGTTGCATCTGGAATTCACGGCGTTGTTTCTCGCTTACTTGATCCCTTTATTTGTACTGGCGATCCGCTGGAAAGCGTCCTTCGGCGATCACAGCGCGATCGGCATGGCACTGACAAGCTTGCTGTTTCATCTCGCCTGCGCCGCCTTTCTCACCTTTTGCATCTGGATGGCATTTGACCCTGCGTTCAGTCCGCGTCACCTGACGGTGGGCCCGCCGCTCTTGACGCTTTATTATCTGGGAGCCCTGATCGTGGGTTACTTCAGCGGCTATTTCCTTCTCGTTTTTGGCAAGGCCCCCAGCAGCCGGCTGCAACCTCCACGGCCGGAACCGTTCCAATTCATTGATCCCTGGGTGACCGTTGGCGTTTGGGCACTCGCCATTGCGAGCGTCGCCGGGCTGCTTTATCGGAATATCCCGCAAATCACAAAGACCAACGGGGATGTCTTTCAAAAATTTGCGTCGTTGACGAAAGAGAATTTGCCGCCGGCCGGCGGCATCCTGTTGAGCGACGACACCTTCCGTTTGTTTCTCATCGAGGCTGCGCTCGTGCGCGATGGCCGGGCAAAGAATTTTGCGTTTTTGGACACGCATTACCTGTCCGCTCCACCGTATATCCGGTTCCTGCACGATAAATTTCCTCAAAAATGGCCGGAAATGATGTCGGCAAAGGAAGTGAAGCCGGCCAATCCCTTGGGCATCGTGACCGTCCTGACGATACTGTCCCGCTCCAACGAGCTTTATTACCTGCACCCAAGCTTCGGCTACTTTTTCGAGCAATTCTACCTGGAGCCGCACGGGTTGGTTTACAAATTCAAGCTGCTGCCGCGCGACGCATTATTGCCACCGCTGCCGGATAAGAATCTGATCGCCGAAAACGAGGCCTTTTGGACACACGTGGAAGCACAGGCGTTCCCTGCCATCGAACGCGCGGTCACGCCATCCGACCCGAACGCGCCGCTCACCCTGGGCCAACGTTGGCTGAAAAAATTCCACGTCAGCCGCGAACCCAACCGGGATGCCGCCAGCGCCGGGGCCTTTTATTCGCACAGCCTGGATTTTTGGGGCGTGCAGTTGCAACGCGCCCACGAACTGGAAAAAGCCGCCGAAACCTTCCAGCAGGCGGTCAAGGTCAATCCCGACAATCTTGTCGCGCAAATCAACCTTGAATTCAACCAAACGCTTCGTGACGGCCAAAGCGTGGCGGTGGATCTGGCCAAAACCAGCAGCGACCAGTTTGGCAAATATCGCAGCTGGCCCGAAGTGCTCAATGCCAACGGGCCTTTCGACGAACCCAGTTTTTGCCTCGCCGAAGGAATGATTCTGGCTTCCCAGAACGGATTCCTGCGTCAGGCGGCCACCGCGCTTACGCGCGTCCACGAACTGGTCCCCGACAATCTGGCCGCGCGACTCTGGCTCGGGCAGATTTACGTGCTTTCCCACCTGCCCGATCCGGCGCTCGAGATATTGCACGACCCCCTCACGCAGCCGGAAAAATTCTCGCTCGCGCGGACAAACCTGACGGAATTGAACCTCATCGTGGCCACCGCCTATTTCCAAAAAAATGACCTGTCACGCGGCACCCAATTGCTCGAAACCGAAATGGCCCGGCACGCGGCCGACGATGGCCTGCGCAACGCAGTAGTCCAGGTCTACGTCACTCATGATTTGTTCAACAATGCCCTCGCACTCATTGAGGACAAACTCCAAAGCGATCCCGATGATCCGGCGTGGCTGTTCAGCAAAGGGTACGTCCTGATTCAAAACAAAGCTTACGCTGAAGCCATCGATGCTCTGAGCCGTGTGCTGGCCATTCAAACCAACAACAACAATGCGCTGTTCAACCGTGCCATCGCCTTCCTCAACAGCGGCCAGCTCGATGCCGCGCGCGCCGATTACAAAATCCTGCAACAATCGATGACCAACTCGTACCAGATCGACTACGGCCTGGGTGAAATCGCCTGGCGCAAACATGACACGAACGAAGCGGTCGCCAATTATAAACATTACCTGGCCAACGCGAACACCAACACCGAGGAAGCCACCAACATCATACAACGGCTCCGCGAACTCAATAGCCGTTCACCCTGAAGCGCGCCGATGCGCGTCACGCATATCATCACCCGGCTGGTCGTCGGCGGTGCCCAAGAAAACACCGTTGCTTCCGTCCTCGGCCTGCGTCAAAGACCCGGCCTCGAAGTTCATCTGCTTTCCGGCCCCACTACCGGTCCCGAAGGTTCGCTGGAGCCGGAACTCGCCCGAACACCCGAAGTCCTCACCCGCGTGCCCGAACTTGTCCGGCCGGTTCACCCATTGAAAGACTGGCTCGCATTGCGACAGCTGGAAAATATCCTCCGCCAACAAAAACCCGACATTGTCCACACCCACAGCGGCAAGGCGGGAATCCTGGGCCGCCTCGCGGCCCGGCGCGCCGGGGTGCCGGTCATCATCCATCACATTCATGGTCCCTCCTTCGGACCGTTTCAAGGTCCGCTGGCCAACCGCATCTTTACCGCTGCGGAGCGTCATGCTGCCCGGGTGACAACCCATTTCATCTGTTCCGCCCAGGCCATGACCCGGCTTTATCTCGCCGCCGGCATTGGCCGCCCCGAAATGTTCACCCGGGTTTTCAGCGGTTTCCCGGTGGAACCGTTCCTGGCGGCGACGAATGACCCAGCGCTGCGCCGGCAGCTTGGCCTGGAACAAAATCATTTTGTGATCGGCAAGATTGCCCGGTTGTTCAAACTTAAAGGCCACGCCGACCTGCTGGCCGCGTTCCGGAAAATCCTGCCGCAAATCCCGCACGCGCGCCTGTTGTTGCTGGGCGATGGCGCCTTGCGCCATGAAATCGAAGCGCAGGCCCAGGCTCCCGACCTCGCCGGCAAGGTCATCTTCACCGGCCTGGTGACGCCCGGCGAAGTGCCGCGTTTCGTCGGCATCATGGACTGCCTGGCCCACCTGTCCTACCGCGAAGCCCTTTCCCGCGCGTTGCCGCAGGCACTCGCCGCCGGCAAACCGGTAGTAGCGTACGATTTCGATGGCGCCAATGAGGTCTGTCTCGAAGGCGAAACCGGCTTTCTCATCCACACTGGCGACGTGGACGCCGTCGCCCGGCGTTTGCTGCAACTGGCCGGCGATGCTCCGTTGCGCGAACGGCTGGGCGAGCGCGGCCGCGAATTTGTCCGTGAAAATTTTGCCGTCGAAAAAATGGTGGACACGCTCTATTATCTTTACCTGAAACTGGCCGCTGAACGCGGCCTGCGTGTCCCGTGAGTTTCCCTTTCAATTTTTTCCTGGCCGCGTTTGCCGGCGCGTTTTTAACCACGCTGCTGGCCCTGCCGCTTTGCCGTCTATGGTGCCAGCGCGTGAACCTGGTGGACGATCCTGGCCACCGCAAAATCCATCATACCCCGGTGCCGCTTGCCGGCGGACTCGCCGTGCTCGCCGGGTTGTTGCTACCGCTGGCCATCGGCGCCGTGCTGCTGAAAAGCGGCACGTCCGGACTGGCACAAACCGAACCTCTCGCACATGGACTGGAACGGCGCGGCCTGGAACTTGGCGCGATTGCCCTCGGCGCCATTGCCATGGTCGTGCTCGGCGTGCTGGACGACAAACATGAATTGAAACCGTTGCCGAAATTCATCGGCCAATTGTTCATCGCCGCGCTTGTGGCGGTCGCCTGCAAACGCATCACGCTTTTCGTGCCCAGCGTCACCTTCAGTTATGCCGTCACCATTTTGTGGGTGCTCACCGTCGTCAATGCGTTCAATTTCATGGACAACATGAACGGCCTGTGCGCGGGACTGGGCGCCATCGGCGCCTGGCAATTTGCCGTCATTGCCGCCGCCGACGGTGAATATCTCGTGGCGACCATGGCCTTTCTGATGTGCGGCGCGTTGCTGGGGTTTTTGCCGTGGAATTTCCCCCAAGCCCGCGCATTCCTCGGCGATGCCGGCAGCCATCTCGTTGGTTACCTGCTCGCCGTGCTGGCCATCCTGCCGCACTTTTATTCCAAACAGAACCCGCGTCCTCTGGCCGTGCTCTCACCGTTGCTCGTGCTGGCGGTTCCCCTGGCGGATCTCGCCTGGGTGGTCGTTCAACGGACGCTCGCGGGCAAGCCCTTTTACATCGGTGACACCAACCATCTTTCGCACCGCCTCGTCCGCGCCGGTTTGAGTCCGACCCGCGCCGTCCTGATCATCTGGCTGGCTGCCGCCGCCATCGGTTCCCTCGCCTGGTGGCTCTAGCCGGCTGCTTTCTTGCGTGTCTTCCGCGAATTCCGCGACTAAACTCACCCCGTGAAACTGCTCTTTATCGGCGATATCGTCGGCCAACCCGGGCGTAATGCGGTCAAAACCCTGCTGCCGAAACTCCGCGAACAGCACCGCCTCGATTTTGTCATCGCCAACGGCGAGAATTCCGCCGGCGGCTCGGGCATCACCCCCAAAACCGCCGGGGAAATCTTTTCCGCCGGCGTGGATGTCATCACCAGCGGCGACCATCTCTGGGACCAGAAGGAAGTCATGGAACTGCTCGCGAGTGAAAAACGTTTCCTGCGTCCGTTGAATTACCCGCCCGGTACTCCCGGCCAGGGTAGCGCCACCTTTCCCATCCCCAATCCCAGAGCCCAGACCCAAGACCCCATTTTGATCGCCGTGCTAAACGCCCAAGGCCGCACGTTCATGCCGCCACTGGAAAATCCATTTCTGCTCGCCGCCGAGGAAGTGAAACGACTGCGCGAAAGGACGAAAATCATCTTCGTGGATTTTCATGCCGAAGCGACCTCGGAAAAAATCGCGTTCGCGCGGATGCTTGATGGCCAGGTCAGCGCCGTCGTAGGCACGCACACGCATGTGCAGACAGCCGACGAGCAGATTTTTCCGGGCGGTACGGCTTATTTGAGCGATGCCGGCTTCACCGGCCCGCACGAAAGCGTGCTCGGCCGTGAAATCGAGCCGGTCCTCAAACGTTTCCTGACCGGCATACCGCAGCGATTTGAAGTGGCCAAAGACCGCGTGTTGCTTCACGGCACGGTGATTGAAATTGACGACGCCAGCGGCAAGGCGCTGAAAATCCAGCGCGTGTCCGAATCGGTTTAACCCGCCACGAATATCTCACATCGCAAGGGGTTGATTTGCCCGGAAACTGCCGGCTTACGCCAAAACCTGTAACCTTCTGCCTCTGGCAAGGGTCTGACACCTTGCAATCTCCCTGTGCGCTGTTGGAATGCATTTTGGAGTCATTGCAAACAACCACTCAAATTACCACAAATACATGAGGCTGAATAAATTCGCAAAAATCCTGGCCGGTGCCGTCCTGGTGACGGGTGTCCTGCTCCAAGCCAGGGCCGATGATAAAAAAATCGATCCCAGCGGCACTTATGCCTGGACTGTTCCCGGCCGCAATGGCGGACCCGACCGCACCAATACGCTCGTGCTGAAGCTGGAAGGCGACAAGCTGACCGGCAAGCTGACCTCGCCCGGACGTAACGGCGAAAACACCACCGACATCACCGACGGCAAAGTCACCGGGGCCGATGTTTCGTTCTCCGTGATCCGCTCGTACAACGACAATACATTCACGAACAAATATTCCGGCACGTTTACCGACGGCACCATCAAGGGCAAAATGGACTTCGTCCGGAACGGCGACGCCCAAACCCGCGATTGGGAGGCGAAAGCGCAAAAGAAATAGTCCGCCTTTGCCGGTTAAACCTTCAACGCGCAGCCGCCAGGCTGCGCGTTCTTGTTTTGGAACCAGAATGGGGATGGGTGAAAGAAGGCTGAACGCCCAAGCTGACCATGCTTTTCCCCGCAACTAAAACTCGTAGCCGAGGACGTCAGTCCGCGTGATATACCAGGACGAATATCAGCGCCGACTCACGTCGGCGGCTACAATTCACGGTTTGTTTTAGTTGAAATTTTTCACGGCAACGTGTCCCCTTGGGTGTGCTGACCACGCTGCGCAAAGCCGAATATTTCGAGTTGCTGGTGTTGTTTTTCGTCCAGGGCGCCGGCATGAGCATGTGGTTCGTGCCGCTGGGCCCCATCCTGGACGCCCACGGCCTGCATGCCCTCAAACCTTTCGCTTTCGCCGGTTCCGCCGTGGCGGCTTTTGTTTCTCCGCTCATTTTCGGGGCGATGGCCGACCGCCATGCCACCCCGGCAAAAGTGTTGCGCGGACTCGCCCTCGCCACCGGCATCAGCATGGCCGTCGTCAGCACTGCCATCAAATTCCACGCCCAGACGTGGCTGGTGCTGGCCTTGATCCAGATTTTTTACCTGTCCTACGCGCCCATGTTCAGCATTTCTTCGGCGCTCGTCCTGGCCCGGCTGGAGGACGCCAAACAGGAATTTGGTTCCGTCCGCGCCCTGGCCACCTTCGGCTGGATGACCGGCTGCTGGGTGGTGAGCGCGTTGAATGCGGACGCGTCGCTGCTGGCGGGTTACAGTGGCGCCCTGGCCTGGCTGGCGGTTGCCGTTTGCACTTTTTTCCTGCCGGTCCTCGAGGTGCCCCCCTCGGCCGCGAATCTGACGTGGCACGAACGGATGGGCCTCGATGCGCTCACGCTTTTGAAGAACCGTGGTCATCGCGTGGTGTTCATCACCGCGGCATTGTTTAACATGCCCCTCGCGGCGTTTTATCCGTATGCTCCCACGAACCTGCGCGATCTCGGACTGACGCATACCAGCGCCTGGATGAGCCTCGCCCAGGTCACGGAGCTGGCCGCCACCTTCGGCCTCGGCTGGCTGCTGTTGCGCTGGCGGATCAAATGGATTTTTGCCTGCGGCCTCGGCTTCGGCGTGCTGCGGTTCGTGTTGAGCGCGGTGAATCAAAAATACTGGCTGCTGGCCGGAGTGGCCCTGCATGGCGCCTCGTTTGCGCTGGTCTATATCACCGCCCAGATTTATCTCGAACAGCGCGTGGACCCGGCGTGGCGCGCGCGGGCGCAGGCGTTGCTGTCGCTGATGGGCAACGGCGTGGGCAACCTCACCGGTTACCTTGGCGCCGGCTGGTGGTTCGCGACCTGCACCCGATCCGGCGGCACGCAATGGCCGGTGTTCTGGGGCGGACTGGCCGTCTTGGTGGGCCTGGTGCTGATTTATTTTCTGGCGGCGTATCGCGGAAAACATTCCGCGCACGGGGAACCACCGGTTGCAGCTTGAAGACCGGCGGCGGATCAAGTTTTAAGAATGGTTTCGATCCGCGCCAGTTCTTCACCCGTGAAAATCAGGTTGCGCGTCGCACCCACACAATCATCCACCTGGCTCACGCGGCTGGCGCCAATCAACGCGCTCGTCACGGTCTGATGCCGCAACACCCACGCCAGCGCCATTTGCGCCAGCGTCTGCCCGCGCGACTGGGCCAGCTCGTTTAATTTTTTCGTCTTGGCCAGAACTTCGGCGGTGATGTCCTCCGGCCGGAGAAAACGCGGATCATGACCCGCGCGGGAATCGGCGGGAATGCCCTTGAAATAACGGTCGGTCAACACGCCCTTGGCCAGCGGCGAGAACACCGTGCAGCCGATGCCTTCCTGTTCCAGCGTCGTGAGCAATTGCGGTTCAATCCAGCGGTCCAACATGCTGTAACGCGGCTGATGAATCAGACACGGCGTGCCCAGCTCGCGCAAAATCTTAGCCGCCCGGGCCGTTTCCGTTGGCGGATAATTCGAGAGGCCGGCGTAAAGCACCTTGCCACTGCGCACGGCCTGCGCGAGCGCGCCCATGGTTTCCTCCAGCGGCGTATCGGGATCGGGCCGGTGATGGTAAAAAATATCCACGTAGTCCAGGCCCATGCGTTTGAGCGACTGGTCGAGCGACGCCAGCAGATATTTGCGTGAACCCCATTCGCCATACGGACCGGGCCACATATCATATCCCGCCTTCGTGGTGATGATGAGTTCATCACGCCATTTCCCCAGGTCTTCGCGCAGGATGCGGCCAAACGTTTCCTCGGCCGAGCCGTACGGCGGACCGTAATTGTTCGCCAGGTCAAAATGCGTGATGCCCAGGTCGAAAGCACGGCAGGCAATGGCCCGGGCGTTGTCGAAGGAATCCTTCCCGCCGAAATTATGCCACAGGCCCAGCGAAATCAGCGGGAGCTTGATGCCGGAGCGGCCGCACCGGCGGTAAAATTGCGGTGAATCGTAACGCGTGGACGCAGGTGAATACATGTTGTCTGAAGCTTAACGGCGTTTGCGGAATTCATCCATCAATTTCAAAATACCCTCGCGGATTTCAAATAATTCCTGGCGTGCCTCAGCGATCATTTTCTCAGGCAGAAGTTTTTTTGGCCCGACACTCTCAAGGCCAGCCTGCGCCTTGTGTAGATGACTGAGCGCACGCTTCAGATAGGCGACGGTGAACGCGCCGTCATGCGGTCCCTGACCATTGGCAATCCCGTCCAATGCACCGCCGAGTTTCACCCCAGTCGTCTGAAACTCGAAGATGAACTGGTCGAGATCCTTGTCCTCCAACTTTTCCAAACCGAGTTCGTCTGCCTGATGCCAAAATTTCATCGCGCTCTCAAAACATCGATGCTGAAGCGGATGTCGGACGTCGCCGTCGGCCGTCCGGATCCAGTCCATGCCTTCCCGATGCGGTTCAGGTTCGGGCGGCGGTTCATTGGCGGCTTCTTCGCACGCTCGATTCATTTCCTCGATATGCTGCCGTTCTTGTTCAGCCTCCTCCTCGGTCAACTCACGCAGCCAACCCATCTCCTTGGCGATTTTTTCCTCGGCCTCGTCGGAGTCGCCGTATTTCTCCAGCAATTCCCTGTATTTGTCCGTGCGGGCGTCCGACTCCTTCATGAGCCGCTCATAATCGTGTTCGTCCCATTCCGTTTCCGGGTCTTTCTGCCCTCGCTGTTGCACTTCGATCACCTCCGTAAGTTTCCGCATGAAATCGTCCAAGCCGGCGGCAGCCTCCCGCGCACGTTGCTCATTTTCCTCTGGCGTCATCTGCCATTCCGGGGCGGAAATGTTGAGTTCGTAGTCCACGCTTTCAATGACTACCCGTCCATTCGCTTCGCTGAACCATTCGAGATAAAGACAGTTGGCCATGTGCTCCGGCGGTTTCTCGCCGCGTTTGCACATTATATAAGCTTCCTTGGTCGGGATATCGAATACCCGCACCTTGCGCGAAGCTGTCAGGTCACCGATTGTGCCGCGTTGGATTGGATTCAGCGAATCCAGATGGCGGTGCGGAATGCGCTTGAGCGGATTTTTGAATATGAGCAAGCAACCGGCGAGGTCGGGCCAGGCGTTGCCCTTGAGTTCCAGCATCACCGGTTCGGCGCGGCCTTCCACCCAGATTTTGCCGCGGACGACTCCCTTGACGCGATTGTCAATCTCGCCGCCCACTGCACTGTCATGAATCCGAAAAGCCATGAAAGGATGATGCCAAATACCTACTGCGGCATATGCTGCGGACACAGAAAACCAACGTGAATTCCATTTTGAGCCAGTGTATTTCGATGTTCCCACCAATCAGAATCTACGGCATTCAAGATTTCAGGTTCGTTGCTGCTTGCTTTAGCTACTGCGACATAGATGCGGTCAGCCAAATCAAACTGATCAAGCGTTGGATCGGTTGGGAATTCTGCGAAACCATCCGCATTGGCGGTTAAAGACGCTTGCTCACAACGTTCAGCAACCGCTTGGTTTTCCCAAGCCCACTGCATAAAAGCATCCCCAACTCCTGGTTGCCCGGCAGGGTTCAAGTATTCTCGATACAGATCAAGAATCCGCATCTGGTCATCCAGCACCAACATTCCAGATTGAACAATTTCCAGCAGGGCATTGACCGAAGCATTTTGGCAGTCGAGGTCTGCGTGCGTTTCCCTGCCATTGGCCACAATCGGCACGTTGACATCCACAACGAAGGCTTTCATGCCGCCAGTTGTTCTTTTTTTCGTTCAATCGCCGCCTTGGTCGTCAATGCCATTTCTTCAAATTGATTACCAAAGAAATCTTTTGGCCAATTCTTGATACTGCCGAAAAGATCAACATCAAGAGGCTTCAAAGAGGATGCCCCATTGATGGATTCGCAAAAGTAAAGAGCCGTCGTGTCTGGCGTAATCACCTTTTCAGCAATCCGGCGTTGAAGGCGCTTGAGCAGATGTTCACTATGGCTTTCAAAAATTATCTGAATATTACGAGTTTTAACGGCATCAATGAAAACATCAGCCAATCCAGCCTGCACGGCAGGGTGTAAATGGATTTCTGGCTGTTCCAAGATGATGATCGAACCTGCCGGGGCGTAGTAGCACAAGACAATCGCCGGAAGAATTTGGGAAACACCAAAACCGACGTCCGTAATCAACACGTCTGGAGAACCTGGATTCCGTCGAACCTTTACGCGATATATGTTACCCCCCTCTTTGGCCACCGGCTCAACACTAAACCCACTTATCAGCCGAAGTTCCTTCAACCATGTAGCCACGCGTTCTTCGAGCGTTTCTTTTTTACTGCCTCGCCCGCGAGAAAGGTATGCACCTTTTTCTTTGGCCGCCAGCAAAGCCTCCACAACCCGTTCTCCGCGTTGTCCCATGTCTGCCGG
>Ga0265338_10001095_pt1 | contig 45064 bp, 37 predicted proteins | sample 42126metaG_FD_193579 | JGI IMG/M metagenome (GOLD analysis project Ga0265338, IMG submission 193579) | Rhizosphere microbial communities from Carex aquatilis grown in University of Washington, Seatle, WA, United States - 4-21-26 metaG | ecosystem: Host-associated > Plants > Roots > Rhizosphere... | reverse complement strand
ATCCGTGCGGCCGAAGTCGAGCGACTCAGCTCCTTCTGTCTTGCTTTCCTCAATCAGCTTCCAGAACAGCAATGGCATACCGGCTAGATGATGGTATCTCTCATCTGAGCATCCATACTTATAGACTACCGTCTCCCGAAAACGCAGGGTCAGTAGAGCCGCAACAGGAGTTTGGTCCTTGCGTGCAATGCGAACCTCCATACTCTCTCCGAAGTTCTCGGCAAGATTACTGAACCAAGCGCGCGGCTGCGGCAACAATTGATGGCGCCGTCTGGTCATCAGCAAGAGTCGGTAAAAATCATTGAGGAGGTCCTCAGAACGTCCCTTTTCGTAGACAAGCTTTTCGCGCTCTGCCCGCCGGATTCGTCGTTGTAACGAACTCTTGTCCAATCGCCGAAAAATGTCTTGCAGCGAAGAAGTCAGATCCAGCGCGTGCAGCCAGTAAGAACTGCTGGCTACTAGCGGAGACTCGCTAGAGGCAGTCCAGTTTAGCGGTCGCACTTCAACGTATTTCCAACCTCGCAGATCGCATTCCGCGCACAACCAATCAACAAATCTTGCAGTTTGCTCGCCTTCTTGCAGTAAGGGTGCACAATGATCGGCGAAGGGCAGGGACACCAGACGCATCCCGGTGATCCAGCTTTCTACCTTGCAGAACGGAATTGCCCAATCCAGTTTCTCTGCAGGGGATGCATCCGTCACGACAATCGGTTTGTAGCCATAGGTGGCAGCCAAGGCCCGGAGCCATCCCATCTGGTGAAAGATCGACGCCTTGGGATGCGTAGCGACCAACGTTTCCCAGCGACTGTCCGTCAAGGGATCGATCGTGTATAGCGGCATTGGAGCCGTGCCGGGCTGACGTGTGGGCTGCGTCATGACACTTGACGGTTGTTTCGCTTCTGTAAGCATCACTCCATCCAAAGTGTCACGCCCGCTCATCCGCGTTTACTGAGCGCCCGCTCATACGCGGCTAACAGATTCGCCACCGAGTATTTCCAAGCTAATTGTTCTTGGACTCGCCGGCGCCCGAATTCGCCCATTCTGCGCCCTTCCTCTGGGTGCTCGAGCAACCACAGAATCTTATTCGCAAAATCGTTCACCAGATCTTCGTTGTCGGCGTATAAGGACGCCTCACCCGCGCTGTATCGTCCCTCTCTGAGGTTGAACTGGACGATGGGCTTGCCGAGCGCCATATACTCCATGATCTTGATCATCGTGGAAATATCATTCATCTCGCAGGGCTTGTCGGGATTGACACAAACATCGGAGGTCGAGAGTACCTCAAGCAATTCCTTGTCTGAGACGCGCCCGGTGAAATTGACCGTATCGTCGAGTCGCTTTTCTTTTGCCATGGCGCGCAATCCGACCAAGCCGGGCCCTCCGCCAACGCACGTAAAGTGAACATCGCGTCGGCCTTGCGCTTTGATATGGGCGGCCACATCCAGCAGGATATCCAGTCCCTCCTGAATGCTCATCGTGCCCACGTAACCAACCAGGTATGGTTTGCCATACTTCAGTTCCGCTTTTGCTGGTACAAGCTTGAACGTATCGAGATCGGGTCCATTGCGGACAACAAAAGCGTCCGCCGGCCTGATGTTACCGCGGTCGACGGCGAGCGCCTTGTAGCTTTCGTTGGTCGCCATGACAACATCGCTGAATCGATAGGTCAGCTTCTCGAGCCAGACCTGAGTCTTATAGAAAACGTCCTTGCGTTCATACTTTGAGTAGTACAACTCCGGATTGGCATCGTGATGGTCGAAGATGTACTTCACGCCAAACAATTTGAATGGCAGTGCCAACAGGAAGATGTTGTCGGGCGGGTTGCACCCCTGAATAACATGAAATCCACGGGTCAGGAAGATCCACCAGGAATAGAGGAACTCCCAGAACAGGGCCCAGCCATACTCCCAGAGATACCCAAACGGTGTGTTGCCTTCCTTCGGCATCGGATGCCGATAAACATGTACACCTTCCAGAACCTCGCGGCCTTTTGTGTATCCCTTGCCTCGCGGCGACAGGACAGCGACGTCGTAGCCTCCGTCGCGGAGCGCGCATGCTTCCTTCCACACACGTCCGTCAAAGGGCACGGGAAGGTTTTCGACGATGATGAGTATCTTAGTCTTCAAAGTGTGAGTCAGCTTGGATCATTCAGCAACCGCGTACAAACATGTCTGCTGCCGCTCATTTCAGCGAAGGGTAGCGGAACGGGGAATCGTCATTCTACGACGTTGTCTTTTGTTCTTCGACGTTGTCTTTGATTCTCTCGAGCCAAATTTCTCGCCAATACGGGTGTGCGTCTTTGGCGCAGAACAGCGGCTTGGTGTAGAAACCACCGCAATGAAGGCCGTCAAGGACGATGCACGGATTCTTCAATTCCATCATGTGTCCCGTCCTCTCGTTAATGATCTTGCGCACACGGGATTTCACTTTGAACGTCTTCCCACAAAAAGGCACGAGTTCAGGATGAAAACCCATTCCGCGGTTCATCCAGGTGAGATTGACGGTCTCCAGAATCTCACCGTGGCTCTTGATCTTGACTAGTTCGCCCGGTTGAAGATCCAGCTTCATAGTCGGCGTTCGATCGTTCATAGGGATGCATCCCATCCGACGAACGTATGGCGTTCCTCCGCGGATTCCCTGGATCTTGTCATAAATCCATCGCATCGGAGCGCCGAATCCTAATCCAGAGTCCGCCAGCCTGTGATACAACGCGAAAAGAATCGCAGCCAGTATGGTGCCGATCCGTTGATTTCCGGAGGTGTAATCTTCGATGAAATGCGGAATCGACCAGAAGGGAAGAGGCTGAGTCGCTGCTGTTAGCTGTGTCGCCTGACACACGTAACGGGGGCCCAGTTCAACTGCGTCTGGCGAAGGCGGAAGTTTAGTGGCTGCCCATAAGTCAGCCTCAGTGCAGCCGCTGCCGGTACCTGGCGATGCAGTGGTGCCCGCGCTTGCATCATCGGCTCGCTTCAGCCAGGCTTCTTTCCACATAAAGAGACAGCCCGCCTCGCAGCCGCCAAAGCCCTCTCCATCACATCGCAACTCTTCAATAACGACTGCGTCCTTCATGGTCCCGCTCACAGTCGAGTGTTGCGTACCGCACAGCTTATGTGCACGTCTGGCAACGCGTAGTTTCCGACCACAGTACTGCAACATCTGAGGCATGAACGGCAGCTCCTCATATCGGCCGTTCTTGTCAAGGGTTGCTAAGATCTCTTCCTTGCTGCGAACCCACACCCACTCGCCCGCTTTCAACTTAAGTGTCCGAGAACTCGCACTAGACATTTTCTACAACTCCTTTTGCCGAGGGATTGCTTCTCCATGGAGACTTCGGGGCAAGCTACAAGACATGCTTGTTCACAAGGCTGCTTCGCACCTTAGACGCCTGTGTGTACCATCTGACCAGTCCAATTGCTCCAAACAAGACGCAGAAACTCGATACGGCGATAGTTGACGTCAACAATTTTCGCGAAACCAGCATGTAGCAGGCCAGACCAAGGCCGATGAAAAAAAGCTTCTGCCATTGGAAGGAGTCGTACCGCTTTGCGATCTGTCGCCTCTCGGACCACACGGCCTTCACTTCAGGTGACAGCGGCAACAATTTCCTCATAAGAACCGGCACGACCCTCAGAGAGAGCATTAGCAATAGGAGACCAATCGTCAGGACCCAACTGGAACGGAGATCCTGGTGCAAGAGAGAGAGTACGGGAATACAGACGAAACCGAGCATAACCCGGAGCACAGCGTCCAAAGGACTTCGATCTATCGAAATCAGAGCTCTATCGAGGGTTGTCATCTTGACTCACTTTATCAATCGTCGGTCGCAGATGAAGTCGCACCGAGCGATTTTCTTGGAGTTTTACGCGCTCGGCAACTTCCACACCATCCGAGTTCCCGCGTCCAACAATGGTGAACGGCGCAGCCGCTCAATCCCAGGCGGCAAAGCGTCTGAATCCGCAGTCAGTATTCCCGCCGCCACTCTTGCTCAGCCAAAATTTCTTACTTGAGCTTTTCTTGAACCAGAACCCCATTCCAGGACTGCCGTGGTCGTATGTTTTGTCAGTAGCGCGAATCACTTCTACGCCGTTTATGTAGCCCGTGATCACACTGCCGATCGCTGTCGCCTTGATGATATCGCCATCCGCCACTCCAAATACCGGACCATTCTTCTGGCTTAAATATGTGAACCTCCCGAGCCCCCCATCCCACCGGACTATCGATGCATAGGCGTTTGCGCTTTTCGAGCATCGAAAGAGCACTTCGTAACCTGTGGCGTTGTGGCTGGAAAGGGAGCTACGGAGCCGTAATTCCACTTCTTCGAAATCGTCGTCGCTTGGACGAAGCGATCGTACTTCCGCTTCAGCTGTCTGATCCGCTCCCCAGGTGCCCGCCAACAGAGCGGTTGAGTCATCGTAGGCTTCGTCGCCTTTCCTCTTTCCAGATTCGGTTCCATAGGCTAGGCCGATGCTGGTTCTCACGTCCGCCCAGTCAACCCCGATCGCTCTCCCAGATATCCACTTTCCCCCCTCAGAAAGGGGTTGTTCTGTCGTGACGAAGCTCGTCGTGTAGCTATTGGGTTGGCCGCTCGGAACAAAAAGGGACGGCTTGACCGGAAGGACGACCTTTTGGGGTTGGCTCTTGCCGTGCAGCCACATCAGTCCGCCCGCTAGCAGCGATAGCATTGCTATCAGACAAATGACCTGGCTCGTTCTTAGCGGCTTGTTCAGCACTTGAGGCTCCAGGCGCTAGGTCTCACTCCGCTCGCGAACCTGACCAATCGAACAACACCGCTGGAGGCTCTTGGCTAATGCGAGCACCGACGGGTTCTTGCTGAAGTAATTGTCTCGGGCTTCGGAAAGCCTTCTTCGCACGAAGCCACGAACCGTTTTGCGAAAGCCGAGGCCGTTCCGCGCCGTGAAGTTGTTCTTATAAATCAATCCGAATGTCGCTGAGGTAGTCGGACCCAATTCATCCGCTAGCTCTACATGTTCGAGGCTGTTCAGTTCCACGCCCTTGCAGGGTGTGCCGTTCTTCACGACCTGATCGACAGACGTGTCGTTGCCGAGCCCCATCCACTCGATGACAACCCGCTCGGTGTGATCGTGGGAATTCGAGATCTGCACTTCGCGCGTGTAGGCGCGAATCCGTGTGACTCTGTCGTGACTGTGCCGCTGAAGGATTGAGTTTCTCACGGCGCGGCCAACATTGGTCCAACGTGTTTCCGGCGTGGATTCGTTGATTCTCGAAACCGCTGCGATCAAACGCTCCGGGTGTTGAAAAACGTCGTGATGCTCCACGATCAGGATCGGCCGCCCAAAGAATAGGTTGAACGCAATGTCAGCCTTCTCTATTCGTACACTGTCTTTGCGCAAGAACAGGGGAAATTGCCCGTAGCGGACCACTGCCGGTTGGGCCAACTCGCCCAGTGTCAGCCTCGCCGGCTCATTCATCGGGTGAGGAACGGTGTTGACCGCGCAGTCGAAATTATTGGACTTCAGGAGCGACATCGCTTCGACCGAAAACTTTCCCTGCGGGAACACCATCACGTGATCGCAGTCGAGACCCGTTATTTCGCCATGCCGGGTCATGCGCCTCTCTGCAATCTGCAATATGGTGTTCAGGGAGACTGGATCCGTCGCTGCTAACTCGGCACGCGTGTGGTCGTTGCCATGGAAACATATGGAAAGGTGGGTGGGGTTCTCCTTAAACATACGAATGATGCGCGGCGAACTCCGGCGAAAGTTGTGCGGAATAAAGGCGATCGTCGTGTGAAAATTGTGCCGCTTCATCAAGCCGAGCAAGTGCTCAAAATTCAGGAACCCGTACTTTGGCCGCAGGAGAGGGTCATCAACGATCACGCAGGCGTGCGGCTCGGGTTTCGGACGCCAACATTCCTTGCCGGCGATGTAGCGCAGCGCCATAGCTTGTGGGAGCAAACGGGAGAAATACTCGTCGACAGGAGTGTCACCTACCTCTGTCGTTAGGTCAGCAACGTCTTCGCTACCGATGAAAACGACATTGCAACCATTGTGTTTCACGGCGGCCATGAAGGCTTCGCCGTCAATTGAGATGAGATGGCGCATTCCCTGCCACCCGTCGCTCGCTGAAAAAACACAGTCATTGCCTTGATTGACGGGTCCGAAATGAAGACCGGCAAAAGCCTCGCAGACGTCTTTCGAGTCCGCCGAAATCTGGTAGGTGGCACCTCCCCGTTCAACCGGATGCACGCTCTGTAACCTGCGGCCAGAAAGAGCACGCACCACACTCGCATGGTAGGGTACGGGTCGCACGCCATGAACGAGAACATGCGCGAACCTTGCTGTCAGCAAGTCAACCAGCTCTGGCAGGTGCTGATCGTCTGGCACCCAATCCTGAATCACGTTGGGATTCACGACCATGCATGCAGGCTCCCCCGACACCGATGCATTCAGGAGTTCACGGTTCTCCCTTACGCCCCTGGACAGAGCCAAGGTCTCGGTCTGTACCCCGAGGAAATCGGCCAGTCGGATCAATCGCGCATCGGCGGGCCGAAGAACCCCTATGTATGGAACAACCAGTTTCATGTCCCGTTCTCTCCCCTTAATTCTGGACACCTCGGGCGCTTGGGGACGATGCAACGATCTTCTTGCGTGACAAAGGCTGCAGTTGGCTCGAGAATTCTTTTAACGTTGTTTTAGGACCCATCGGAACGCCGCATTTCGCAACCGGGACAGCCGGGTTTCCCTGAACCAGCGTAAACGGGGGGACTGATCGAGTCACTACGCTTCCGGCCGCTACCACGGAACCGCGGCCGACAACCACGTTAGGCAAAATCAGAGCGCCTGCCCCGACAAACGCGTCTCGTTCGATGGTAACTCCCGTGGATTCTCTGAAATGTGCAAGTACGGTGACTCGCATACTCAGCGCACAACCATCTTCGAGAGTTATATGAAATGGACGGGAAGTATCGAGGACGACGTCGTAACCGATCCAGACGCCTTTGCCGATCTTTACCCCGCGCATTCGATGGAGCGCGACCCTTATCGATTGAGCTCCAGGCAGGATGCGCGCCAGATGTTGACAGACGCGATTTAGTAGGGCGCGCGGCCACCGCTCTTTCATCTACTGCTGCTCCGGTCCGAGTCTGCTTTCTGCAGGTGTGTCCGAAATGCTTCGAAAGAATTCAGCTGCTGTATCATCTCAGGTTCGATCTCGATATTGAACTCTTCTTGCACCAATGCTGCCAGCGTCACGGTTGACAATGAATCCCAGTGCCCGGCTGAGTCGTTTGTGACTGCACGAAGTTCCTCGGCCGACAATTCCGGGAACACAGACGCAAAGCATCGCAGAAGGCGAAGATCTCTTTCAGACATGAACGTCTTCCTCAATAAGATGAAAAAGCACCGGTGCCTTGGCCGAGAAATCGTGTACGGTTAGGCGACTACCGGGAACTGGTGGACCCGACAAGAGTGTCGCAAGAAACTCCCGTACGGGAGTGTTGCGAGGGGTCATCTCATAATCGAAGACAATTTCTTCAGCTTTGAAAACATCAAAAAGATGCCGTAAGCATTGGAATTCGATGCGCCTGGAAAATGCCCTGCAACTCATGACCCAGCTGTTCACCCGTACCTGCCGTTCGACGGTCCTCCCGATGATCACAGCGATTTTGCCCAGGGGCCCGAACTTGTCTTCATAGGAAACGGTGATCAGGAAGGTCCCGGAATCCTCAAGAAGGTTTCTCCATTCCGCTTCGGTGAATCGCTTTCCGTTTAGATTGAACTGATTGGTCTTGTTCAAGAGCTCGAATGCGCGCCCATCAGCCGCCGCTTTGGTGCGAAATGTAATGCGAGCCTCTGCGGACTTTAGGAAAGTGTCGGCACGGTCACTTGGAGCGTTTTCCGTCTCCTTCCACGCTTGACCTTGGCGAATACTGCCGGCACGCAGCCGATCCTCTTCTGTCACAGCTGATTTCCCGAACAGTCTGCGCAAATGCAGAAACAAATCCCAGATTGCCCGGTCGTCGCCTGTCGGGAAAACAATGCATTCCATATCGGGGAAAGCGGCCTGGACCTCGGCAACCTCCATGGGACTGTCGTCGACAAAAACCACAGAATCGGGCGCGATATTCCAGGACTGCAAAATCCGAGCTACGGAATCGGACTTTCGAGACCAGTGCACTTCAAAGGGAAAGATGTCGTTTTCCGTAAGAATCAGTTTTCGCCGCTCAAACGCGGATTTTACCGTTGTCGGATCATTCTTGCTGGCTACTCCGATCAGAACACCCGAACTCGCCAGTGATGCCAGAATCTGCTGATACAAACCGTGCATTTGAGATTTGTGTTCCAAGTCCCAGGAAATCCCATCGATTCCGTCGTCCCCTACAATTCCAGCCCAAAGTGTATCGTCAAGATCAGTAATAAGACCCTTTTTGCGTACCGGGGGATCAATCAGAACAGCCAGAACCTTGCCAACGGCGCTTGCATGACGGAGTGTAAAGGGAAAGCCGCTGAACAGATCTGACTTCAGATCGTAGCGCTCAGCCAGGGGCGAGGTGTCGTCGAGGTACTGTGAATTGACGATGCGAAGGCCCGGTTCACGCACCAGTCGTTCGGCCAATGTTGCGACAGCGAAGCGCAGTTGCGCTTCACTCAAACTCGCCTCGGTCTGCAGGGCCGTGAACATCGGCGGCAGAGGCAATGATGGCATACAGACCACAGTCGGAACCTTTGCGGAGGCTCTTACGATTGCGCCCTGAAGGCGAGCGATTGAATCGTGGGCGGAGCTTGTGATGCCGTGCATTTGGGAAACTCGCCACCCCCCCAGACTCCGCACAGCTAGACGAGGATCGATATCGGCCCATTCGACTATGACAACCAGAGCATCGATACCCTGGCGCTCGAATCGCTCGAGAGTGCCCACCAGGTCACCGAAGACACCGCTCTTGACCTGAGGCCGCCCTGTTGGGTTTCTTAGCAGCAGTTCGGCTGAAAGGAACGCCGACAAATGCAAGGGAGTGAAGCCACATGCCAGAAAGATGGTTTTTCCGACAGGCTCAGTTGCGGCTCGTCTTGTAATTTCGAGTGCTTCAATAAGCTTCATAGCCCCTGGTTCGACCTGGTGACTCGCTTTTGCATCACAGAGCGCCGTACAGGGCAGCCAAAGCAGAAAACATCGTGGCCTGACCCCAATGGAGCGTGGGCGTTTTGTTGACTAACCACGGCGTGTAACGTCGATAGTAGAAATATCCACTGGGGTCCTGCATGTGATCGATGGTCCACCTTGCTACTTTCAGAGCGAGGGACACACTGTCAGGATCCGCATCCCGAAAGAAGACGAGCGTGTCTATCGCCTGCGAGGAGCACTGGATATCCAACGGCAATGTCTTATGGTTGTAGTACCTGGGGGTTCCGTCGGAAAGGAAAAAAGTGCTCTTCCAGTATTCATAGCCTTTTAGCAAGAGGCCGTGAAAGCGAGTGTCCCCTGTGCTTCTCTCATAGTGCTTAAATGAGTCCAGGACGTAGGCGGTATGGAAGTTATCAACCCAGTGCAGATTGGACGCCTCTCCGTAATACCATGAACCGTCTGCTCTCTGATATTTTGCGGTGTAGCGTAATGCCGCTTCCGCAAGGGCGCGATAGGATTCGTTCCCGGTATGCGCATACGTGCGGGCCAAAAGGCTTGCCCCCAGCGTATTCGCGTTGTGGACCTGGTGCGTTGACGTCGGGAAGTAGTGGATACAACTACAATCTCCTTCATTGTACGTTCCCAGGTCACGTTCGATGTGCGCACAAGAACTCTCGGCCACCTTCAGAAAATCTGCATTTTCAAAGTGCTCATAGCCGTCTAGAAACGCGTGGCCGATGAGGGACGTCCATACCACTGAAGGGGTGTTCTTGGTGACGTAGGAGCTGCGCGACTGGTAGTCGAAATGATTTCCCCAACACGCTCCGTTGTACCCGGGTGACTGATTCTCAATTAGCCACTGCAGAGCGCGTTCGGCCTTGTCCGCCCACACCTGCTGTCCGGTCGTCTTGTAAAGACGCATGAAGCCGCGAGCCAGGAACCCCATTCCTTTGGTAGAACGCTCTGTGGAAATCCCAACGAGCGGGCGCACGTTCCACGGGAAACGCCTAACTCCTTGCTGGAGCAGCGTACGAAGGATGTTCGTTTCGAAGGTCAGTGCGCGCAAGTATTTTGCGTTCAGGCCGTCAAAGGTGTCATAGCCTCGATAATCGTTCTTGTCGAGCCAATCGCTCAATCCGAGAAGAGAATCAAGAATCTGCTGCTTGCATTCTGGACTCTGGTTCGCGTTCGTCGTTTGGTGGCCTGAACGGGCCAATGCGGTTTCCATGAAGACTCCTATGAATTATGGCTCGAAAGAAAATCCATTGGCCGTCCAGTGTCTTGCAAGTCAAACACGGAGGCTCGACCGACCAGTGTGCGCAACTCGCGGCAAGGTCCGAGTAGACAAATTTGATTGAGGGTACCACCAGAAGCAACGGATACAAAGGGGAAGGGGGCTAAAGGAGAACGCAAACTCGGCCTGACATCCAGCACAACATCAAAGTTGAGACCCGCGTGCATGGCACGAACGTAGCTTCGAGAGTGGCAGCTTCTTGGAAATTGCATGCGAATCGTACTTTTCCAACGCCTCAGCCCCATATTTGCCGGCAACGGTAGGAATCGCACCCGATCCGCCGGGACTGCGTTCTAGGCAAAGGGGTACAGGTACGGGCACTCTCGCGCACTGAGATCTAGGCGTGTTGGATCTGCTGTGTTTCGCAACGCAATGCAACCTGCGCAAGCTGTGAGAGAGTTTCCTTTCTCTTGCGCATTGCCAACGTGGGCTCAAGACCGACTGCTTGCAGGATTCCCTCCCAGCGATATACCCAATCATGTCGCATCAGAGCTTCCGTGACATTCCTTCGCCTGATCCGATCCTGTCTCTCCGGATCCGATTCAATCGCGCCTATGATGTCTTCAACTTCCCCGCAGTTATAAGGCAAGTGGATCACTGCATCAGGCCAATCGAATAGCTCTCCGAACATTGAATTGTCGGGGCGCTCGCCCAGCATGATGGTTCCCGCCGCCGCACCCTCGAAATACCGGTTTCCAATCTCCATCTGATTGCCGCGTACTTCCGGACGGTCGATCAGCCCCGGGTTGACGATGAAATATTTGCTTCTTTTGGCAACATTTGAAAAAAGGATGCGGTGCTCCTTCGCATTGAGCACCTGACTTGCGGCAATACTGTCGTGCAAATAGAACATGCCTTTGGCACCAGCCATCTTCAGCAGGCTCTGGTGTGTTTTCTCGGACCTGCGTCCGATGCTATATACATCAATTAACCGCCGAGGTGGGTTCGGATAAGGACAGAAGCGAATGGCGTCCACGCCCGGCGGCAGAAAACCGCATTTTGCTTTCAGTCTCTTGCCGAGCGGTTCAACCGTCTGGCTATAGTAGAGCATCACCAGGTCAAACTTATCCAAAATGCTCAAGTAGTAACCACAACCCGATATTTCCCTCGCCCACAACTCGTCAATTAGGCAAACGGCCTTTCGAGATTTGGCCCTCCAGTCGCCCAGGGAGGCAACTCTGATCAGTTCTGCCGGACTGCCACAAATCGTGAAAAAAAGATCGTAGGTATCGCCTAGAGAGACCTTTTCCATGCCCGGATTCAAAAAGATCGGGGCATGGTAGCCAATTTGTTTTGCAATCATGTTTCGCCGCTGCGACAGGTCCAGACGGGGAGCGAGCATCTCCACCGAATCAATTTCCGAAATGATGTCCTCAAATTCGAAGTGAGGACAGAGATAAGGCATGATGCTTCGGTGATTTCTCTGCGAGAAGAGAAGAACGCGTGGTTTTGTGTGTCCGTCGTCCATTTCTAATACGACCCTGGTTTGAAACCTAAAGAACTGACGCGACCGCACCCAACATTGGAGTGTAGCCCTGTACAGATTTCACCGGTGGCAACCCTCGACTGCAGAAGGCGCTAGTCGCCTCGTATACCATATTTTCCATCACACTGCACTTCCCGCGGGGAAACAATAAGGCCGAGGACGGGTACTTTGGTGTGTAGTGTGGCTGCCCGATGGTACACGAAGGTGATTCCGCCCCATAAGCGGAATTCGAAGGTTTTAATCCCATTCTTTTGTGTACTTTAGTGCGTTGACCATATCGCCATAGGTGGGTACCCTACGACGTGCGGGGATACCCGCGCGGATCGAGCCTTCCCCTATGAAAGCGATGTCCCAAAGATCTGGCGTATTTTGGGCCTTAGACGGGCCACGTCGTCCAGATGCCCAGCGTCCCCCAACCAAATCATCCATTTCGACTATCCCATCGCGACGAACAGAAGAGGGCAGGCCCGTGGTAAGCGACCCGAGGCAAATAGCGGTGAAAGCCTCCTCGTCGTACTACTTGATTTGCGTTAACAGGAGAATCCATTAATGAGGCCCCGACTTCTTTTTTTCCTCGTTTTATTCAGCATCAGCGCCCAAGCGCAGAACTGGTCCACGTTCCTCGACTCCTCCCGTGCGATTGACTGGTCGACGGCCGGATTCACGATCCCGAACTACACGGCCAACTGCTCCAACCAGCCTTCGCTGACAGCGGGATCGGGCTCAGCTTCTGCCAACGCAGCCTCGATCAATGCCGCAATTGCTTCCTGCGACACGAGCCACAATGTCGTGAATATTCCTTCTGGAACGTGGTACTCGTCCAACATCCGCATGGTAAAGAGCAACGTGGTACTGCGCGGCGCTGGGCCGAATTCAACGACTCTGGTTCTCACTTCAGGTTGCAATGGGTCGGAAGACGCCGGAATCTGTATGGAAGACTTGAACGATCCCATGCACGCTTACAACGGCAGCGCGTCGGTTGTGTCTGGAGCACAGCAATGTTCATGGTCTGCTGGATACGCGCAGGGAACCACAACGATTACGCTTAGCAATTGTGGCGGTGCTCCACTCGCTAACCACATGTTGATCTTGGATCAGGCGGACGATACGGCCGATACGAATGGAGTTTACGTCTGCCAAGCCAACGCAACCTCCAATTGCGGATATGAAGCTCCCAGTGGGGGGTCGGGGAATGTGCCGGGTAGAACTATTAACGGCAAGGCACATTCACAACAGCAGGTAACCTACGCGACATCGGTTACCTCGTTGGGTGGCGGATCATATTCGGTGACGATCTCTTCTCCAGGCGTTTACTTCAGCAATATTAGGGCTGGTCAGTCTCCGGGAGCTTGGTGGGGGGGGCAGATTCAGAACGTCGGGCTGGAAGACGTCAATATCACGGCGAAAAATCCTTCTGGTGGATACGGTTCGGCGTCCTACAACGTCAACATGTATGACTGCTATCACTGCTGGATGAAGAATGTGGTTTCGCAGTGGGCCAAGCGTGGACATGTGATGTGGATGCAGGCCGGGTTCGATCAGATTAGAGATAGTTATTTCTATCAATCTCAGGACCATGCCTCTCAAAGTTATGTGATCGAGTTCGAGTCGGCATCAGCGAACCTGGTGGAAAACAATATATTCCAGCAAGTGACAAATCCGATGATGTTTGGCTCTGGCTCGGGGAATGTCATGGGGTACAACTACTCCGTAAATGATCTATTCGCGAACCCAAACTATTTGTTTGGACCATTCAGTGTCCATAACGCTGGAAGCGAGATGAACCTTTGGGAAGGGAATAACTTCCTGAGTATCGAGGCAGACGACGCTTTCGGTTCTAGCGCACAGCAGACATACTTCCGCAACCAGTTGCGTGGATGGCAGAGTGGGGCTGTGCTCTCAACCTGGGCCATTATGAATCGAAGTAACAACCGAATCTGGAACGTGATCGGAAATGTGCTAGGTCAGCCTGGTTACCATAGGCAATATGAAGCGAAAGCAACGTCCAGCGGTTCTGGTACGGGTGGCGCAAACGAAGATACGAGTATCTATAGTTTAGGGTGGGGAAATACTGGAGCCGCATGTTCTCCGATCAGCTGTGACCAACTTGTAGCTACTACAATGATGCGTTGGGGAAACTGGGACGCGGTAAACAACGCTGCCAGGTGGGATTCTGCGGAAGCCTCCCCGGCTGCGGTCCCATATGCCAAGGCTAACTTTACGGCATCCTACTTCTCGTCCCAGGCTCACACCCTTCCGGCCTCTTTGTACTACAGTTCCAAGCCGTCATGGTGGCCAACTGCGACGAACTGGCCGCCAATCGGGCCGGATGTGTCGACAGGTAACCTTGGCACTTGCAGCGGGATCTATAGCGGAGCGCAGGCTACAAATTCCAACCAATGCTCGGGCGGCACGCTGACCAGCAGTTGGGCGTCGCACGCAACGTCGATTCCGGCGCAGGACTGCTATCTTAGCACTATGAACGGCCCGCCAGATGGTAGCGGAAGCGTGTTGAGCTTCGACGCTAGCCAATGCTACCAGCCGTCTGGGAGTGGCAACACACCTACCGCACCTACAGGACTTACCGCTGCGGTGAACTAACTGGACGACTCCGGTGCCGGTCACGAGCGCGCCCGCGAAGTGGCCGGCAGCCAGCTCACTGAGGTTGAGGCGGCTGGCACATCCGTCTATACTCCCACGGCTTCGGCGGCCGGTTTTGGTTCTTTCTGTGCCGGCGTCAACTCGCGGAGCAGGCTGGTTAGTTGGCGCAGCGGCGCCAGGCCCCAGTGAAAGAGAATGACTGTTCCCAGGTAAAGCGCGACGAACAGCGTCGAAATGATAACGGTTGCCCCTAGTGCAGCGCCCGTGCCTGAAGGGGTGCCCCAGAATAGGGTGCCTCGGAACACAGCGGCCGTAGCTAAGCCCGCTACGAGCGCTGCGGCAGCGTACCTTCCGATCGCGGCAATCAAATCTGATGCAGCGAACCCGATTGGTCTCCCCGCATACCAGAAGGCGGGAAGTAACAGCGTCCAAAGACAAATGCTCCATGCTGCGGCAACTCCTGCAGGCCCCCATCGCAGCGCGAGCAGAAACAGGCTGGTGGTGGCAACCAGTTGGAATAGGCTCCAGCGCAGCCAGCGCTCCGGTTTCCCGATGGAAAGATGGATCCAGCCAATCGTGGTGTAGAGAAGCATGGCGCCAATTCCCGGCCCGAAGAGCTCAAAGATTCTGCCGGCTTCCGACCATTTCGGTCCCAGCACCACCCTGACGAGGGGCCTGCCCACGAGGGTAAGGTCGGCACTCATTGCCATGCCAGCGAACGCCACGATTCCAAGTGAATTGGCGAGATATCGCCGGAAGCGAACATGGTCCTGCTTCAGCCGGCTCAACGCTGCCAATGCGACGTTGTGAAGTGGCGTCGTCAGTTGGCTGGCAGTGAGCGCAAACAAGTCAAAGGCTTTCTTGTAGAAACCGAGGGCCACCGCGTTGAATCGCCAGCCCACCAGCAAGTTGTCAATATTCAGAGTGGAGTAAGCGATGCTGTACTGAGCGTAGACCTTCGCCGCGAACCGGACCATCGCGCCTGTCTTACCCGTCCGCCGGGGCAAACCGGGCATCCACCGGCAAAGCCACCAGGCTCCGAGCGCCACGCTAAGCTGTTGCCCAACAATTCCCGCCACCAGCGCCAAGTATCCCCAGCCTCGGAAGGCCAGAAGAATCGCAACCGCTGTATTTGCCACGCGCCCGACGACGTCGTTAGTCGAGGTTTGAGCAAAGCGCATGGCCCGCTTTAAGAGAGCCAGATGGATGACGGAAGCTGACGCGATGAAAATCCCTACCGCAAGGCCAGCGGCGACGTTCGCCACCAGCGGGTTTCCGAAGAATCTTACGAGCAGAGAACCCGCAGCCGCGAACGCGATCGCAAGGACCAGGCCAGCCCCCAAATTGATCCAGAACAGATTGCTGGCAGTGAAATGGTCGATTCCCTCGAACTGGATGATGGCCTCAGTGAATCCGTTGAGTCCGAAGCTGGCCACGAGAAGGCTGAAGGTCGTCACCATAGTAACGACGCCAAAATCAGCCGGCACCAGCAGGCGGGCCAGGACTACTGTGCCGATCACCTGAGCCGCTAGCGATAATCCCGAAGCCGATATGGTTGCGGCGGCGCCGCGAACGGCGAGCCGCCGCAATTCGTGGTTTCCAGCCCTGGGGTGAAAAGCGCCAAGATTGTCAAATGGGATCATTACTTCGTCTCTACTCGAAAGACCAACGGTACAGATCCGCCGTATGGTTCATTCCTGGCGCTAAAAGGGGTTCTTGCTTGCCTTATGCCTGCAACATCGAGAGCCTGCCATGGGCGGGCGAGCCGCCTCAAGACGAACTCGCAGTCTCTAGTCGCATCTTTGGCGGCGGAAGGTTCGGTTTCGGGCCCTGCCGCAAAGCCCAATGCATGATTGATGTAAGGGCCTGTGCCTTGGCATCCCAGCTTAAGTATTCGCGTGCATAGGAAACGCCCTGTTGCTGCAGGCGCTCAAGAAGTTCCAGATCCTGCGCTAGGTTCCGGAGGACCCTTTCAATTTGTGAGACTACATCGGCCTCATTGGTCAGGTGTACTTTATACCCGACGTCCGGGTGGACGATGTCTCCGGGGCCACCAAAGTCCGCGACCACCGGCACAACTCCCACCGAGAGAGCCTCAAAGACCACACCCCCTCCGAAATCGTGAACGGAGGGGAACACCAGCACATCGGCCGATCGTAGCCGTTGCAACACCTGATCATGACTGAGAGGGCCGCAAAAGGTGACGGTCGTGTCGATTCCAAGCGACCGCGTCAGCTCTTCGAGGTGTTTTCGTTCCGGGCCATCACCGACCACTGTGAAACGAGCCAGACCCTCTTGCAAAAGCGAAGCAGCCCCCCGCAAAGCCAGGTCACAGGCCTTCCAGCGAATCAAGCCACCAACAAAGATCAGTTCAAGTTTCGCTCCAGCCTCGCGACTGTGCTGTGTACGGGAACACAGCGCACCCTCGATTCCATTCTCGGGAAGAAAAAATAACCTTTCGCGGTGGGTAGCCAACTCCGCGCAGGTGTTCGAGGACCCGCCTACGATCGCTGCGGCGCGCCGGAAGGTTGACCGGGCGAAAGGTAAGAACGGATATAGACTTCTCAATCGACAGATCCATCCGTTCTGAGCCTTCGCTTGCCTGAACCCTTGAGGCCACGGGAGGCCGCCATTCACGGGCCCGATCACGAAAGGCACGGGACCGTTGCGTAGAAAGAAAGCAAAAGGACTGGGCTGGTATGTCGATACCGGCAAGAGCCGCAAAACGACATCAAACTGGCCGGTCCTGATCCGCGACCGGGTCTGGCGCCAAGCCTGCCATTCCAAAACAACGGAAAGCGGATAAAGCAGGGCTTGTAAAACCTGGTCGTAGTAGTTGTCTCTGAAGATCCAGTGAACAATCCAAGCATAGATGCGTTCGAGCCAGGCCAGCCTGATCACTTCCACGGAGTGAACCGCACCCTGACACTGCCGCACGGCGTTCTCGCAAGATTCACGAACCACTAGAGTGACGTCGTGGAGGCGCGCGAGGGCCTGGGCCTGGGAATACCCGATGAGAGCACCAGTGATGCCCCCCGGGTTCGCATCTGGCGCGAACACAAGAATTCGCAATCGCTTCATGAGTTATCTTGAGTACTAGGATCCACTGAGTACCGCTTCCTTACCGACGGAAGGCGGTCCCTCAGGAGGCTGCGCTTGCATGGCCGAGCGACCACGACGGCCAGTCTTTCGTGCGGCGTCCCATCGGGAACTGGCAGTCGCCAGCAGAAAGACGATCCATGTGATACACATCATCCGGAACGCCGCCTCCGTAAACCCGGTAATGAGCGGCGCGAGGAACCAGGCTATCCTGAGGCCGCCAATATCAGGATCCCGGCGGTAAGCCGCCATCACATGTCGATAACCCGTCACGATCAGGACCCCCATCAAGGCCATTCCAATCCACCCCAACGTGAGCAGTAGCTCGACATAACCGCTATGCGCCTCATTTATCTTAAGCCCCTGAGTTATCACCCATACCTTGTCGAGGCGTGGACCCAGCCAGAAGTTCTCATAACCGACGCCGACCAGCGGATTGGGGACAAGATTGATCAATCCGGGCCAAACCGTAGTCCTGCCAGTTAGGGTGGGGTTTCTTCCCAAACTCGCGATTAAACCCCCTGATGACTGAAAGAAGAGCGCATAAAGGCTAAGGCCAAGCACCCCCACAATGAAGAAGTGCACCAAAGCGGGCCTGCGGCGAAAGGCGAGGCGCTTGGAAATCAGCATTACGCCGCCCGCCAAGCTAAGGGCGCAAATGGAAGTCATTGAATTGCACAGATGCAGCAACCATACGACCATTGTGAGAACGGCGCCGAGTGCCAGCAGCAGCCGCTTGCGATTTGGATTTTCCCGATCGTTATAGGCATTGCGAAAACGCCAAAGGAGCGCCAGGCCGAAGATATCGCACAATTCCCCTAACCCGTTCTTCTGCGTGGCGACGCCAATCGCCTCCGGGGTCCAGTCCATACTGTATGTTCGCCCCAGCAACGGATAGTACATGATAAGAAGCAGTGACAACGGCACGAGAACAAATCCAAGGCGCGTGACCACGCGTTTGACAGCCTCGAAAACGTCCGGTTCGGTGAGGACGATGAGAATCATCATCAGGTCGCCAATCCCTTTGATCCAGTGCTTGAACGCGACAAAGGGATAGTCGGACCAGGCGATGCTGAGTGCTGCGTAACAGAAGAAGAGTCCAATCGCCCAATTCTCACGCAGGATCGGACCTACTCGCCGCCCCCGGTAGATGAGCACGATCAGCGCGGCGACCTGAAGAACAATTAATAGGTTCCGGTCAATGGGGCTTCCCTCAAGATAAACGCTGGCCTGATCCGTCCCGGCATCCATTCCTAGCCATTGGGCGAGTGACCGCGAAGAGCAGAAGAACAGCCAGACCGTTGGAATCCAAAGGGCTTTGGAGACCCGAGCGTGCCCACGATCGAAAAAGAAGCAGCCCGCGATGCCTATGGCGAAAGCGATGGCGGCTAGTGTGGGAGACATTTAGGAGTTCGGTTGCTTCGTGATCTAGTCCGATATCAAGCGAAGACAAAGCGATACAAGCCGTCAACTCGCGTTGACTTTCGTCTCGCGAAGTCCGTGGCTTCGACAATCAACACGGTTAGCAGGATACCCAACAGCAAGGAGGCAAGCAAAACTGCAACTCCGCCTTGAGCAAGCCAGGAGATTCTCCTCAGTCCTTGCAAAATTGCGATCTGCGAGATGTAACCCAACAGAGAGTATTTGCCAAGCAAGACGGCGTGCCGCCAAGCCGCGCCAGGAGCGCTCTTGCTGCCGGCGATGTACAGCAGCGCGGTCGTGAGGATTACGCTAGCCACCTGCAACGGCAGCGTCACGTCCCAAATTGTGATCACCGCCAAATAGCAGCAATACAGCAGAATCAGTATGTAGGGGTGGCCCAAAACAATCGCCAACTGCTCTCTCTTCACGAATCCGATGACAACCCCAAGAACACCAATCATGAGCAAATCAAGGTAGGAGCTGTCGGTCCCATAGGCATATGACAATATTACCGCTACGATCAATACAAATAATGTGTAAGTAAAAGCGTACCGTTCTCGCTTAGCCAGCAGAACAACGCCGGCCGATAAAATCAGCAAATAAGCGATCGGCACCAACATACTAAACGACACACTCTTTTGACCTGCGGACGCCGCAGGATTCGCGACGATGAACGCCCAGGAAATATTACGCAAAAACGTCGCCAAAGCGGCCGATCCGACTCCATAGCGCCCTAGAGCAAAGCCGACCAGCGCGTTTAAGACGACTACGATGGCGAGGAGTTTGATCCCTCGGACGATCAGTCTTTTCGACAACTGCCAGCCGCCATTCCCGTAGCGACTCAACTGGATCCGCGAGATCATGAACCCGCTAATGAAGATAAAGGAAGGAGTTAGGAAGCGGAGATAGTTATAGTAGTGACCTTGAGTCCCGACGAAGTAGTTAAGCCAATGGTAGAGCACCATAAACAGAACCAGACCCCCCTTGGTGAAATCAATGGCTGCATCGCGCGGGATTCCTGTGTGTCCTAGTTCGAGGTTCGATAACTGGGACTTCTCCTCGGCTTGGCGTTCGTTATCCTGTGTCTTACTGTTGAGCGACATTGGCTAGTCTCGATAACGTTGGTCAGCATTGCACCGCATGATTCGATGCATACATAGACCCAGCTCGACTCCATATTAGTTGGCGCTGATGAAAAGTCTATGCATCAACTCGAGCGTTAGCAGCTTGTGAATCTCGGTGGTGTAATTGCGGTCGCCTTTAACGTGCCTGTTTACCAAGGTCTCCACCGCCTCACGATTCAGGTATGGTCGGGAGAGCGTCAAGGGGTCAAGCAGCATTTCCTGAACGTATTTGGAAAGCGCGTCACGGTACCACAGGCGAAAGTGGTAGAACTTGTGACGCCCCAGCCACAGGCGTTCCAGCCGCAACGGGGCAAACAGGTGGTCGATCTGCGCGACCCATTGCGGCATGCCGTAATCATAAGCGTACTCAGCCTTGAAGGTGAACGTCATGTACTGGCGAACCCAACTGGCAGGCAGCATGCCGCTCTCTGCTGCCACACCAAAATCCGTTCGGATCCGGCGCAAGACGGGATTGCCATCTTCTATCAGACGCAAGGAGGGCTCATTCGACAGTGTTGCAGATGCCGGTGCTCGAAATACCGTCTTGACGAACTCATTGTCCAGGTACGGGGAACGGAGCGCGACCTGGGTCTGCTCCAGAGCCTGCAAACCGTAATGGTGCCATGGAGCTTGCTTGAAGACCGCGAACGATAGCGGATGTCCGGACAACTGCCGATTGTAAACCTGCTGCCCTTTATTGACTTCCTCGAGGAAATCATGAGCAAACAAACCGGCAGTGGGTTGAACAGGTTTGAAAGCTCGAACGCGGCGCAGTACTTCGCCGCCATAGTTGCCGGTCATCCGTGCAGGCGCGATCTGAGCCGCACGTTCGTTGACATACAGGTCAGGGGAATGTGCCGCGTCCACGCATCCGTCCGATAAGTGCACTGTGCGCTCGACGTACCGTGGAAATTGGCGCAAAAAGTCTTCGCCTACCGGGATCACCTGATGTGGCTGGTCCACGGTGGCAGCCACCTTGCGTGCCAGCAGCACATCCTGGCATTCCCGATACATACCTCCGAACGAATAGCACGGAAGCTGGCCGGGCAGGAACTTCTGCCATGCCATGATCATTCTGGTATCGAGGCCGCCCGTGAGCGACATTCCGACCTTTTCTGTCCCGCCGAAATATCGCGGAAGAATACGCACAAATGTTTGCTTCAACTCCTGATAGTACTGATCGGGTGTGAGACTGTCTTGCTGCTCCCATTGCTCTGGATCAAAATACGATTCCTTGCGGCGTACGATGCCGTTTTCAAATACCCAAGCTGAGGCGGGCGGCAGCACGCTGACGTGCTCGAAGATTGTTCTGTTTTCGAGCACGCAGCCGTGACTCACGTATTCGGCCAATCCGCCGACAGACGCCTTCCGCAGCTCCGGACAAACCGCAAGCAATGCCTTCGCTTCGGCCGCAAAATAGAACGCGTCACCGGATTCGTGGTAATAAAGACGGCTCATGCCATAACGATCATTGAACAGGGTTGCGTTCTGGCGAGGGCAGTCAATTACGAGGCCATGAAACCGTCCATTTAATCGGGCAAAGAAACCGTCCCGATCTTCTTCATATAAGTGCGGCAAATATGACGAGCCGTTGCCCCGTAGGTCATGCCCGCGTTTCTTCAGGTCGGCGGCAAGCTCGGGCTCCTGGTAGTCTTCGCCCGCAAATACAAGTACGACGTCGTTGCGCTCATTGTGGATGGGCATCTTATCGGAGAAAGAGCCTTTACGAGCCACCCAGCCAACGTACACCCCGAGTTCCTCGTTCACCCAAGTGCCCGAGTTGTATGACGCCTCGTGCAGGAGAGAGTTGAGCATGCCTAGCAACTGGCGCTCGGCATCCTGTCGAGGTCGATTTGTAATTAGGCCGACGATTCCGGGCATGCGCTAGAGAGCCTCAGCGGAGTTTAAGCGACGGTTGTACCAAGCTTCGCGATATGCACGCAGTTTTGCCGCAATAGATTCGGGAAGACGGTCGACGAGTCTGTGGTGCAACCCCAAGCGGAATGCCAGCGCGCCCTGCGGGGTTAGCGGAACGTAGTAGCGCGGAACATCAACGCGAGCGAAGGCATTACGTTCCTTGAAATCGCTAAGCCCACTCTTTTGCTTGTTCCCATATGCGAAATTCGAATAGACGAGGTGCTTTATTCCACGTTGCGCACAAGAGCGCACTGCGTGCGCCAGCAAGGCGTTGGTGGGAGCTTTATCGCGATGTGCAATCATTGAGACGATGTTCATCAACCCCGCCTGCGTGCCGGTCTGATCATGAACCAGCTTAATGAACCCTATCAACACGTCGCCAACATATGCGCCGATGAAAATGCTATTGCTGAGGTAGGTCGCTTCCTCGGAATAAATAGTGTCGTAATCCTTCCCATAATGAGGAAAACGGCGGCCCTGACGAACCGGCGTTTCGTTGTAAATGGCCCAGATGCCTCTCGCCAGCGACTGATCGAAATCGACCTCGCGGATTGCAACTCCCCTCTTCTCCGCCTGCTTCGCTTTATTTCGCGCCTTAAATCCGATCTGCTTGTTCCACCATTCATCGAAGCTGGTGATCGAGACTACCGCCATGTTGTCCCATTCCATGGGATATGAGTATTTGGGTTTGGGCTCTGAAACTCGCTGCAAGAAGGTGAACAGGTCGACCTTTCTCTGCGACCGTTTCAACTGCTCGATCACGGTAGATGGGTCATCGAGAAAAAGGTATTTGTCTGCATCCAAAGTAGCGACACGCAACCAGCGCCCCGCAACTTTGATCTGATAATTGCAAACTTCAAAAGGCGAATTCACAGCAATTCCTTTCAGCGCGGCGTGCCCGCAGCTCTCCAACTGCAGTTATTATCTCTGAGTACAATGCATCGCGAGAAATGCAGAATCAAAGGAAGGAATGGCGGAGAGGGAAGGATTCGAACCTCCGGGTGGTTGCCCACCACGGCCGACAAGTCGACCGCTGCCTTAGCCATCGGCGACCTCTCCGAAATGTAGTGCTTGCATCTAGGAAATCAAAAGTAGCACTTTTCGTCCACCTTTATGATTGCGTCACTACTCGGTCACGTATTCGCTCTTGATGGGATTCAGGCCAACCAATGCCAGCAGGGCCCCCATGTGGTCAAAGAGACGAACCAGCAAACTCATAAAATGGTGATATCCGATTAGAAGCGAGAACGGCAGTGCGATAGTGTACAAAAGCACTGCCACAATGGATTTGGCGATGTTCCGAGCTCCAAACGTCGGGTGCAATACTGCTGTAGCCCCTCGAAGAAGTGCTCGCCGCAGCATCACGCCGCACTTCCACCGTGATGGCGGTACCGTCTCATACACCGGCGCTTCATTGCACCAAATGAAAGTGGACCCCTGGTCGATTTTGCGGCGAAAAAAATCTTGATCCTCTCCCGCGCGGAATTCTGGGCGAAAAGGTGTCTCGCCAGCCTCAAAGAGGCATCTGTCCAGCAACACGTTGCCAGTCCGACACTCCATCCATCCCATCACGAATCCGGTTTCATGCCTTGGACGAACGTAAAAGTTGCTTTTTTCCAACCAGCGCGGCGGCGTTTGATCGAAGTGCCGCAACACGGGACCAAGCACGCCGTCCACGTTAAACCGCATGCAGGCCTGGAGTAATGTAAGCAGCCAATACTCGCAGGGGAATTCGTCGTCATCAATGAATGCGATGAATCGCCCAGTCGCCATCTCGAATGCCTTGTTTCGAGCCCGGGCAATGTTTTGGCGAGGTTCGTTGCAATACACAATCGGAATGCGAGAAGTTGCCTTAACTTCATTTACGGTATCTTCCGCTGATCGCTGGTCATCGTTATCCACGATAATAATCGAATAGTCGAACAGACCGCGGGTCTCCTGCTTCTGTAATTCGAGCAGAAGGCGCCTCAGCAATGCTGGTCGCCGGTACGTGCAGACGCATACCGCGATGTGTTTAGGATCCCCGAGTTCGCGAGAGTTCACAGAGTGCAGTCCTGTCATGGCATTGGCCGGCTCGAAAGCATCAGCTCAGTTGCGAACTGGTTCTGGGGTGCTTGATGGGTCGGAACCATCAGGCACGCTGTACCGGCACGCCACAGGAACTCCGGGTGCAACCTGGAAGATATCCCCACTGGTTAGAAATGCGTACTCGCTCGGTTGCGCTGGATGTGTTTCGACTTCCACGACAAAATCCTTCGCCAAACCAAAAATGCGCGCCAACCTGCCCGGTGCATCTGTCGGTGGGAGGGAGTAGAAGAAGTCAGCCATATAGTGGCGACGCGCCAATATCGTATCGACTAATCTGCGATACATCCTGTTGACTGGACCCTTGTCTTGTGCCGCGAATGAGAAGCTGCGGCGGACGATCGTGCCTTTTGGGAGCAGGTTCGCATATAGCACGTTAGCGCACAGATGCATGTGATGGTGGCCGTCGATGCGCCGCGGCTCGGCATGATAGATCCTTGAATACTCTTCGATCTGCGCTTGAACAACATAGTCGACTGACCTTGATAGACGGGGGTCATAGAGCACTTGACGCAACCGGTGCCGTCGCAGGCTGAGCGCGACGCGTTCTTGATGCTGAAGAAGCCGCTCTGGCGTGCCCGTCTGCGAAAACCTTTCGGTAAGGTTTAGATGGAGACCGGTATCAAGGTTGCGGTCCCGCGCCAGCGCTGCAGCGCGCTCTGAATCTTCCATGAAGACCATTGCACTGGTCGAGGAAAGCGCTGACCGCTCGAAACAGTCGAGAATACGGGCGGTGGTATTGCGGTCTCTGCCAAAATCATCCGCATTAACAATGAGAGCACCGGCTGACACTATCACAGACCTATACGGTTTGAGCCCAAGCTCTGGCTCGTACCGACTTTCTTACGTTTGATTTGTTGACCGCACAATGAGACATGCGGCACATGTTGCACTAGCAGAGGACTTGATGGCGTGCGACGAACCGCTTTAGGCGAAGGATCTGCTCCCGACGGGTGAATTGCATCATTTCCTTCGTCACTGTTCGCTGACTTCGCATACATGCCGACCATGCATATCCACAGAACAGAGCCAGCCCGCCCACGAACAAAGGACGACGAGTGAATTGGTAAAGTGTTCGCGAGATTTCCCATAAGGGATGGTTCCCGAACGCGTAGTCTTTCACTCCGTATTTGAAGCGCGAGGCAAGAACCCCATGTTGCGCCGTGCCCATCTCGCGATGGTGTACGCATAACATATCGGTGAAAGTCCGGGTCTTCCAGCCTTTCATTCGTGCGCTGATTACCGCGTGGTAGTCAATACCGCCGCTCTGCAATGGTCTGTAGCCGCCAATCTGCTCGAAGCATTCACGGCGAAAAACCTGGCATGCGCCGGAGACGTGCTCGATGTTGACAAAGCGATAGTCGTACACCGAGTTGGGACCGTCCTGAAAGGGAGTCCCCACCAAGCCGAGTCGCTGGTCCTCCTCCAATTTGCCCAACAGGTATTCGAAATGCCGGTGCGGCAGGGTGATGTCGGCATCCAAGCTCGCGATCACCTGGTACTTGAGGTGCTGCACTTGGGCGTAGCCGGCATTGAATGCCAGGACTTTACCGGCGAAGTTCCGCGCCTGCCGTTCCGGCATCCGAACCAGTTCGATCCAACTGTGCTCTGCGGCATATCTCTTGACGATGTCATCGGTGCCGTCCGTGGAGCCGTCACTCACGATGACCCACTTCAGAGGAAGGACCGTCTGCGTGGTCACGGCCTTTAGCGTCAGTTCAATGAACTGCGCCTCGTTCCGAGCTGGCGTTATCACAACATATTTGAGATTCGTTGACATGCTACCGAGGCCACTACTACTGATCGCGTGTTGCGGGGGCGGCCGAGACTGAGTTGCGCTTCGGCCTTGTTTCGCTCCACTACCTTGCCTGCGGTGCTCCCACTAATTCTTTGGAATTGGCCTCGTTCGATTTGCCGACGAAACGAACCATCTCCGCGACAACCGTTGCCTGCTGTTCCGCCGACAACTGCGGGAACATAGGGAGCGAGACGATCTGTTCGGCAACCCGCTCGGTGACCGGGAAGTCTCCAGGAGCGTAATTCAGGGATGCGTACGCTTTCTGTAGGTGCAGCGGAATCGGATAGTGAATACCCGTGCCGATGCCTTTGTCCTTCAGGCACGCCATCAACCCGTCACGATCGCTCGTGCGTATCACATAGAGGTGATAGACCATGCGGGACCAGGAGGGCTCATATGGAGCTTGGAAGCAATCCCCGTTTGCTTCAAACAGTCGCTTATACTCCGCTGCGCGTTCCCTCCGCTGCTCGTTCCACCTGGCCAGGTGCTGCAGCTTCACATGGAGGAAGCCCGCCTGCATTGCATCCAGACGTCCGTTGTAGCCCTCGACATCGTGATAGTACTTCTTTGCCTGTCCGTGGTCGCGGATCACGCGGATCTTGGCAGCGATGACAGCGTCATTGGTCGATACGGCACCCGCTTCGCCACATGCGCCGAGATTCTTTCCCGGATAGAAGCTGAATGCTGCCGCGCGGCCCATCGAACCCGCCGTGAACCAATGTTGGTGCTTGCCCGAGTAATACTTCGCACCGTGTGCCTGGCACGCGTCTTCCACAACAACCAACCCAAAGCGCTCTGCGAGTTCGAGGATGGCGTCCATATCCGCCATCTGGCCATAAAGGTGAACAGGAACGATCGCGGTGACAGGGCGATTGCTGCGGTGGCTAATCAGCTTTCCCGAGGCATCGCGGCTACACTTCCTCTCCAGATACACGCGCAACTGCTCGGGGTCCATGTTGTAGGTGGCCTCATCGATGTCCACGAACTCGGGCAGGGCGCCGGCCTGCGAGATTGCTTCAGAGGTGGCAATGAACGTGTGTGGCACCGTCACTACAACGTCGCCATGCTGAACACCGGCTGCCATCAAGGCGAATCGCACCGCGTCGGTTCCGCTGTTCACGGCGATGGCGTGCTTGGTCTCGCAGAACTCGGCAAACGCCTTCTCGAAGTTTTCGACCATTGGCCCGCCGATGAAGCCGGCGGTGTGCAGGACCTTCTGGAAAACAGCCGTCAACTCCTGTTCGAGTTCCACGTGCGGCGTAACCAAATCTAGAAACGGGATATCGGAATGAGTGCTCACTTTTTAACCTCCATGGTCTGTTCGACTTTACGTAGGAACTTTGCGGGGTTTCCGACAACGACAGTGTTGGCGGTAACATTCTTTGTAACAACGCTGCCAGCACCGACAATGGCGTTCTCTCCGATGGACAGGTTCGAGAGAATTGTGGCGCCAGATCCAATCGACGCCCCTCGTTTCACCAGCGTTCGTTCAACCTTCCAGTCGGCTTCGGTTTGCAGATCTCCGCCAGGCGTCGTCGCGCGCGGGTAACTGTCATTGACGAAAGTTACTCCGTGACCGATGAAGACGTTGTCTTCAATGGTCACGCCTTCGCAGATGAAAGTGTGACTTGAAATCTTGCACCGTTTCCCGACCGTGGCGTTTTTCTGAATTTCGACGAAGGCGCCGATCTTTGTTTCATCTCCAACTTCACAACCGTAGAGATTGATAAATTTGGAGAGTTTGACGTTGGTGCCAAGCTTGACGTCGGGAGAAATGCAAACGTAGGGGTTCATAGATATATCAGCGCTCCACGTTCGCGAATCGATTTGGAGGAGGCCTCCAACATTCTCACGACCCGCAGTCCGGCGTTCCCGTCGTTAATGGGAGTCTTATCCTTGGTGATGCACTCGACGAAATAGTTCATCTCGTGGGTGAGTGCCTCGGCGCGCTCGAGCCTGGGTGCCCACATGTCTCCAGAGCGATAGTTGACCAGCAAGTTGTACACGCCCTCTCGGCTGCTCACGCTCACACCCTTGTCATAGACTTTTACCTGTTCGTCCGCGGCTTGATCGTTCCACATCAGCATCTTCTTTTCGCCGCCGATCAAGGTCGTACGGACTTTTACCGGCGAGAGCCAATTCACGTTCACGTGGGCGATGATCTTGTCGGGAAAGTACAGCGTGATGAACGCCACGTCCTCGTGGCCGTTCAGGTGGCTCTGTCCAGTAGCAACGATGGCTTCCGGGCGCTGCCGAATCAGGTGATCCATGATCGACAGATCGTGCGGAGCCAAATCCCAAATCACGTTGACGTCGTGCTGAAAGAGACCGAGGTTTACGCGGGTTGCATCGTAGTAATACAACTGACCGAGAGCATCCTCGTCCAGCAATTGCTTGATTTTCCTGACAGCCCCGGTGAATAAGAATGTGTGATCCACCATGATCTTCAGGTTCTTCTTGGCTGCCAGCTCAATCAACTCTTCTGCCTGCGCAGCGTTGCTGGTGAACGGCTTTTCGACAAAGACGTGCTTGCCATTTTCGAGGGCAGCTTTGGCCAACTCGTAATGGGTCCACACAGGGGTTACGACAGCAATTGCGTCGATGTCTGGGGATTTCAGCAACTCCATCGGATCCGCGCTTACGGCAATGTGGGGATGGGCTCTCTGGACGCGTTGACGCGCCGACCCGCTGGTGTCGCAAATACTGAGAAGCTTGGCCCCTTGAAGTTGGTCGAGATTGCGGACGACATTCGGGCCCCAATAACCGTAGCCGATGACTCCAAAGCGTACAGTGTCGCTGCGCTTTGGGACCAAGAGCGATTCCGCGGGTTGCGTGACATACGTAGCCATAATGACTCCTCTGGGTAAGGATTACGAGCGGGGGTAACTAGAAACAGGGAGGGGCTGAACGGGAGAACTAGTGAGCGCCTTCGCCAAAGACTACCGCGCCAGGTGTGCGCAACAGAATTTTGACATCCATCCATGGTGACCAGGCGCGCGCGTATCGCAAGTCGAGCCGAACCATTTCATCGAACGTGACTCGACTGCGTCCGCTGATCTGCCACAGCCCCGTGATTCCAGGCTTCGCCTCAAGCAGGCGCCTGCGGTGCCAGAAGTCGTAGGCTTCGACCTCGTACGGCACTGGCGGGCGGGGGCCCACCATGGACATCTCGCCTTTGAGCACGTTGAGAAACTGAGGCAGTTCGTCCAGGCTGGTCCTGCGCAGAAACGCTCCGACCCGTGTGATTCTAGGATCTTTGGTTAGTTTGAAGACTCCCTCGGAGTTGCCGCTGGACTGGTTTCGCTCAGCCTTGCCAGCGATGAGTTTCTGTACGTATTCCTTGTGGTTGCTGGCGTCGTTTCCTGTATACATCGACCTGAACTTGAGAAAGACAAACGGTATGCCATGCTGCCCAATTCTCCGCTGGCGAAAGAACACGGGGCCTCTCGACGTCGCCTTAATGGCGACTGCGATGCCGAGAAACAGCGGAGCGAATAGTGCTAGTGCCAGTGCGCTGCCGACAACGTCCATTGCTCTCTTGAGGGCATTGGAGCTCCGCATCCCCTCATCTCGTTTCGACAGATCCGGATACAGCGTTGGATTGCTAGGGCGTCGCGGCTCGTCATGGTTCCACTCTTCCGGAAACAAATGAAAAGAGACGCTGACTTGGTTGAACTGCTCCAGACTAAGGTCGGCACGCAAAGCGGTGCTTAGACGGGCAATCATCGTGCTCACGATGGAGTTCCGGTCTTCGATTCCGATTTCGGTGAACATCACGCCCACTATGCAGTCGGTTTTGTACCAGCCGGCGACATCGGTTTCCCTGGTAGAAACCGAAAGGGCAGCAGCCAGCTTGTTCAAGATTCTTACAGTCCCCGTGGAAGGGGCGTAATCGCCCATATCGAGAAGCATTAACAGAAACGGCTTGCGGGACCGTTCCGTCCTCCGCCGTTCGAGCGAAATCATCCGGTGAAACGCTTCTTCGTTGACAATGCCGCGGTCTGCTGGCGATTGGGCGGTTGCGGCAAGAGGCCCGATTCCTACACTGTGGCGACGCAAGTTCACGACTTCTCTCCTATGCCTGTTCTCTTTGATTTCTCGAATGAACGGCTGGCTCGTAATCGAATGCTCTACTGGGGGGAGAGACGGTTAGTTCGACGGAAGTTAGGGCTTAACGCTTAAATTAGATTCAACGGCGATGGAGTCACTTTGATGCCGGCGCATAACGCTGATAGTAGTTCTTCTCAGAATATGCGCAGCCGTTTAGAACGACACCCAAGAGGTCAGATTTCTTGACCGCCTCTAGGCCGCGCTGCAACTGCTTCTTCTCCGTTTTTCCTTGGCGCGCCACCAGAAGAATCCCATCAGTGAGCCGAGCCCAGACGGTGGTGTCGGCTAGCGGAAGCAACGGCGGAGAGTCTACAACGATCCAATCAAACATGCTGACAAGTTGAGCCATCAGGTGGGAGAGTCTGCCCGATTGCATCAGTTCCAGTGGATTTGCAGGCGGCTCACCTGCAGGCATCAGCCAGAAGCCCGGCCCCCCAAGTTGGTATATGTTCGAGGGCGCCTGCATTCCACTTTGCAACCACTCTGCAAGACCCGCCAGCCTTCCCAGACCAAATTGTTGCGCCAGAGTCGGACGTCGCATGTCCCCTTCAATCAAGAGGACTCTTTGTTTCCTTCTTGCCAGCACGCCTGCAAGATTGGCTGAAACCAGGCTCTTTCCTTCCTCTGGAATCGTGCTGGTAACCAACACCTTCTTCAAGGTTCGATTCTGTCTAAGCTGACGAAGGCGAACACCCAGGAAGCGAAATTTCTCAGCTGCCAGGCTGTCAGGCTCGGTGAAATACACAAGTCGGCTGGCAGCTGTAACGGACACTTCCAGTGCAGGAAACTCCACGACGGTTTCAGTGCGCTCGAATGCGGTATCTGGGCTTGCCGCAGCCTGGACTGCTGAGACCGCAGGCGGTACCTGGATCGAGAGCAGTTCCTCAAGCATCGGCTTCTCGGGCGATTCCTGGTGCCGCGGAGCTTCGAAAACCTCCGTGGCCACCGAAACCATGTCCGGATATTCGATCCCCGACTGCTCGGTCCCGGATCTTTGTAATGCGTCAAATATACGGCTCATTTTTTCGCGCTCCCGCGCCCACCGACATTCTCAAGTCTGGTCCGCCTTCCTGTGCATTCCGCAAGTAGGAGTAAAGATCGAGAAGAGTTCTCGCTGCCCGCTCTATCTCCCCCGATTTCTCGCCGTCGGTTGAGTGGTCTGCCCCCGACGGAAGTTCCACATTCAGGCGGAAGTCCACTGCGATCTCCTCAATGATCTGGGGAGAAATACTGCGCGATTGCTTCGCATATCCGTGAATGAGTGCGTTCTCGCAAAGCGTGTTGAGAAGTCGCGGGAGCCCACGTGATTGCCGGTGCAATTCGACAATTGTTTCCATCGGAAACACTTGGGCTGGGTTGGTATTTCCCGCCAGTTGCAGGCGGCAGTGAACGTATCCCTGGGTTTCTTCCAGCGTCAGGGAGCTCAAGTGCGACCGCAATGCGATACGCTGCTTCAGCTGACGCAGATCGGAGGAATCGAGCTTCTCATCCAGTTCCTGCTGTCCCACGAGCAGAATTTGCAGCAGCTTTTCATGGGGCGTCTCGAGGTTGGTCAGCAGTCTCACTTCTTCGAGCGCGTCCGACGACAGGTGGTGCGCCTCATCGACGACCAACACGGTGGTGAGGTTCTTCTGGTGCCGTGCAATCACGAAACTGCTTAGGTCCAGCAGCAGGTCGCTCTTGGATTTGCCAGCAGTCGGAATCCGGAAATCGCCCGCGATGTACTGCAGGAACTCCATCGCCGTCAGGCGGGGATTGAAGACGTAGGCGTAGGCAACATTGGCGCGATTCAAGACCTGGAGCAGGCAACGAACCAGCAGAGTCTTTCCTGTGCCCACCTCGCCGGTCATGACCACGAAGCCTTTGCGCCGCTTGACGCCGTAGTAAAGGGCCGCCAGGGCCTCGTTGTGCCTCTTGGTCGCGAACAGAAACGACGGATCCGGAGTGATCTCGAAAGGGTTTCGCTGCAGATTGTAGAAGCGTTTATACATTAGTTCGAGCGAGCTAACCGCGCAAATAGCTGATTGCCGAACCTACCAATATGGTAGCAAACACGACCGCAGTGGTCGCCCACCCCAGCCAGACTCTCCGGTCCGCACGTTGTGCGTCGTCCACATTCACGATGGCGGGAATCTCGCCGATCACCTCTACGGGGAGCAACTTTCGCATCTCCTTGGCGTCGTAGAGGCGGTCGTCCATGAATTCAAATACTCCTACCACCAGCACGCCCAGTCCAAGACCGATGCCCAGCCCCAAACCACAGAATTTCAGCCGGTTGGGAAATTCAGGCCGCTGCGGAAAGCTGGGCGGATCTATGACCCGGAACCGTTCGCCCTGTTGTAATAACTCCATGCTCGTGGCCATCTTCGATTCATTCTTCTTCTTCAGCAGATCATCGTAATTCGCTTTCGACTGGTCGTACCCGCGAGTCAGATCTGCCAATTGCTGTTCGCGAATCGGCTCCTGATTCAAGCGAGACTGATACTCCTCCACCTTAACCTTTAGCGTCGCAATGCTGTGTTCGCGGTTCGTGATTTCGACTTGATTGGATCGTAACTGGCCCTGTATCGGTGCCAGCAACGAGGCCTGCGCTGGGTCCGCGGTCTGGCCTGAAGAGTTGGTGTCGGTACCGTCGGCCGCGCTTTCTGGGCCCTTTGTTTTCGAGCTGGCCAGAAGTTGGTCACGGAGCTTCTCAGTTCTCGCAATCTGGTCTTTGACCTTCCGTACATCGGGATGACGGTCGGTATAGCCGCGTGCGTGCATATCGGCGAGCTGAGCTTTGAATTTTTCTAGATCCTGATTAACAGACGGCAATCCGGTCGTGCTGCCGTCCGGACTCTTCGACGTACCTTGCAAACTGCGGTATTGGTCCGCCATCGTTTGCAGGTAGACATGCTGCTGCCGAGCGGCGTTCAGGGCATCTTCTTCGTTCTGCAGCTGAGATTGCAAGCCAGTCAGAATCTGGAGGTTGGCTGCTACCTGGGTAGGCATCTCCCCCGGGTGCTGCCCTTTAAACTGCCGAATCTTGTCTTCCTGGTCGGCCAAAGTCTTCCGTGCGGTTTCCAGGTGGCTTTCGAGAAACTGGGTCGTGTCTTCCGATTGTTGCTGGCGTACCTCGAGATTCTCATTGATGAACAGGTTGGTAAGTTCGCTCGTGACGTGCTGGGCGATCTCAGGATTATGCGATGTATAGGACACATTGAACGCAGTGATCTGATTACGTGCGTCGCGCACCAGTTCAATATCGATATCCTTGCGCATGCGTTCGACCTGTTGATCGGGAGATCGCGGGGCATGCTCGCCGGCGTAAGGATTCAGCTGATCGATGATGTGCAGCAGGCGGGTGCGGCTTAGAATCTGCTGCGTAATGCTCTGCAAGCGATCTTGTAAATCATCGTTGACGTTCGGTGTGACGTAGTCCTTGGGCATGGTGGGCTGCTCAACCAGAATCAAAGTGCTTGACTGGTAACGTGGCGATAGCACCCAGCTCGCTCCCCACACTGCAGCCCAACCGAGAAACAGCGGTATCAGGAATTGAAGGTGGCGGCGGCGCGCTACCCCCAGATAGTGTTGGAGGTCAAGGCCTTCCGGATTTTGTTCTTGGAGATCGTCAACCATGAATTATCTTCCCAGCGGTTTTGAAAATTGATAGGACAAAGAGACGAACTCCCGGTTCGTATCTGGTGTTAACGAGAGGACTGGAATGTTGCTGTAGTCCTGGCGCAGCCGCGTGTATCCCACTTGCAAATTGACATGCTGGCCGAATCGCTGCTCCAAGGTGGCCGTACCTGAAATCGAATGTCCGTTACTAGTACCGGCCGGCAAGGTTCCAAGGATGTCGTTTTGCGAATATTCTCCCGTTACAGATCCGGTAAGAGTCTTGGTGATTCGCTGCCGCACGGATACTCTTGCGCTATCCATCTGGACTGCTCCAACCAATCCGCCGCCGTCGGCGATGTAGTGCGAGTAGCTCAAGGCGAAACTGTTTAACCGGCCCTGCCAACTCAAACTGGCTCCAGCCGCCGGGGTCCATGAACGGTCGGGCTGCAGAAGAGGCAGGGCAGTGTCGGAGTGTTGCGGCCCGCCAAACAAGGTTACTGAGAGTTTAGCCGTAGGGTACAAAGTATAGAACAAGAGAACCGCGTGCGTCTTGGTTTCGCTCACGCCCACCGTTGGATACGCCATGAGCCTCTGATACTCGTAGGCCGCTCCGATGTAATGCATCTTGGCGACGCGGTGCGAATAGAAAGCCAAGCCGCCTTGCGAACTTGAGTCAAACAATCCAGGAACCTGAGTCTGATCCGGATAGTGCAGATTCGAGAATGTTCCACTGCCACCAATCATGCTGTGCAGGCTGAATTGATAGGTCAGGCCGGCATTTCCCGTGTTGCTTAAGCGGTCAGCGATCGGCGCGATCACGGAAAAATTCGCGCCCTCTGTTCCCCCTGTTACGGTTCCTCCCAATGTCAGGTCCGGCTGGTTGAACACGTTTGAACTCTTCTGGAATCGATCTCCGGCGCTGAAGGTCACGTGCGGGCTCAGGCGGTATTGAAATTCGATTGAGGCGTTTTGATCGGTCTCATTCCGGGCGCTTGTCCGCTGATAGAACGTGAACCCAGGCGCGTAAGACGCGGTCCAGTGCAGCCGAGACGTGGTCTGATCCATCGCCACAACGGGCGCCACGGAGTAGCTGACGTCACTTACAGGATGGCCTCCCACTCCCCCTAAGACGTTGTCACTGTATGCGCTGGTGAAAGACAGTCCGCCGCGCAGATAGTTGGAGCGCTCTTGCGAGGTAAGCGCGATCGGATATGCCAGTCCGCTCACCACAGGAGGAGTCTGCATGCGATCGTCGTTGGCCTCCTGGCTGGTGTCGATGCCGGCCAACGCCGGCACAGGTTGTGTGCGAGAGTTGTCCTCCATCTGGGCCCAGAGCGGAGCACCTAGAAGGATTAGACTTGCGCAAATGAGTTCAAGGCGTTTCATTTTTTACGGGACGACAACGGTGTCACGAGGCTGAATCTTTATGTTCTGCGCAGGATTGATGCCCTTGACGACTTCCTTGTAGTTGAACGGTATGCGCGTCTGAGTTCCGTCGGCGTTCTGCCGCAGGATATACATTGACTTCTGCTTTGCAAAATCGCGGAAGCCGCCAGCCAGTGCGATCGCATCGAGCACGGTCGGGGTATTGGTAATCACAAACGTTCCGGGACGCATGACTTGGCCGAGAACGTTGAACTTCTGGCTGTTAATCTGTTGAACGATGACCGTAACTTCAGGCTCGGCGATGTAGTTTTTCAACTTGGAGGCAATGTCTTGCTCCAGCTTGAGTGGCGTCCGCCCTGCCGCTTGCACTTCTCCGACCAGCGGAAGCGAAATCTTGCCATCAGACCTCACCGGAATTGATCGAGAGACATCCGGTTCCTTCCACACATTGATAGCCAACACGTCATCATTACCGATAACGAAACTATCGTCGTGCGCCTTTGCGCCGGATGAATCCGCCGCTGGCGCCGGCGGTTGAGTTGGGCCGTTCGGAGTGGTTCCGTTCCCTGAGGCCGTCTGAGCCAGGAGGAAATTAGAAAACAAGAAACAAGCGCAGGGTAGCGCCAGTAGTCTGAGCCTCAAACGCTTCGACGTCATAACTGCCTTCTTGAGATTGGAAGTCATCAGTTTCTCTCCCATGCCCTGGTTCAACTGGCTTTTCCGTTGCTTTTGACCGACGTGCCCTGGAGCGAAAGCTTGTCTCCGTGAAAGGGCGCCAGAACAGGATCCGAGGCACTCATGTGATACTGATCGATCTTGTATAGCAGAGTGCGATAGCTGACTTGAAGCAGTCGGGCCGCCGCCTTGCGATTCCAGCCTGTCTTTTGTAACGCAGTCCCGATTGCGTTTCTTTCTGCTTCCCACTTGATACTCTGGATCAGCGACTTCAATGACCTCGGACCGGAGGAGAATTCCTCGATCTCATTCGTGCCGGAGGCAGAAGTCGCAGGGTCTTGCGGGTCTGGAGCGTGAATCGGGTCGGGGCTGCTTGCGAGTGTTGACTCGCCCTCGCTGAAGGCTAACTCTTTGTCGCCAGCCAGAAGATACCGCTTCACAAATCCTTCAAGCTCTTTCAAGTTCCCGGGCCAGGAATACTGCTGGCACGCGTCGAGCATATTGTAGGAGAACTCGCGCGGTGGAAGGCTATAGTGCCTCGCCAGCTTGTGCATCAGGTGACGCAGAAGGACTGCGATCTCACTTCTGCGCTGGCGTAGCGAGGGTACCTGAACGGTAAAGGCGCTGAGACGATAGTACAAATCCTCACGCAGTCTCCGTTCCGCAATCGCACGCTCGACATTGGCGCTGGTTGCGGCGAGAATGCGGACATCAGCGGAGATCGCTCTGTCGCTGCCCGATCTGAACAGCAGTTTGTCCTGAAGGACCTGCATCAGTTTGGTCTGAAGACCAAAGGGCATTTCGGTGATCTCATCCAGGAAAATCGTGCCTTTTTCCGCGCGCTCGAACTTGCCCGGGCTCGTCTTTCCGATGTTGAAGGAAGACATCCCCTCGCTCCCGAACAACTCGGCTTCGAGCAACTCGGCCGGCATGTCCGCACAATTCACCTTGAGGAATTTGAAGCCGGAGCGGACGGAAAGCTTGTGAATCAGCCGGGCGACAGTCTCCTTGCCACTGCCGGCTTCGCCCAGGATGAGCACCGGAACGTCAGCCTCCGCGAGTAATTCCGCCTGTGCTCGAAGCTTTTGGGTCGTGGGACCAGCGCTGACAAAGAATGCGTCCGGGCCTAACTGCTCGATATCCTCGCTGTCGAGGTCTGCCTGCTCGTCGTCCGCTGTGATGAGGTACCGGGCGATCGCAGATTCGAGCTTGACATCATCGAAGGGGCGAATTAGCACCTCTTGAGCTCCGAGGCGAGTCGCTTCCCTCTTGCGGTCGGCATCTTCGGGAAAACAGATCACGATGACGGGCAGATCCGGGCGCAGTCGGCGCAACCAGCGCAGGATGTGCAGAGTGTCGCCATCGCCGCGTGGCAAATCCAGCAAAAGCAGGTGCGGGGCTACCCCGGACTGTACGCGCTCCATCGCATCCCACGCGCTCACGGCACTTTCAACATGCCACGAGTTCGAGTCTGCGATGGACCACAGTGGGCGCAGAACAGCGGGCTCCCGGCTCACAACCAGCACGCGTGCGGTTTCAGTCATGTTTTCAGCCACAGTGAGAGATCTTTTCAGATAGTCAAAAAGAGTAGTGCGTGGAGGGAAAGTCTAGACAGCCTCGACCTGGTATCCTTCGACACGAACGGCCAGCGATCGTTGCAGTGCATCCACGGAGATCACGAGTGTGTGGTTCCCGTTGTGCGCGACCAGCACGCCTTCCAAGCCTTCTAGTGCTCCGCCTCGGACTCGCACGCGTTGCCCGACCTTCAAGAAGGGATACGGGGACCAAGGTGTCGTTCCTTCCACCAAGGTCCGAACTGCGTCGACCTGGCCATCGGGAATCGGAGTGCCTTCACCGTGGCTGCCGACGAGTCCGAGAACGCCGCCGACTCGAAGCACCTGTAAGCGATCTGCACGGGTTGGCACGAATCTGGCAAAGACGTAGCAGCTAAACAGAGGGAGCTGGACTGACTTCTTGCGATCGCTCCAGCGGTGCGTCTCCGTAATGATGGGTAAGAACGTTTCCACGCCGCGCTCGTTGAGTCGCTGGGATACGAGTTTTTCGTGCCGAGGACGAGTATGCAGCGCATACCACCTTTCGGATTCCAATCCGAGGACGGAAGTGGGCTGCGCGGATTGCCAGAGCAAATTGTTGGAAGACATAGCTTCGCCCTCTGGGTCACATCACTCAGGACGACCCCTAAACAGCTACACACAGATACATCTGGCCGCGATCTCAACTGAGATCGAAGAGGAGACAGACACAGGGCAATACAAGGGGAGGGGCTATTTTGCTGGGGCGTTACGCTCTATTGCATATCTTTGTGGCTCAAGTTGTTTCTGATTGCAAGACTTCGCCCATATCACCAAAATCTTGCAACGTTGAGGTTTGCAGCGCGACTAGTTCTGACGGAATCCGCGGCAAACATTGAGAAGTATTTACAAGTAATTTCATCGACATACTACCATCTGACAAATCGCAGTCAATGGCACCTTCGAGCAGCAAGTAACGCTTCCTGGTAACCGCTGAAAGTATAGTTCCGGTTCGGCACAGAACGTTACAGGGGGGAGGTTGAGCGTCGCAAAAAAAAGCTCGACCCAACTGCAGGCAAACTTATACGTCATTGCATATTGCTGCAAGAGGTACACACTCTCAGCGCAGTACTTCTCTAGCGACGGGAGTCTAGTTTCCCAACAAATAGAGAAGTGCAGCCCAGAGACATTATTCTCTATGGATGCACCTATCCCTTTACCCCGCATGGCCAGAGGCTGTCGAGATTTCCGCGCGTCGTCAGATCCCTACAGTAGCCATAAGTCTATGTAAACAAACTGGCTAAACATGTTGCCATGGGGTGATGACAATCGAAAACTGCTTTCACCGTATCCGACTGCGAGGCAAGGCCTTTACGGGAGCACCATGCGCAAGCGTCTGCAACTCGGGTTACTTCCTTGCTTGGACAGGAGGCTAGATCCTTGCATAGAGACGAGCAGGGTGGATATTATCTAGCCCTACAGTCCGTCGCGGTGCTTCCCCCAGATTGGACTGCCCATGGTGTCCCACTTCCGAATCGAAGGTGTCAATGAAGGGTAGTCACAAGGCCCCGGGGGAAGGCACGATCAGGGTCCTGGTCGCGGACAGTTCGCGCATTCATACCCGTTTGCTTGCGAACGCCTTGAAACTGGATCCCCTATTGGAAGTGATCCCCTTCGAGTCAGACTCCGCAGGCATCATCACGGCGGTTACCGCCCAGCAAATCGACGTGCTGGTCATCAGCACGAACCTGGACGAGCAGCCCTCTCGCGGGCTCGAAGTGCTACACGAACTACGCGGGTTGCAACTTAACACTCGCGCAGTGCTGCTGCCGGACTCATCGAAGGATGAAGCTGTGCTGAAGGCTTTTCGCGCGGGTGCGCGAGGTGTCTTTGGTAAGAGCGAGCCTGTAGAACTGCTGAGCAAGTGCGTACAGTGCGTACACGAGGGGCAAATCTGGGCTGACAGTCAAGCATTGCGCGTCGCCGTGGAAGCGCTGGCTAGCTCGCCGACGGTGCGAGCGGTGAATGCCAGCGGGATGAAGCTGCTGTCGGAGCGCGAACTGCAGGTCGTGCGATGCATTGCCGAAGGCTTAACAAACCGCGAGATCGCGGGACGCCTGAAACTGAGTCAGCACACGATCAAGAACTACCTTTTTCGAATATTTGACAAGGTGGGCGTATCCAGCCGGGTTGAGCTTTTGTTCATGACGCTCAGCCAAACCAGTGCAGGCCAGGCGTTGCTGGGGACGAACGGAGGGCGCAATTCAGATGAGGTGGCCCTACTCACGAAGGCGGCAGAGGCAGGCTTGCCAGCTGCGCAACTGGCTCTCGCGCAACTGTTCTTGGCTCGACGCAGTGAGCCGGACGACGTAGTCAACGCATATATGTGGTATCTGGTAGCCACAGAACGAGCGTTCCAAGCTCGAGGTTCCATTACAAAGTTGATGACGCCGCAACAGATCGACGAAGCGAAGCAACGAGCGAGTGTGTGGCTCTCAAAGCTGAAACAGGCTGCTCCGTCGTCTCCGTCCTCTCCGGATCTAGCGTTAGAATCCGCCACAGCGGGCAGTGAGACCTATGCGGCAGATGGGTTGAGGAGGGGAGTGAGCGAGTCTTAAGCGCGGGAGTTCTAGCCCGCTGATACACCATAATGAAAAAGGCGTGCCTGAGGGGCACGCCTTTTTGTCTTAGCTTTCGAACCCTTCCCCGGTTGAACTGCGTTATGCCGCAGCCTGTTGTTTCGAGCGAACAAACATCGCGCCAAAACAAGTCAGTCCTGCCAGGATCAGATACATTGCCGCGCTGCCACCCTCGGCTGCTGCCACCTTTTTCTTCTTCTTCCTGTCCTCGCGCAGCGGATTGAACATGATTACGCCTGCATAACTTGTGACCGCAGAAACAGTCGAGAGTGATTGGCTTGCCTTTTGGGCCATCGCGCCCGGGGCAAACGACATCAACGCCAGTACCGCTACGAAGCACGATCTTCGTACGAAATTGCTCGTCTTCATTTACTTCTCCTTAAGTACTGCCGAATCGGGGAGGGGCACTGTTCCACACAATGCCGCGACGCTAGCTTCGCCTTTAAATCCCATGGTGTCAAGACTGATAATTCTTGCATCACATTGCAACCATTTGCAGTATCGCTCCTAAGCAGTTCGTCATCAGCATGATACGGGGAAGATTGGGGGACCGGACGTCATTGTAGAGAGCGTCATTTTTGATGGTCTAGGGGCGTGACCGCATTCTCTCTTCTCTTGCTGGAGAGTCCGTGCTCATTGCATGATCGAATTCCCTGAGCCTGGCACTTCCACTCGCAGCACTTTCGCTCGTGCTTCCCAGCCCTATCAGTTGGCGCTGGTGATGACATTTGTTTACATCTGTCTCTCACTAAATCGATTACATTTCCTTCAGGAATGCGCGGCTATGTTCAGCACCGCGTACCTGCTTCTCATATACTGATTCAAGTACGCATCGCCTCGAATTCTCGACGTCGCTGGTGCGTATGACCGCGAGTAGCACCAGTTTTCGCCCTTCCTGGGTCGGAGAGCTGTTCATCGATGTGGATTGTTGCGTTAGCCCTCAGGCGCCCTTATACATTCGTCGTGATGGCGTTGGTACTCATTCTCCTGACGCCGCTCGTGGTTCTGCGTATGCCGGTTGATGTCTTGCCTGACATCAACATTCCAGTGATCAGTGTCGTCTGGAACTACGCTGGCCTGGCCCCTGATGAGATGGCCAACCGCATTGTCACCAACTCCGAACGCGGTCTCACGATCACCGTCAACGACATCGAACACATCGAGTCTCAATCGCTCAACGGCATTGGCGTGATCAAGATTTTCTTTCAGCCTACGGCGAATATTCAGACTGCCTTGGCACAGACAACGGCGATGGCGCAGACCATCCAGCGCGGTTTGCCTCCTGGAACTACACCGCCCTTGATCGTTACCTATTCCGCCTCGTCGACTCCGATTGTGCAGCTGGGGTTGAGCAGCAAGACACTGCCTGAGCAGCAACTCTTCGATCTGGGCAACAACTTTCTTCGCACGCAATTGGCGACGGTGCCGGGAGCTGCGACACCTTACCCTTACGGCGGCAAAATCCGTCAGATTCAGGTTGACCTGGATTTGCCACGACTGCAGGCCAACGGACTCTCGCCCAACGACATCGTCAACGCGCTTAATGCGCAGAGCCTGATCCTTCCGGCAGGCACAACCAAGATCGGTTCGCTGGAATACCAGGTTGAGATGAACGGTAATCCGGAAACCATCGCGGAATTGAACGACCTTCCGGTCAAAACCGTGAGCGGATCGACCATCTACATGCGGGATGTGGCCCACATCCGCGATGGGTTCGCTCCGCAAACGAACATCGTCCACATGGACGGCGAGCGCGGCGCCCTGATGTCGATGCTGAAGGTTGGCAGCGCCTCGACAATCACGATCGTGGAAGGCGTGAAGCGGATGGCGCAGCTTGCGTCGCAGTCTTTGCCGCCTGAGATGAAGATCACCGCGCTCTTCGACCAGTCGCTGTTCGTTCGGGCGTCGATTCGGGGTGTCGTGCTGGAGGCTCTGACCGCGGCTCTGTTAACCGCGGCCATGATCCTGCTGTTCCTCGGGGACTGGCGTCCCACCATTGTAATTTCCATCTCGATCCCGCTCTCGATCTTTGTGTCGATCATTGTGCTCAGTGCACTCGGGCAGACCATCAACATCATGACGTTGGGCGGTCTCGCGCTCGCGGTTGGAATCTTGGTGGATGACGCGACCGTTGAAATCGAGAACATCGAGCGAAACCTGGCGCAGGGCAAGGAGATGAAGCAGGCCATCCTGGATGGCGCGGCCCAAATCGCCGTTCCTGCCTTCGTCTCGACCATCTGCATCTGCATAGTGTTCGTGCCAATGTTCTTCCTGACGGGGGTCGCGAAGTTCCTGTTCGTGCCACTTGCTGAAGCAGTGGTCTTCGCGATGTTGGCATCGTATTTTCTTTCGCGAACGCTCATTCCTACGCTTGTGATGTACATAATGCGCGGACATGAGCACAAGGCGGCCGGGCCGAAGACATTCATGGGTCGCTTCCAACGCGGATTTGAGAGGGGCTTCGACAAGTTCCGCGCAGGCTACTACCAGTTCCTGGAAACCACGATTGCGCACCGGAAGGTCTTCGCTAGTCTCTTTCTTTTGTTCTGTGTGATCTCGCTGGGCTGGGTATTCTTTCTGGGGGAGGACTTCTTCCCGTCCGTCGACGCCGGACTCATACGTTTACACCTGCGCGGCCGTGCCGGTCTGCGGGTAGAAGAGACGGCCCGCATCTGTGCCCAGGTGGAGCAGTTCCTGCGTCAACGTCTTCCCAAGGGCGAGATCCTGACAGTATTGGACAACATCGGATTGCCCAACTCGAGCATCAACTTGTCGTACAGCAATTCGGGCGTGATCGGCACCAGTGACGCCGAGATTCTGATCGGCCTGAACCAGGAACACAATCACCCCACGGCGGAATATGTGCAGCAGTTGCGGCAGGAGCTGCCGAAGCGCTTTCCCGGAGTAGAGTTTTTCTTCCAGCCGGCGGACATCGTGACCCAGATCTTGAATTTTGGGTTGCCTGCGCCCATTGACATCCAGGTGGTCGGTGCCGATATGCAGAGCAACTATACGATTGCGCAACAAATCGCCAATAAGCTACGGCGCGTTCCCGGAACTGCCGATGTGCACGTCCAGCAATTGCTGGATCTGCCAACGTTGCATCTCGACATGGACCGTAACCTGGTGACGCAGATTGGCATGAATCCACGGGATGTGGCACAGAGCGTGCTGGTTTCCCTCAGTGGCAGTTTTCAAACGGCGCCCAGCTTCTGGCTCAATCCCAAGAATGGCGTCACGTACTCAATGGCTGTGCAGTCACCGCAATACCGCATGACCTCACTACAAGACCTGATGGACATGCCGGTGAACGACCCAGCGGTTCCAAACTCGCAGGTTTTGGGAAATCTCGTGCGCCTGTCGCCGACGGCGCGGCCCGCAGTGGTGTCCCACTATGGAATTGAACCAGTGATTGATGTGTATGCCAGCACGCAAGGGCGCGATCTGGGCGCAGTGGCCAAGGAGACAGAGAAAGTCCTGGAACCGTTCAAAGCCCATCTGCCGCGAGGCTCGCGGATTGTCGTGCGCGGGCAAGTGGAAACCATGCGTACGTCGTTCGTTGGCTTGGGGATTGGGCTATTGGGAGCGATCCTGCTGGTCTACTTCCTGATCGTGGTGAATTTCCAGTCCTGGCTTGATCCTTTCGTCATCATCACAGCTCTGCCTGGCGCCCTGGCGGGCATCGCATGGATTCTGCTGCTGACGCATACCACGCTGAGTGTGCCGTCGCTGACCGGGGCCGTCATGTGTATGGGGGTTGCGACCGCGAATTCCATTTTGATGGTGTCGTTTGCGCGCGATCGCATGCAGGCCGGAGTGAAGGCGGTACCAGCCGCGCTGGAGGCTGGATATACCCGGGTGCGTCCAGTATTGATGACGGCTCTGGCGATGATTATCGGAATGTTCCCCATGTCTTTGGGCCTGGGCGAGGGCGGTGAGCAGAATGCGCCGCTGGGGCGTGCGGTCATTGGAGGCCTCCTATTCGCGACTGTGGCGACATTGTTCTTCGTGCCTTGCGTCTTCGCCATGGTTCATAGCCGCCGCGAGGCGCGGGCAAGCGAACGAAGTTAAAGAATCGTGGCTGAACGGACAGATGTTTTAAGGAGTCGAGCGCAATCATGCAGAACGATCCAGAAACTAGCTATTCGATGGTGGAGCCGCACCATGCTCCGCCACAGGTGACGCCGCCTCCAGAACTTCCTCCGGCAGCGCCGCGAAAGGCCGTCGTCATTGTCGTGATGGTGATCGTCGTGCTTGCTATCGCTGGAGCCGCGAGCATGTTCAGCCGCGTGCGGGCTGGGCGTGAGTTGGCCAAAGAAACAGACATCGATTCTGTTGCCACCGTTGCCGTCGTTCACCCTGTTGCAGAGAGGCCCGACGAAGAACTTGTGCTTCCTGCTTCCCTGCAAGCCTACGAGGAGTCTCCCATCTACGCTCGCACAAACGGATATTTGCTGCGCTGGTACAAAGACATTGGCAGCCGGGTTAGTAAGGGCGACCTGCTGGCGGAGATTGACACTCCCGAAATTGATCAGGAATTGTCGCAAGCGCGCGCCAGCCGCCAGCAGGTATCTTCCCAGGTGGATATCGCGAAGATCTCAGCCGAACGCTGGCAGAATTTGCGTAAGACGGATTCTGTCTCACAGCAGGAAGCCGATACCCAGACCAACGCCTACCAGCAGGCGCAGGCCAACCTGGCGGCGTCCGACGCGAACGTACGGCGGCTCGAACAGCTGGAATCATTCAAGCGTGTGTACGCTCCGTTCTCCGGTGTGCTGATCAAGCGCAATGTTGATCCCGGAGCACTCATCAATGCAGGATCGGGTGGGGTGGCTTTGTTCATCCTGGCTAAGGTTGACCCACTGCGCGTTTTCGCGAATGTTCCTCAAGCCTACTCGCCCGCCATCAAGAACGGGATGCCGGCCTACATTACGCTGCAAGAAATTCCTGGGCAGAAGTTCAAAGGAACTGTAACGCGGACGGCTGAGGCGATCGACCCCGCAACGCGCACGCTCCTGGCCGAGGTGGATGTTCCCAACAAAGACGGTCAGTTGCTGCGAGGGTCCTTCGGCGAAGTGCATTTCTCGCCCAAGATCAACGCTGAAAAAGTTACGGTGCCGGTGAATGCCATGCTGTTTCGCCAGGAGGGCGCCCGTCTTGCGGTTGTGGGAGCCGATAACAAGGTGCAGCTGCG
>Ga0265338_10001094_pt1 | contig 45068 bp, 41 predicted proteins | sample 42126metaG_FD_193579 | JGI IMG/M metagenome (GOLD analysis project Ga0265338, IMG submission 193579) | Rhizosphere microbial communities from Carex aquatilis grown in University of Washington, Seatle, WA, United States - 4-21-26 metaG | ecosystem: Host-associated > Plants > Roots > Rhizosphere... | reverse complement strand
ACTCCGGCGCGAATTTGGATACTGCTTTCCGCGTGGTTGTGCGCGGTCGGGTGGGTTCTGTCCGCGCTCCATACGCTCAACGGCCCCGGGTATCTCGTGGCACTGCTGGTGACCGCCGGCGGCGGCGTGGCCCTCAAAAAAAACTGGTGGGCGGACGGTGGATTCCCTCGGCCAAACTGGCAGAAACTCCGGCGGCGTTTTCAACGGCCAGCCCCCCTGATATTTTTAATCATTGCGGTGCTATGCCTCGCTTCAGGCCTTTATTCATGCCCGGAAAATGGTGACAGCAATGCCTACCGCGTTCCCCGGGTGCTGCACTGGCTCGCAGAATCCCGCTGGCATTGGATTCGGACGGAGGATTCCCGCGAGAACATCGCCGGCAACGGTTATGAATGGCTGTTTACGCCCCTGATTCTGCTGACGCACAGTGTGCGCTGGATTTTTCTGCCCAATGTCATTGCCTATTTCTTATTGCCGGGGCTCCTGTTCGATTTTTTCCGGCGCATGAAAATTGACTTGCGGGTGTCCTGGTGGTGGTCGTGGCTGACGGCAACCGGCTGGTGTTACACCATGCAGGCTTGTTCCACGAATAACGACAGTCTGGGCACCGTTTACGTTCTGGCCGCGTTGGCTTTTGCGTTGCGCGCCCGGGAAGAAAAAAAAATCGGCTGTCTGTGGCTTTCCCTGCTGGCCGCCGCTGTTTTATCCGCCGTCAAACCCACCAATCTGCCCTTGCTGCTGGTCTGTTTTGTGGCGGTCTGTCCGTCCTGGCGGTTGCTGTTGTCCCGTCCACTGGCATCCGCTGCGCTGGCCGTGTTCGGCGGGCTGGCTTCGTTCCTGCCCATGGCCTTTTTGAATTGGCAGCACACGGGGTCATGGAAGGGATATGTGCATGTCCCAGGCTCCCCCTGGAATTGGGGGTCGGCGTTTGAACTGCCCTCGCCATTCTGGGGCATCGTCGGCAACACTTTTTATCTGGCCGTCCAAAATCTTCTGCCGCCGTTTTTTCCTTGGGCTCCGGAATGGAATCAGGCCATGAACCATTTTTTGCAGACCTCTTGGGGTTAATATTTTATCCCGTTTGAAGGGTTCGGACGGCTGAACCGATCCGTGAGCCCGGCTTCCGCCGGCCTCGGCCTCGGCGTCATTATCGTCGTGCTGGTTTCCATCTTCTCCGCCGGCAAACAGCGCGGAACGATTTCGCCATTGGTCCGGCCAGCCATTTACACCTGTCTCCGCTGGACGCCGTGGCTGGCACTGCTCGTGTTCATGGCCAAGTCGGGAGCCTGTCAAGACGCGCGGTATCTCGCCCCCTACTATCCGCTCCTGCTGCTGGCGTTGTTGTCATGGCCAGGAATGGCGGCCCTGGCCCGTTGTCGCTGGTGGCAGCGGCTTGTCGTGTCGATCATGGCGGCCACCTTGGCCTTTATGTTATTTGAATATGGACGCGCTTTTGTTCCGTCGTCCGTATTTGCCCGTTTGCACGATTCTCCCCACCTGGGTTTTCTGCGGGTGCTGGATGACTATAACCAGGCCCGTCTGTCCGTCGCCGCTTACCAGGACTTTACCACCCGCCATTCAGCGGGCGAGACGGTTGTCGGCTACTCCACCCTTTGCGGCGGACTGGAACCGGGCATGTGGCAGCCCTGGGGACATGGCCACGTGGAACGCATTCTGCCGGATGATTCCCCCGAATGGGTGCGCTCGCAGGGCATACGCTCCATCTTTATTGAGGATGCCGCGTTGAAAGCAAAACACGAAACCATCGGGCAATGGTTGGAACAATTCAATGCCACGATAGTGGATCAAATGACCTTCAGCACGGATCCGGGGTCGCCGCGTACCCACTTGTATTTTACCCGTCTCGCTTTCCCCGGTGAGCCGGCTACCACCCCGCCCGCAACACGGCTTCCGGATTGAAACGAGTGCCAAATCTTTCCGATGAATGTCGACCCGGTGTTATGATCGCCTGCTTGATCAGAGGGTGAACACGCGGCTCCGGTTCTTTGGCAATGGTCCGTGAGCCATTTGCCCGGAAGTCAGGAAGAATTTTCCCCCGTTGCGGACTGGTTCGTCGGCCGTGCGCAGGAGCAGTGCCGCGTCGCTTCAGAATGGCATGGGTGCCGCCGCATAGCGGCAACTGGACGGTGCTGCTTCCCTTGCCTAGGTCGCCGCAGTTGCTGGCGGCCGGCGCGAGACGGTTTTCAGGCCGAGCACACTCATGAAGAAGCTCGAAAAAACACCCTGAATACCCAGGATCATGAGCGTTGCCGCCGGAATCAACCGGCGCAGGTTTTCCTCCGTGGACGGCAGCAGCCCGAAGTCGGCCTGTTTCCAAAGCCACAACGCGCGCAGAAACAAAAGTATTCCCGCGAGCAACACCACCACGCCGGCAATAATCCCCTTTTCGAGTGTGAAAATGCTGAAAACCCGCGTAAGTTTCGGGTCCTCCGGCAGCAGTCCTTCGGCAATGGCAAAAACCTTGGTAAAAAAAGCGAAGGCGACGAGTTGGAAACCCACAACGACCGCCATGCCCGCCATCGTCAGCGTGCCGACATTGAATTCAACCGCGCCGATGCGAAAATCAGCGAACGAAAGCCTTCCGGTCAGGAAAATTCCCAGCGCCGAGAGCAAAAGTCCCGGCACGAGAAACAGCCAGCGCGGTGAGTAAATGAGCATGAACCGCAGATGCCGCCAGCCGTAGCGCCAGGGTTTCAAATGTGGCGGACGTGAACGTCCGTCCGGATGCAGCGTGATGGGCACTTCGGAAATTTTGAATTTCCGGAGTGTGGCCTTGATGACCATTTCAGAGGCGAATTCCATCCCCGTGGTCTGCAATTCCATTCTTTCAAAGGCCGCTTTGGTGAACCCGCGCAAGCCACAATGAAAATCATGCGCCGGACACTTAAAAAAGAAACGACCGATGAAAGTCAAAACCGGATTGCCGAGCCACCGGTTCTTCCACGGCATCGCCCCGGGCAAAATGGTCCCGCCGCCGACCGGCAGCCGGCAGCCCATGACCAGGTCAAAACCTTCCCGGAATTTTTTCACGAAGCCGGCGAGCTCGGAAAAATCGTAGCTATCGTCTGCATCACCCATAATGATCCACTTGCCCGACGCCGCTTGAATGCCGCCGCGCAACGCGTTGCCGTACCCCTTTTCCTTCACCGGCACGACACGCGCCCCGAGTTCTTTGGCGATGGCTTGTGAGCCGTCCGTGCTGCCGTTGTCGGCGACGATAATTTCGCCCTGCACACCGGCGCGTTGGATGCCGAGCTTTGCCTTTTCTATGCAACGGGCGATCGTTTCCGCCTCGTTCAGGCACGGCATGACGATGCTGACTTCAATCAAACCAGACATGAGAGCAAACCTAACCGAGAACCGGTCCTTTTGGCGAGCATGTTTGAGACTGGCTCGCGCCCGATTTCCGGATGCAGATATGCCAATGAAGCGCGAAGACCGGGGCCAATGGTTTCAGCAGGTGTTCCATGCCGACAAGACCCCGGTTCATAAAATTTGGAATCAAATTGCGCTTGGTCACTCCCCCGGAAATCAAATAACCAAACCAGGGCAGCAGGGAAAGGGTCTCGATTTTTAAAGCGGGATATCGTTTCTCGAATTCCGCCCGGTCCCGGACAAAAACCATCCACGAAAGAGCCTGATTGGAGTCCATCATCGAATCGTTCTGGGCAAACGCCCACTCCCGGCAACCGTCATCATAAGGTTCAGGATGAAAATTTCTGAAGAAAAATCTCGCAAACGGCGTATGCGCCACTTCGATCATCGAAATGACGCCCCCCGGAACCAGCACACGCTGCGCCTCCTTGAAAAACGCATCCACGTCCGGGATATGATGGAAAACATGGGTCAAAAGCAATGCCCGCACGGAGTCGTCGGCAAACGGCATTTGGCGGGCGTCGATGACGCGGTCGGCGACTTTCTCCACCACATCCGAAGTGATGATGGACGGTTCCCGGTCTTTCAAATAACTCCCGCCGCTGCCCAGCTCCAGAATGATCCCCGGCGGCGGAGCCGACCGGACGTCCCGCAACAACCGCTCATACCACTCGTCATAACACCACTTTAACAAGGGTCGTTTTAAAATAATCGCCTTTTGAGCGGCAAAAAATTCCAAGGATCCCGGACGGAGCCCTGTTAATGAAGGTTCTTTCAGCCACGCCAGCATAGTCACATGGCAGAGTCGCGATCCGAACTGGACCGCCGGCATACCAGCTTTTCCAGTTCCAGCAGGCGCAAGTTGACACTGTTGAGAATCAACCCCACCCCGAGGATAAAAAAAGCCAACGAAACCAGCGCCGCGGCAAGAATGGCGCTCGGCACGGCGTGAACGTATCGCTCGGTGGCATATTCGTAAACCGGCCGCAGCCCGGCCGCAAAACCCAGGAAGAAAAGCACGATGCTGCATATTCCAAAAAAAGTGAGCGGCTTGTACGATTTTACAATGAGGAACATCTTCAGCAGAACACGCAATCCGTCGGAAACCGTGTTTAACTTTGAAAAGCTTCCTTCCGGCCGCGCCCGATAGGACGCCGGCACCTCTTTGATGACCAAACCCCGATAAAGCGCTTGCAGCGTCAGTTCCGTCTCCACGTCAAATCCATGCGCGGTTATGGGAATCAACGACGCCGCTTCTTTGGTAAAAGCGCGATAGCCGGAAAAGATGTCTGTGATGTGCGATTTGAACATCCAATTGATGATGCCACAGACCAGTTTGTTCCCGAGCAAATGAAATTTCCTGAAAGATTTGTCTCCGTAAGCATTCAGGCGGGTGGCGACAGTCATGTCCGCATCGCCTTGCAAAATGGGTTTCAAAAGTGCGTCCACCGCCCCGGCATCATAAGTGTCGTCGCCGTCCACCATCACCAGAATATCTGCCCGCACCTGGTCGAACATGGAAGCAACCACGTACCCTTTGCCCTGGCGTTTTTCCCGTTGCACGATTGCGCCAGCCTCGCGCGCGATCCGGGCGGTGGCATCGGTGCAATTATTGTCGTACACGCAAATTTCAGCCCCGGGCAGAACGCGTTTGAAATCCGCGATGACCCGGCCGATGGTTTTTTCTTCCTGATAACACGGAATTAAAACCGCAATTTTGAGACTGGATTCGATGGTGTTCGGCATAGGGTAACAGTCATGTGGCGCGCGCCATATCCATATTTTTAAGGAAAAGTTTACTTTTTCCGGCAACGAGTTGAAACAATATTCATCAGGCTTATTGCTGGCCACCCGTGGCGCGGCTGGCGCCAACTGCGGCGGGAATTGAAGGCGGTTCAAATTTGACCAGCGCCCAGCCGTACGGATTCTTTCCGGCCCGCAAACGCAGTTCAAAGGACTGAATTGGTTCAGCCTTTTTGATCGTCAGCCAATCGTCCAGTTTCATCGCGTAATTATTAGACAATGTCCGCTCGCAGACGAGGGCGTATTCGATTCCGCGCGCCCGGGTATCCGCTGGCGTATCGCCGCGGCAAATATGCAATATCCGGCGCGAACCCAACGGCCACCACAATGCCGCTTCCGGTTCGTCCCATCCGACATAACCCAACGGGTTCGCGTCCGGCGGCAGCGCCGCCAACACCGGTGCGAAACAATCCGGCCGTTGAGCATAGACCGAATAAACCGTCCACGTACGCTGCAGCAAATGATTTTCCGAATGCCCGGCGTTCAAGGCGCGTAAACCGGGATTTACCGGCCATAACGGCCGCGCCGGTGACAGCACCACCAACAACCCGGCCATTCCAAATACCGCAAACGCAGCGCTCCGCCAGGTCTGGCTCTGGAAAATTTTGCCGGCGGCGGCACCCCGCATGACGGGAACGCACAACAGAAGGTAAAATGGCAGGAGATATCGGCCGGGATAAGCAGTGCCGACCTGCAGCATGAAAACCCCCAGACACGCCCACACGGCCAACGGCACCAGGGTTTCAATCCCAAAAAAACTTCGCGGCAGAACATCGCCGGCGCGGATTTTCTTCACCAGCAATATCAGCAGCAACAGCGTTATTCCCATGCCCAAACCGGACGTTTCCTCGACTTGAAGATCGGGCAGTCGGAAGGTTGCGAGCTCGGTTTCCATGTACTTTTGCAGGTCTGACAACAGATACGCCGGCGCCGCGCGCTCAACGAAACGGTCCCACTGCGCGGTAAAGGGGAAAACCGGCGGCACGAGGTTGTCCAATGGAATATTGATCGCGTTGGCCAGAAAACGTTCCGGCTTTCCACCGCCGCCAATCGTTGGTTGTTCCACTGCCAGTCCGGTCCAATCGCCGCAGTAGTGTATGTTCAAAACCGCAGTCGGAAGTATCGAAGCGCTCGCGGCCAGGATGGCTACAGCCAGCGACGCCAGCGGCCGGCGAATCAATTTTTTCAGCGCCGGCAATGCCACCAAAAGCCACGGCAGCAACAACATGATGTTGAAAGCTTTTATCGCTGTCATCAATCCCGCCGCAAGGCAGGAAGTCCAAAGATTGGAAAGCGCCCCACCGCGTCGCGCCCGCAACGCGAATTCAAACGCAACCAGAACCATGAACGCGCCGAACATGTCATTGACCGCGCTGCCCGCCTGTAAAATGCAACCGTAACTGCTCGGGAACAGCCAACTCCAGTGCCACGCCGCGCGCGGCCTCACCCCCAATCCCGTCAGCACCGCGAATATGCGGCCCGGCAACAACAGGAAACAAACGATATTCAGCAAAAACACCGGACGATCCGTGCCCGCCAATAAAAAAATCGGCGCGGTCAACCATTCAAAGCCGGTCGTGCGCGTGTTGAGTCGCGGAAAATCCGTGTGAATCCAATGCCAATGATGCTCGGCCAGCCAGTTCAGGACCCGGGGCGTGCGATAGGCCATCGCATCATAATTGGTCGGCGCATACAACGCGCCGCCCAGAAATGCCAGCGCGGCCAGAATCAAAAACGCCAGCGGAAACGGCCGTCGGAAACGGCGGCGGAATTTCTGCCACCGCACATGCGGTAAAAATTGCGCGGACGTCCGTTTGCGCCAGACGAAAAGGCCGATGAACCAGATCAGCAGCACGACGGCGTAACCGCGGGCGTCCAGTTCGTGAATTGCGGAAAGCACCCAGCCAGCGCAGTTAAGATAAGCGCAAAACCATACCCAGAGGAGCACGACGGTTGGCATTTTGCGCGGTTAGTTCTATGCCGCGCCGGTTTTGAAATCAATCAAATTGCTTCACGGCAGCGGCGCCCGGTGCAAAAAAGGAACGCCGGCTTCAGCCGGCAGAAGCTCGCTTTCCGCCGTGCAGTCCTGCCGCGCGAACGCAGCGTTCCATTCTGAGGCTTTTGTCCGTCGGGTAGCGGTATGAAGTTTCGCCGCTTTCGACGGTCATGAATACCGCCGCTGCCAAAACCGGGCGCCTTTTGATTTAAGGTTTGCTCCCGCGCGCAAAATCGGAAATCGTAAATCGCAAATCATCAATTCAATATGCCTTCATTCGACATTGTTTCCCAGGTCAACTCGATGGAAATCGAGAATGCCGTCAATCAGGCCAACAAGGAACTGGCCAACCGCTTCGACTTCAAGGGCAGCAACGCCGAAATCGTCCTCGAAAAAAATGAGATCAAACTTTCCGCCCCGGACCAGTTCAAAATCAATGCGCTCTCGGAAATCGTCATGGGCCGGCTCGCCAAACGCAATATCAGTTTGAAAAGCGTGGAAAAAGCCGATCCGGACGTCTCGCCGCTGGGCCACGCGCGGCAGGTCATCAAAATCAAGCAGGGCATCGAATCCTTCATCGCCAAACAGATCACCGGATTCATCCGTGAAGGCAAATTCAAGGTGACGACGCAGATTCAAGGCGACGCCATCCGTGTGACGGGGAAGAGCCGGGACGAACTGCAGACGGTCATCGGCGCCGTGCGTGCAAAGGAATTTCCCGTGCCCGTGCAGTTTGTGAACTTCAGGGAGTAAAAGTGAAAACGCGCGCAAAGAAAATTTTGGCCATCGTCTTAATTCCTTTGTGTGTTGTCTTTGGTCTTGGTGCATTCAGGATTTGGTATGGTCTCACGTACAGCCACAGGCACTGCATTCTGGCAACAGGTTTGGCCTTTCGCACGTATGCCGGAGATCACGATGGCCAGCTTCCATTCAGTACAAACGGCTTTGGCAACGCACTTTTGCTTTTGGTGAAAGGAGATTTTCCGGGTGGCACAAATGGTGTGGCATTTATTTGCGGCCCGGATGACGACGGACATATTTTCAAAGAAGCGCTAAAAAGTAATTCCGTTGTTCCCGAAGACCAATGCTCACGTGTTTACATTCAAGGTTTAAGTGAATCCAATGACAATAGAATCTGCATTTTGTTCGACCGAAATTCCTGCCGTGGCGGCGACCATTTCCGTTCACCTTGGGGCATCGCTTGCGCGAAGCCTGCATGCTCGACGGAATGATGCGGCGGATTCCTGACGAAGAATGGCCGGGGTTCAGCCAGGAGCAGGTGAATCTGCTGGTTGCCGCTGGTTTTTCGCGAACCAACGCGCTTCATTTCTATCCGGCGGCAATATAGTCAATTCTCACCACCTGCTGGACTCCGACACAATCCAATTTGTTCGCTTCTACCTTGTCCCGACGGGACAACTTGCAATTCAAATCTCCACCACTTGCTTGTATTCCGGTACGATGACTTCGGCCTTCGGCTTCATCGCACGCAACGTGTTGGGATGCGCAAAGTGTGATTTCAACTTTCAATCCATCCCTGAATTTGCTATCTTATCCACTGTCATGGTATCGCCACTGGCCAAAACCGCGCGCGTTCATCGGAAGACCATTTCCGTTGTGGATTTGCGTGATGAGACGCGCAGCCGGCGCCACTGGTTGAGCCAGACGCCGATAAAGAGGCTTGAAGGGCTGGAATTGTTGCGCCAGAGTGCCCACGCTTATGATCCCGTTACCGCGCGACTTCCAAGACTTCTTAAGGTTGTTAAACGCAAACGCGATTAGGTATCTGGTTATCGGCGGTTATGCCGTGGCCTACCACGGCCATGTTCGTTACACCGGCGACCTTGACATCTTTGTAGAGCTTTCCACAGACAACGCGGAACGGATTGTCCGAGCACTCCGCGAATTCGGCTTCGATCTGCCAAAATTAAAGCCAGGATTGTTCCTGCAAAAAGGGAAGATCGTCCGCATGGGACATGAACCAATGCGGCTGGAAATCCTTAATGAGATTGACGGTGTCAGTTTTGGCGAATGTTATCGGCGGCGGCGCACGGCCACGCTGAATGATTTGAAAATCAACTTCATTGACCTGCCGCAGTTATTGAAAAACAAACGCACCAGCCGCCGCCCCCAGGATTTGGCCGACATTGCTGCGCTGACATCCAGACCGGCCCGAAAAAAAGCCGGACATTAAATCTCCACCACCTGTTTGTATTCCGGCACGATGACTTCGGCCTTCGGCTTCATCGCGCGCAAGGTTTCCGCGTGCGCCAGACATTGCGATTCTTCACCGTGGATGCAGCAGATTTTTTTGATGTCGCCGGAAATCCTTCCCACGTATGCCTTCAATTCATTTTTGTCCGCGTGGCCGGAATAAGTGTCCAGCGAAACAACCTTGGCGCGCACCGTTTGCGGTTCGCCAAAGATATTCACGGGATTGGCCCCCGCCACAATTTGCGCGCCCAGCGTGTGTTCGGCGCAATAGCCGATGAATAAAATCAGGTTGTTCGCGTAACCGATGTGATTTTTGAGATGATGCCGGATGCGGCCCGCCTCGCACATGCCCGACGCGCTGATGATGACGGCGGGTTCCTTCAAGTCATTGAGCGCCTTCGATTGTTCGGCTTCGCGAAGGTAGGTCAGGTTCGACATGCCGAAGGGATTCGCCTTTTCATGCAGGAACTGATTGATGCTGTCGTTGAAACATTCCGGGTGCAGACGGTAAATCTCCGTCGCGTTCACGCTCAGGGGGCTGTCCACAAAAATCGGCGCGCGCGGCAATTTGCCCGCCAGCGTGAGCTGGTTCAGCACATAAACAATCTGCTGCGTTCGGCCGACGGAAAATGCCGGGATGATGACCTTGCCCTTTTGATTCAACGTCTCCAGCACAAGCCGGCCGACAATCTGGTCGGCATCAATGCGCGTAGCGTGTTCGCGCCCGGCGTACGTGGATTCGATCTGCAGATAATCCACGTTTTCGGTCGGTTGCGGGTCGCGGAGAATTTCATCGTTGCCGCGGCCGACGTCGCCACTGAACAGGTAGCGGAATTTCCGGCTGCCTTCGCTCACATCCAAAATGACCTGGGCCGCGCCGAGAATATGGCCGGCGTCGCGAAACGTGACCGTGACGCCGTCCACCACTGGAAACGGGCGTTCATAACCGACGGCGACGAATTGGTGCAACGTCTTTTCCGCGTCCACGATGCGATAAAGCGGTTCGACCGGCGGGAGCTTTTTCTTCGCCCGCTGTTTGGAGACGAATATGGCGTCGTCCATCTGGATGTGAGCCGAATCCACGAGCATGATGCTGCAAAGATCGCGGGTGGCGAAGGTGCAATGGATGTTTCCGGTATAGCCTTGTTTGACCAGGTTCGGCAGGTTGCCGGCGTGGTCCATGTGCGCATGGCTCAAGACCACGGCGTCAATCTGTTTCGGATCGAATGGAAAACAGCAATTGCGTTCGATGGATTCGTCCCGGTGTCCCTGAAACAGGCCGCATTCGAGCAACAGCCGTTTGCCGTTGACCTCGAGCAGATACATCGAACCGGTCGTGGTGCGCGCCGCGCCGAAAAAGTGGATTTTCATTTTGGATTGACGATTTGCGATTTACAAGTGGCCTTCAGGTTTGTACGAGGCTCGCAAATCGTAAATCATAAATCGTAAATGGGTCAGCTATGCCGGTAGGTGATGCGCGCTTTGTTCAGGTCATAGGGCGACATTTCGACGTTGACCTTGTCGCCGACGCTGATGCGGATGAAATTTTTCCGCATTTTGCCGGAGATATGTGCGAGGACTTCATGGCCGTTTGGCAGGGCAACACGAAACATGGTGCCCGGGAGCACTTGCTTGATGCTGCCGGTCAGTTCAATCGGTTCTTCTTTGGGCATGCTTAATGAGCCAGCAAGTAATGCCAATCGGCCGGCCCAAAATCAATCCCTTTTCTGCCAAAAAAGACATTGGACATTTGCCGCAAACCCGCTAAAGTCTGGCCGTCCATTATGAAATGTGAAACCACAAATACCGTTTTGACTTACATCCTGGGCGTGCTCGCGCTATTGGGCGTGATTTTCGCGCTGAAAACCATTAACCACTCGCGAGAGTACCGCTCGCTGACCGGGCAGGCGGCCCAGGCCAATACCGCCCTCGCGCGGGTCCAGGCTCTGGCCAACGACACGCTGATCTTTAACCAGAAAAATCCCAACCCCGAACTCACCCGCATTCTTCAATCCGCCCAGTCCAAACCCGCCACCCGCTGATCGCCATGAACGAAACCGAAATAAATTCTCCCGCATCCGCCGACTTGAGCGAACAGGTGTCCGCCTTGCAACGGCAGGTTTTTACGCTTTTGCTGGCGCTCATTGTCGTCAGCGGCACCCTGGTGGTCTATCTGGGTTACGAATCACACCATATTGGCAAGGACATCGACATCATCAAACCGCAGGCGAATCAACTCATCCAGGTGTATAAACAAAACCTGAATAACATGGAAACGCTCGTGAATCAGCTCGTTGCCTACGGCCAGGCGCACCCCGATTACCGCCCCATTCTCCAAAAATACGGCATCAATCCGGCCACAACCCCATCCCCTAAGAAGTAGCCGTCGCCAGCTTTGTCCCGCAATTCGGGCAAAAATTCGACCGGGGCGGACAGCTCTGGCCGCAACCTGTGCAATTTGTGTGCGCTTTTTTGTGGCGATAGTGGATGATTAAATTTCGGCTGTACGGAATCCAATTAAAGGCATAGGCGAAAATAATCACATGGTGCTTGTCATAAAAAATCGCATAGAAAAGAAACAGCAGTGAGCCAAGGAGACTCAGCCACCAGAACATCGAGGGAATTGTGACCTGCTTTTTCTTTTCCGTCGCATACCACTGAACTAAAAAGCGGGAGGAAAACGTGGCGTTGGCCAGCCAGCCGATTGTGGTCCAAAACACAACCCAATCCACACCCAGAATTTTGCCGTTGCCCGCAAGCCATTCCATAATGGCCATAGCTTAAACCAGCGTGCCCAAATCGAAAGCGCAAAGCGCGGGAGTTATTCGGCCAGCAATTTTTCGGCTTTTGCCGTCAGGCCGGCGTCGCCGTTTATGTCACGAACGACGCCTTTTTTGTCCACGAGCCACAGGGCGGGAATAGCTTCCACGCCAAACGATTTGACGAACTTGCTTTGCCCGCCCTGGCCATCGAAATATTCGGGCCACGGCATATTTCGGCTGGCAACAAAATGCTCCACCTTCGCTTTGTCGTCATCCAGACTGATGCCGATGATCTCCAATCCTTTGGCGTGGAACCGGCCGTAAGCCGCCTGCACTTCCGGCAGCGTCATCAGGCATGGCTGGCACCACGTCGCCCAAAAATCCAACAGAACCACCTTCCCCTTCAATTGGCGCAAATCCACCGCGCGGCCATCTACAGCGGTGAATTGGATGTCCGGCGTTTTGCCGATGAACTCAAGTTGTTTCAACATGGACTCGCCGCTCGCCTGAATCTCGTACGGGGCGTTCGTGGTCAGGATTAATTTCAACAGTTCGCGCGCCTTGGGCGGTTCACTATCATGCGCCAGTTGCAGGAGCACATTGTAACCTTCGCCCTGCCGTGGAAATTCCCGGATCAAATCGCGCCCGGACTTTTCCAACAGCGCCTTGCGTTTCGAACCCGCGGCGTTCAGCTCGCGATTGATGATGTTCACCCGCAGCATGAACCGTTGATCTTCAGACAAATTAGAAATCTTGAGCAATTCCCGTTCGCGCGCGTCAATGTCGGCCAGGCGATTGGTCGCACCCAATTGAGTCCCCAACAACAACATCCGGAATTCCACCAGACGCGCCAGGTTGGCATTGGGATCCTGTGGAAATTGCAGATAAAACTCCCGCGCCTTGTCCGCGGCGGCCCCAACCTGGAGCGCCTGCCGTTGCCGGAATTGGGCCAACTGCAATTCCGTCGGCGCATTCGTCAGCCATGCGGCCGGCGGCGCTGGCATCGTGAGGCTCGTTAATTCCTCCCACGCTTCCGCGGCCGGCGAATTCGTTACGTCCGCCCGGGCGTTCGCTATAAACACACACAACAACGCCAGCGCAAAAACGCTTCCAATGCTCAATGGTAATTTTGCCATGCTCCTCTATGACTCCGCGCCGGATATTTCGTTCAACCTCCGGCGACGATTTTGACGATTTCCAGCCGGTCGCCTGCGCCAAGCTGCCTTCTGGAAAATTCGGAAGGTGCGACCGCCTCGCCATTGTGCTCGACGACCACGCTGCGCGGCAAAAGTTTTTGCGCGACCAGAAATTCTTCAAGCGAACACGGCAACTTCGCTTCGACCGGCTTCCCGTTGGCAGTTACTGTTGTCATCCCCGGCATCAAACCGCTGATATTCTTTTCATTCCGTCAGCGCCGCATCCCAATCTTTCCAGACCGGTTCGTACCCCAGCCGCCGGATCAGGTCCGCCACTTCCTGCGACGAACGTTCGTCGGCAATCTGAAATTGTCCGGTCGCGGCCGTCGTGTTCTGGGGCGTGGCCGCCCATTCACTGGCCCCGGAAGCCAGTTCCACTATCCGGCCCCGCACGGTTTGATGAAGCTTATCCCTGCCCGCGCCGGTGTAACCGCCTGGCTCGGTATGGCTGCCCGCGCTGATCATCGTAATACCCAGCGGTATCAAACCGTCCCGCAACTTCGCCGGTTCACGCGTTGAGAGCGTCAGCCCGACATCGGGAAACATCAGGCGAAACGCGCACACCAGTTGTGCCAGGTCGCGATCGCTCATGTGCGTCAGCGGCTGGAATTCACCGGCGCACGGACGCAATCGCGGCAGTGAAATCGTCAACTGCGCCTTCCAGCAATTGCGCAGCAAATATTCCGCATGCGCGGCCACGCTGATGGCTTCAAACCGCCAGTCGGCCAGTCCGTAAAGCGGGCTGATGCCAAGCCGGCGAAAGCCAGCCGCATAAGCGCGTTCCGGCGTTTCGAGCCGCCAATCGAAATTCCGTTTCGGCCCCGCGGTATGCATGTCCGCATAAACTTTCCGGTCATAGGTTTCCTGATAAACCACCAGTCCGTCCGCCCCTGCCGCGACGAGCGGCGCGTAGTCGGCGGTTTCCATCGGCCCGATTTCGAGCGAGATGCCCGGCCAGTCGGTGTGCAGCGCCGCAATGCAATCCTGAAGATAATTGTTGGAGACGAACTTCGGATGTTCCCCGGCCACCAGCAGGATGTTCCGAAAACCCTGTGACTTGAGCTCCGCCGCTTCGCGTTGCACGTCGTCGAGCGACAACGTCACGCGCAAAATCGGGTTATCGCGGGAAAAACCGCAATACTGGCAGTTGTTGACGCATTCGTTGGACAGGTAAAGCGGCGCGAACAACCGGATGACCTTGCCGAACCGTTGTTGCGTCATCGTGTGCGACCGCCGGCCCATATGCTCCAGCAATTCCGCCGCTGCCGGCGAAATCAGGTTCGCAAAGTCCGCGAGCGACAAGTTGGATTTTGCCAGACTTTCCCGCACCGCCACCGTTCCGGCCGCCAGCGACTTCTGCGCCAGCGCCGGCGCCGGGAGCGAATTGAATTCAGAAACAAAACTCACAACACCAACGTAACAAATCGACGGACAAAGTCGAGGCGCGTGAAACGTCATTGAACCGTCTGCCGCCTGAAGGCGGCGTTCCTGACAAACCCGGAACGCCGCGTTTACGCGGCAGAAATATGCGAATGTAAAGCGGTGCACCCGCGTTTTAACCCGCTTTGCATCGAATCGCTCCTTGCCATGAGGCTCAAAATTCAGAAACACTTGTGTCGGACATTTTCATGCCGCGCAAAACTTCAGTTCCAAAAAGTTCGACGCCCTCCATGATGATTCTTGGCGTCGGTTCGTTCGCGCACAGCATCGCCCGGGCGCTGGCGGATGCCGGAGCGGGCGTTTCAACCTATCTCACGCGCAACTACGGCCATTTCCCGCCGTCACTCGCCGGGCCGGCCTTCTCCCAGGACGCGTTTCCCAGCCCCGTTCCACTCATCAAAAAAAACGACATTGATGCCGTCATCCCGCAGTCCATTGACTGGGCCCTGGCGCCGTGGGCGGGGGACTTGATCAAATCCGGCGCCGGCATTTTCAGCCCGACCGGTGAGGCGATGCGCATCGAGCGCGAACGTGATTTCGCCCGCAAGCTCTGCGCCGATTTTAAAATCCCGTTTCCGCAGTCCTACGTGGCATCAAACCGGATTGAGGCGGAAAAAATCCTGGCGCAGCATCCCCAACCGTTCGTCATCAAAAATCCGCTCTGCTCACCCACAAGTCCGATCCACACGATTCTCTGCGAAACCGTCGAGGACACCCGCGCGTGGCTGCGGCATGTGAATTATGCCGAGGGGGTTTTTTTGCAGGAATATCTCGGCCGCGCCGAGGTAGGTCACATCGCCCTCGTCAGCGGTGGCGAGATTTATTCGCTCGTCACGAACCAGGAATATAAATACGCCTTCGATGGCAACCAGGGCATCGTCGCCGGTGCGCCGCTCGGCGGACTGGTCGAACGCGATCCCAATGACAAGTATGGTCTTGCGCGTGAATTGATCCGCCCGCTTCTGCCGTGGTTGCGGAAGGTGAAGTACCATGGGCCGATTCAAGTCACGGCTATCAAATGTGATGGCAGGGACGCGCTGCCGCGCATCCGGGCCGACCGGCGGGTCGGCCCTGCCAAGAGTAACGGAAAATGGCATGTCATCGAATACAACGTCCGCATCGGTGTCACCTCCGGCCCGATGATTTTGCGGATGTTGAAAAATCCGGCGGAGGTTGTTTTACGAACCGCTCGAAACGAAAAACTGGATTTACATTTCAACGAAAAATTGAACTTCGGCTGTTCGCTCACGCTGGCCGGTTATGGCTATCCGTTCACGCAGGTGCGCAGTCCGCACCTGCCGCTGGAAGTGGAGGGCAAATTCGATTGCGATGTTTGGTGGAACGAAGTGGCGCGCGACGCGGACGACAAACTGATTGCCACGGGCCATCGCATCGCGGACGTGATTGCGCTGGCGTCGAAACTCGAGGCGGCGATAGCAAAGGCCTACACCAACATCCGCAAAATCCGGGTTGTGGGCAGTTACTTCCGGACGGACATCGGCCAGAGCCTCTGGCCACCGGGAAACGTCTGAAGTTTACTGATGCTCGATTGACTCGGCTTTATGTTCGAAAATCGCCGCGCGTTTGGGGTTGTTCACGGATTTGAAATGCCCCGCAAGCCTGTATTCCAGGTCGCGGGTGATGGTCTCGCGTTTGACCGGCGCATTTGACCAGACAAAGCCCAGCGCGGCCAAAATGGCCAGCCAGGCGATGAAGGCCGGCAGGTTCTCCCATGCCAGGCCCAGCGGGCTGCGAATCAAGGCGTAACCGATTAGACCGGCGAACAAGCCCAGCCCGCCGTACAATATCCAGGTGGCATTGCGCAACAGCCATTGGGAAACAGCGGTGAAGCGGCCGGTGACGTGCGCGTCCGGCGGCGGCAGGCAAACGGCGGGCAGAATGGCCTGCAATTTCGCATTGCGCAGCACTGCCAGTACCAATTCCGGATCCGGGCGCACGGTGGGTTGTTCAAACAACTCGCGTTGGTCGCCGGTGGCCAGGAAAGTTTCCACGCGTTCTTCCGCCACCAGATTCATCATGCGGGTGGGCCGCAAAAGATTTTCCACCACGATGGGAGAAACCCGGCCCAGGCCGAAAAAAATGACCCCGGCAAAAACCAGCGGCGTCAGCATCACTGCCCATTGGGGAAATTGGCCGCTGGCCCGCAACTGCGGGAGCAGCACCGTTGCAAAAAGACCGGCGTTGGCAAAAATACTCAATGTGTCCATGTAACGGCTGGCCGGAATGATCTCTCCATAATTCGCGCGGCCATAGGCCAGCCCGGCGGATTGCAGCGCGCCCCACAGCGCGAAAGCCAGGAGAAATTCAGCCGCCCGCGGCGCCGGGCATTCCCGGCGAAAATACAGGGCCAGCAACAAAACCAGGGGCGCGGCCATCAGACACGCCATTCCCGGCGCATCGAAAAATGGCCACGCCAGGTTGCGCGCCAGGGCGGACGCGAACTCCATCACGGTGTGGGCCTGCAACGGAAGGTCACTTTCCACCTTGACGCTCAGCGCTGCACCCAGTCCGATGACCGCAAGGCAAAAGCCGAGGGTGATCCAGCTTCCCGTTTCCATCCGCCGGTTTTTGATGGCACGCAGAATGATCAATCCGCCAACGGCAACGGGCGCGAACAAACCGGAAGCCGCAGTGAATAACCCGACGATCGCCGCGGCCCATCCGAACCACCACCATCGGCCGCCCGGCCGGCCAAACCCCAGTCCGGCCAGCGTCATCAATGAAGCGATATCCAGGAGGTAAACCTGGGAATTAAACGCCCAGATCGTGTTTTCACCGGCATACGGCAGGGCGAAAAATGGCGCCAGCAGAAAACAAATGAACCATCCGTTTTTTCGCCCCAGAAACTCCCATAAACCACAGGCCAGTCCGCAGGCGAAGGTTGCGCAAATGAACGCGTTGACCGTCATTTGCAACAAAGGCTCCCATCGGCCATTCAGCCGGATGACGCCCAGATCCAGCAGGCGGGTGCATAGGATTCGATGTTCGTTGTGGGCCGCAAAAAACGCTTTCCAGGTCAGATGCCCTTCCAACCAGGGCCGAAAGAAACCGTCGGCTTCATACCACTGGTCCCATAACGGAAGAGGCGACCCGTAAAGCTGGACTACCCAAAGTTTTGCCCCCAGCACCATCAAAAACAACGCGGCCAGCACTGGGGCGAAACGTTTGAAGGAATCCATTGCCAGGTTCGTTGGTTTAATCATTCCGACGGCCTCAATTGGCGCGAGCCTAAATCAATTTCACCCCGACGCAAGTCCGCAAACCCACCGCCCATTCTTCGACCGTCTGTGGCGCCGGATTTTTCGTGTCTTTTGGAGCGATTCGTGGTTAAACCATCGACGACATTTATGGATTTTGATTCGACCGTTTTTCCGCAGCGGCCGGCGTGGGTGGAGATTGACCTTGCCCGGCTGCGAAACAACCTGCGCCTCATCCGCCGCGACCTGCCGCGGCACGTGAAATTGATGGCTGTGGTGAAGGACGAGGCCTACGGGCATGGCGCGCTCGACGTGGCGCGCATCGCGCTCGAAGAAGGCGCGTGGGGCTTTGGCCTGAGCACACTCGAGGAGGCGATGACTCTGCGCGAGGCGGGCATTACCGCGCCGCTGCTGCTGCTGGGCGAACGCCAGGAAGCCGAATTGCCGTTGTGCGTCGAGCATGACCTGACCGTCTGCGTCAACGGACCTCATACCGTCCGCCAGCTGGCGCGCATCGCTGCTGCGCATGACAAACGCGTGCCGGTGCACCTGAAAATCCACACGGGTATGAGCCGCTTCGGCGTGCGTTGGGACGAAGCGCTGCCGCTCATCGAACAGATCATCGCTGAAAAATCACTGTTGCTCGATGGCGCGATGACGCATTTCGCGCAATCGGACGAAACGGAAAAGACCTTCGCCAACCTGCAATTTTCGCGTTTCGAAGAAGTCATGAAGGCGATGGAACGGCGCAAAATTTCCGTGAAATTGCGCCACACCTGCAACAGCGGCGGCTTTCTGGACCTGCCGCACGCCCACCTCGACATGGTCCGCGTGGGCATTTTGCTCTACGGGGTTTTCCCCTCGTCGGTTTGCCGGCGGATTCCGGGCATCGAGCCGGTGATGTCGGTGAAGGCGCGCATCGCGGCGATTCAGAAATTGAAGCCGGGCGAAGTGGTCGGCTATGGCATGCGTTACACCGCGCCGTCGGAACGGCGGATTGCGGTTCTGCCCATCGGCTACGGTGACGGTTTTCCGCGCGTGCGCAACACCGGCGGCGCGCTCATCCGCGGCCGGCGCGCCCCGCTCATCGGCGGCATCGCCATGGACGCGCTGATGGTGGACATCACGGACATACCCGAGGCGCAAATGTGGGATGAGGCCGTCCTGATGGGCAGACAAGGCGGCGAAGAAATCACCGTCCACGACATCGCGAAGCTTAAAAACTCGGTGAGCTACGACGTGCTGACAAACTGGCGGCTGCGATTGCGCCGCAAATCGGTTAATGACTCGAAACCAGACGGGACACGGATTGCACGAATTGTCACGGATTCGACCGAAGCGGAATCAATTCGTGTGAATTCGTGAAATTCGTGTTAAAGCTTTTTCAATGAAGCTGCTTTTCTCCGAACAAAATTCCGATTACGAGCACTACCAGTTTCCTTACGCCATCTGGGCGGTGCCGGAGGAAGGCGAAACACCGTCGGACATCTTCAACGCGGGTTTCCTGCCATCGTCGCGCGAACTCGACCGCTTTTACCTCTGCCGGCAGGTGCGGGTGAACCTCGCGAAGTTCAAGCCATCGTCGGAGAACCGCCGCATCCTGCGTAAAGGCGCGGGCATTGAGGTGAAGCTCGTACCGCGCGACAAATACAATTACACACCCGAGCGCCGCCAGTTTTTCAAAACCTACGCGGACATCAAATTCGGCAAAGACATAATGACCTTTGAACGGCTCGATGCTTTGTTTGGTTCGCCGATTATTTCGCATCTGCTGGTGTTCTCGGATGCCAAGACGGGCGCGGAAGTCGGCGTGGCGACCCTTTACATCGAAGGCCGGGAGCTGGCCTATTATTACTACGCGTTTTACGACCTGAATTACTATGCGCGCAATCTCGGCATGTTCATGATGACCTCGGCGGTGGGATTGTTCGCCGAGCGCGGCTTCAAACATTTCTATCTCGGTACCTGCTATTCGCAGACGGCGCTGTACAAAACGCAGTTTGCCGGCGCGGAATTTTTCAACGGGTTCCGCTGGTCGGACGATCTGGACGAATTGAAATTCATCATCCGGCGCGACAAAAAGGAACTGGATCAGCACCTGCTCGAAACCGAGGAATACCGGGACGAATTTTATAAGGGCGACCTCGGCAAAATTGCCAACGCCAGCCCGTTCCAAATCAAGGTCAAGTGAACCGAACCGTGGCCGGCGGCTGCCGGCAGGGTTTCTTCCAGAATTTATTTTCCTGTGCCCGCCGCGCTGCGCAGGGGTAAAGATTTTATCCCAACTGGAAAATCGATCCGTCACATTTCGGTTACGCAACCGCCAATACTGTCACCTGTCCGAAACATTGCGGCCAAAAGCCTGTCGTGGCGAGCGCGTCCGCTCGGTCGAACCGAGGCGAGCGCCGTCACGAAACTGAGTGCGGCTGGCTGGTTTCTGGAGGCTGGTGAGGCGAAGAACTTCTAGGATGTTTCCACGGTAAAAACGGAGAGCTCTAAAAATAATCACGTAAAACTAAAAAGGTAAAATTTTATGCTAAACAAAAAGACAGGACTGATTGCTTTGCTCGTGGGTTTTGCTGCCAGCGAAATCATGGCAGGCACCATCGCCAGTTATGCGACGGGCGATGTGCTGGTTTGCTTCCGGAAGGGAAGTGTTGACATGGTCGTTGACGCGGGCCCGATTACCACGCTCACCGGCGCCAGCCACAACCAAAGGATACCCATCACCCAATATACCGGCACCCAACTCGCCGCCGTCGGCACCAACGGCGTCAGTTGGTCGGCCTTCACCTGGCTGAGCGATAACACCCTGTTTGTGACCAAAGCCCGGACTTCCCTGGAGGTCCAGACCACGCCCTGGCTGGCCGACAGTTCCCCCGCCCAGGCGGGCGCCGATGCGCGCATGGCGAGCATTCCCCCCGGTGCGCTGGATGAATTGAACCTTCTGGTCTATCCCGTGAGCACGTCTACCGCCGTGGTCGAGGAGGACAGCAGTGCGGGCAATCCCAATTATACCCACGGCGTCAGTTATCACGATGCCCTGGCCGGTGCGACCGGCGGCAACTTTGACGGCAAATTCCAAGGCAACCCGGAAAATACCACGCTGGCCAATTTCATTGCGAACGGAGTAGTGGTTCGTTCTGACTTTTATCAAATGAATCCCACCAGCGGTTTTGCGCGAGGCACCTATCTGGGTTATTTCGAGTTTTCCACCAATGGCGCGATGACTTATGTGGCCTATCCGAACACCGTTCCCATCATCAAATCCATCAGTCGCGCGGGCAACACCACGACCATCAATTACACGACCGGCACTTATGGAACGTACACCCTTCGTGGAACCAACTCCTTGACTTCCGGGACTGCCATAACCAACTGGCCGGCCATTTCGACTCTGAGCACAGGTGATAACTCGACTCATATAACCACGGATACCACCGCCGATCCTGTCAGATTTTACATAATCAACGCCCAATAGCCCGACCCTGAAAATCAAAAATCCATTTTAACAAACGATATCAACCAAAAACAGAAACCAACAATATGAAAAAAACACTGCTCCTTACCCTGGCGCTCGGCCTTGCCGGCGTCCCGTCGCTCATGGCCGCCAACATCGATGTGTACATCACGGGGTCCACGGCCTTCCGCGCTAATGTCTATACCGCCTGCCAGAAACTGTTCATCGGTGCAAATCCTAATGTGTTCTACGGCGACACGGTGCATGGCGGCGCCGGTTCAGGCTTCAGTTCCAAAACGGCCGTTTGGGCCATGACCGGAATCCCGACCAACACGATTACGGCCCTGGCCGGAAACACGCTAACCATCCACGGCAACTTCACCGGCTCGATCCAGGGTCTGCAGACGGCGGAACAAAGCACCCTGCTCGTCTGGGCGAATGCGGACGGCTCGGCTGGCGGGAATTGCGCCACTTATCACACGAACAGCCCCACCATCGGCTTTTCCGATGCGTCGGGCGCTTCGGCTCCCTTCCCGGCGACGGGCAACTTCGTCGAGGAAAACGTCTGCGTGCAGCCCTTCGTTATATGCAAATCCAGGGCCTCGGTCGGCGCCGTGACCAATATCAGCAACGTCAGTTGGGAACAGCTTGAGTTCGGCATTCCTTCCGGACGCATTCCGCTCTCAGCCTGGACGAGCCAGATAACCGACACCAATACGTTTGTTTACCTGTTGCAACGCACCAAGGATTCCGGCACCCGCCGTTGCGAAACTGCTCAGGAATATTATCAATACAACGACGCGGTCGGTGTCTATATCTACGATTATACCAACAACTTCTGGTACACCCCCACCGTTCTGGCCCAATCTGCGTTTGGCTCTTCCCCCAACGGCGTGGTCGGACCTGCCGGTTTCAACAATGTGAACCTGAACTGGGGATTCGGTTATGTCGGCGGTGGTGATATTGCAAATTCACTCCTCAATCCCAATGCCGCCAACCAGGCCATTGCCTACTTGTCCATCGGCGATGCCAAAGGTGTTACCAACAGCGCCGGCGCCAATTGGGCCCAGGTGGTTTCCTTCAACGGCGTTTGGCCGACAGCCGCAGCCGCGGGCATTCACGGTAACACTGGCACCAACGACTTCTCGCCCATCACCCTCGGTTACTATCCCTGCTGGGGCTTTGAAGTTCTGGTTCATCCCATTGACCCGGGCGCCGTCCCGCCCCATGACCAGAACATCTCGCAGACTCAGTTGGGTGACCAGTTCACGGCCGGCACCTTCATGGGAGTGTTCAATGCCCAAACCAAGTATAACGGCGGCTTGCCCATCGCTGGCAGCATCGAAAACGAAATCGAAGGGAGCAAAGCCGGCGGCGCCACGGCCATCCGCCTTTCCGACATGGTCAATTCCCGTCCGTCGGTGGGTGGAACGATCTTCCCGCCGTTCCAATGACCAATGCGATTATGCCTTGGCTCGTTTGATCAAGGCACTGACACAAAAGACCGGTGCGGATTCATCCGCACCGGTCTTTTTTTGAGCCCTTCACCAGCTCTCCGAAACAATTGGTAGGGCGCGTCACTCCGTGCGCGCCGCAATCGTTGAGCGGACGAGCGGCGGGCAGAGGACTGCCCGCCCTACCGGGGTTTGCTAAGGCGCCAGTTAAACCAAAATTTCGGGTTGTCACAAAATTGTCCCTGTCCCGACATGAGAACGTCACAATTCGCCTTCAACATGGCGGTTTGTGACCGTTGAGCGACATCTCGTTTTGCAGGAATTGATTTTGCCGCCTTCGGCCGAGTGGATTCCCCGTTGTCCCGGCTGGCTGATGGCGCGTGTGACGGAGGGCACAGGCTATTGGCTGCAGCATGGAGCCGAAACCCGGCAATTGACCACCGGGGACGGCTTGATTGTTCTGCGCAGCGCCGACGGCGTCGTCCGGGCCAGCCAGTTGGGCGTGCTGAAATTGCAGTTCTTCACCATCCAGCCGCAATATCTCAACGGGCTGCTCACGGTGACGGAATGGCATCAATTGGAAGTAGTCCCCAAAAATCCCGCCTCACCCGTCTCTTTTTTTACCGTTGATGAACCGCTCGGGCAAAAATTCATGCGCCTGGCGGAACAATCGCATTCGGAACGCCTGTCCATGCGCTGTGCGTTGCTCCAGCTCTGGGCCAGCGCCATCGCCGGCTGGCTCACCGACCCGGCCGCAACCCCCGGCGTCACCAACAAACTGCGCAATCAATTCCGCGAATTGGTCGGGCGGATGACTGAAGCCGAACTTTCCGAGCGTTCGTTGAATGACCTGTCCCAACAACTGCACTGTAGTGAACGCCATTTCAGCCGGCTGTTCCGCGAGGAATTCGGCGTGCCCTTCCGCGCCCGGCAGATCGAGTTGCGCCTCCAGCGCGCCAAGCAATTGCTCGCCGATTCCAACGCCAAAATCATCAACGTCGCCTACGAAAGCGGCTACCGGCATCTCGGCCTTTTCAATGCCATGTTCAAAAAACGTTTCGGCCTGACCCCCAGCGATTGGCGTCGGCAAAATCTGCCAAAGCCGGCCACGCCCAAGCCGCGCCGGCGCTCCACCCGCCTGGCCGCGCACGCCGGTATCGCCTTGATGATGCTCGCTCTGCTCTTTGCCCCGCGCGCCGTCGCCCAGACCAATCTTCCCGCGGCGGACGAGGCGGCGATGGCGCGCGCGCGCGCCGCTTTGTTCCAGAAAATGGCCGAAGTCGAAGCGCAGAAAAAATGGGCGGCCCATCCCCGGACGATTTCCACGAACGGCCCCCGGTTCGATGTGGAAAAATATCTCGTCACGGGAAACTCCATTCTGCTCCCGGAAAATGTCGGCGAAGTTTTCACGAATATTCCCGATGCGTTCGGGACCAATGTCGGTTTTGACGGGATTCGCGCGGCCTTGATGGATCTGCAAATGACCTATCGCGAACGCGGCTATGTGACCGTGTCCGTCGGCCTGCCCCCACAAAAACTCACCAACGCTACGGTCAAGGTACAGGTGACTGAAGGCCGGCTGGCCGGCATCAACATTACCGGCAACCGCTATTTCAGCGACCGGAACGTGCTGCGCGCGCTGCCGAGCCTGCACACGAACATGTTGCTCAACTCGCATGTTTTCCAGCGCGAGCTGGACACGGCCAATGCCAGCCGCGACCGCCAGATTTATCCCGTCATCGGCCCCGGGCCCGAACCGGGCACCAGCGAGCTCACGCTCAAGGTCAAGGATCGCCTGCCGCTGCACGCCCGGCTGGAGGTGAACAACGAATACACGCCCAACACACCCGACATGCGGGCCAACTTCAGTGCCCAATATGACAACCTCTGGGGCCTCGAACACCAGGTCGGGTTGCAATATTCTTTTTCCTTCAACGATTACCGGGACAACCACGACCATTCGTCCAGTCCCTTTGACGATCCGCTCATCGCCAACTACAGCGGCTACTACCGCCTGCCGCTGGGCCATGCGGAATCCGTGCAGGATCGGATTGATGCCAATCCGGGACGCTTCGGTTACGATGAAGTGACCCACCGGTTTAATCTCCCTCCCGCCAGCGGCCGGCCGGAACTGACGATCTACGCCAGCCGTTCGGTTTCCGATACCGGTGTGTTGCTGGGTCCGCTAACACTCGTGACCAACCTTCCTAATCTGACCATCTACACGCAAAATCCCGCGGAAAACGTCACCTTGAATGAAGGCGCCGGTGTCCGTTTTTCCATGCCGCTGCCCCAACTCCAGGATTTGAGCGGCACGTTTTCCCTCGGTGTGGACTTCAAGCGTTATCGGCTCATCAGTTACAACACCAACGATTCCATTGCTATTTTTCATTTTTTCGACTCGGCGGGGAACCCGTTGCCTGATTCGCCACCCCAGCACTCTCCCCAGCATCAAACGCCACAGCGCGTCGCCCTCGATTATTTGCCCTTCAACATCGGCATAAACGGATCCATTCCAGACCAATTGGGCACGACCTTTTTTAATGCCCAGGCCAACTTCAACGTGCTTTCGTTTTTGTCGGACAACACCGATTTCGCCAGGGCCATCGGCACCACCAACGGGGCGCATGCCCATTATGTGACGCTGCAACTGGGCGCCGACCGGGTGCAAACGATTTACCGCGACTGGTCGGTCAAGCTCCACGCCGATGGTCAATGGGCCAACACCCGCTTGTTCAGCAACGAACAATATGGCAATGGCGGCTCGGCGGGAGTGCGCGGCTACACGGACGGCGAGTTTTACGGCGATACCGGCTGGCGCATTGCCATAGAACCGCAAACGCCATTGCTCAACATCGGCATGGTCGGTAATGAAGGCCATGAAGAGACTTGCTGGCTCCGCAGCTCGGTGTTTATGGATTACGGCGAAGCTTATCTCCTCGAGAAACCCGCCCCCGGGGCCGGTAACCATGCCCGGCTTTGGGGCGCGGGGTGGAGCATCACGGCCAACATCGGCAGCCACTTCGACGCGCGGCTGACTGTCGCCTGCCCGTTGCTGGCAACGACCGCCACACCGGTCGGCGACATTCACTTTTACTTCGGCGTCGGCGCCCAATTCTAAATGGAAATAAATTCGAAATTGTCACTGATTTGTAACGTGCCGCTTCACGCGCGTGGCCTAAATTTGGGAGAGTTTGTAGGCGGTCATTTATGAAAATCCGGCATTTCAAACATTCGTTTTGGCGCGTGACGTCTGGAATCTGCTTGTTTGGATTCAGCTGGCAGGTGCTGGCTAATCCCACGGGCATGACCGTCCAAAGCGGTTCGGCGAATTTGAGCGCCAGCGGTCCGCAACTCACGATCACCACCTCGCAAAGCGCCTTTCTCAACTGGCAGAGCTTCAATATCGCCGCCGGCGAGACCACCATCTTCAACCAGCCGTCGGCCAATTCCGTCGTGATCAACAACATTCACGACGCCAATGCCTCGCAAATTTATGGCGGCCTGCAGGCCAACGGGATGGTCGTGCTGATGAATTCCAGTGGCTTTTATTTCGGGCCCAATGCTTTCATCAAGACCGGCGGCCTGATTGTTTCCACCGCGAATTGCATCCCGCCCCAGAACAGCGGCGGCGCCTGGCAATTCAACGGCCCGCCGCCCCTCGCCAGCATCGTGAATTACGGACAAATCCAGGTCGGCAACGGCGGGTCCGCCTTCCTCATCGCCGATAAAGTTGAAAACCACGGCGACATCGAAGCGCCCGGCGGCAGCGTCGGGCTCGCATCGGGCCAGACCGTCCTGTTGAGCGAGCGTCCCGACGGTCGCGGCATGAGCATGGAGGTCACCCTGCCCAAAGGCTCCGTGAACAATTACGGCACCATCGTCGCCGACGGTGGAACGATCGCCATGAACGCCAGGGTTGTAAACCAGGACGGCTTCGTCCAGGCCAACTCGGTGCGCGACCATGACGGCACCATCGAACTGGTCGCCGCCGATCAATTGACACTGGGTGAAAATTCCCGAATCAGCGCGCGCGGCGATGATACCTCCGCCGGAAGTTCCGGCGGCAACGTGACGCTCCAATCTGGAAATGATTTTAGCGACAACGCCGGCAGCCGGATTGACGTGAGCGGCGGCACGCAGGGCGGCAACGGGGGCAATATCGAAATCAGCGCGCCGAACGTTTTGTCGCTGAACTCAAGCATGGACGCGCACGCGCTGGCGGGTTGGCGCGGCGGGGAATTTTTCCTGGACCCAGTGAACATCGTGTTGGGCACCTCGAGCGCCAACGGCATGGTGAACATCAACACCGCCTTCGCCGGCTTTTCACAAATTTTGTTGCAGGCTTCCGGCGATATCACGCTCAGTGCAAACACGGCCTGGGATTTGACTGCGAGCAGTGGGCAGTCCAGCGGGCAATTGACCCTCGAGGCGGGCAACAATATCATCTTCCAGGATGGCTCATCCATTTCCGACGGCAACAACTGGTCGGTGAACCTTGCCGCCGGATATAATTTCGTCAACAACGCGGTCCAATCGGGCACCGGCAATATTTATTTGAACGGCGGTTCGGGAATGGCCGGCGGCGGTTTGATCCAGACGGCGAACGGGGGCATCAATCTGGCCGCCGGGCAGGACATCACGGTGGGTTCTGGTTACGTCATCACCACGGGTGGCGGCAGCATCTCTGCCCATGCCCTGGCGGGTGACATTGACACCGGCTCCGACGCCCAAGGTTATCACTTCGTCAATAACGCGGGTTCTCTCAACGCGGTATATAATTTGAACAATGGTTTGGGCGGCATCAGCACGGCGGCCGGAGGCGATGTGACCCTCATCGCGGGTGGTGATGTGAGAAGCGTTTTACCCGGCAAAGGGATTTTTTATTACGACGGCAACCAGGTGACGCCCGATAACGGCAATGACTACCTTACGGCGGGTTCCGGCGCCTATGGCCGTCAGCCCGGAAATGTGACCGTCGTGGTGGGTGGCAATGTGACCGGACATTATCTCGTGGCCAACGGCACCGGCGGGATTTTTGCCGGGGTCCAAATGGACGCCAATGGCAATCCCATCATGGATTCGTCCGGCCATTATGCGATGGGCGCGACCGGCAACGCCGGAGCAAACCTGTCAGACGGCGGTCTCGCGTTGAGCTTGATCAATGGCGGCTGGAACGTCGCCGCGGCACATAACATCATTTTGCAGGAGGTCCGCAACCCCAACGGCACTTTCAACGGCGGCAGCTCTTTCAATCATACCTTTGATTACGCACCCGCCGACTTTGTCAATTTGTCCGCCGGCAACCAGGTCCAGTTGGGAGCTTCCATCTCATTGCCGCGGCTGACCGGCGCCAACAACAACGTGCCCATTATCTATCCTTCCATTTTGAACATCACTGCGGGTGCCGGGGGTGTCATCCTTGGCGCTCCGGGTTTCTCCGCCAGCCTGGTTCTTTTCCCATCGCCACAAGGCAGTCTCACCATCAACACGGTTGGTTCTCTCGTCAACGCGCTCAATGCCGTTCAAGGCTCACCTCAACTGTTTAATCTGATCGTGTCCGACGCCGGCCACAGCCAATTCACTACGACCGCAAATTTCGGCGTGAACGATCATGCCGCCACGCCGGTTCATCTCAGCAGCCCCACCCCCATCGAATTGAACATCGGCGGCGACATGAATCTGATCAATCTCGTCGTTCCGGAAGCCGCGCAAATCAACGTGGGCGGCAATATGCTCAACTGCGGGTTTCAGGGAATGAATCTGTCCCCCGCCCCGACCTTTCAAGTTCAGGTGCCTCAAGCCAATGGAAATCCGGAAACGGTCACGGTCGATCCAGGTGTCACCACCGTCAATGTGACCGGCGACATCCTCGATCGGAGCGCGTTTACTTCGATTGAGCTGGGGCAGATCCCCGGCGCGGAGGCCCCCGACCTGTCGGTCCTTGCCCGGGCGTTGAACAACAATCTTTCGCTTTCGGCTGTCACCCTGGCCAAAAGTTTTTATTACAATCCGGCCACCGGGACCCTGACCTATCAAAACATCCCCGGAACGACCCTGCTCAGCGTCCTGAACCTGTTGAATAATTTGCCGGTTCAGGAATTCATCAATGGCGTCCCGCAATGGGAAAATCCCCCGTCCGCCGGCGGGGATCCGCCCTACAATACGATACCTTTGCCGGCCCCGAACAACGTCTCCCTCCTCGGCAACCCGTCCACGCCCGGCACGATTGCCTATGCGTTGGTGCAACAATACAATGCGTTGGGCGTGCTGCCTTTGAACGCCAGCACCTACGGTTACACCATCGGCGGTGGCGGACAATTCAACCTTACGGCCCGGACCATCGACCTCGGAACTTCCGCCGGGATCCAATCTCAAGGCGTGGCGCTTTACACCGTTCGCGGCAGCAATCCCTATCCCCTCGCCGGTTTGTTCGGCAACGGTGGTGTGTTCAACCACGGAACCGATATCAACCTCATCACCACCGGAAACCCCGCGAACGGCAAAAATGCCGCCGGCAATCTCATCGGCGATCTGGATATGTATTCCACTTCCATTGCGTCATTGAATGGCGGCAATATTTCCATCTCCGCCAGCGGCGACGTCAACGCCGGCTCGCCGGTTTTCACCGTCAATTCCGTTTCCCCCCTTGGCATTTACACCAGCCAGGGCGATGTGTCCGTTACGGCCAACGGCGATATCAATGTCAACGGCTCGCGCATTGCGGCTTATGACGGCGGCAATGTCACGGTGGAATCATTGCACGGCAACATTGATGCCGGCACCGGCGTGAACGGTTTTGTGGCGGTGAAAGAGATTTATGAGGATCCGGTGACCCACCAGGTTTACACCACCACCGAAGCGATCCCCGGAAGCGGATTTCTCGCAACGACTTACCCGCCTCCGCTGCCCGGTTCCGTTTTTCCGGCTCCCCTCAACAACGTCGGCAATATATTGGTGGAAACACCCGAAGGATCCATCACCACCGGTCTAGGCGGCATTATCCAGACGCCGCTGAATGGATTGGACAGCCCCGATGCGGTCGTGGAAGTCCTGGCCGGATACGAACTGCGGGATGCGAATGGGAACCGGGTCCTGGCCAGGAGCATCGCCACCGGAACGGCGGTGCCGGTGTTCAGCGCCCGGAACGTGGTCACCCTCGGTCCAATCGTTCAAGTGACGCCGGCCGGCAGCATCACGCCGGTTTCGCTTACCCAGGTCCTGGACGGCAATGGCAATCCGCTGCTCGACCCCAATGGCCAGCCGCTTTATGTGAAAACCCAGGACGCCTCCCGGCAGATCGTCCAGTTGGTCAACAACCGCATCCAACCCTACCTTGATTTTCACGGCAGTGCTGCGAGCGTTACCGAGCCACTCGACGCCAACGGCCAACCCTTTAATGATTCTCAGGGAAACCCGGTACTGGTCTTGGGCCGGAAGATTGACACCGGCAGTTCAGGCATCATCGCCCAAAATGCCGTGCTCAAGGCGACTGGCGGCATCAAGGGGGTCATTTTCAGTACGCATAACATTACCCTGGATTCCCTCGGCCCCATTACAGTCATCGCGCTGGGACATCATATTGACGTGACCGGCACTGTCGGGCCCAGTGAGCTGATTGGACCCGAGGTCAACGCGGCGGGCGCGGATCCCTCCAACATTCAATCGGCCAATGCCAACGGCGGCGGCTCCACCTTTGCCAAAGGCACCACCGCCAACGCCACTTCCCAGGCCGCGTCCAGCAGCGATGCCAACAAAGCGCTCGCCTCCACCGGCGAGGGTGACGACGACGATAACAAAAATAAAAAGGACGTTGCCCTGCAACAAAAGGTCAGCCGCGTCACCGTAATTTTGCCGGCGAAGAATCCGCCGCCCGCTTCATCCCAAAAGCAAACCTCAACTCAACCACTATAACCACCATGTTTGTTCATCCCCTGTTTGCCGCCAATGCCGCGGTGTACGCCATTCAGAATGCCACCGTCGAGGGCAAGATCACCGTCATCGCGCTGCTGGTCCTGTCGCTGTTCAGCTGGACCATCATCATCACCAAGTTCCGCCAGTTGTCTATCGCGCGGAAAGCGACTAAAAAGTTTTTCGCCGCTTACACCTCCACCCGCGATCCGCTCGACATCCAGCGCAAAGGCGAAGAATACGATGGCGCCCCCGCCTACCAGCTCTACATCCGCGGCGCCGATGAACTGGCGTATCAATTGAAAAACAATCCGCTGCAGATCCAGTCAGTTGTCCGCCAAACCCAGGTCGAAAACGTGGAACACACCAACACCGATTTTCTGGCCAAATCCACCACGACCAAAATCAGCATGTCGTCGTTCGAAGCGGTAAAGGTAATTCTCGAAGAAGCCGCCGGCGCTGAGGCAATGGCATTGGAAAAGGGCATGATTGTTTTGTCCACGGCAGTGGCGGGCGGACCGTTCATCGGGTTGCTGGGCACAGTCTGGGGCGTTATGTCCACCTTCGCGGGCATCGCCGAAAGCAAGGCCGCCACGCTCACCGCCATGGCGCCCGGTGTGGCCGCCGCACTGGTGGCCACAGTCACCGGCCTGCTCGTCGCCATTCCGGCCATGTTCGCCTACAACTTCATGGTCACCACCATCCGCGCCATCACCCAGGAACTCGACGGGTTCGCCAGCCGCTACGCCAATCAGATTGAGCATGTCTATGTGGATCATCGCCCGCTGGCCGATGAAATCCGCGACGCCAACGAAGTGCTGGCCGGACGCATCGTCGGCGCGTTGAAGAGCAATGAAGCTGCCACGCTGGTTGAACCATGAAGAAGTGTTCGAAATCGGCGCATGAATCGTTGACGCAGTTGAACATCACGCCGCTGCTGGACCTGGCGTTCGTGCTGCTGGTCATCTTCATCATCACGACCATTCCGCCGGTCACCGATCTGGATTTAAAACTCCCGACCGCTGCCAAGCATCTCAAAGACCCGCCGCGCAAGGCCAATTACATCACCGTCCAGGCCAACGGCGCCCTGTATTTGAACAAGAAACAGGTCGCCGATGCTTCCGAGATGCTCCAGACCCTCATCGGCCTGCGCACGGATGACCCGGACCTGAATATTATCATCCGCGGCGACAGCCAGACCAAGTACCGGCAGATCCGCGCCGTGCTCGATGTCTGCCAGCAGGCCAACGTGCCCAAAGTGGACCTGGCCACCGAAACCCTCGCCAAATGAACATTCATCCCTTTATCCCATAATCCATAAATCCATCTCGCATGTTGCCACATACCCAACCGCGCAAAAAGCGCAATTCGTCAAAGGTGAACCTGTTTATCTCGTTCACTTTTCACGCATTGATCATTCTGGTGGCGCTCTATTTCGCCGCGCGCGGAGGTTTGCTCGGCAAACAAATCCAGAAAATCTCGGTGGAGATGGTCAAAGAAAAGCCGCCCGAAAAACCCAAGGTCGAAAAACCCAAGGTGGAACCACCCAAGGTCGAGCAACCTAAACTGGCTGCCGCCCCCAAGGTTGAGCCGCCGAAAGAAGCCCCGCCCACAGCAACCGCCCCTCCGACCGTCGCGCCGCCGGCAGCCGAACTCCCCTCCTTCACCTTCGAAGGCGGCAAGGACGTGGAAACCAGTTCCGATCCGGTCCAGCTTTACAAAGGCCAGGTCGAATACGCCTTGCGCTCAAAATGGAACCGCCCCGATAAACTCAAAGACGACGATTATGTCGCCGAGGTGGACATTTCGGTGGACCACGATGGACAACTCAGTCATCCGGTCTGGGAGAAGGAGTCCGGAAACAAAACCTGGGACGATTCGGTGCGGCGCGCCTTGGCGGCAGTGACACACATGGACCGTCCGCCGCCGACCAATTTCCCGCCGCATATCGTGATACGTTTCGACGTGCAGGAAGACACCGAACCCATTCTCCAGTAATCCTGTGAAAAAGACGTCACATAGCCATCACGGTTCGCTCAGCGAATTGAACATCACGCCGCTGCTGGACCTGGTGTTTGTGCTGCTGGTCATTTTCATCATCACAACGCCGCAGATGATGAACAATCTGGAGATGACGTTGCCCTCGGGCAAACCGCCGCCCAAGACCAACCAGCCCAAACCCAAAATCAACAAGATCGTGGTGGATGCGAAGGGGCAAACCTTCCTGAACGACGAACTGGTCACCGTCCCTGTGCTCAAGGAGAAATTGCAGCAATTGCAAACCGAGAATCCCGACTTGAGTGTGGTGGTCAAGGGTTCCGACGATGTGGATTATCAGAACATGGTTTATGTATTGGATGTCCTGCGCCAACTCGACATCACCAAAGTCGGCCTGGCAACCGAAAGTGCGGCAGTTAGCAGGTGAAGAACTCTCCGGTCTAAAGAATTCAGAACGAACAAGTTACTGAGACAGTTTTTCGGCCGGACTTTCGATGGTGGGAGGAGTAAAAAAATTTTGCAAAAATCTGTTGACAAATTTCACGACTGGTACAAAATAACGACATAATAAGTCGTCTATTAAAAACGGCCTTTAAAGAATTGGGTTTTATAAATGCCAATTTTGAATGTTAAAACGTAACAGGCATTTTTTTGAAGTGAATGACGACATATTGAGTCGCTATTATAACGTAAAGAAAATATCGAAGTTATGAGTTCGTCTGAACCGGAATCAGTTCGCCAAGCCAATGAAAAGACCGAATGGCTGGAGATTGTGAGACGCCACGTGGTTTCACTGCGCTACGGCGTAGTGCAAATCGTCGTGCACGATGGGCAGGTCACACAAATCGAAAAAACGGAACGAGTGAGACTGGACAAGACGTCGGCTCAGACCAAGACCATTTGGGCAGACCGGAAGGGTGCCGCCTGAAACAAGAGTGCCTGCCGGACAGCGGGAGGCGAAACCAACAACCAACGAAAAACGAAGACAACATGAAATCAAATCAGTTGATTCTCGCCAGCCTTGCCGGATTGCTGTTCATCTCTCCGGCCCGGGCTGCGGAAGATACGGCGACAAACTCGGCTGGCCCGGCACAACAAATAACGCCGGCCAATTCCGCAGAAGCGGCCGAGATTGAAGCCTTGAGACAGGAAGTTCGCGAATTAAGCCAAAAAGTTCAAAACCTCGAACAGGAGCGCCAGGGGGAGCAATCGGCGTCCGCTTCCACCAACCAGGACCAGCTCCAGGCGCTTGACCAGAAAGTGCGGATTCTCTCGCGCGAGCGCGAGTTGGACCAGGAGGCAGCCGTGGCGGCAGCCAAGACCCAACCCAAACTGACATTGAATGCGAGCGGTTTCACTATTGCTTCGGCAGATACCAATTTTGTCGTCGGTTTGCACGGCGTGCTCCAGACGGACAGCCGGTCGTTTATCAATGACGGTGGCGGCACTCTGGGCAAAAACACGTTCCTGGTCCGCCGCGCCCGGCCGATTTTATCCGGCACGGTGTTCAAGAATTTTGATTTCAATTTCACCCCCGACTTTGGCGGCAGCGGGGTCGTTATTTACGATGCGTATTTGAATTATCATTACAATCCCGCGTTGCAGTTGGAGGCGGGCCGGTTCAAATCGCCGGTCGGATTGGAATCATTGCAATCAGACCCTTGGGTCCTGTTCAACGAACGCTCCATCGCGACGGATTTGGTGCCTAATCGCGATATCGGGGTTGAACTGCACGGCGATCTTTTTGGTGGCGCCATCAGTTACGCCGCCGGAATTTTCAACGGCGCACCGGATTACAGCACGCCGACCGCTCCGGCACAGGACGTGAATGACAATCGGGCCTTTGCCGGCCGGTTGTTCTTCCAGCCTTGGAAAGCGTCAAAAATCGCGTCACTGCAAGGATTGGGGTTTGGTGTTGGAGCGAGTTACGAATCGGATCGCGGCACGGCGGCCGATTTAACCGCCGGTTACAAGACGGACGGGCAACAGACGTTCTTCAGTTACGCGGGAACCATCGCCAACGGCACGCATTGGCGGATTTCGCCGCAGGCTTATTATTATTACGGGCCGCTCAGCCTGCAGGCGGAATATGTGATTTCCGACCAGGAAGTGACCCGCACCGCGGCGCCTCTGACGTCCGCGGACTTGCAGAACACCGCCTGGGAGATTACCGGTGGATGGGTGTTGACGGGAGAAAATGCGACATACAATGGCGTGACGCCGAAACATCCGTTTGATCCGAAGGCCGGCCAATGGGGCGCATGGCAGGTCGTGGCGCGGTATGGGGAACTGGACATTGACAATGCGGCGTTCACTCCGTTGTCGCCCTTTGCCGCCGCCGGTTCCGCTTCCGCCGCGCAGGCGTGGTCCGCGGGAATTAATTGGTATTTGAATCGTGACATCCGCGTGAACGCAAGCTTCTCGCGCACCACCTTCAGTCGCGGCAGCCTGGGGACCACGCCGGTTACCGCACAACCCGAAAACGTAATTTTCACCCGAATACAATTGGCATTTTAACTGTCTTAAACTGCAACATTTAAAACGCATGAAAACACTTCTAACGATTCTGCTGGCGCTGTCGCTGGCCAATGTGGCGGGCGCAAAGGAAATCAAACTGCTCAACGTCTCCTACGACCCGACGCGCGAGTTGTATCAGGATTACAACACCGCGTTCGCCAAATACTGGAAGGCCAAAACCGGCGATGACGTGGTTGTCTCGCAATCGCACGGCGGTTCCGGCAAGCAAGCCCTGTCCGTCATCAACGGCCTTGAAGCCGACGTGGTCACGCTCGCGCTGGCATACGACATTGACGCCATCGCCCAACAAGGGCGGTTATTGCCGGCCGATTGGCAGAAACGTTTGCCGGATAACAGCACGCCCTACACTTCGACCATCGTGTTCCTCGTCCGCAAAGGGAACCCGAAGCATATCAAGGACTGGGACGACGTGGTGAAACCGAATGTCATCGTCGTGACCCCCAATCCCAAGACTTCCGGCGGGGCGCGTTGGGCTTATCTGGCCGCCTGGGCCTACGCGCTCGACAAATACGGTCACGACGACGCCCGGGCGCGCGACTTCGTGAAGCGGCTGTACAAAAATGTGCCCGTGCTGGATTCCGGCGCGCGCGGTTCCACGACCACGTTCGTCGAGCGCGGCATTGGCGATGTGTTGCTCGCGTGGGAAAACGAGGCGCATCTGGCCGTCAAGGAATTTGGTCCGGACAAATTTGAAATTGTTACGCCATCGGAAAGCATCCTGGCCGAGCCGCCGGTGGCCGTGGTGGACAAAGTAGCCAAAAAGCACGGGACATCCGACGTGGCGAAAGCCTATCTGGAATACCTTTATTCCGACGAAGGCCAGGACATCGCCGGCCGGAATTTCTACCGTCCGCGCTCGGAAAAAGCCGCGGCGAAATACGCCGGCCAGTTCAGCGCGGTAAAACTGGTTACGGTGGACGCGGCTTTCGGCGGCTGGCAGAAGGCGCAGAAAACCCACTTTGCCGACGGCGGAACATTTGACCAGATCTTCCAACCGCAAAACTAGTTCGTGGTTCCTCCGGGTCGGCGGCGGCCTGCGTCTGCGTTCATCAGGCCGCCGCCGCTCGCAAAAAGAACCGGCACAATAACCAAAACCGACCATGACCATCGCTGACACCCCGTTTGAAATCGCCATCTCGACGCCGCGCACGCGCCGGCGTTCGGTTGCCGACCTGATCGCGCCTCTCGAAAAAATCGCCGCGTATTCAACCAACCTGGTTGCCAATCACGAAGCGCGTTTTGAAATCGGCGGCGAGACTTATGAGTTGCCGCGCTACCTGTTCGTCGGACCCAAAGGCGGCGACACGCCGATCCGGGTCGGCATTTTTGCCGGCATCCACGGCAACGAACCGGAAGGCATGCACGCGATTGTCCAATTCATCAAACTGCTCGAAGCCAGACCCGAATTGGCCGCCGGTTATTACCTGTCTTTTTATCCGGTCTGCAACCCGGGCGGTTATGAGGACGGCACCCGCCACTCGCGCAGCGGCAAGGATTTGAACCGCGAGTTTTGGAAGAATTCCCATGAACCGGAAGTCCGGTTATTGCAGGCCGAACTCATTTCCCATTCGTTTAACGGCATCATTTCGTTGCATACCGACGACACGAGCGCCGGTTTTTACGGCGTGGTGCGCGGCGCGACGCTCACGAAGCATCTCATCGAACCCGCCCTGCAAGCCGCCGAGAAATTGCTGTCGCGCGATGACCGCCCGATCATTGACGGTTTCAAGGCGCGCAACGGTGTCATTTACCAGGCTTACGAAGGCATGTTGAGCGCGCCGCCCAAAGTGCGCCCGCGCCCGTTTGAAATCATTCTCGAAACACCCGAGGCGGCACCGGCTTATTTGAAAGAGTATGCGTTTGTGGCCGCGTTGCAGACCATTCTGGCCGAATACCGCAGATTCATCGCCTACGCACCGAACCTGTGAGATGAGTGCTTCCTTCCAACAACTGGAGCAGGCTTTGCGCAACGAGGCCGCATCCGGCCTGACGGATGAGACGAAAGCCACGCGCGTGCGTCACGGCATCTACAGCGTGCGCGGGCAGCCGGGGCGTTATGTCATTCGGATTCGTGTCCCCGCCGGCATTTTGACCGCCAGTCAGTTGGAAACCATTGCCAGATTGACCGCTGCGGCGGGATGGGAGGAAGGTGCGCACCTGACGACGCGGCAGGGGATTGAAATTGCCGGTGTGCCGGCCGAACGGGTGGTGGATTTTTTACGCCGGCTGGAGGAGGTGGGGCTGACTACCGCGCGCACCGGCGGAAACGTCGTGCGCGGGGTGGTTTGCTGCCCGCTGGCGGGTGTGGCGCCAAATGAGGCCTTTGATGTGACACCGTTCGCCCTGGCGGCGGACCAATACTTCCGCGAACACCCGGATTTTCAGCGGATGCCCCGCAAAATCAAAATCGCGTTTGAAGGTTGTGTGCATGACCACGTCCGGACACTTGTGGCCGACATCGGCGTGCGCGCGTTCCGCAAGGAAGGAAACATCGGGTTTCGCGTGGTTATTGGCGGAGGATTGGGGGCTTCGCCCAAAACGGCTCAGGTGTTCGAGGAATTTGTTCCGGTGGAAAAATTGTTCGCCACCCTGGAGGCGGTCTTGAGGATTTTCGACCGGCACGGCGACCGCAACAATCGCTCGCGTGCCCGGTTGAAATGGTTGCTGGCCGATTGGGGCATCGAACGGTTGCGGAATGAAATCCTCGCGGAACGGACGCGGTTATTGTCTCAAGATTCACCAACGGTGATTTTGCCCCCGGTTCCAGCCGAACGAAGCCCGGTCAATGTGGTTGCCACAATTTCGAACCGGCCTGCCGCCTACGAAACCTGGCGGCAATCAAACGTTCGTCCGCAGAAGCAACCGGGCTTTGCGACGGTGTTTGTGCGTTGTCCATTGGGTGATTTGCAGCCGGCGCAAATTCTTCGCGTGGCGGAAGCCGCGCGCCAGTTTGCCGGCGGCATTCGCACTTCGATTGACCAGAACCTGGTGCTGCGGTGGGTGCCGGAGCAGGCCCTGCCCGCGCTCCATGAATTTCTCAGTCCGGCCGACCTGGCCGGATACTGCGCGGAGCAATTGCTGGATGTCACGCGCTGCGTGGGGGCCACCGCGTGCCTGTCCGCCATCACCAATCCGAAACCCGCCGCGGAAAAAATCGTGGCGACCATTGAAGCCAACCTGGCCCGCGACCCGCTCCTGCGCGCCCTGCGCATTCGCGTGTCCGGCTGTCCCAATTCGTGCAGCCATCATCACGCGGCGGATATCGGGCTTTACGGGGTTTCCCGGCAAATTCAAGGCCGGCCCGTGCCGCATTACGTTTTGCTGCTGGGCGGCGCGAGTTCGGCCGAGGCTTTTGGCGCGCGCGTCACGGAAATTCCGGCGTTGCGGGTGGCGGAAGCGGTGGAGCAGACACTGCAATTTTATCAAACCGAACGCGCGGCCGGGGAAAATTTTGCGATGTTCGTGAACCGGGTCGGGTTGGCGCGGGTGCGCCAGCGACTGGAACCGCTGACGCGCGTGGGCGCGCCGGAATCCGAACCGGCATTATATCGCGACCTGGGCGCGAACCGGCCATTCAAAGTGGAGGCGCAACGCGGCGAATGCGCGGCCTGATGAATATGAAAACGAATTTAACCCCCACCAGAAAACTGGAGGAGCAATGAAAGACACATTCAACCCGCACCAGACTGACCGGACCACCGGAGGTTTGCTGGCGATACAATTAAACAGCAAACATGAAAACCGGCCAATACGTCCGTATCCAAACATCCCATCAGCATGAACGCATCCGTTTTACTCTCCTTCTTGCCGCGCTGCTTTCCGCAGCCGCTTGCAGCGTGAACGCGGATGAAACTCAAACCAACGCGCCGCCGGCCCAACCGGCGCCCGCTGCCAAAACTGCCGAGAAAGGGGCGCCGCTGCCCTTGCATCAAATCGAAGGCAACGGCGGTATTTTCTCGACGCTGTCGGCTTACATCGTCAACCCGCCGCGCAATGGCGAGCCGATCGGACGCCCCAGCGTCGGCTTTGCCTACGTCAGCCTCGGCTCCGACAAAAACCTCGAGGCCTTCACGCTCACCGAATCGCCGTTCAGCCGCCTGGAACTGGGCTATGGTTGGGATCGCCTCGGATTGGGCGACCTGCCGCTGGCGTTGAGAAATGCCGGCCTGGTCAATTACCATCAGGACGAGGTCCAACTGCACAACTTTAATGTGCGCTTCCAGATTTTGAAGGAAGGCGAGTTTGATCAGAAATGGATTCCGGCCCTGACCGCCGGTGTGCATTACAAATACAACGATGGCATCAGCGAGGTGAACAATGAGACGAAGCCGCTCACGCCCGGCGGCGCTCTCACCGATCTGGCGCATATTCCCAATCACGACGGCGTGGATTACACACTCTACGCCTCGAAGCTGTTCACCCAATTGCCGCGGCCGGTCTTGCTTGAACTCGGCGGACGCGCGACGACGGCGGTTTGGGACGGCCTGGGCGGATTCACCAGCGGTTACAACTTCGTCTTTGAAGGCAACGTGGTGGTGTTCGTCACCAGCAGCATCGCGCTGGCGGCGGAATATAAGCAACAGCCGAGGGATTATCAGGCGATCGGCAGCCTGGTGCGCCAGGAAGGCGACTGGTGGACGATTGACGCCGCCTACGTGGTCAACAAGCACCTGACACTCGCGGCGGGCTATGGCCACTTCGGCAACGTGTTGAACCACGAGGCCAATGGAGTCTGGGGCATCACGACCAAATGGGAATTCTAATGGCCAAAGCGATTCAGGCTGGAGGAGGCATCAGCGCCCGCTTTCGCGGCGACGTGATTCCTCCCACGCACCGCCTTACGCCGCCGGGCCGCCTCCAGCCCAACCTGAACCCGAATAAAGAAAATAAAATCCTTTTGCAAACAATTGAAACTGAAACCAATCATACCTAACCTCTGAATTATATGTCACGCATCTATAACGACATCACTGAAACCATCGGCAACACACCGCTCGTGCGGCTGAATCGCACGGCAAAGAAACACGGCGCGGTCGCCGACGTGCTGCTCAAACTCGAATTCTTCAATCCGCTCTCCAGCGTCAAGGACCGCATCGGCATCGCGATGATTGACGCCGCGGTGAAGGCGGGAAAAATAAAAAAAGACACGGTGATCATCGAACCGACCAGCGGCAACACCGGCATCGCGCTCGCATTCGTCGCGGCCGCGAAGGGATTAAAACTGATCCTGACGATGCCTGAGACGATGAGTCTGGAACGCCGCAAACTGTTGAAAATTCTCGGTGCGAAACTGGTGCTCACCGAGGGCGCCAAGGGCATGAAAGGCGCCATCGCCAAAGCCGAGGAGCTGAACAAGCAGATTCCCAACAGCTTTATTCCCCAGCAGTTTTCCAATCCGGCCAACCCGGAAATCCATCGCAAAACCACCGCCGAGGAAATCTGGCGCGACACCGATGGCAAGGTGGACTTTGTCGTCGCCGGCGTGGGCACCGGCGGCACCATCACCGGCATTGCGGAAGTCATCAAACAACGCAGGCCGTCATTCAAGGCGGTCGCGGTGGAGCCGGCGAAGTCGCCGGTGATTTCCGGCGGCCAGGCCGGCCCGCACAAATTGCAGGGCATCGGCGCGGGTTTCATTCCCGTCAACCTCAACACCAAAATCGTGGATGAGGTCATCAAGGTGAACGAGGAGGATTCCGGCCCGATTTCCAAGGAGGTCAACCAGCTCGACGGCATTCCCGTGGGCATTTCCAGCGGCGCGGCCATTTGGGCGGCGTTGCAGCTCGCCAAACGCCCGGAAAACAAGGGCAAACAGATCGTTGCCATTGTTCCCTCATCGGCGGAACGCTATCTTTCGGCCTGGCTGTTTGCGGACGTGGACGTCAATTCAGACGACATCACCGGCTTGATATCCGCCGCCGCCTAAAGAATTGCTTTCACATCGTCGCAACAACAGCTAAATACAGCCGCGCGCATGGCAAGGAAAACATTCCGCGTGCTGCCGGGCTTTCGTTTGACGCTCGGCTACACGCTGCTTTATCTCAGCTTGATAGTGCTGATCCCGCTGGCGGGCGTGTTCGTGAAAACGAGCACGCTCTCCTTGGAGCAGTTCTGGCACATTGTCACCGCGCCGCGCGCGCTGGCGTCGTATCGGCTGAGCTTCGGCGCGTCGTTTCTGGCCGCGCTCACCAACATGGTTTTTGGCGTGCTCGTTGCGTGGGTGCTGGTGCGATACGAATTCTTCGGAAAAAAAATCGTGGACGCGCTGGTGGACATGCCTTTCGCGCTGCCGACGGCGGTGGCGGGCATCACGCTGACGGCGTTGTATGCGCCGCAGGGTTGGATTGGCCAATTGCTCGCGCCGTTGGGCATCAAGGTCGCCTTCACGCAACTGGGCGTCTTCATTGCGCTCACCTTCATCGGGCTGCCGTTCATCGTCCGCACCGTGCAACCGGTGCTGGAGGATCTCGACCCGGAAATCGAAGAGGCATCCGCCAGTCTCGGTGCAAGCCGCTGGCAGACGTTCTGGCGCGTCATCCTGCCGATGCTGTATCCGGCGCTATTGACGGGCTTTTCGCTGGCATTCGCCCGCGCGCTGGGCGAATACGGCTCGGTGATTTTCATCGCCGGCAATATGCCGATGAAAACCGAAATTACGCCACTGCTCATCGTCACCAAACTGGAGCAGTTTGATTACGCCGGCGCGACGGCGCTGGCGCTGGTCATGCTCGTCGGTTCGTTTGCGATTCTGCTGGCGGTCAATCTGCTTCAATGGCGAACTGGCCGCCACCTCGCGCACGTTTGATATGGGCGATACCACCACATTTTTCCGCGCCGCCGCCCGCAACGAACCGCATCGCCGGGCGACCGCCGAATCGCCCTGGGTGCGAGGTTTGCTCATCACCGTCGCATTGTTGTTTCTGGGGATTTTTCTCGTTGTGCCACTGGTGTCGGTTTTTACCGAAGGATTGAAAAAAGGCCTGGTATTTTATTTCCAGACGTTCGGCGATCCGATGACGCTGAGCGCCATCAAATTGACGTTCATCGTCACGGGAATTTCCGTGCCGCTGAACTGCGTCTTCGGTGTGGCGGCGGCATGGGCGATTACGAAATTCGATTTTCGCGGCAAAAATCTGCTGATCACGCTGATCGACCTGCCGTTTTCGGTTTCGCCGGTGATCGCGGGATTAATTTATGTGTTGCTCTTCGGCAAGCCGGGGCCGTTTTGGGACTGGCTGTCCGATCACAACCTGAAAATCATCTTTGCCGTCCCGGGCATCGTGCTGGCGACGACGTTTGTGACTTTTCCGTTTGTCGCGCGCGAATTGATTCCGCTCATGCAGGCGCAGGGCCGGACGGAGGAGGAAGCGGCGCGCGTGCTGGGCGCCAGCGGCTGGCAGACGTTCTGGCGGGTGACCCTGCCGAACATCAAATGGGGCCTGCTTTACGGCGTGATTCTGTGCAACGCCCGGGCGATGGGCGAGTTCGGCGCGGTATCGGTGGTGAGCGGCCATATCCGCGGCCTGACCAACACCATTCCCTTGCACATTGAAATTCTTTACAATGATTACAACACCACCGGCGCGTTTGCTGTGGCGTCATTGCTGGCGTTCCTCGGCTTGATTACCCTGGTGTTGAAAACCTGGGTGGAACGGAAAAAAGAAGCCGCGTTGCGCGCGGCGGATACCATTTGACCGCATGAGCGTTGAAGTCCGCAATATCACAAAAAAGTTCGGCCAGTTCCCTGCGTTGCACGACGTGAGCTTGAAGGTGGAATCGGGCGAACTGGTTGCGCTGCTCGGGCCGTCCGGCTCGGGCAAGACGACGTTATTGCGGATCATCGCCGGTTTGGAATTTCCCGATCCCGGCGCGGGACAGATTTTGTTTTACGGCGAAGATGTTACCAACATTCCCGCCAGCGAGCGCAAGGCCGGTTTTGCCTTCCAGCATTACGCGTTGTTCCGGCACTTGAACGTATTCGAGAACATCGCGTTCGGCTTGCGCGTGCTGCCGCGTTCGAAGCGGCCGAAGGAACCCGAAATCCGCGAGCGCGTCGAAAAATTATTGAAGCTCATCCAGCTCGACACGCACGGCAAACGTTTTCCGTCACAACTGTCCGGCGGGCAGCGCCAGCGCGTCGCCCTGGCCCGGGCGCTGGCGGTGGAGCCGAAGGTGTTGCTGCTCGACGAGCCGTTTGGCGCACTCGATGCGAAGGTGCGGAAGGAATTGCGCCGCTGGCTCCGGCAATTGCATGAGGAAATCCATGTCACCACGCTCTTTGTCACCCATGACCGCGAGGAAGCGCTGGAGGTGGCGGGGCGCGTGGCCGTTTTGCGCGACGGCCACGTCGAGCAAATCGGCACGCCGGAGCAGATTTACGACGAGCCGGCATCGGCGTTTGTCTATGATTTTCTCGGCAACGTGAATTTGTTTCAGGGCCAGTCCCATGCCGGTTCCGTAAAAATCGGCGACACGGAATATGCCGTGACCGAGAAGGGCGGACCGCTCGAAACGCCCGCCATCGCGTTTGTGCGGCCGCACGACATTCGCATCCGCCGCGAACCGCGTGGACAGGCCACGCTCGCGGCGCGGATCGTCCGCTGCAATACCGCCGGTCCGTCCGCGCACCTTGAACTCCGGCGGCTCGACAATGACGGCTGGTTCGAGGTGCAATTGAGCAAGGAACAATTCCATCAATTGGAATTGAAAACGGGCGACCAGGTCTATGTGGAATTGCAGAATGTCCGCGTCTTCCCCGAAGATTATTCCATTTGAATTATTTTGGAAAATCTGCGAAGCTGCTTTTTTATGAGCCGCTTTTTGGGGAAGTTACTGTTCCCACGTCTCCCGTCCGACCTGCAACGGCGCAAGGTCAACATCATCCTGTCGGTCCTGCTGGTGGGCCTTATTCTGGGCGGAATCGTCGCGCTGGTGGCGGTCTTCACCAATAAGGTCGGCCCCCGGTAAGTTAGTGTCACTTGGCGCTATGATTGGCTGGCTGGCCGGGTGGAAACTCGAAACGGAATTCCATTTCGGCCCGCCTTCTGCCGTTTTGCGGGATTCGGCGCGGCAACCCCGAAAGGTTTCGGGGGTTGGGGTGGCCGACGGGATTCGAACCCGCAACAACAAGCTCCACAAGCTTGGACTCTACCGTTGAGCTACGACCACCAGCCAAATCACATGCTAGTTTTTTTCGGCCCGCGCGTCAAGTTTGCGGCAAAGCGGGCGGTATCCTGATTTGAAATCTGGGTAGGGCGGGCAGTCCTCTGCCCGCCGCAAATACGGTGAACGGTGCGCACGGAGTGACGCGCCCTACCAAAATCAGGACACGACCACAAAGCGGTGGTGTTTTAATCTCAATTCATAATCGTCATCTTAATCGATCGGGGAGGGGATTATGATTAAGAGCAGGATTAAGATTAAGACAATGCGCCGGTGCGTTCCAGCGGAATGAGGGTTGCCTGCCGATTCATAAGCTGAGATTGCCAGAAGCTTTATTTCCCTTCTACACCTTTGAGATAGGCCAGAATGAGTCCGGGCAGGTCGTGACTGTAACCGCCTTCGAGCACGCTAAACATCGGTGCGCCCAGCGCGCGCAACGACTGGCCGAGCCGGTAAAAATCATCCAACACGAGCACGCCTTGCACCAGCGGGTCGCGCACGTAGGCGTCGAATCCGTCGG
>Ga0265338_10001092_pt1 | contig 45086 bp, 34 predicted proteins | sample 42126metaG_FD_193579 | JGI IMG/M metagenome (GOLD analysis project Ga0265338, IMG submission 193579) | Rhizosphere microbial communities from Carex aquatilis grown in University of Washington, Seatle, WA, United States - 4-21-26 metaG | ecosystem: Host-associated > Plants > Roots > Rhizosphere... | reverse complement strand
GGTTGGTCACATTGGGTCAATGAACTCACCGGAAATTTTAGGGATCATCGCGGGAAACCGTTCACTGCCGCTGCTCTTTGCCAAACAAGCGCGCAGCATGGGCGTCAAACGGCTGGTCGCGGTGGCGTTTGACGGCGAGACGGACCCAGCCCTGGCGCCGCTGGTGGATGAGATCGTGTGGCTGAAGGTGGGCCAGCTTTCCAAAATGATTTCGGCGTTCACCGACCGCGCCGTGAAGCAATGCGTGATGGTTGGGCAGATAGCGCCGAAGAACCTGTTCGACCTGCGTCCGGACTTGCGCGCGATGGGATTGTTGCTGCGCTTGAAGGAAAAGAACGCGCACACGATCTTTGGGGGCATCGCGGATGAACTGAAAAAGGACGGCGTGGAATTGGTCGACGGCACTCCGTGGCTCACGCCGTTGATGCCGGGGATGGGATTTCAATTGGGCCCGAAGCTATCCGAGGCACAGCGCGCGGACGTGGATTTTGGTTTTCGCATCGCCAAGGAGGTGTCGCGATTGGAGATAGGCCAGACGGTGGTGGTGAAGAACGGCGCGGTGCTGGCGGTGGAGGGTTTTGAGGGTACGGACAAATGCCTGGCACGCGGCGGCGAACTGGCGGGCAAGGACGGCGGTGCGGTGGCGGTGAAGGCCGCGAAACAAAAACACGATATGCGATTTGATATTCCGTGCATCGGAGCGAAGACGATTGAAACGTGCGCGAAAGCAGGCATCGCGGTTTTTGCGTTTGAATCCGGCAAATCGCTGGTGCTGGAACAAGACGTTTGCGAGAAGCTGGCCCGAGCCAGTAAGATTTCTGTGACAACTATTTCCTGACCTGACAACTGACACCTACAATTATGCTAACCTCCCATGAACTGTTCGGCTTCATGTCACCGGCGCTCGCCAGTGAGATCGTCGCTTTCATCCATGAAACCGATAAACCATCCTATAAAGCGGCCCTGAAAGCGATCGGCGATGCGCGCCACTTGCGCCTGGTGTTTCTCGAACGCCAGCCGCGCACGCAACAGCACGCCATGATTTTATCCACGCTGACGAAGCCCAATTCGGAATTGCTGGCCGGGTCGGTCCTGCGGCAGTGGCTGGTGAAGAAACACAGCGCGATGCTGGTGGACTTTCTGAACGCGCTGGGCATTCCGCACAAGGACGGCGTGGTGGACGACCTGCCGCCCACGATGGACGATGCGAAATTGAAGGCGGCAGTGGATGTGTTAGTGGCGAAGTATCCGCCCGAAGTCGTGGCGGTGTATCTCAATGCGTTCAATGACATGAACGAAGCGAATTGGGAAAATCTGAAAGTGATTTTGGAAAACGACAAGCGTCTACAATTGGGCAATCAGGCGTGAGGCTCTGGACGGTGCATCCGAAGTATTTGGACGCCAAGGGCTTAGTGGCGCTTTGGCGGGAAGCGTTACTGGCGCAGGAGGTTCTGCGCGGGGCGACCAAAGGTTACCAGCATCATCCCCAACTATTGCGTTTTTCCGCCACACCCAATCCGTGCGCCGCATTAGCCGGGTATCTGACGGCGGTGCATGAGGAATCGGTGCAACGCGGTTACAACTTTGATGCAACGAAAATTGGGCGCGGGCGTGGCCGGGGAAAAATTTCCGAAACGCGCGGCCAGTTGCAATACGAGTGGCTGCACTTGAAACGAAAATTGAAAAGGCGCGACCCGAAACGGTTGCGAGCAATGGCAAAGATCAAAACTCCAACAGCACATCCATTGTTCCGCATCAAAGCCGGGCCGGTCCGCGAATGGGAAAAAATCCGGTGACAAGCCTGAATAACATTCCGCCAAAAAACGGCTGGCTTGCTGCGCGGGGTTTTGTATGGTGTAGTTTCTGTAGTTTCACTTTGTTAACCAATATAAATCATGGAAGCTCAAGCTGATATCGCTGTAATCGGACTGGCCGTCATGGGCCAGAATTTGATTTTGAACATGAACGACCACGGCTTCACCGTCGTGGCCTTTAATCGCACGGTCGAGAAGGTCGACCAATTCATCGCCAACGAAGCCAAGGGGACGAAGGTCATCGGGGCGCATTCGCTCGAGGAAATGGCCAAGCTGCTGAAGCGTCCCCGGCGCATCATGTTGATGGTGAAGGCGGGAAAACCGGTAGATGAATTTATTGAGCACCTGCTACCGCTGCTCGAACCGGGCGACATCATTATCGATGGCGGCAATTCGTTGTACTCGGATACGTCGCGCCGCGTGAAATATGTGGAGAGTAAAGGGTTGCAATATATCGGCACGGGCGTGAGCGGTGGCGAAGAAGGCGCGCGACATGGCCCTAGCATCATGCCCGGAGGAACACCGGCAGCGTGGCCGCATGTGAAGAATATTTTCCAGGGTATCGCCGCGAAAGTGGACGGCGGAGTGCCGTGTTGCGATTGGGTGGGCGAAGGCGGCGCGGGCCATTACGTGAAGATGGTGCATAACGGCATCGAGTACGGCGACATGCAGTTGATCTGCGAGGCGTATAATATTTTGAAGAACGGCCTGGGCATGACGGCGCCGGAGATGCACGAAGTTTTCAAGGAATGGAACACGGGCGAATTGGATTCGTATCTCATCGAGATCACTCGGGATATTCTGGCGTTCAAAGACGAAGACGGCACGCCGATGGTGGACAAAATCCTCGATACGGCCGGCCAAAAAGGCACGGGCAAATGGACGGTGCAGGACAGCGCGGAGTTGGGCATTCCCATCACGCTGATCTCGGAAGCGGTTTATGCGCGTTGTGTTTCGGCGTTGAAAGATGAACGCGTGAAGGCCGCGCGCAAATTGAAGGGCCCCCGCCCTGCCCTGTCGGTCGCCAAAAATGAGGCGAAGAAAAAGCAGTTCATCGCGGACGTGCGTGATGCGCTTTATGCCTCGAAGATCGTGAGTTACGCCCAGGGTTACATGCTGATGCGTGCGGCGGCGGCGGAGAACAAGTGGAACCTCAATTACGGCGGCATCGCGTTGATGTGGCGCGGCGGTTGCATCATCCGCTCACGTTTCCTCGGCAAGATCAAGGAAGCCTATGATAACAATCCCAAGCTGTTGAACCTGCTGTTGGATGATTATTTCCGCGGCGAGATCAAACGCTGCCAGAAGGGCTGGCGCCATGTGGTGGCGGCCGCGGCGAAGAAAGGCATCCCGGTGCCGGCGTTCAGCACGGCGCTGGCGTTCTTTGACCAATATCGCAGCGCGGTGTTGCCGGCAAACCTGTTGCAGGCACAGCGGGATTACTTCGGCGCGCACACCTACGAGCGCGTGGACAAGCCGCGTGGTGAGTTTTTCCACACGAATTGGACCGGGCGCGGCGGCACGACTGCCAGCGGCACGTATAACGTTTGAATCACCGGCAGAAACCTGCTGCCACAAAAAGCCAGGGCGCGGATTTTGTCCGCGCCCTGTCTTTTTCGTTTAGAGCTGGGTTACGTCTCAGCCTTTTACCTTCTGATTACTGCCAAAGCGGATCCGCGCCGTGCTCCTAGAAATAATATTGACCCGACAACCAAGAGGGCTGCTGCAGTAGGCTCGGGAACGACGTTGTCACCCGGCACGATCACCAACTGATCCTGTACCAGGCCGGGGTCGCCCAGGTTCAGGGCCATGACGCCATAAGCGCCATTTGCATCCACCATCGCGTTGGCGGCGCTGCCAAATTCAGCCAGAATGGCATTACGGAAGGGATTACTGTTTCCCGGATCACCAATGCCGTCGGGTTCCTGTTCCAACCACCAAATGGTCTGCTGTAATTCACCAGCCGATGATACACGCCCGGAACCCAAGGTGTAATTGTAGGGAGTAACAACATTACCGGCGGTCAGGCCGGTGAGAGTCCCGGCGGCGAATTGGCTATAGAGCCAGGCGGTGCCCATTGAGATGGGATCTCCCAATGGGGGCTGATCGCCGTACATGGCGTTTGGACTGATTGCAACATTGTAAGTTGAGCCGGGGTTAAAGTCTTCGGTGAACTCAATGCAGAAGGTCTGAAAATAATATTGGTCTCCAAGATAACCGGAAGTAGTCGCCGAGTAAGCGGAATGGTCAACGGCCAGGGATAAGTCTGGCGTTCCCCCGGCCACGGCCCTGAATTCGCCGCCAATCCAATCACTGTAGTTATCAGCGTCCTGAAGCAGGGTGACCTGCATCTGGCCATAAACTACCGTTGAGAACAACATCACACCCAGGTATAAAACAACTCTTTTCATTACAATACGTCTCCATACTAACTGTTTACAACACCCACTATGTCTACCCGGGTTTTACTGCTGACCTTCTGAATGATTTCTAACTATCCGTCCGAACCTATTACAGGCTGCGCGGCGAATTCTTTGGACCGATAACTCCGCCCGCACTTACAACTTGCAACTCGTACACGCTCAAAAAACAGAGCGCGGATTTCTCTGCACCCTGTTTCGTTTAGAGCGGGTTAAGCAGATTCTTACCCTTCCGAAACTTTTCTGCTGGAAGAAATCCGGCGTGCCGCCAGCATCAACATGGACCCCGCAATCAAAAGGGCTGCTGCCGTTGGCTCAGGCACGATCACTAATTGGTCCTGAATCGCGCCGGGACCTCCCACGTTCAGTGCTTCGACTCCATAAGCGCCGTTTGCGTTAGCCTCGGCATTGGCAGCACTGCCAAATTCGGCCAGAACGGCATTGCGGAAGACATTGCTGTTTCCCGGGTCCACGGCGCCTACGGGTTCATCCTCCAGCCACCAGATTGTCTGTTGCAAATCAGTGGCCGATGCCACACGCCCGGCACCATAGGTGTAGTCGTATGGAGCGGCAACATTACCCGCAGTCAGGCCGGTGAGCGTTCCCGCGGCGAATTGGCTGTAGAGCCATGCAGTGCCGATGGAAACGGGATCTCCCAATGGGGGTTGATTGCCATACATAGCATTTGGACTGATTGATACATTATAGGGTGTACCAGTGGCGAAAGCCTCGTTGGCTTCAATGCAGAAAGTTTGGAAAGAGTATTGCCCCCCAAGTGTTCCGGAAGTGTTTGTCGAGTAGGCAGATTGATTTATAACTGAGGCCAAGTTGGGTGTCCCACCGGCCACAGCCATTAATTCTCCTGCAAGCGGTTCACTGTAGTTGAAAACATCCTGATAAAGCGTGACCTTCATCTGGCCATAAGCCGCTGTGGAGAAAAGCATCCCGACCAGGCTAACGAGCGCAATAGTAGTTTTCATTTTTTGTTAGGTCCCTTTACAAAACCTCACGTCACAGTTCGTCCGCAGGGTGAGGCAGGCATACCTGCTTCTTGGTTTTAAGGCGGTTCTGTCGTTTTTGGTAAGTAATGCCTACCAAACCGATGAAGCCGAACGAAAACAGCGCAAAACTGGTTGGTTCAGGAATGGTCGTTGGTATCAGCGTGACAATATTGGGCAAAGCGACATCATCTTGGAGAGAAGCATTACCGAGAATAAATCCGTTTGCGCTGGTTTGAATCACCAAAACGGCGGTGGTATCTCCTGGCAGAACATAACCGTTACCGGCGAAGTCGAAAGTTATGTTCCGTCCGCCACCCGTAGCGGCTGGACTGCGGCTTACGCTATCCGGAGCAATGTCGAAAATGTTGGGAATTTGAAAGCTTACGTCGGTAAGATAACCACCGAAACCGCCGGAAGTGCTGCCTACGGTGAGGCTCTTAGCCGCATCAGCACTGCCCAAATCGATGTTGAATTGATACGTGAAGGTCAACCCGCCAAGGTTGTTGCTGAGATCGCCGCTATAAACCGATGAAATCAAAGTTCCGGAAAAGGAGTCGGAAGTGAAAAACTTGTTCGTTTGAAAAAGAAGAGTCGCACCCACAGGGTCAAGTTCCCCAACAGCATTAGTCGACTGACCTGGAGAAAGCGGTATGGCGCCTGCTGAAAAGACACCTGCCAACAATACCAGAGAAACTGCGATTGAACCGATTACATTTTTTATTACTATCATTTAGGTCTTTCTATGTTCCTCTTTTTGTTATTTGGTACGACCCAACGCTGCCGGTTGAAATTCTTGATGTGGAACCTGATTCCACGAGGAGGTGATGCGCCCAACCTTTAAAAGCAGCCGGGAAACCAGCTTTGACCCATTCCGCCCACTTTGCCGCGATACCTTTACCCGTGCCTTACGTTCGCCCGAATGACTCGATTCGAACATCGGGCAACCCGTGTTTGCGGTCACCTGGATGCAGCGGTCATCCCACAACTCAATCATCCCGAAATCTTTGACATTGGTGACTTCCAGTTCCGGCAAGCCGTTTTTGACGAGCCACGCTTTAACAATCTCGATTTGGCGGGGAAAGGCGGCCCGGGCGGTGAAAATCTTCACAACGTTGCCCTGGGAAATCCACTTTTTGACGCGAGACATCATTAATTCGATGGGGGCGCCGATTTCAGCGAGATCTGCACCCTGGGTGTATTCCGCCAGAGTGCCATCCAAATCCACGCCGATCCATGAAGTCGTTTCGACTTTTATTGGATTCCGGTTAAAGCGCTCTTCGCTAAGGCCGGCGGCCGGACTGCTGAATATTCCTTTTCCGCTCATTTAATCTTAACTTTTTATCTGTGCACAGAACGCCCGTCGATTTGACGACCGTTTTCCACCACACCCACATACTTGCCTAAGTCTGATTTTATTCCGTTTTCCGTGTCTAAATTATTGGTCCTTCTGATTGATACAGTTTTCTCTCAAGTAGTAGTTATAAACAACCGATAGTTATTAGAAGATGTTCGCACTTTAGGGCTGTTATTAGCATTTCGCCCCGGGTATTCACCGCTACGGATAAGTTATTCACCACTCCCAGAAAGTTACTCACAACTTTATTGAGTTATTGACAACTTGCGGCTTTTGCGGATGGCAATAAAATCAATTAAACTCAAGCGGGCGTGTAAAAAACGAATCAAAGCTCTCGTTTTAAGTTATTCACAAAGTTGTATAACTACTGAAAAAACTTATCTTGAACCGAATCAATTCAGGTGTTAAAACCGTTGCAGTACAAGATATCGCACTGGGAGCGATAGGGAATGCAGGGAGAGATAGAGTGAATCAGAATTGACCTGTTGTGAATGGCACAAAGGCGTAATTTGCCATGAATGCTGTAACTGACGTAACCGCACCGCCGAAGACTTCTGCCGCAGTTTATACTGCGATATCGCACGGGACTATTTCCGGCTTGGCCTGCAAGTGTTCAACCAAGAACGACATGGATTTCCTTATCAAAGAGAACCGCATCGTTTGTGGTTGTTGTGGCAGGGAAATCTCCGTTCTGCCACCACTGCTCGGCATTTACAAAGCTGTGTGTTCCTGCTGCGCTTCGCCCTCGGTCAAAACCACGTTTGTTCTGGATACCAGGGGCATCTATACGTGCACGTGGTGCGGGCAAACCCGATAACTTTTTTCTTAACGCTGGATACGTGCTGAGCCGCCTTTGGCAAATGCCTTCACCTGTTCCAAGGTCGCCATCGTCGTATCACCCGGATATGTGGTTAGCAGCGCCCCGTGTGCCCAGCCAAGATTGACAGCTTCCTGCAGATCCGCGCCGCTGAGCAGGCCGTAGAAGAAGCCTGCCGCGTAACCGTCCCCGCCACCCACGCGATCCAACACGTCCAGTTCGCACATCGGCGATTGGAAAGTCTTGCCGTTGACCCAAGCCACCGCGCCCCAGGTATGGCGGTTCGTTGAATGCACTTCCCGCAAGGTTGTGGCAACCGCTTGAACATTGGGGAATTTCTTCACGGCCTTTTTGATGACCGCATAGAACGCACTTGGGTCCAACTTGGACTTTGATTCCACATCCTGACCCTCGATTCCGAGGCCTTTTTGCAGGTCTTCTTCGTTGCCGACCAGCACATCCACATGCTTGACAATGCGTCCGAGCACATCCAGCGCTTTAGATTGACCACCCCAGATATCCCAGAGCTTCTGGCGATAGTTCAGGTCGAACGAAGTGACTGCGCCAGAAGCCTTTGCCGCTTTCATAGCTTCCACGATGAGTTCGCCCGTCGTCTCCGAGAGAGCTGAAAATATACCGCCGCTGTGGAACCAGCGTACGCCATTGCCGAAAATCTCTTTCCAATCGAAATCCCCCGGCTTGAGCTGGGCGGCGGCTTCATTGCAACGGTTATAAAACACAACTGGCGCACGCACGCCCTGCCCGCGATCTGAATAAACCGTGGCCATATTCGGTCCGCGCACGCCGTCATGCTTGAACTGCTTGTAGAACGGCTTCACGCCCATGGCGCGCACGCGTTCAGCAATCAGGTCGCCTATGGGGTAATTCACCATGGCTGAGGTGATGCCGGTGTTCAGGCGAAAACAATCGGACAGATTCGCGGACACATTGAATTCACCGCCGCTAACATGGATATCGCAGTGCGTGGCCTTGCGGAAAGGGATAATTCCCGGGTCCAGGCGATGCACGAGCGCACCCAGAGATAAAAAATCCAGCGCGCCGTCCTTTTTGATCTTCAAGCCATTACTCATTTCGTTTTCCTCACAGTCCAGAATTGTTGTGTGTTCTCAAATAACCACGCCGCCGTTCAGATGGCAGGCAGCAGCGCATGGTCGGAAAAACTCATCGGCTTGTCAGCAAAAACCCGCTGTGAAGGTTTGCATTCGACATTGAAAAGCGTGTAATCCTCTCATGGCCGTGCGATCAACCTATTCCAGTCCAGCCCCGTACCTCTCCGAACAACCGAATGGCGTGTTGCTGGCGATCAAATTGCAGCCGCGCGCTTCCGCCAATGAGATCGGCGAGCCATTGGGGAATGAGTTGCGTATCAAAGTCACCGCACCGCCCGTCGATTCCGCCGCCAACGAGGCATTGCTGCGATTGCTCGCAGAAAAACTGGATTGCCCGCGCAACCGGGTTGAGTTATTGCGCGGCCAGACCTCGCGGCACAAAGTCGTCAAACTCCACGGCATTCCGGCGGCGGATGCATTTGATAAACTGCGCTAAACGTGAACTCCTTTGCCGTCCGCATCCCGGTTTGATTTAATCGACGTGTGAACTTCGCCCACCCATTTATCCACTGGATGGAGAATACCGGGCCGGTCGCACCCTGGTTGTTCCTGGCGTTGTTCATGGCCGCATCCTTCCTGCTCATCTGGCGGTTGGAGGCGATGAGCGCCGGCGGCCTTGAGGGGACCGTGCTGGGCACGCTCATCATGCCCTACTGCACTGGCATCGGAAACCTCATTGCGGCCTTTGTGCTGGAACGGCAAGGCGGTTCGGGCAAGGAAGTGATGACCATGTGCATCGTGAATAATGTCACGAACATGACATTGCTCATCGGACTACCGACGGTGATCTGGGGCATGAATGTTTTGCCCAAACCGGCAAAATCCGGAAAGAAAAAATCGAATAACAAGGCGAGCGAGCTAAACAGGCTTTCCCTGCTCCTCACCTTAGTGGCGGTTTTGTTCTTTACCGGCGCAGTCTGGGCGCTGGGTCATGACAGCCAATTGGACCGGAATGACGGCCTCGTGCTTGTGGGGCTCTTTATCTTTTGGCAGTGCTTCCATGTATTCGATGTCTTGAAATCTAACGTGCGCCAGAATAAATCCATTGGCTGGATGTTTCCAGTGGATTTGCTGCTGCTGGCCGTGGGGGCCTACGCCACGTACCTGAGCATTGATTGGCTGGTGGCCTGGATCGAGATGCCTTCGCACACCGGTTTTATCAGCACCAAATATGTAGGCTGGTTGACGGGTTGGCTGAACGTCATACCAAACGCTCTCCTGGCATTTTACTATGCGTGGCGTCGCAAACCAGAAGTTGTGTACACCTCGCAGGTCGGCGATGGGCATATCTGTATTCCGCTCTGCGTAGGCATTTTTGCGCTTTACCACACATTTGCGATGCCCGCGATCTTTCAAACGGGTATGTGGATTCTTTGTGGCGCCTGCACCGTACACATCGTGTTCGTAGCGTTGTTCGGGAGATTGCCCCGTTTTGTAGGCCTGGCGCTCGTGATAGCCTACGCCTGCTTCCTCTACAAGGGCCTGATTGGTTAAGCGCCGCTGCTGGAGGCCGCGTCAGCTTTTTTTGAAAAAGTTCGTGTTTTCGGAGGCCGGCAACAGGGGATTGCCCCGGATGGAATCGCTCAATTCCGCGAAGGGCACTTGCGCGTTCAACCAGCGAGGGTCTTTCGCGATCTCGTTCATGGAGGATTTTGTGTTGTTACAGATGAGATAGATGCTCTCGCCCAAAACCATGAACGCTTCAAAACCCGTCCCTACCGCATGCCGGGCAAATTCAAAATCTCCGGTGTGATAATTATCCTTCACAAGTTCCGCCCGCAAGGCGCCGAGGTCATGGGCGAAATTTTTCAGGAAATCGTCATTGCGTGGTCCCATGTACGCCAGAATGCGACCTTTGTTCTGCGCGAGCGACACAATCGCCCATTCGTCAAAAACGATCTTCCCGTAACAGTCGTTCATCTGGTCGGCGCACTTCTTAACGCGCCGGAGAGTTTCGTCAACAGTCATAAAAGTAATGGGCCAAGGAAACCAGTTTCGCCCTTCGCAAACAAGGAATTTGCATTAATAAGCGCCCGGAGATTTTTATTTTCCCATAAAGCCGGTTTGTTATGTTTCTGCCCGGATGATGCCATTAACTGAACGAGCGGAGCGACCGACGCAAGCCGTTCCCATCGCTTTGGTGAGATTTTGCCATTGGTTGTGCTTTGCCTTGTTCGTATTGGCAGTGGTGCTGGTGAGCGTCGATTTGGTGCGTCCAACCGTATTGCCGCAGGCACTCGCCACGGATGCCGGGGAGGTTCTCCTGATGTTTGCAATCGCGACCACCCTCTTTTCCCTTTGCCGACAGTTGCCCGCGCAAAACGTCCTTCTGGCAGCCGTTATCATAGGGCTCATCAGTGGTGTCGTGGCCTTTGTAGGATTAAAAACCGCCGTCCCGTTCGGTCCTTTTCTATTCAGCCAGGATGTGCAGCCGCAATTTCAGGGACTACCATTATTTGTTCCGTTAGTTTGGATAGTTACTGTTTTAAATTCACGTGGCGTGGCGCGGCTAATCCTCCGGCCCTGGCGCAAAACCCGCACTTACGGCTGGTGGGCCATTGGTTTGACGGTCGTCCTGTGCGTGGCAATGGATTTAGGCTGGGAAGTCTTCGCCGGACCGGTGAAACGATACGTGTATTGGGCTCCGACCAAATTTCCAGTTTCCTGGCATGGGGTGCCCATCAGCAACTTTATGGGCTGGATCGTGACGCTACTGTTAATATTGGCGATTTGTACCCCGGCCTTGATCAACAAACGTCACACCAGATCCACTCCAGATTATCAGCCGCTCCTCGTTTGGCTGTTGTTGAACATGGTTTTCCTGATCGGTGCGGCAGAAAATCAATTATGGTCAGCCGTCGCAGCTACGGCGGCGTGCTGCGTGGTCGCCAGTATCTTCGCCGTGCGCGGGGCACGATGGTAACCGCTATGGTTTGTCCGAGGCCATCTTGATTTGCGGGCCTTTGCCATCAGCAGGGTCAGCCAGGCTCAGCGCCATGATCGCCCAACTCGTCGTGGCCGCGGATATCCAGGAATCCCGTCCGTGCGGAAAATAGCTGTCCATCGTCGGCTGGAACGGAAAGGCCCGACGATGCACAAACCACGTCCCGTCCTCCAACTGTGTCTTCAACAGATAGCCCAATGCACGTTGTATCTCTGGTTGCGATGCGGACACACCGCCGCCCACGCACAATGCGTAGACCGCTTGAGACGTCGCGTATGGGTCACTGTCAAGCGTGCGAAGCTGTGCCCAGCCGCCATCGACGCGTTGATCGGCCAAAAGTGTTTTGGCCAGCGATTGCAGGCGCTTGGATGATTCACCGGCCCAGCTCAAGCCCAACAATTGATACACGCGTTCTTCATGGTTTTCCGCTTTCACGCTCCAAAGCCATTTTCGACCGCGATTGACGCGGGCTGCAAGCTCATCTTTGCGTCCCGGCAACGGATATTTTTGCAACGCCTGGATGGCCAGCGCCGTTGCGCTTATGTCGCCCGATTGCATCGGCGGACGCGGCAGGTTGTTATACCAGCGTCCATCTGCGCCTTGGATGACCGTGAGGTGATGCACGGCTGAATCAATGAACTCATTTGCGGGGATATCCGCATTGGCGTCGCCAAAAAGCAGGTATCCTTTGCTATGGGCGGGGTCAGGATGGAACAGAGGTTGCCAATCGACTTCCGAATCCTTCAATTCTCCTACGCTGACCAGGTCGATGAGCTTCTGCTTTGCATCGGCATCTACCGCGATGTGACGCTTTTCCGCCAGCCCGACGGCGGACAGGGGAAGATATTGCTGATGGCAAGAAACGCAATCCTGGTGCGATTGCACAAAGGAACTTTTGGACAGGATCGAGCTGGCCTGCAATGGCGGTAATGCATGGCTGATGGCTGAAGCCACTTCGGCGGCGGTGACGGGGAAAGCACAGTCGCGACCGACCGGCTTGTTTTCGGGAATCCAATCCGACTCTTCATTCGTTGCGCCGGCGAGGTAAAGCGCAGCAAGAATTGGAGTCGTACCGCGACGTTGGGCCAGCATTACCGGTGTTTGCGGATCGGTAAGAGCATCAATATTTGCTCCGCCGCCGAGCGTGGGATTGGCGCCGTGAAGCAAAAGGAGTTTCACCAGCGCTGAATTGGCATGTTCCGAAGAAGCCGCCCAATGCAACGGCGTGTAGTCGATACCGTGGCCCATCTGGTCGGGATTGGCCCCATATTGGATGAGAAAACGCGCAGCATTTATATCATCGTTCCAGGCCGCCATCACCAGCGGCGTGCCGGTAAAGCTCTCGGCATTCACGTCCGCACCGGCCGCAACGAGCAATTTCATGGTGGGAATATTTCCGCGGAACGCCGCCCAATCGAGCGCGCTACGTCCACCGCCAAGGACAAATCCTTCCGGGTCCGCCGCCGGCTGGGCGCTGGCATCCGCGCCATGCTGCAAAAGCAATTTAACGGTATATGCATCGCCTCCAGCGGATGCTGCCATCAAGGCAGTCGCGCCCCAATTGTTTGCGGCCTTCGCATCCGCACCGTGCGCCAGCAGGAAGGCCACCGTCTGGTGAGAGCTTGCCGGACGTGCCGCGAGCATCAGCGGCGTATCCCCCAGTGCCGAGCGCACATTGACGTCCGCGCCATGCTCCACAAGCATTCGGACTTTAGCATAATCGAACGCTGCATGCATCAAGGGCGTTGCGCCTGCGTTGTTCGTCACATTCACCAGCGCGCCGTGGTCGACCAGGACTTTCACACAGGCCGCATTGCCATATACGGTTTCGAGCATCAATGGTGTATTGCCTTTTGCATCACGAGCATCCACTGGCGAACCGTGATCGAGAGCATCGGCCAGTTTTGGAGCGTCGCCGTTGCGTAAAATCGTGAAATATTCACCGGAGATGGTGGCTGATTCTCCGCGGGAATTTAAAACTGTAAAAACAAATAAGGCCGCAGCTAGAAAATGAATCGATCGCCTCTTCATAGTGTAAAACCGGTTGTATCCTAAAGAATTGACACAGCTGGGCAAACCGATTTTTCAAAATGAAAGGACTGCGTACTAACTCTTTGGCGCTGAAAGTTTTGCCAGGGCGACGCCCTCGCGCCGAAGTATAACGGCCTCTACCTTGGGTACATACATCTGGGTTTCGGCCGGCAGATGCGGCGCGATAACGTCGAAATCATTCGTGCGATACCGGTCTAAAAGTTTTTGCACCGTCCCCTCCCCTGAATTGTATGCCGCCAGCGCCAGCCGCCAGTCTTTGAAGCGCTCATATAGGATTTTCAAATATTGCGCAGCAGCCGTTGCGCTCGGCTCCAATTGGTATCGCTGGTCGCGCGGAAAAAGCGACAGGCCAAAACGTTTGGCCGTATCCGGCATCAATTGAAATAAGCCCGCTGCACCGGCTGGACTATAGGCCCGACGGTCAAAGGAGGATTCCACTTCGGCTACCCATACCAGTTCTGCCGGGACCTTTTGTCGGGCAAAGACGTATTTCAATGGCGGCACATAGGCCTTGGCTGTTTCCGGCCAGGGACGCGCCGAAACGCGTTTTATCCACAGTTCGCGTTGCGCCTGTGGTGGTGGGTTGGTGATCTGGAAGGGTGGTTGCCCCGGCTCAACTTTGGGCGTTTGGTTCGTGAGGCTGTATTCCTCGGCGACATCCAGATAATCCATGTTTGCCTTCAACCACGCGGCATATGGCTGGGTTTCCTCATAACTTTCCAGGACCGGCAAAATCGCGATGGCCGCCTGCTTCACCTGAGCAATGTCGATCACGTATTCACCGTTGAACCGTTGTTGGATGTCTCGCAGAAACTGCTGCACCTTCTGGTCATCCACCTCGGGCAACGCATTCAGGATGTTCGTATCGAGATTTTCCTGCGCCCATTGTTGCGTGCCCTGGATGAGGTCAGGTAGCGCGATTGTCTGGTCGTCAGCGTGGACAAAGAATACGCCTGCAAAAAATAAGCTAAGAACGGCGCGGAGTTTCATTCCGCATTGAAACTAGCACGAAGCGGCGGAAGGTTAAACGATTTGTAAGGGTTGAAATTGTCTGCCGAGAATCGGCGCGCTTTTGGTCTTCAGCCAGCTTTCCAACACGCTGGCGTACACGGAGCGGAAATCCACGTTATATTTGATGTCGCCTTCGAAGAGGTCGGCGGGGGCAAGGCTGGGATATCTTCCCAGCAGACCGGCCTTCACCTTTTCGCCCAGGATAAACATCGGCGCAGCGGCTCCATGGTCAGTTCCGCCATTGGCATTTTCCGCCACACGGCGGCCAAACTCGCTAAAGGTCATTACCAAAACCCGCGAGGAATTTCCCTGCGTCTTCAGGTCCGAATAAAACGCCTTGGTCGAATCACCGAGATCGGCCAGCAGCCGCTGTTGCGTGCCCACCTGGTTGGTATGGGTATCATAACCGCCCTGGGAAACGTAGAAGACCCGCGTCGGCAGACCGCCGCCGATAAGCTTGGCCACCAGCTTGAGCGAATTCGCGAGTTGTGAATTCGGATAGGTCGCCTGGTTATCCACGCGGCTGGATATCTCACGAATCTTGTCCGAACTCACCTGCGCATCGAGCGCGGTGCGTTCTAGAAAGTCCAGTGCCGAACCCGAGTTACCCGCCGCCTGCATTCCACCGCCGGCAATAGCTCCGATGGTCTGCCCGGAATTGTCTTCGGTAGTCACGCCCTGGCCATCCATGCCGTTCAACCGGCGATAGGATTCCTCCGTGGGGCTCATTTCTTCCCCGGGTTTTGCGCGATCGTTGCTGACAAAACGATAATTCTGCGGATTCTGCAGACTCACGCCGAGTGGATGTTTTGCCGTAAACGCCTGCGGCATCTGGTTGCCGATGGTCACGCCCACGGTTGGATCCGCTCCGGCACACGCATTGTCGAAATAACGCCCCAGCCAGCCGTATTTCTCAAATCTCTCCGAGTCGCTCGCCGTCTGCCAGATTTCCGTGGACCGAAAATGCGATCGGTTTGGGTTCGGATAACCAACGCCCTGCACAATCGCGAGATGCCCGCCATCGTAAAGCTCCTTGAAACCACCCAGTGACCCGTGCAGGCCGATGTTGTCGTTGATCTTGATGATATCCTTAGCCTGCAGACCGATGCGTGGGCGCGCATTGCGATAATAATCGCTGCTGTATGGCACCACCGTATTAAGACCGTCATTTCCTCCGGCCATCTGCAGGACGACGAGAATGGTTGAGTCCTTGCCGGTGGCGATTTGCGTGGCGCTGTTGGCCGCTTCGGCGTCCAAGGCAGAAAAAGTGTTCGCGAGGAAACTGGGGATGGTCCACGACATCGCGCCGCCGAGGATGGTTGTGCGCAAAAATTGCCGGCGGGTTTGGAAGGTGATTTCATTTTTCATACGTCAACAGAGTTGAAATTCCGGCGTGCTCATAACCAGGCGGATCGCGCCACGGATGTCGCCGTCGTCCAGACTTACCCGCGCGTCCAGATAATCGCGCAACGTTCTTTCCTGCTTTTCACTTAAGCTTGCCTGCAAAAATCTTTTTTCCAGGGCCTTGATGAGTGCGGCCTTGTCATTGCGCTCCTGGCCGGTGAAAAGTTTGGTCACATCGGCGGAATTGAGCCGCACATTGCGCAAACGCCGGTCGATCTGTTTTTCCTGAGCTGGTTTCTTCGCCACATTCGCGCCTTCCAGCGGAGTGAAGTCTCCCTGCACCAGCGTGTCGGCCTGATTATACCTTGCGAGGAGGTTGTTTGTCGTTATCCACGCCAGCCCGCCGTCCCAGCCCTTCACATTGGGCGGCGCGAACAAATCCTGTCCGAGGTTTCGAGTGAGGGCGGCGCAGACGACCGGTCCCGGGAGTTCGCGCTCCAGCATCCGGCAACTGCCGACCAGCCATTCCACCGGGCTTTTGACCTGGTTACGGATTATTTTGGGCGAATAAAATTCTTCGCTGAGCAACATGGACCGCATGAACGGCTTAAAGTTATTGTATCCCTCCCGGAATTTAGCCGCGAGCGCGGTATTCAAGTCCTCCGAGGGCGGTTCGCCCGCGAAAAACGTCCACAATTTGGCCGTGATGAACCGCGCGGCCTGTGGCTGCGCGACGATTTGTGCCAGGACATCGCTGCCGTTCAAGTTGCCCGTTTTGCCCAAAAACGTCTTTTCGCCATCATCGTGGAAGCCGGGGCGCTCAACAAATTTCTCCGTTTGCCGGTCATACGACCAGCCGGTCAGCGCTCGCGCTCCTTCGGTGATATCCTTCTCCGTATAATGGCCTTCGCCCAGCGTGAACAGTTCCATCACTTCGCGCGCGAAATTTTCATTCGGATGGTCCTTTCGGCTTTGTGCCTGGTCCAGCCAAATCAACATCGCCGGGTCGGTCGCCACTTCCTCGAGGATGCGCTGCCAGTTATCCAGGGCCAGCCGCCGGAACAACTCATTTTGCCGCCACATGAGGTAGGTGTCGCGGACCTTTTCCATGCTCGTGGCAAAATGGCCGTGCCAGAACAACACCATTTTCTCCTGGAAAGGCCGTGGGCCTTTATCCATGCGTTGCAGCCACCAGCCGCGCAATTCCTGCATCTGCAGCTGCTGCATCTGCCGCTCTTCCTTCTGCAACTGCTGCTTCTCATCGCCGGTTGCCTGGTTGATGGCACGGAGCTTTTCCGCCCGTTCGGGATCCGGATGCGCCCAGGCTGGCGAAGGCGTGGAATCGGGAACCTTGTCGTAATCAATGAACAGATTGACTGCTGCGGAGGGAAGGATGGTGGTCAGGCGCGTGATTTCATCGGGCGTACCGCCAAAACCAGCGCGATTCATCAAATGCGCCGCTGTGGTGTAATTCCACTTTTCGGTCGAGAGCGGTTTGAGCATACCTCCATTAAAGACGAACGCATTGGGAGAAAAGTTTCACGGCGGAAAGTGATTTATTTTGCACCAAAGCGGTGTCGCCGCTTTGCTTTGCCAACGCACCCCAAAAACTACTCCTCCCCGTCATAATAATTTGCTGGCTGGATGCGCACGGGTTCCTGGCCAGGCACTTTGATCTTTTTGCTGTCGGGGTAGCTTACTACGTCGGACGGCGGATTGTCCGCCACTACATAATAGACGAGGTCAACCGCGCCGGTGTTGGTCAGTTGGTGCGGCTCATTCGGCGGATGGACCAGGCAATCGCCTTCCTGCACGCTGAAATTTCCAGCCGGCGTGCGCACCTGCCCGCGACCGGAAACGATGTGATAAAATTCCCATTGCGCCGAATGTGAATGATACGGCCAATTGACGGCCTTGGGCGGCAGCCGCACGAACTCCACTTCGAACGGTTGTTTGAATCCTTCTTTCTCCAGGCCGTTGACTCCGGCGAGGGCACGAGAGACGTGTTGGCGCAGCAAACGAAATTTTCCGCGGGGCGATTTGCGTTCCGTGATGGGAACTTCAGCAAGGTTGATCTTATTCATGGAGACATTGCGGGCGTCCTTGCCCGCAGACTTCTCCGCACACTAAGCCACCGCTGCTTTTTGGTAAATGGGTTTCTTTACGATTACTGCCAGCGAACGCTTGCCGCGTATCTCGATCTCGATGGGCGTCCCGACTTTGGCAAATTCTGGCGGCACAAATCCCATCCCGATGCCGATATTCAGCGAGGGACTTTGGGTGCCGCTGGTCACGATGCCGACCGGAGCGCCATTGGCCCAAACCGGATAGTGCGGGCGTGGTGGCGCGCATTTATCGGTCATCTTGAAGGCGACGAGCTTCTTGGTCGTTCCGTTGAGCTTCTGTTCGGCCATGACGGAGCGACCCATGAATTCGCCTTTGTCCAGCGCCACAAAAAATCCAAGGCCCGCCTCAATGGGAGTCGTGTTCTCATCCAGTTCATGGCCGTAAAGCGGATAACACACTTCTGTCCGCAACGTATCGCGCGCGCCAAGTCCACAGGGTTTAGTGCCATAAGGCTTTCCCACCGTGAGAATTTTGTCCCAGACATGCCGGATGCAAAGTTCGCCCCCCATCAGTTCAAATCCATCTTCGCCGGTATAACCTGTCCGCGAGACCATGATATTGTGATTTTCAAATTTGAACGCCCCAATCTCGTTCTTCTTCAGGTCGGTCACTTTCGGAACCCGCATCGCGCAGTTCGAACAGCCCTGGATGCAGTCATCAATGAAATCCTTCACTCGCGGCCCCTGCACCGCCACTGCGGAATAGTTATGTGATGCATCGGTAAGGAACAGTTCACCAGTGAATTCCTTCGCCCGCGCCTGCATCCACGCCACGTCTTCCGCGATGCGCGAAGCATTGACGACGAGGAAATACACACCAGTAGAAAGTTTGTAGGCGTATAGGTCGTCTATCGCCCCGCCCCGCTCGTTGCACATGATCGTGTATTGACCGAGACCAGGCGTGAGCTTGCGGATGTCATTGGTCAGGAGGCCGTTCAGAAACGTTTCCGCATCCGTACCGCTCACGGTGACCTCGCCCATGTGAGAGATGTCGAAGATACCGGCGGCGTTGCGTACAGCCAGGTGCTCATCGGTGATGCTGGTGTACTGGACGGGCATCTCCCAGCCGCCAAATTCGATGAGCTTGCCGCCCAGCGCCTGGTGCGCCTCGAAAAGAGCCGTTCGTTTGAGCATGGGTTAATTGAAAATTAAAATGGAGGAACGGAAAAGAAGAATCCGTTCGGCCAATAATTTGTTAATTAGCCCCACTTCTCGGTCTTTACCTGAGTTTTGGGGACACCGAGTTCGAAGACCAGTCCTTCGGCGAACTCAACGAGGGTGGTTGGGCCGCAGGCGTAGAAGAAGGTGTTCGTCAAATCGCCGATCTGTTCTTTGACCCACTGGGCGTCTATGCGTCCACGGCGTCCGAACCAGGGGTCGTCGGGTAGCAAACGCGTGCAGGTGACGAGAAATTTGAAGTTGGGATTCTGCGCGGCGAGTTCGGCGAATTCTTTTTCAAAGATGATTTCGCTGGCGGTCCGCACACTGTAAAGAATGGTGATGCGGGTTGGCAGTTTGCGCCGGGTGGCTTCGCGCACGAAGGCGCGGAAGGGTGTGACTCCGGAACCGCCGGCGATGCAAACGAGTTGTTTGTCTGTGCCGAATTCCGGCAAAAATTTTCCGGTGGGCGGCAGGACCATCAGGCGTTGGTCGGGCTTGATCCAATCCACGAGTCGGGTGCCCATCTTGCCATCGCGGCGCACGGTGAATTCATAGAATCCACGGTCCAGGGCGCATGAAGACAGTGAGTAGGCACGCTTGTAGTTGGGTTCGTCGGGCCAATAGCACGTGATGAACTGACCAGTCTTGAATTCCGGGTCATAACCGGCCGGCCATTGCAGACGGATGCTTTTAACCGCCGGCACTTCGATGGTGACCGACGCCACTGCCATTTCTGTTGCTTCGCGAGCCATGATTGAACCGCGCACTAAGTAAAACGAGAAAGGCCTGGTGTCAAAGATTCCTTTGCCCGTTCTTTGCAAAAAATGACCAACGTTTGCCAATCTCCGGTCAGAAACTTTCGCAATTTCGAGCAATGGTTACTGACGATGCATACCATTTTGGCGCGTCAACAACTGAGTCCAAACGTGACCCGTCTGGATGTGCTGGCACCGCGCATCGCGGAGGTCCGCAAAGCGGGTCAATTTGTCATCGTTCATCTGGCTGAGGGTTCGGAGCGCATCCCGCTGACCATCGCGGATGCCAATCCGGACGCCGGCACCATCGCGTTGGTAATCCAATCCGTCGGCAAAAGCACGAATGAACTTGTGGCTCTGAAGGTTGGCGACACGATTTCCGGCATCGCCGGTCCGCTGGGCAATCCCACGGAGTTGGTAGACGGCGGCCACGCGCTCTGTATCGGCGGCGGCGTAGGCACGGCGGTCGTGCATCCCATCGCCCAGCGCCTGCATCAACTTGGCGCCACCGTGACCAGCATCATCGGTGGGCGCTCCAAGGAATGGGTGATCTTTGAGAACGAACTGCGGCAGATCGGCGAAGTCATTGTTTGCACCGATGACGGCAGTTACGGCCGAAAAGGTTTTGTGACCGATGCTGCGCGCGATGCGCTGAAGATGGGCAACATCAATATCGTTTACGCCGTCGGGCCGGTCCCAATGATGCGCGCAGTCACGGACCTCACCAAAAAGTTTGGCGTGAAGACTATCGTATCACTCAATCCTGTCATGATCGACGGCACGGGCATGTGTGGCGGTTGCCGGGTGACCATCGGAAACGAAACCCGCTTCGCCTGTGTGGACGGGCCGGAGTTTGACGGCCACCTGGTCAACTTCGACGAGTTGATCGACCGGCTCAGCGCTTATCGAGAATTCGAACAGAAATCACTCGCCTGCGCCGACCATGAATGCCGGATCCGCAAATCCAAAGCAGTGAATGGAGCTTAAGCACTTTTGAGTTCCGATGGATTCACCACTTTCCACCAAACAGCGGATGCAGATAAACCGGCAGCAGATGCCGGAGCAGAACGCGACCGAGCGTGCCGCGAACTTCAGTGAGGTAAACCTTGGGTTCAGTGAACAGCTCGCGCTGCTGGAAGCCGACCGTTGCCTGCAATGCAAAGATCCGCGTTGTGTTGCCGCTTGTCCGGTGGGTGTCAACATCCCGAACTTCATCAATTTATTTTCCAAGGGAAAAATTGCAGAGGCCGCGCAAAGTCTGCTGTGCAACAACGCCCTGCCCGGTGTCACCGGCCGAGTGTGCCCGCAGGAAACGCAGTGTGAGGCCGAATGTGTTCGTGGCACTAGAGGCAAACCGGTTGGCATCGGCTACCTGGAGCGCTACATAGCCGATTGGTCGAGGGCCAATCGAGACCAGCTTTCGTCCCCAAAACCGATCCCCACCGGCAGGCGGATTGCCGTGGTGGGCTCTGGCCCTTCTGGGTTAACGGCGGCTGGAGAACTGGCGCGGCTTGGTCATGCCGTGACAGTCTTCGAAGCGTTGCATAAACCGGGCGGTGTGCTCGTTTATGGCATCCCGGAATTCCGGCTTCCAAAAAAGATTGTCGAACAGGAAGTTGAACGGCTTCGCCTCATGGGTGTTAAGATTGAATGCAACATCGTCATCGGCCGCACGTTCACGCTGACGGAGTTGCGACAACAATTTGACGCAGTCTTCATCGCGAATGGCGCGGGCCTGCCGGTCTTCATGAATGTGCCCGGGGAAAACTTGAAGGGCGTCTATTCCGCCAATGAATATCTCACGCGCATCAACTTGATGGCCGCGTATCAATTTCCGCACGCTGACACGCCTGTGCTGCATGGTAAACGCATCGCGGTCGTTGGCGGTGGTAATGTCGCCATTGACTCTGTGCGCACCGCCAAACGGCTGGGCGCGGAAGAGGCCATGATCGTCTATCGCCGGACGCATGATGAATTGCCCGCGCGCGCCGAGGAAGTACACCACGCGGAACAGGAAGGCATTCAATTCAATTTTCTGACCGCGCCGCTTGAAGTTGTCGGAAACGACAAGCGTTGGGTCACGGGACTCAAGTGCGTCCGGATGAAGCTGGGCGCGCCGGATGCCTCCGGACGCGCGAAGCCGGAACCGATTGCGGATTCAGAATTTATCCTGCCGTGCGACATCGTGGTCGTCGCCATCGGCACGCGCGCGAATCCGTTGCTCACTGCCACGTGCCCGGACCTGAAGTTGAATAAGTCCGGCAACATTCTCGTAGACGATAAAGGCATGACCAGCATCCCGGGCGTGTTTGCCGGAGGCGACATTGTGCGCGGAGCGGCTACCGTGATTCTCGCGATGGGTGACGGCAAGCGCGCCGCCGCGGCCATCGATGATTTTTTAAAACCGTGCGCAGAGTGTGCGCGCGACGCGGATTTTTGACACCGGCTACCAAGAGCCTGTCTAAAGCCCGATCCGTTTCAACAACTCCTGCGCGAGGACTTCGTACGCGGAAGCGCCGCTGCTGTATGGATCGTAATAGATGATGGGTTTGCCAAAGCTGGGGGCTTCCGCGAGCCGCGTGGTGCGCGGAATCATGGTTTCAAATACTCGCTCGCCGAAATGTTCGCGGACTTCACTGACGACCTGTTGCGATAGTTTGGTTCGCGAATCATACATCGTCATCACCACACCAGTCAGTTCCAGCGTGGGATTGATTCCACCATCACGCAACTGTCCCATGATGCGATTGAGCATTGAGATGCCTTCCAGCGCGTAATATTCGCATTGCAATGGTACCAGCAGACCGTTTGCCGCAGCAAAGGCGTTCAAGGTGAGAATGCCGAGGGACGGCGGGCAATCCACGATGACCAGGTCGAATTGCCCCGATTCAAGTACCGGCTGTAATGCCGTTCGGGCGCGCAGCAAATGGTTTTCGGTGCGGGCCAGTTCGATATCTGCGCCGCAGAGGTCCACCTCGCTGGGGATCACGCTCAACCGTTCGAAGGCCGTTGGTTTGATCTTCTCCAGCAGGGTGCCTTCGCCGAGCAAGGGCCGGTACGCGCTGGCGCCTTCAATTTTTTCCAGACCCAGCCCGCTGGTCGCATTGGCCTGGGGGTCGAGGTCAAAAAGCAAAACGCGTTTGCCGATTTTCGCGATGCAGGCGGCGAGATTGACAGCGGTGGTGGTTTTCCCCACACCACCCTTTTGGTTGGCGACCGCAATGACTTTGGTTGGCACACGCTGATTAAATGAAATGCGCGCCGTTGTTTCAAGTTTTTCACTGTTTGGCATTCTCCTGCAGGCTCGAAACCCGTCAGGCCGCAGACTAAATGGTTGCCCCGCAATTCTTTCACTGGATTTTCTGTCGATACGGCTGCATCTTTTGGACATGAAGTTGATTCTCTCCACTCACAACGTCACGTTGACCAAGGCAATCGAAGATCACATTCTCGCAAAGCTCGACAAACTGGAGCATCTCGACCGCTGGACCATCGATGCGCGCGTGACGCTGGAACACGACCATACCCGGGTGACGGGAAAACAATTCTGCTGTTCGATGCGCCTCGGCGTTCGCGGGCCGGACCTGTTCGCCGACGTTTCCGAGAGCGACCTCTATGCGGCTATCGACCTCGTCACCAAAAAATTGGAACAACAAATCCGCAAGCGTCACAACAAGCACAAGGCACGCAAACACAAAGTCGCCGCCAAGTTTAAGGACGTTCGCCGGTTGGTTGAAAGTTGATCCGAGATGAAGGGCGCCGATCCTCAGCCAACGCATCCCCACTCATTACTCGTCCGCGCCCGGGTCGTTTTACCGGTCTCCCGTGCACCCATCCGTGACGGCGCGGTTTTGATCTCCGGAAACCGGATCAAAAATATCGGCAAATGGCGCGATCTGGCGTCAGTCTCTGAAGCCGTCGTTGACCTGGGCGACCGGATATTGATGCCGGGTCTGGTTAATGCGCACTGCCATTTGGACTATACGACGATGGCCGGGACCATTCCGCCGCAGAAAAAATTCACGGATTGGATCAAGCTCATCACCACCTCCAAATCCGGCTGGAGCTTTTCCGAGTTCGCGGAATCGTGGCTGGCGGGCGTGAGGATGTTGGAGCGGACGGGCACGACGACGGTGGCGGACATCGAGGCTGCGCCGGATATGCTTCCGGAAATGTGGGGCGCTTCACCGATGCGCATCATTTCTTTTATCGAGATGACCGGCGTCAAGAGCAGGCGGGACCCGAGAAAAATTTTGCGCGAGGCGGTCAAGTTCATCTATGCCCTGCCCACCGGAAAGTCGTGGGCCTCCCTTTCCCCGCACGCACCCTACTCCACCGTGCCAAAGTTGCTTCGCTACAGCGCGGAAACGGCCCGACGCCATCGCTGGCCGATCACGACCCACATTGCTGAGTCCGTGCAGGAATTCGAAATGTTCATGCACGCCCGCGGCGACCTGTTTGATTGGCTGCGCCGTAATGAACGCAACATGGATGATTGCGGGCTGGGTTCGCCCGTGCAACATGCGCAGCGCGCCGGGTTGCTCGGGAAAAATTTCCTCGCCGTCCACGTCAACTATCTCGCGGCTGGCGACGCCGCCTTGCTGAGCAAAAGCAAAACCAGCGTAGTGCATTGCCCGCGCAGCCATGCATACTTCGGCCATTGTCCATTTCCCTATGCCGAATTGACCGCCGCAAAAGTGAATATCTGCCTTGGCACCGATAGCTTGATAACAGTGCGCAAAAAACCGCGCCAGGAGATCGAACTGAATATGTTTGCGGAAATGAAAGCGTTTTCGACGGCCAATCCCGATGTCGCACCGAAAACAATTCTCCAAATGGCCACGGTCAATGGTGCCCGTCCGCTCGGCATGACCGGTGAAGTCGGTGAGCTTTCCAAAGGCGCGCTTGCCGATCTGATCGCAATTCCATACGCGGGCAAGCTAACTGGTGTTGCCGAAGCCGTCGTGAATTTTTCCGGTGATGTTCCCGTTTCGATGATCAACGGCCAATGGGTGATCGCCCCCAAGTGATTTCGCAGACCTGCTTTCATGTTTCGGCTCGCTAATCGTGGTTGGCCTGCGTAAACTGTGTTTGTGTCTTCACTTGACGCAGAACTTGGCCGACGTCTGGAAGCCATTCGCCAGCCGAATCTGTTGCGCGAACTCCGGCGCGTAGATTCGCCACAGGGTCCGCATCTGACTATTGGTGGCAAAACCTATCTAAATTTTTCTTCCAACGATTATCTGGGCCTGGCAAATCATCCCGCTTTAAAGGAAGCGGCTATTGTGGCAGTGAAAGCCTTCGGCGCAGGTGCCGGCGCATCGCGCCTGGTTTGCGGCTCTCTGGCGCTGTTTCATGAGCTTGAAGAGATGCTCGCAATATTCAAAGGGACGGAGGCTGCCCTGACCTTTTCAACCGGTTATGCGACCGCGTTGGGTGCTGTGACAGCCCTGGTCGGGAAGGGAGATGTTATTGTCCTCGATAAATTAGTCCATGCCAGCATCGTGGACGCCGCGAAATTGAGTGGCGCCAAGATCCGCGTATTTGCCCACAACGATCTGAACGACCTGGAAGATATCCTTAAATGGTCAAGCGCGCGCACTGCTTCCACTGCGGAAAGTACCGGCGGGCACATGCTCATTGTCACGGAAAGTATTTTTTCCATGGATGGCGATGCTGCCCCGCTTCGTGAAATCGTTGAGCTTAAAAACCAGTATGGCGCATGGCTGATGGTGGATGAAGCTCATGCCACCGGTCTTTACGGAAAACACCATCGCGGCCTTGCCGAAGAACTCGGTGTCAGCGAGCAGATCGATTTCCAGATGGGTACACTCGGGAAAGCGATCGGGGCCAGTGGTGGCTATATCTGTGGAAGTCGGGAACTGATCGATCTGCTGGTTAACCGTGCGCGCAGCTTCGTTTTTTCCACTGCGCCTGTCCCGGCTTCTGCTGCTGCTGCGACTGCCGGGCTGGCCCTCATCCAATCGAAAGAAGGGTCATTGCTCAACCAGCGGCTTTGGGAGCATGTCGCTACATGCCAGTCGGAAATTTCAGGCCTGAAATCCAAAACAACCAGCGCCATCCTTCCGGTCATCGTCGGTACGGAAAGCAAGGCACTATCGCTTGCCGCAGAACTTTACGAGCTTGGTTTGTTCGTGCCGGCGATCCGCTACCCGACGGTGGCCCGCAATACTGCCCGCTTGCGCATGACACTTTCCGCTGCTCACAGTGCGGCTGATATTTCAGAGCTCACACGGGCTTTGAGTGCTCTGCTGGAATAAACTGCGTGGCCCGTTTAGGCAGTTTCCGCTGAAGCTGGCGGCCTGATCAGGAATGTCAGCGCGGTTCCGGCGAGCAATAAAACTCCAGCGGTAACAAATGACGAATCGTAATTATTGCTGCCGGCATAAAGCATTTGTTGCACGCGGCTGAGAACAAACCCCCCAACGCCCCACGCCGTGAATAACACACCGTAATTCATCCCAAAACTTTTCAATCCCCAATAGTCCTTGGCGAACGAAGGAAACAGCGACAGGTTCGCCCCATAATTGAACCCAATCAGAGTCGCCACGAGCACAATGACGAACTTCGCCCCATCGGTGGAGCGCGTCACGGGAATCGCAATGAACATCAGTGCAGCCTGGATCAGCAACACGAGCATCAACGTCCAGCGGCGACCGATCTTGTCCGAGAGCAGGCCGGCAACGATTCGGCCAAGAGCATTTCCGATCGCCATGACGGCCACAGCAATGAACGCTTGTTCGCCCATCGTTTTTTTGGCCATGACGCTGACACTACTGATAACCATCACACCGGAACCCGCTCCGATAAAATAAAGCACCCATAGCAGCCAAAACGCCGGTTGTCGCAAAATTTGCGTCGGCGTGAAATTCCTCGCCGGTTTCAGGCTCACGGCCGTGCCGGCTTTGGCCGCCACCACAAACCCACCGGGCGGATTCACCAATAACTGGGCCAGGCCGCAGACGATGACGAGGAATGACAATCCGAAGATCAACATGGATTTTGACAAGCCGTAATGACCCAGGAGAAAAGTTGAAGTTGGCGCCAGGTAAACGGGCGCCAAGCCAAAACCTGCCACGACGAGTCCGGCAATCAAGCCGGTACGCGACGGCGGAAACCATTTAAGTGCAGGCGGGGTGGCGGAGGAATAACCGAATCCAATTCCGACACCAACCAGCACGCCAAAGCCGATCACCCAAGTGGAGTAACTGTTCGTTGTGGAAATCAGGACCAGGCCAGCGCTGACCAGCAATCCACCGATACTGGCGGTTACCCGGGGACCAAATTTGTCCTGGCATCGGCCTGCGACAATCATGGCAAAGGCAAAGACCAGGCAACAGACCGCATAAGGATCATTCAACTGCGCTCCCTGCCAGCCAAATTCCTTTTGAATCGTGCCTTTGAAAATGCTCCAGGTGTACAGGATGCCAAGAGCGAGGTTGATGCCGGTGCCGGCGAAGGTGACGATCCAGCCGCGATTGACAGACGTTGCGGGCACGACAATGGGAGTTGCAGAAATGTCCGTAGCCATAATTTTTTGGGATTCCGTGCGAAGACTAGAACACAAAACTTTGGGAGGCCAGTGCTTTTAGCGTGCCAAACGTATGATCACGCAAACCTGAAATAATCAAAATCGACATGACCTGCCGCCGCGTGTTCAAGACGCCTATGGCTATAGAGACCGACCTTGGCTCCGATCCAGATTCCTTTTTGCGCCTGGAAGGTCTGTGGAATTAACACAAAGTCCTTTCCGGTCGCATAACTAAATGAGCAAAGTCCTCCGTCGGCAACGGCAATGCGCAGTTTGATAGCATGAGGCACTTTGTCCTGTGCAAATTTTTTCACGCCATTGATCCGCAACACGAGTTGAGTGGTGGAACCGGTTTTCTCCAGGCCAAGAGTCGCGCACGACTGGCCAGTCACAATCAGCCCAGCCGACTCATCCGCATCTTTGGGAGAGAACTCGACCAGGGTCTCGACGGAAAATGTCCGCGCCGGAAATTTTTGCAGCAATGCATTCGGTAATAGCGAAAGATTGTCGTGCATGAAAAATTGAGGGAACAGACGAAGTCGGCTGCCGCATGCGGCGCATGAATACCAATCGTCGCGATGGTTTGCCTGCCATTGCCATTGCGATTCAAGTTTTGACGAATCGAACTCATCGCTGGTCTGGGGAACCGCCTGATGCCTCTTAATGCCTCCGCAAGGTATTGGGTTTTGCATGACTGGCTCGCCATTCACGCCCGCCATCGGCCAGCCATCCTGCCAATGGACCGGTTGCAAGTGAGTGATCCGCCCGTAAACGCCGGCATCCTGGAAATGCACAAACCACCAATCACCATTCGCGGTATCAACCAACGCGCCCTGGTGTGGGCCATTGATGGCAGTATGGCCTTGTTCCAGGATGACTTTGTCTTCGTAAGGGCCGTAGATGTTTCGCGAGCGGAGCGCCACCTGCCATCCGGTTTCAACGCCACCGGCCGGCGCCAGGATGTAATACCATCCATTCCGCTTCAAAAATTTCGGCCCTTCCAGCGTTGGATGCTTCTTCGGTTCGTGAAACACGATCTGCCCCTCGCCAAGCAGGGTTGAACCATCCGGGGCCATGGGGCGGACGCGCAGCATGTGTTTGATTCCGGCGCGGGAGTTGGCATACGCGTGCACGAGGTAAGCCTTGCCATCCTCATCCCAAAGAGGACATGGATCGATCATCCCCTTGCCCGCCTGCAAGAGGTGTGGCTCGGACCATTTTCCGGCTGCAGCAGTGGCGGTCGTCACATATATCCCTTCATCCGGCATCGGGAAAAATATCCAGAACTTTCCGGCGTGAAAACGGATGGAAGGCGCCCAAACACCGCAACCCGCCTGCACATCCGCATAACGTGAGTGCGGCACATTTTTGATGGCGTGGTTGATGATCCGCCAATTCACCAGGTCTTTTGAATGGAGGATGGGCAGCCCCGGCGTGCAGTTGAAGCTGGAGGCGACCAGATAGAAATCATCGCCGACGCGGACGACATCCGGATCCGAATAGTCCGCATAAAGTATAGGATTGCGATAGGTGCCATCGCATTGATCAGATGTCCAGGGGAAAGCATGCAGGTCGACCGCGGCTGCTGTTTTAACGGGCGCGACGGGAATTTCAATTGATGGTGACTCCTTCATGCCCTGCTTTCTTTGATGGTGATGGGTTTAATCTGTGGCACACCGATATGAAACATCGTCCACGCCACGAGATACGCGCTGCCGCATATCAGCATAATGGTTTTATAAGTGCCTTCGCCTTGCAAAACATGGCCGACGAGGAGGAAGAAGCCCGTGGATAAAAACGCTGCCAGCATGCCGCCAAATCCGACCACCGACGCCACAGCGCGTTTGGGGAAAATATCCGACACGACCGTGTACATCGTGGCCGACCAGCCCTGGTGCGCCGCTCCCGCCAGCCCGAACAAGATCGCCGCCAGCCACTTACTGCTGACGTATGGCGTCAAGATCACCGGCAACGTGCAGCACGCGCAAATGAACGACGCGGTCTTACGCGCCCGGTTCAGTGACCAGCCGCGCTTCAAAAACCACGCACTCAAACCACCCCCACAGATACTGCCTAAAGCCCACATCGTAGCCACTAACGCCAAGGGCAAACCGAAGTTTTTCAGGTCGAGGTGGAATTGCTTGTTGAAAAAATCCGGCAGCCAGAAACCGTAAAACCACCAGACCGGCCCGAGGATGCAGGTAGTGAAATACGCCCACGCCTCGCGGTAACGCATAATTTCCAGCCAGGGCAGTTTTTTCTCCGCCGTCGGGGCGAGGCCTTCGTGGATGTGTGACAATTCGGCAGCGCTCACATACCTGGATTTCTCCGGTGCATCATACAACTTCAGCCAAAACATCAACCAAACCAGGTCAGTGCAACCCAGCGCGATAAAGGCCGCCTGCCAGCCGCCGAAGGCGCCGACGATGAACGGCACCAGCAGCGGCGCGAATATGGACCCGATGTTCGCGCCAGTGTTGAAAAATCCCGTGGCCACCGAACGTTCTTTCGGGGGAAACCATTCTGTCACTACCCGGATAGCCGCCGGGAAGTTTCCTGATTCGCCCAGGCCCAGTGCCGACCGGGCAATGCTGAAGCCTGGCACAGTACGGCAAAGCGCATGCGACATGGCCGAGAGGCTCCAAACAAGAACGGACGTGGCATACGCACGCTTGATACCGATCCAGTTCATGAAGGAACCAAATCCGGCCTGCCCGATCGCGTAAGTGATCTGGAAAAATATCGCCATGCAGGCGTAGTCGGTCTCCGACCAGCCATATTTTTTCGACAAGTCCGGCTTGAGCAGGCTGAGCACCTGCCGGTCCATGTAATTGACTACGCACGCGAAGAACAGCAGCGTGCAGATGACCCAGCGAAATTTCCCAATGCGATTCACTTGAGCAGTTCCAGCGAGGAATTTTTGACACGCGTCTGGTTCAACACCGGACCGGTTTTGTTTTCGATGCGGACTCCGTCAAATGAAATACCATCCGCATCGGTCAGGAACACGCCTCCACGAGAGGTGATGGAAACATTTTTCAAAGTGATGTTACGAATGGGCATTTCCGGCAGACCTTGCAACACCACGGCCTTTTGAGCCCCACGGCAGGTCACATTCTCGATGTGGATATCGCGGAATTGTGGTGTTTGCTCAGAAACCGCCGGAACGCTTGTGTCCTCCGTTGTGCCCGATTCGTCCAGCGGCGATCTGCCGCCATAGTACATGTTGAAATTAATCGCGTCGCCAGTGATATCCGACATACGCACGTTGGAGATAAAGATGTTTTCCACCACGCCCCCGCGGCCGCGCGTGCTTTTGAAACGCAACCCGACGTCGGTGCCCATAAAAGTGCAGTTATCCACGCGGATGTTCCGGACCCCGCCGGACATTTCGCTGCCGATGGTGAAACCGCCATGGGCGTGGTAAACGGTGCAGCCTTCAACCAAAACATCTTCGGTCGGAACGCCGATGCGCCGGCCGGCTGCATCTTTGCCGGATTTGATGCAGATGCCGTCATCGCCAGCATCGAATATGCAGTCGCGGATGATGGAATGTCGGCAGGATTCCAGGTCCAGCGCATCACTGTTCTGCGCTTGCGGTGAATTGTGAACCATCACATTAAGGATGGAAACGTCGTCGCACAGGACAGGGTTCAAGGTCCAATTCGGCGGGTTCTGGAAGGTGACACCTTGCAGCAAAACTTTCTTACAATTTATCAGGCGCACCATTTTGGGGCGGAGGAATTGATGATATGGTTCATATTCATCGAGCTTCAAGGAGCCGTTCGTGCGGAGGTGATTGACGATCTTTTCCCCTGACATGGCTTCGACACTGGGCCACCAGGTGTCCCCTCTTACATTGGTGGTGCCGCCGGATTTTAAAAGCGCCTTCCAATCCGCGTCACCGAGTTTTTCCTTTTTGATGGGTCGCCAGGCATCACCGCTTCCGTCGACGATGCCTTCGCCGGTGATGGCCACGTTTTGCAGATTCTCACCAAAGATGGGCGAGATGGAGTCCACTTCTTTTTCGCCTTTCAGGTCTATCACGGTGAGCGGATACAATTTAGGGTCACCGGAAAATTTCACCAGTGCCCCACGTTCCAGATGCAGGTCAATGTTGCTCAATAGGCGAATGGGTCCCGTTAGCCATATCCCGGGCGGCACGATGAGTTTTCCACCACCCTTTTTTGACAATTGCGTGATGGCATTGCTGAAGGCTTCGGTGTTAATGGCCTTGCCGTCGCCGATGCCGCCGAAATCGGAAAGGTTGAAGGAACGATGCGGGATGGATGGGAGGGCAACATTCAACCGGGCAGCGGACAGAGTTGAGCAATAGAGAGTGAGGACGGCGGTCAGGCAGGCAGCGTAACGCGAGACACGAAGCGATTGATGTGTTTGCATGAAGGGTGTTAAATTATGGCAACCCGGAGAGTTTAGAGGGTTTCTGGCAAACGTGCATCGTAATTTTCGGCACAAATAATTGAATAAAGTGCAGTCTCGAGGATTTGGCTTTCTGCGATGCGGGCTCGCTCGCCGGGTTATGGATAGACCAAACGATAAAAAATGCTATCTTTGGAGGCATCCACCTGGATTGAAACCTGATTCGTTGTTTCATGGCCGATCGACACCCAGTTCGTTCCCAAGCCGGCGTTCGAGCTGTTGGTTTGCACCTGCAACACCCAGCCGGTGTGATCCATTGGCCATGATAGTTGCAATTGGCCGCCGAATATCTCAAGGCTAAGATTAGTTGAAACGGCAGAAGGCAACGGCGCCGCCGTGGCCTGAAGTGAATCCCCGCTTTGATGCAAAACATTCGTCGCATCCACCACGTAATAATAAGTCGTGCCGGGCATTACGGCGGAATCCGAATAATTAGTAGCGGTCAAATCAGCGAGCATCAAATACGGCCCGCCATTGGTCGTGGAGCGTTTCAAATCAAAACCAGCAGCGTTTGATGGCATGTTCCAGTTTAAATTGATCAATAAGTTGGTCGCCATGGCGGTGAGATTGGCTGGAATGCCAGGCGGCGGTGGCGAAACAATCAAATTGATTTGGTTGGCGTTGGCGTCACTCAAAGCGCAGGAATATCCCGGTGGCGTCGTCCCGAGGGTGGGCAGGCTACCGTTTAAACTGCCGGTATAAGTGATCAGCGTATAACTCCCGTTGGTAAATCCGGTTCCAGCGGTGACATTCACCAGCCCGCCGGGTTGGAGATTGCCATTAACCGCCAAAGTAGCGGAATCGGTACCGACAATGTAATTCAACGGGTTAGCCATGGTCAGAGTGAGATCGTGGCCCACGGTGAACGTGCTGCTTCCGAGCGTGATTCCCCCGCCCGCGATGGCGTTCGTATTGGAAACCGTCGCTGGGGCATCGTAGAAGCTGAGTGTGCTGCCAATTCCATTAGTTGTGAGTCCATCAAGAACGAGCGGGCTCGCACCCGACGAGCTATTGGAGAAGGTCATATCCGCATGCCAGCACTGAAAAGTCTTCACACCGTTGGGCGTTGGAAATGAGCAATCGATAAACTGCACATTGGTGACATTGTAGATACCGGACACACTAGTGGAACTGGATTTGAGGGTGACGGCCTTGAAGACGATGTTCGAGATCGGGTAATCCGGCAATCCCCAAAGCATCAACGGCGGACGCCCATTGAGGATGTTAGCGGTGACGTTGCTGATAGTGATGTTACGGTAAATCGGCGGGCTGCTGCCTGGGGGCGTGTTGGTGGCGACCATCGCCGCAAATTGGGGCGTCACAATCGACAACGTGCCCAATCCATATTCGTAATAACTGTAAAGCTGGATTGGCCAATCCACGTTGGTCATCCGGAGGTTAAAATAATTCAGATTCTGGACGATGCCGCCGCGGTCGCGCGATGATTTGATCTTGATGCCGTTCCCCGTGTTGCTGAAGGTGCAGTCCACCACCAGGAGATTTGACACCCCGCCTGAAGTGTAACTGCCGATGCTTAGTCCATGCCCATCTCCAAAGAAACAGTTCGTCACTAAAATCTCTTTAGAAAGCGAGCCGCTGCTGCCGATCGCGATGTTGTCGTCGCCGGTGCTGATCACGCAGTCCTGAATGATCACGTTCGTCTCGGCTAAATCCACACCGTCCGTGTTATGGGAAGGATTCGACGGATCCTCTGAGTCGGGAGCGATCAACCTGACACCGAGGATGTTTATATTACCCCCATTTCCTTTAAGAGCGATGTGGGCCACCGGCGGGTTACTGCTCGTGAAGTCCTGCAACAGCACCTTTGAACACGGCTGTAAACTGAGGATTAAAGGCCGGTTGATGGTCTTGTAATCCGGCCACCAAGGGCTGCCCTGGCCATCAAACATTCCCGGCCCTGTGACGGCAATATTTGTCAGGCCCGAGCCGTTGATGAGCGGTGAAACGGTGCCGGTGTAAGGCGAGCCAGGCCACGCTCCGCGGGGAAGAAGGCGGATGACGGCACCGGCATCAAGCTGCAATCGGACGTTGCTTTTCATTGTCAGCGGCCCACAAAGAAAAACCCCTGGGGGAACCTCCACCATACCGCCGCGCAGGCCATTTGTGAGCGCACCGGAAGCAGCATCGTTTATGGCGTTTTGAAAAACGACGGTGTTCGTGACGATGCCATTGCTGACTGCGGCATAATGGGGGTCAGTGACAACAATGACGTTGTTCGTATTGATAAAAAGAGACCAGGGACTTACTGCCAATCCCCGGTGCGGAAAAAATCCAACGGCCGCGATACAACAGATCAGCGCAAACCGAATGATTGCGCTCCGCACGCCGGGCAGATACCGACGGCACGGGCTGGTTGGCTTTGCAATGATGATCAAAAAAGCGCCTTTCAACAAAAAGCGGGCAACCATTGTCTGTCATGGCTGCCCGCCGTGAATCAATCGCCAATCCTCAGAATTTCATGCGGTAGAACACAGCTCCGTTGGTCTTGTTAATCGAAATCACAACTTTGTTGGTTGCCGCGCTGCCGCTGACATCAATCCAGTTTGTTCCTATACCGGCGGCGAGGGAATTGGTTTGAGATTGCAGGATCCAGCCTGTGTGGTCGGTTGGCCACGACAGTGTCATGCTTCCGCTGGTGACGGCGGTCGTGATGGTGGTTGGATTCGTGTTCACCAACGAGGTGACGGTGGAAACAGTGATTTTGCCATCGGATCCGACCGTGTTGTTCCAGGTGTAAACCGCGTTATTGGGAACATCATTCGTCTGCAATAGAATCGTGGTGAAACCAGCGGTGGCTCCCGGGAATAGTTGGAAGAAATCTCCGGCTTGCAATATCGGTCCCACGTTGGTGACGCTAAGCGTAGCGCCACTAAAGGTAAGCCCGCCTGACGCAGTGAATTTACTGCAATTGACCACGTTGGTGCGATTGAGGTTAGGCAGGTAAGTGCCATTCACCGTGGCGCTGCCCGAGACCGTCAAAGTGCCCATGGGCAGACCCGGCGCAACGGTTGAGCCTAATGAAGCCGACAGATTGCCAGCCATAGTTCCAGTTCCCTTCAGGGATTGATTCGTGTTCAGCGTCAGTGTGCCACCAGCAGCGCTCACGTCATACGTCGCCCCGCTGCCAATCACAATTTGCGAGGCTTTACCAAATGAGCCGGAGCCCGACATGGCAATTTTGCCGCCACTGACGGTCACAATACCACTGTTGGTATTGACCCCCGTAAGCGTGAGTATGCCGCCACCGACCTTGGTGAGGTTCAACGGGGCATTCGTGCCGTCTGAAAACGTTCCATCGAACTCGCTACCGGTGCCATCCGTTCCGACGGTCAAGGTTCCAGCGTTCGTAGTATTCATGTTACGGACCCGCGGACCTTCAATCGGAATGACCAGGCCACCAGACGCACTCAAGGTGCTGGACAGATTGGCAACGGTGACATTAAATCCATTAAGCTGCATGTCCCCGCCTTCACCAACGACCAGAGGCCCTGAGCTGATCGCATTGGTACCTACAGCCCTGATTGCGCCGGCGGTGATCAAGGTAGACGAGTAGGCCTGGGGAGCACCATTGGTCGGCCCCAGCACGAGCACAAAAGAATTGGTGTTACCATAAACTTCGAGTTGGAAGGCACCTGAAATAACACTCTGAATGGTGGCGCCATTGATGGTTCCACCGATCCGGGAATTGGCTAACAAGTTGACAGGTCCGTTGACGAAGCAGTTAAAGACCCGCAAGGCGCCGGTTCGCGGCGTCCCGGCCGCGACGAAGGGCCAGCCGGTTCCAGCGATGTTGAAAGTGCTATTATAGGAAGTTCCCGAACGATCCAACCATACCTGATTATTCGCAGGCACATTTACTGTGCTGCCATTGCCAACTGCATAACCTAAATTATTATCGCTCGCATGCAGGGAGGTGGAACTTGAGATATTGATGACGCCGTTGAAATTGCTACTGATCAAATTCAACGGTGTGGCCAAAATGCTGCCATTAACATCGGCATAATTGGCCGTTCCATTCCCGGCCAGGCCGTTGGCGACATTGACAGGAGAATTCAAGGTTCCAGCGCCCGAGGTATTGTAATTGAGGAAGCTATTGGAAGAAACTGTCACGATGCCATTGATCGCGCCGTTGACTGTGCTTCCATCCCCAATCGTCATGGTCGTGCCATTGGTGACGAGTGTGCCGCCGGTGTAGTCAAACGGGATAAGGGGATTATTGTCGATGATCACGTTAGCCGGGCCAACGTTCACAAATGTCCCGAATCCGGTGAGCTTGGCGGAGCCGTTAAAGGTGTAATCGTTTGCTGAACTTACGATGACCTTGGTCGGGATCACGTTCGTGGCGATCGTCACCGTCGTGTTGGGAGAGGTACTGTCAAAGGTGACAATGTCGCCGTCCTTAAATGTGGTAGGATTGCCGGCCAGAGTGAAGTTTGATTCGGTGTACTCCCAATTGTTATCCGGATTGCCTCCCGCCCAAACCAGATTCCGGGGAGGCGTCAACGTCAGTGAGACATTGGGAGCCGAGGTGGCTGAAACGCCGCAAGGATTTTTAGCGACCAGATAATAGCCATTCACCACTGTCGCCACGTCGCCCGCTCCTGTGGGATAAATAACCAGGTTGGCGGTTTGCGCGCCGGAAACAGTGCCACTGTTCGTCAGAGCAACTCCATTTTTGTACCATTGATAGGTCAAGGCCGTCCCGTTAGCGACCGCTGAAAAGGAAGCCAGGACGTTGGTCACAATAGTGACTGAGGCGGGTTGACTGGTGAAAGTAACTCCCGGGGAACTAATGATTGCGTTTCCATACATCGGTCCCATGCTTGCGGTAGCCGTATTACTGGCAATGACCGTATATATCGCGGGGAAGGTTTGCAGGCCAAAGCTGATCGCGGAGCCTGTGCCCAGCACAGATTGTCCACTATCAACACCGTTGGTATAGAGTAAATAGACGTTGGTTGTCACCGACCCACTCAAGCCAAGCGTGATTCCTCCGGCGCAGGGATCACCACTGGACGTCACAAAAAAGTAAGGTCCGGCCTGCGCCGCGAGCTTCGCGATGACGGTAATAGAGGTAAAATCGTTCGTCCACGGGGTCCCGCCACCGGGGCGGGCACCGACGGCAAGGCCGTCAAAATTCGTCGTAAGAAAATTTGCACCGGTGTAGTTCGCTACGTTGGTCCAAACGACTGTCCCGGTGGTGTCAGTGCCCACATACAGCGCATTAGTGACATTGAGCGTGCCCGCCGCCGACAAAGTGATTCTAAGTTGAGCGGTGTAGCTTGAGCCAACAGTAAGGTTGGGGAAAGGGAACGTCGCAGGATTTGCGTTTACGACGCCCACACTCTGGGCGCCGAAGAGCAGTTCCTGGCACGTATTGTTCACTGTAGTTTGCGCGGGCCTCCCTTGGATATTCCAGGAAGACGCAGCCGACAATCCTCGAAGCATCCCGGTAAAGTAACCGAGCCAATTCCGCGTCCCGCCCGTGACTGCGGTTGTTCCCGAGCCCAATCCGGCATTCCAAAGCAACGTTCCGGCCAGCGGTGCGACACCTCCAGAATTGTATAGACCAATATAAGGACCAGTCCCATTTCCACCCAAACCGTTCAGCACGCTTGGCTGATCCACAAACGTAACATCCAGTTCGATGTAGTCACCATTTGTTGCCAGCGTGACCGGAAACCGGGTGAACAGCGCCTGGGCCTCGGTGTTGCCAGAACTGGTCGCCGCCGTAATCACCTGCAAATGTCCGGGAAAGTTGGTGGTGGCCGTCGCGTTTTTACCCGAAGCAATCTCATAGCTGGTAAAACTGGCAGTCGGCGTGCCCCCCGGAATCATATTAGTCGTAGGCCCGCCATTGATCGTGCTGTTAGCGAAGGTATCGGAAAAAACTATCTGCTGCGCCATCACGCCCAAGGGCACGCATAGCATAAGAACGCCCATTACGGCGAACAACCGTTGATACATCGTGAGGCTGATTTTCATTTTCTTTTTCATGTTTAAGGGCTTTGGTTTTTTGTCTTAAAGTTATCTGGCCGAGGTATGCTGCTTAAGCCATAGAACATCACCATTGTTGTTAATATTCACCGGGCCGGCGCTCGTGTTCACGGTGGCAAATTTCCCGGTCAGCCATTTGTGTGTCTCCGCGTGAGCATCGCCAAACGTAAAAACGGTGAGAGAACCTCCATGTGCGATTTGCGGTACGTCGCGAACCGAATAGTCCGGCGAATCCGCAGTGCCTGGATCAGTGGACCAAAAAAATCCGTCATTCAAACAGTCGGAGCGTTCTTCCGTGAAGATAAAACACGAGGCATTGGACAGTTTTTTAAAACTGGTATCTTTGGTATAGGATTCGGGGCCCCCTTGAGAGAGAGAATAGCTGATGTGGCTCATCGCATCAGTCGTGGCGGGCCCCACGTACCCGTTCATCGAATAGGAACGAACGCGATAATCACTCTGGTTTTTTCCGATCGACCTGTCCGCAGGACAATGATAAACGCCCGGGCTCCTGGTGTAAGGTCCCAGTGACCCGAACGTCCAGTAGTCGGGTCCCACCAATTTTGCGGTATCAAGATTGTCCGATCCGCCATTGCCCGGGCTGGGGACGTTGGGCCCGGCCACGCCATTCATGTTGCCGGCCACCCAGGCAGGATGGTCCGCACTTTCTCCGGGAGGACCTCCGTCTTTGGCGGGATTGAGTGCCAGAAAGCTTTCATTATCGCTGGCGTACATGGAATCCGCCAAACCGAGCTGCCTTAAATTGTTAACGCAGCCAGTGGTCTGTGCTTGAATTTTGGCCTTCGCTAATGCCGGCAAAATCATGGAAGCCAGAATCGCGATGATGGCGATCACCACCAGCAGCTCGATCAAGGTAAAAGCTCCCGTCGGTGGGGATGGATGACGGTAAAACTGGCAACCGGGCTTGTGGCCGACGGGCGGGTGCTCGAAATTCATAGAATAGTGAATGGAAACACTCTAACGCTTCGAGCGAACGCTTCTCCACCGAGTTTAGGCGAAATACTTTGAAATATTTGCGAGAAGAATAACCGGGTTGGGTTGCGTCAGAGACGCGTCCCGGAAAATAAAAGGCACGAGGCAGCGTCAGATTTTCCCGAGCCGTTTTTGATATTGTTTGGGCGAAACGCCGGTGGAGCGTTTGAAGGCCACCCAAAAGCTATTGCTGTTTTCATAACCGCACATCTCGGCGATGGAATCGATTTTTTCGTCGGAATCGGAAAGTAAACTCTTGGCACGTTCGATGCGGACGCGGTGCAATTCGTTGCCGGGCGGCCGCCCGACATTCTCGACGAACGCCTGGTAGAAATTGCGAAGCGACATCGACGCCGCTTTGGCGAGGTCGTTGACTCCGATGGGTTCATGGCAGTGGTCCCACATGAACCGCAAACTTCGCGCAACACCCTCATGATTAATAGCGACCAAATCGCTGCTTTTTCGAACAATCAAGCGAAACGGGGGAACGCGCAGCGGTACGTCCGGCGGCGTCATGCCGGACATCAGCCCATCCAGCAACGCAGCGCCGTGATAGCCGATCAACTTCATATTCACATCCACGCTGGAAATGGGCGTATGCATCGCGTCCACGGCCAGCAGTGAATTTCCCGCGCCAACAATGGCCACTTCCTCGGGCACCGGAACATCGACAGTCTCGCAAGTTTCCAGGACCTCCAGCGCGAGGCCATCACTGGCGGCGAAAACGCCTACCGGCTTTTCCACTTTTCGCAATTGCTCGGCCAGCCATTTGCGGCGGCTTTTCCAGGCCGTGCGGTCCGTGCAGAAACTGGGTGAATCATGCCACCGCAGCCATTCGGCCTTTTGACCGGCGGCGGTGATGATCTTTAAAAACGCTTCGCCGCGTTCATTATAAACCCAATTGTGGGTGTCACTGTAAAAAATAAAGTTGCGAAAGCCGCGTGAGAGAAAATGGTCAGCGACCAGTTGTGCGGTCGCCGTCGTATCTTCCAGCACGCGGGCGAATTTTAATTGGGGCCGGCGGAAACTGAGATCAACCGTCGGCTTTTTGGTTTTCACCACAAAATCAGCAAGGTCGTCTCCCGCACCCAACCACGCCAAAATACCATCGCCATCCCAGCCCCAGGGAATCACTTTTTCACGGGCCAAATCCTCCGAAAGGTGCCAGCCGTGTTCCTGGGCAAATTTTTCAATGCCTCCATGCAACCGGTAATCATACCAGCCGAGCACAAGCAAAACGCGTGGGCTTTTTTTGCGCATATGTTTTTAGTACAAAACGGACGCCAGCGAACCAACGTCGGTAATGACGTTACCAAGGGGCACGGTGTGACTTTATAATCATTCCAAACGATTGGAAATTTTTCATTCTGCGAAAAACATTGAAATTTATGCGGGCGCAGTCGCTCTGAACCGGGCCGATTTCCCTAAAAGAGGCTGAAACTCAAGTTTTATTGGCCGGCAGATTATTCAATGTTTTATGCATAAATACCAATACCACTATTGGTTGTGATAAGATACAAATACCACATCACACTTGGTGAAGATTTTTAATGACGTAACTTGCACGACCTCAGAGAACACAAAAACCGTTTTATGAAACTGAATCCCCAACACTTTCGCGCAATCGTTTTATGCCTCCTGACCTGCATCCCGGGAGCCACCGCGTTCGGCGGAAACACAAATATCTGGTTTGGACCGGGCGCCGGACTTAACAGTTGGACGGTTCCGAACAACTGGACCAATGCCACGCTGGGCAATACTGCCGGGCTGGTTGGCGGCGATGACGTAAAGCTTTTCAATACCGGCGGCACCACGTACTCAAATATCAATAGTGTGGTTGATTCCAATCTGACGGTCGGCTCGATTGTGTTCAGCAGCACAGCGGGAACCACCACGCACACTTTGCTGATCACGAATGGCATCACGCTCACGGTCACGAATACCGCTGGAATCGCGGTGGGGGCGACAACCGATTTAGGGGTGGGCTTGAATGTGACCAATGTCATCACGGGCGTTGGCGGAACTTTGATCCTCAGCAATGCCACCGGATTTTTCGGTGTGAACCAGGCGAACGGCACGGGCAATCCAAGCCGGGGTAACCTGAATATGAACGGCCTGGATACGTTCATTGCCACGGCCAGCCGTATAGGCATCGGCGATGGTCAATTTCCCGGCGTGATTGTGAATAATCATGATGCCGGAAATCTCCTGCTGGCTAAAACCAATCTCATCGCCCTGACCTACACCGACACACTGGCCAATTATCAGACCGCCGGTAAAAACTCTGCCATCACGGTCTCCCGCAATTCTGGTAATAACGCCGGTATTATCTCAATCCTTCAGCTAGGCCAAAAAAACACCTTCTACGTGGACAGCCTGAATTTTGGCATGGATAAGTCCGGCAACAATTCCACCAGTGCTCATGGCGTCATGAATTTCAGTTCAGCGTTTGCCGCGAACAATCCGACGGCCTTCTTTAGAGGCGTCAATGGGGCTACCGATCCCACCAGCCGGGTCACCTGGTGGAGCGTGGGCGACGGTAATTCCAGCGGTTCCACTTCAAACGGCGGTGGCGGAACTAACGATTTCAGCCTGGGCTCCATCGATGCCCTGGTCAATGTGATGTCACTGGGCCGTGATGCAGCAGTAGTGGATACCTGGGCCGGTCCCCATAAAGGCGTTTTCACGTTCGCCGCCGGCACGGTTGATGTTAACACCCTCATCGTCGGCAACCAGTCCCTGGAAACCGGTGCCAGCTCAACCCCTTGCCTGGGAATCATGAATGTTGTTGGGCCAGCGGCTGTGCTCAAAGTGAATACCGCAATGAACCTGGGCCCCACCACACTCGCGACGACGGCAGCAACGGCGACCTCGGGTAATCTATTCGTCAATGGCGGTACCGTTCTGGCCAATCGCATCAATGTGGGGGCTGCCAGTATCACCAATACGATCCGTCTAAATAATGCGACGTTCGTGGTCACCAATACTTTCGGGACGAATGCGGCGGTATTTGCCTTCGCGACAACCAATTCGCTGCTTGGGTTGACAGTTCAGGGCAACGGCCTGGCGGCCGGTTCGGTGGGCACACTGACCACGGGCGGCATATCCAACCTCATCCAACTGGATCCCAGGGCGATTGTCTTCTCTTCGTATCCGCGGCAGGTGCCGTTGATAAGATATACGAATTGGATCGGCACAAATAATTTCGTCCTGACCAATATTCCGGCCTGGGCGCCGGGCGCAACGCTGGTGAGCAATGGGCCGAACAACAGTCTCGACCTGTTGTTGCCTATCGATCCCCGTCCCCTCATCACCAGTGTCACCCCAAGTTACGCCGGCAATCCCGGAGATAACGTGAGCTTTACGGTCACCTACACCGGGGTGACACCGCTTTTCGTACAATGGCAGGAGAATGGGTCCAATGTCGTGAACCGCACCACGGGTGATGGTTCGGTCGTATCGGGTGCAACTGCTGATACTGTTTCAATAAATAACGCGCAGCCTTCCGACAGCGGAAACTACACAGCCGTGGTCACCAATGCATTCGGGTCAGTCACCAGCGCGCCGCCCAGTGTTTTAGTGATCAGCCTCGGTGACGTCGCACCCATAGTCACCGGACCCAATAATGTCACCGCCATCCAGGGTAGTACGGCAAATATAACTGCCTCAATCGCCGGCAAGCCGGTGCCGGCGGTGCAATGGCAGAGAGGGGGTACAAACATCAATGGGGCTACGTCGCCAACTTTGAGCATCCCCAACGTCCAATTCCCCAGTGACCAGGGGACCTATTTCGTCATTGCGACCAATAATGCGGGCGCCGTCACCAACAGCGCCTTCCTGACCGTCATCGTTCCGCCGGTCATCACCAATCAGCCGGTCAGCCTCGTGGTCACTAACACACAATCTGCGACGTTCACAGCCGGTGCCAGTGGCGTGCCGGCGGTCTCCTATCAATGGAAAAAGAACAACAATCCGATTCCCGGAGCGACCAGTCCGACCTTCACCATCGCCAGCGTTTCATCCGCCGACACCGCAAATTATTTTGTCACCATCACGAACCTCGCTGGCGCGACCAACAGCGTGACAGTTTCGCTCACGGTGAACTCGACTATGAGTGCGACGACGTTGACCCCCAACAATGGTGCAGTCGGCATCTGTTACGATACCCCGCTTTCGATCACGTTCAGCCAGGTGCCGACCCTGCGAAATTTCGGCACGATCAAGATCTACAACAGCAACGGAACGCCCGTTGATACGAATGACTTGAGCTTGAACAACACCCTTGGCGTGCAGGGGCACAGCACGTTCCCGGGTGACGCGCAGGCATTCAACTATTTCCCGGTGGTCATCAACGGAAACACGGCGGTCATTTATCCGCACGGCGGCGTGATGACGTCCAACCAGACCTACTATGTGACCATTGATGATGGTGTGTTTGCCGATTCCACCGGAGCTTATTTTGCGGGCATCAGCGCCACAAATACCTGGCGGTTCTCAACAAAGGCCGGCGGACCGGTTGACCCATCCAATCCGATTGTAGCGGCTGATGGCAGCGGCGATTTCGTCACCGTTCAGGGCGGAGTGGATTCCATGTCCACCGGCAACGGTACACGCCGCGTGATCAACATCCGCAATGGGATTTACTTTGAAATCGTGGATATCGCCGGCAAGACCAACATCACGCTTCGCGGCCAGAGCCGTATCGGCACGGTGATCAAGTATCCGAACAATGCCAGTCTCCAACCGAGCGGAACGACCCAGGCCCGCATGACGTTCAAAGTGAATGCCAGCGAGATCGCGCTCGAAAACCTGTGGATCACCAATAGCACGCCGCAAGGCGGCAGCCAGGCGGAAGCGTTGATGATAAATTCCAATGCCCGGCACTGTGTGGTCAACGGCTGTGATCTCTCGAGCCGTCAGGATACCATCCTGGCCAATGCTAATTCGTCCCAGGTGTATTTCTTCAACTGCCGGGTTTACGGTAACTTCGACTATATATGGGGCGGTGGAAACCTCTACTTTGATCGGTGCACCATCCACTGCATCACCGGCACCGGCAGCGGGAATACCACCGCCGCGCGCACCGACACATCGCTCACCCAGAGCGCGGCAACGCCGTGGTTGGATCCCAATGGCACCACGTATTCTGCCAACGGTTTCTCATTTGTGAACTGCACCTTTGAGGAGGATCCAGGTGTGGTCAACATCACGCTGGCTGGCAGCAATGGCACCGCGGGCGGCCAGGTTTCCTGGGCATTCTGCAAATTTGATCCTGCTGCGTATATCAAGCCCCTCGACACGCTCACCAATCAATATTTGTTCTGGCAGTACTCGAACACCGATCTGGCTGGAGTTACGCCGGTCACGTTCGCCAACCTCACCACCTTGACCAATGGCAGTGACTCGCGACTGCTCGCGGCCACCAACATCCCGACCTGGTTCTACGGCTGGGTGCCCACTCTCGCTCCGAATATCCTGACCAATCCAGTGAGCCAGAGCGTGAGTGCTGGCGGATCAGCGAATTTTGGCGTGTTAGCAACGGGTATCCCCAATCCAGCCTATCAATGGCTCAAGAATGGCGCACCGATCAGCGGCGCGACGAACACGTCATTTGCCATTTCCGGCGCACACCGGTCTGATGGCGCCGGTTATTCAGTGGCGGTTAGCAACATCGCCGGGGTCGTGACCAGCACCGTGGCCACGTTGACCTATACCGGCAATGTGAACCCGGTGGCCAATCCGGCGGCGTTTTCCCGAAACTCCGGCTTCAACTTGAAAATCGCGATTAGTAGCCTGGGTTGGACCGATGCGGATGGTGATGCGCTTACGTTTACCACCATCAACAGCACCAACGGAGCAACGGTCGCGTTTGATGCGAACTACATCTACTACAGCAACCCCAACAATGTGGCTGATGAAATCGATTACACGATATCCGACGGCAACGGCGGGACTGCTTCCAGTTTCATCACTGTTACCATTGCGGCTGCCTCGTCCAACCAAACAGCGAACATCCTGGGTCAATCAGTGGATGGGAATGGATTTGTGACCATCAACTTTGCGGGCATCCCCAATTACACGTATTGGGTGGAAGCCACGACCAACCTGGTGACCCCGGATTGGCAGCCCATCAGCACCAACACGGCCGGCCCCA
>Ga0265338_10001091_pt1 | contig 45113 bp, 38 predicted proteins | sample 42126metaG_FD_193579 | JGI IMG/M metagenome (GOLD analysis project Ga0265338, IMG submission 193579) | Rhizosphere microbial communities from Carex aquatilis grown in University of Washington, Seatle, WA, United States - 4-21-26 metaG | ecosystem: Host-associated > Plants > Roots > Rhizosphere... | reverse complement strand
TACAACGAATGCCATCCAGAGTTTCATGTTGGTGCGGCATGGTCATGTCGTGGCCGAAGGCTGGTGGTCGCCCTATGGCCCGGACATTCCGCACAAGCTGTTTTCACTGAGCAAAAGTTTCACGTCCACTGCCGTCGGGCTGGCCATTGCCGAAGGGAAACTCAGCCTGGACGACCCGGTGTTGTCCTTTTTTCCGGAGGACGTGCCCCCCCAGCCGAGCACTTATTTGAAGGCCATGCGGGTGCGCGATTTGTTGATCATGTCCAGCGGGCAGAATTCGAATACGGTGGCCCATTTGGATGAGGCAATGAGAAATTCCGCCCGTTCGGGGGAAAAAATAACCAAGTCATTCCTCGCCGCGCCGGTGGAATGCAAGCCCGGCACGTTATTCGTCTATAATACGCCGGGGACTTACATGCTGTCCGCCATCGTGCAAAAGGTGACGGGAGAAACCGTGTTCGATTATCTCCGGCCGCGGCTTTTCGAGCCGCTCGGCATTGAAAATCCAACCTGGGAGGCGAGTCCGCAGGGCATCTCGTTCGGGGGTGTCGGATTGAACATCGGGACGGAGGACATTGCGCGGTTCGGGCAGCTTTATTTGCAGAAGGGCGAGTGGAGGGGAAAACAACTGTTGCCGACGGCATGGGTGGAAACGGCCACCGCGCGGCAGACTTCCAACGGCAGCGAACCGACAAGCGATTGGGACCAGGGCTACGGCTATCTGTTCTGGCGCTGCCGGCACGGCCTTTACCGCGGCGACGGCGCGTTCGGGCAGTTCTGCATTGTGATGCCGCAACAGGATGCCGTCGTTGCCATCACCAGCGGGACGAGAGACATGCAAACCGTCATGAACCTGGTCTGGGACAAACTGCTCACGGCGATGCAGCCGACGCCGCTGCCAGCGAATGCCGAATCCGACCAACAACTTGAACACGCGTTGGCCGGCCTGACATTGCACCAACCGCAGGGTGCCGCCACGTCGGCCATCGCCGCGCAAGTTTCCGGGAAAACCTATCAGTTCCCAACCAACGCTCAAAACATTGACGCGGTGACACTCGAATTCAAGGGACCGGACGCAACCCTGGTGGTGCGCAGCCTCGGTCAGGAATATCGCATTGTTTGTGGTTCCGGTGTTTGGAAAAATGGACGGACTGCCTTGGTTGCCGGAACGGACTCGTGGATTGCGGCGCCAGTCGAACAGCCCGTTGCCGTCAGCGGCGCCTGGACGGCGAATGACACCTACACGGTGAAATTTGCTTATTATGAAACGCCACTGGCCATCACGCTTACCTGCCGTTTTGCTGGAGACCGCGTGTTGTTGCTAAAAGCGGAACATAGCGTTGAATTTGTCCCGGCCAATCCCCCGTTGCTGGTAGGCGACGCGCAATAAACTTTCGTTAATAATTCAAAATTGGCTATCTCGTCGCCGGATCGGTTCCGGTTTGAAACGCCGCAGATCCGGCAGGTCTGTCGTGCCTGTGCACGAACCATTGATGAGCTGATTCCAGATAGAGATAAATCACCGGCGTGATGTAGAGCGTAAGCAATTGAGAAACCATCAATCCGCCGACGACACACAAGCCGAGCGGACGGCGTCCCGCGCCGCCGGTGCCGAGACCAATGGCTATGGGCAGGGTGGCCATGAGCGCGGCCATCGTCGTCATCATAATCGGACGGAAGCGCAACAGGCAGCCTTCCGTAATCGCTTCGTGGGCATTTTTCCCGTGCTCGCGCTGCGCGGTGATGGCGAAATCAATCATCATGATGGCGTTCTTCTTCACGAGACCGATGAGCATGATGAGGCCGACGAAGCCGTAAATGTTCAAATCCATCCGAAACAGCATCAATGTCAGCAACGCGCCCATCCCTGCGGACGGCAGGCCGGACAAAATGGTCAGCGGATGAATGAAACTTTCGTAAAGGCAGCCGAGGATGATGTAAATGACCATAATCGCGGCGACGAGCAGGAATCCAAGCCCTTTCTCGGACGATTGAAAAACCTGCGCCGCGCCCTGGAAACTTCCGGTGATGGTCGCGGGCAGATGCAAATCGGCTTCGACCTTTTGGACTTGTGTGACGGCGGTGCTCAACGACACACCCGGTGCGAGATTGAATGAGATGGTGACGGCGGGCAATTGGCCGACGTGCGAAATGCTCGTCGGGCCGATGCTGCGCGTCAGATTGGCAACGGCGCTCAAAGGAACGAGGTTGGGCGTTCCATTGGAACTGGTCATCGAACTGGTGATGTAAAGTCGCGCGAGTGCGTCGGGATCGAGTTGAAATTGCGGCAGGACTTCAAACAGCACCCACCATTCGGCGACGTCGGCATAAATGGTCGAAACCTGCCGTTCGCCAAAAGCATCGTAGAGGGCATTTTCGATTTGTTGCGACGTGACGCCAAGCGCGGCGGCCTTGTCGTGGTCAATGTCCACGTTGACCTGGGGTGCGGCGATTTGCAGGTCGCTGTTCACGTCCTGAAAGCCCGGCTGCCGTTTCAATTGGTCCATCAGAATCGGCGCCCAGTGAAAAAGTTCGTTCACGTCCGTGTCCTGCAGGCTGTATTGGTAAAGTCCCTTGCTCGAAAAACCGCCGACGTTGACGATCGGCGGGACTTTCAGATAGATATTGAATCCGGGAATTTGCGCGAGCTTCGGACGCAATTCCTGGACAATTTGCGACGCGCTCAATTTCCGCTTGTCCTTCAAACTAAAGAACAGCCGGCCGTTGTTCAGCGGGCTGCCGCCGATGGATGAAATGACCCCGTTGACGTTCGGGTCGGCCTGGACAATTTTCATCGCCTCGAGCTGGTGCGTCCGCATCGCGTCGAAGGAAATGTCCTGCGACGCTTCGGTCGTGCTGATGATGCGTCCGGTATCTTCGTCCGCGAAGAATCCCTTCGGGATGATGTAAAATAGAATCGCCGTCAGCACCAAAATGACAAACGAGAGAATCAAGGTCGCGCCGCGATACCGCATGACGGTTTGCAGCGTGCGCGCGTAGCCGTTGCGCACCCGGTCGAAAAACCGTTCAAAGAAATTGTAAAGCCTGCCATGCTTCTTTCCTTTTTCCGAATGAACAAACCGGCTGCACATCATCGGCGTCAGCGTCAGCGAAACGAAACCGGACGCGAGTACGGCCACGACGATGGTCACGGCGAATTCATGCAGCAATCGTCCGAGCAGTCCGCCCATGAACAGGACCGGAATAAAAACCGCCGTGAGCGACAACGTCATGGATATGATGGTGAAGCCGATTTCTTTTGAACCTTTCAGCGCGGCCTCCATCGGCGGCTCGCCATTTTCCATGTGGCGGACAATGTTCTCGAGCATGACAATGGCGTCGTCCACGACGAAGCCGACGCACAACGTCAGCGCCAGGAGAGAAAGATTGTCCAGGCTGTAACCGAGCAGCGCCATCACGCCGAAGGTGCTGATGAGCGACATCGGCAGCGCAAGGCTCGGAATCAGCGTGGCGGACAAATTTCGCAGGAACAAAAAGATCACGAGCACGACCAGGCAAATCGCGATGAACAACGTGCTTTCCACGTCGTGCACGGATTGACGAATGTTGTAGGAGCGGTCGATGGCCACGTCCAATTTCACTCCGGCGGGAATCTCCTCGCGGAATTGCGGCAGTAATTTTTTGATGCTGTCCACCACGGCCACCGTGTTCGCGCCGGGTTGACGGAGAACCGCCAGCACGACGGCGCGCGAGCCGTTATACCACGCCGCCATTTTGTCGTTTTGCACGCTGTTGAGCACGTTGCCCAATTCCTCCAGTCGCACGGGGTTTCCGTTGCGATAGGCGACGATGAGGGGACGAAATTCCGCCGCGTTGTTCAATTGCCCGTTGGCCAGCACGGTGAAGGCCTGGTGTTTGCCATAAAGAATGCCCAGCGGCTGATCCACATTCCCCTGCTCGACGGCCTGTTCGACCTGGTCGATTCCCAGTCCGTAGGCCGCAAGCTTGTTCGGATCCACTTGAATGCGCACCGCGTAGGGTTGCGAGCCGAAGACATTGACTTCCGCGACGCCGTTGACCGTCGAAATTTCCTCTGCCAGGATGTTTTCCGCGTAGTTGTCCACGTCGGAAAGCGGCAGCGTGTCCGATGACATCGCCAGAAAAATGATCGGGAAATCCGCCGGATTGACTTTTCGATACGTTGGCGGCGACGGCATATTGGGCGGCAATTGTCGCGCGGCCTGGGCAATCGCCGCTTGGACGTCCTGCGCCGCCGCGTCAATGCTCCGATCCAGCGTGAATTGCACGGTGATGGAAACCGAACCGAGCGAGCTGACCGACGACATCGAATCCACGCCAGCGATGGTGGACAATTGTTTTTCCAGCGGCGTGGCCACCGCCGCCGCCATCGTTTGCGGACTGGCGCCGGGCAGGCTCGCCGAAATCTGGATCGTCGGATAATCCACGTTCGGCAAATCGCTCACCGGCAATTGGCGAAATCCAATCACGCCCGCCAGCAATATGCCCGCCATGACCAGGGTGGTCATCACCGGGCGGCGGATGAAAAGTTCGGGAACGCTCATGGCGCGTTGGTGGAAGTATTCGCGCTCTTGATGCTAACTTTGGCTTTCGGCGAAAGCCGTAATTGCCCGTCGGTCACGACCGTTTCGCCGGCTTTTAACCCTTTTTCAATCACGGTTTGACCGTCGTAGGCAATGCCGATGGTAACCGGACGGTTTTCAACAAATGGGTTGGTCGAATCTGATTCCACGACGTAGATGAACTGTCCACTTTGCCCCGTCTGAACCGCCTGGGATGGAACGACGATTGCATTGGTCAGTTCCGACAACGTCGAATTCACCGTCACGAATTGCCCCGGCCAAAGCGTGTCGTCCTCATTCGAAAAAGTTGCTTTGAGCTGAATCGTGCCTGTCGCCGTGTCCACCGTGTTGTCCACGAACGTCAGTTCGCCCTGCGGCGGATCGGTAGTCATATTTTCATAAGAAACCGAAACCTTCAAAGTATGCTCGCGCATTTGCTTTTTTATCTCCGGCAAATAACGTTCCGGCACGGCGAACGTGACATAAATCGGATGAATCTGATTAATGGTCAGCAGCGTGTCATCGGGAGCTTTGACCACGTTGCCCGCATAGGATTGCAGGCCGCTCGTCACGCCGTCGAACGGCGCGCGGATTTCGGTGAAGCTCAAATTCAATTCATCCGATTGTACGGTTGCCGCGAGCGTGTCCCGGTTGGCTTTGCTGACATCGAACTGGTCCTGCGATTCAATTTTTGCTTCCAGGAGTTTTTGGTCGCGCTTGAATTGCGCCGTGGCATTTTCTAGTTGCGCCTGGTCCCGCGCCAACGCCGCCCGCATGGGACGCGGGTCAATCGTGAACAGCAGCGCGTTCGATTCCACCTCCGAGCCCTCCTTGAAATGGATCTGCTCCAAAATGCCACCGACTTGCGAGTGGACTGTCACCGACGAATACGCCATCACGTGTCCGACCGGCGGCGGATCAATCTGCACTGGCACATTGGTAGTTATCGCTTTGGCGACGAGCACCGGTGCGCTCGCCGTGCCTTTCCGGGCGCCCCCCGAACAGCCGCCGGCAAGAATGACTACGGCGATTGCAGGCACCATCGGAATGAAAATGTTTGTTTTCATGCTTTTCTACTATGCTGATTTAATTGAGACGAAATCCCGTGTGTGGGCGCTTGAAAAGCCGCCGCGAACTTTTTTAAAAACCCGGCGCGTTCCTCCTGGAATCTCGGATCGGAAACCGGCCGCCCCATGATGAGCCGGGTCAATTGGGGGAACGCGGCCGGAAACATGGTCAGCGACCGCATGGCCAGCATCACATGGCGCGGGTCGAGTTCGGCGGAGATTTGGCCGCGCGCCTGCCGCTGCCGGATGCGTTCCAGGCCGTGGACCGTCGCCGCCCGCCGGTTTTTTTCGTCAATCAACCGCTGATCGGCCTCCTGCAGCGCCTCCCATTCCAGTAAACGGACCCAGTCGGTGTCCTTGCACGCGGCTTCGAACCAAAAGGCGAGGCTTTCCGCCGGGTCGCCCGACAACGTTTCGGCCCAGGCCTGCCGCTCGGCCATTTTCAGGCGCAACACTTCGCGGAACAAATGTTCCTTGTCGCCGAAATAATGATACAGCATCCGCTTGTTGATCACCGCGCGCCGGGCAATAGCATCCACCCGCGCCCCGGCAAAACCGTTCAGGGCGAACTCCTTCAACGCGGCGGATAGAATCCGCTCGCGCGTGCGCCTGGGGTTGCGCGACGAGACGCTTGAAGTCCTGGCAGGTTTGGCCATAAACGGGCTGTAAGTAACCATCAAGTTACTTGGAAGGCAAGCCCGATTTTCTGTTCAAAAAATCTTCAGCACAGGCGGTGAGGGCCTAAAGCGGCGGTTTCTCGCTGCGCCAGGATGTGCCTCGCTCATAGGCATGCGCGATTTTTAATAGCGTTTCTTCCCCGAACGGCTTGCCCAATAGTTGCAACCCGATCGGCAGTTTCGGGCTTTTCGTAAACCCGCACGGAAGGCTGATGCCGCAGATGCCGGCGAGATTGCAGGAAATGGTGAAAATGTCGCTCAAATACATTTGCAGCGGGTCGTCCGATTTTTCGCCGATTTTGAACGCCGCCGTCGGTGTGGTCGGTGTAACGATGGCGTCCACAGTTTCAAAGGCCTTTAAAAAATCGTTCCGGATGAGCGTGCGGACCTTTTGGGCGCGTAAATAATACGCGTCGTAGTAGCCGCTGCTTAAAACGTAAGTGCCGAGAATGATGCGGCGTTTTACTTCCGCGCCAAAGCCCGCGCCCCGGGTTTTACTATAGAGCTCCACCGGATCCGCGCCGCCCACCCGCAGGCCGTAACGGATGCCGTCGAACCGCGCGAGGTTGGCCGACGCCTCGGCGGTGGCAATGATGTAATACGTCGCCACCGCATAATCCGTGTGCGGCAGGGAAATTTCCACGATCTCCGCTCCTAGCGATTGCAATTGTTTCACCGCCGCATCCACCGCCGCTTTTACTTCCGGATCAAGCCCGCCAATCATGTACTCTTTCGGTAAACCGAGTTTGAGTCCTTTGATTTTTCTGTCGAGTGCCGCAGCGTAGTCGGGCACCGGCTGCGGCACGCTCGTGGAATCGCGCGCATCGTGGCCACCAATCACACCCAGCACGGTTGCCGCGTCGCGCGCATCTTTGGTAAACGTGCCGACTTGATCCAGCGACGAGGCAAAGGCGACGAGGCCGTAACGCGAGACGCGACCGTAAGTGGGTTTCAGACCGACGCAGCCGCACAACGCCGCCGGCTGGCGGATGGAGCCGCCGGTGTCCGAGCCGAGCGCGGCAATGACTTCATCGGCCGCCACCGCCGCCGCCGAGCCGCCGGACGAGCCGCCCGGAATGCGCGTGGGGTCCCACGGATTTCGGGTGACGCCAAACGCGGAATTTTCCGTCGAACTGCCCATGGCAAACTCGTCCATGTTCAACCGGCCAAAAACGATTGCGCCCGCTGCTTTTAGTTTTTCCACGACGGTTGCATCGTAGGGTGAAACAAATTGGCCAAGGATTTTTGAACCGCAATTGAGCGGCTGACCTTTGACGGCCAGCACATCCTTTACTGCTATCGGTATGCCGAGCAACGGACGGCTTGCGCCATTGCCACCCTGGGAAATCAGTTTATCCGCTGCTTCCGCCTGCGCAAGCGCGTCGGCACCGTCATGGCTGATGAAAGCGTGGATGCTTCCATCCACTCGCGCGATCCGGTCGAGACACGATTGCAGGGCCTCACGGGCAGAGACTTCGCGCTTGGCGAGTTTCGCGGCGAGCTCGGAAATGGTCAGTTGGTTTAACATGAAAACTTAACCACAGATGGACACAGATAAACATGGATGTCCTGGCTTGTTTCTAATCTGTGTTCATCCGTATTCATCCGTGGTTGAAAATTATTCGACGATTTTGGGCACGATGAACAGGCCGTTGGCCTGGACGGGCGCATTGCGCACGGCGTCGTCATGCGGTAGCGACGGGCGGATTTCGTCGAGGCGCGTGACGTTGACCAATGGGACGGCATGGGCGGTCGGCTCGACGCCGGCGACATCAAGTTCATTCAACTTTTCGATGTAACCGAGAATGTGACCGAGCTGCGCGCCAAGTTTTTTTTCCTCGTCGGGTGTGAGATAGAGTCGCGCCAGATGCGCGACATATTTGACATCAATTACCACGGTGGCCATTGGACAAGTTTCCAGTTTCAAGTTTCAAGTTTCAAGTTTGTTGTTTTGATTTCATCGGCCATTCTTGAGATGCGCTCGCCCGGCCAATGACCTAGCAGGAAATCGTTCAAATAATAGGCGGCGGGCGCATAAAGAAACGCCGCCAGCACGTCTACGAGATAGTGGTAGCGCAAGTACAGCGTGGCAAAAACCATGAGCAGAACAAAAAGGAGCGCCGGCAGGAACAGCTTCGGACGGTAATCGCGCAAATAAAAGGACAACAGCAGTGGAATCCCGACGTGCAGGGACGGGAAACAATCATAGCTGACCCGACCGACGTTGATGATGTAGTTGACGCCGTGACTGAGCTCTTGTCCATGCAGATCATGCGTAAAGCGGTCCGCGAGGAATTTTTCGGGACCCGCCGCAGGAAGTATCAGGTAAGTGGCGACGCCCATGAGCATAAGGGTCAGGAAACCCATCATCACCCGCCGAAAAGCCACGGTCTCGCCGACCAGATAAAAATACAGGACGATTCCGGGAAAAAAGAGCAAATGGGAAAAATACACCGCGTTGAGAAAATCGGTCAGCCAGGGACGAATCCAGGGTTCCAATAGCACCGCGGCCTGATTTCCAAGAATCCAGCCGTCGATTTGAGAGAGGGGTGAATCGGCGACATGCGGATTGACCCGCAAAATGAGGTTGCCATACAAGGAATAATAGCTGGCACATAATAGAAGGAAGGGAAACCAATCGCGGACAATTTTGAACAAGGGACGAAAAAAGGAAGTCAGGAATCGGGTTGTGCTTTGGTTGTCGTCGCCCGATTGCGGCGAGGCCAAAAGGCCCAAAAGACTTTTGACGGCGAGGATGCCGGCCGGCAGGAGAATAAAGGCAAAGCTCAACGGTCCCAATTGGATGGAACGAAACAAGCGAGTGGTAAGAAACAACACCAGCAACACGGCGGAAACGCCTGCCGCCATGACGTTTTCCAACCGCGAACGCAGAATCAAGTCGAAACACTTTTGAAACATGGCATCAATTTTGGGTTTTTGCGCGGAGCTGATCGAATCTGGATTTCCAGAATGGGTTCAGCTGGTCCTGGTCCGATGGGAATTCATCCAGGAGCGCGCGCACTTCATTGGTTTTCCCATCGATCAGCGCAAATGACGCCATGATATAGGCATGGTCGTATTCGCCTTTTTGGACTGGAACCTGGAGAAAGGGTTTCATCAACCGCCGCGCATCGGCTGTCTGATGTCGGTCAAGTTGTACGACCGCAAGCATCTTGGCGACGTTCCAGTAATAGATGGGATTGGCTGACGAAGCTTCCAATAACGGAACGGCCTGGTCCGGCTGGTCTTGGAAAAAATAAAACTCCCCTGCGTAGTACTCTTCGAAGGGTGTGTTCTGACCGTGTCGCAAGGCTTTGGCCTCGTGAATCAATTCAACCCCTGCACGAGGATTTCCCAACAACAGCAGGCAAACGCCCTGGCCACCCACGGCGTCCGCATTGCGCCAGCATTTTGCCGACGTTTGGAAGAGGATGAAACTGGAAGGCCAATGTGCCAGATCAAACGCGCGCCTTGCATAATAGGAATAAAGAAGGCTCAAACTGTGATTTACGGAAAAATAACCGATGCCGCAGGCGATTCCGCTGGTCAGACCCGCTAACAGGAAATTGTACCAAAGATGGCGCGCGGATAATTGCGGCAGCCTGCGCCAAAGCCGGATGGCCAGGACGGAGAACAACAAAAGGAGAACGTATTTGACCGTTTCGCCCAGAAGAATTTTAATCAAATCGTTGTATTCGCCCATGATGGGAATCGGCTGTGTCTTGTCATGGCTCCCCGCGCGAAACCGGGATGTCCATTTCGGCGGAAGCCATGTGGACAACCTAAAGTTCAAAGCCCAAAGTTCAAAGTCCAAAGTTGGCGTGTTTCCCGTTATCCGATGTTGATCCAATATCGTTGCGTTATGCCTTTTCCATCCTTGCGGGGAACTTCGGAGTCAAGTCTGCCGCCGTTGCTTTGTATCACCCGCGCCGACGTCCCATTTGCCTTATCACACGTCAATAGAACCCTGGTAAGACCTCGTGCTTTCGCGCGTTCCAATAAAAGTTTCAGCATGATCTTGCCGTACCCTTTGTTTCTCTTTGCCGGGCGGATACTGTAACCGATATGTCCTCCTTCATACGAAAGTGCCGCATTCAACGAATGCCTGAAATGTGCAATGCCCACCAGGGTTTTGTGCCGGTCTATCAACCAAAAGCACGAGGCCGGCACATGTCCTTCAGCAAGCCAATCCCTTGTGCGTCGTTGCGAAGACGGCGAATCAGAGATCCAAAATCACGCGCATCATATTCCAGAACGGTCGGAATCAGCGGTTCCTGCTTCTCGAGAAATTCATTAACGAAAGAGCGATAAGTCGCCTCCAAGGCTTCGCAAAGTTCGATGAGTTCCACTGTTGTCGAACGCGGCCAGCGCTTTACTCCTCATCAAACTTACGTTGCACGAGGGCTTCGAGCTCGATAATGGCCTGGTGCGCGTCGTCGCCGCGAACGTGGAGGGTCAATTTACTGCCGGGGCCGGCGGCAAGCATCATCAGGCCCATGATGCTCTTGCCATTGATTTTTTCGCCGTCTTTTTCAACGAAAATTTCGGACACAAACCGGTTGGCCGTCTTCACAAACACGGCGGCGGGCCGGGCGTGGATACCCAACTTGTTGGCGATGGTGAGCTCCTTGGTGAGGAACTCGCCGTCCAGCAATTTCTTCGCGCTCATCGGTTTGCTCATACTACACTATATGAAATGATACAATTTTCCAATTATTTCTGCGGCGGTGGCGCCAGCGGCGCCGGATGACCCGGCGCCATGTGGGCAATCAGGCGCTGGTTCAGGTCTTCGGCGGCGTTGTAGCCGGACATTTTCAATTTGGTCTGGAAGGCGGCGACTTCAATGAGCCGCGCCAGATCCCGGCCCGGTCGCACCGGAATCACAATGTGCGGAATATCCACGCCGAGCACTTTGACAAATTCCTGTTCCATGCCGATCCGATCCACCTCGCCGACATCCTTCCACACCTTGAGGGTGACAACCAGATCGAGGTTCTTTTCCTTGCGAACGCTTTTGACGCCGAACATGGCCGCGACGTTGATGATGCCGATGCCGCGGATTTCCATGTGATCGCGCGTCAATTCGGCGCTGGTGCACATCACTTCACGGCCGTCCAGCAACGTCACTTTCGTCACGTCGTCGGCCACGAGGCTGTAACCACGTTCAATGAGCGCGAGGACGGCCTCGCTTTTGCCGATGCCGCTCTCGCCGCGGATGAGTACGCCCACCCCCAGGATGTCCACGGTGCTGCCCATCTCCGAGCCGCGCGGTGCGAACATCATCTCCAGCGCGAAGGTGGCGAAGTTGATGAACTTCATCGTGACGAGCGGCGTTTGAAAAATCGGCACACCGGCGTGGTCCGCCGCCGCCAGCAGCTCGTCGTCCGGACGGAGGGTGCGGCTGAACACAATCCCGGGAATCCTGTACGTGAACAAATCGGCATAGCGCGCTTCGCGCGCCGCGCGTGAAAGTGACCGCAAATAATAGGTTTCGGCGTGTCCGACTACCTGGATGCGCTTGTAGGCGAAATAGCGCTTGAACCCGCTCAACGCCAGGCCAGGGCGATTGACCGTCGGCTCGCGGATGATGCGTTTGAGTCCGCCCTTGCCGGACAGCAGACGCAATTGCAAGGAGGCGGCATGTTCTTTGTAAAACCGGTCGACGGTGACAGGTTGGTGTGCCATAAATTTACAAATTAAATTCCGGTCCCAGATAAATTTCCCGCGCCTTGGGGTCGTTCGTCAAAAATTCCGAACTGCCCTCCACGAGCACTTGACCCTTGTGAATGATGTAGCCGCGGTCGATCAATTTCAAGGTTTCCCGCACATTGTGATCGGTGATCAAGATGCCCAGCCCGCGCTCCTTCAAGCGGCGCACGATTTTTTGGACTTCATAAACCGCAATCGGATCAATGCCGCTGAACGGTTCATCCAACAGCATCAGCCGGGGACTGGTCACCAGGGCGCGGGTGATTTCCAGCCGGCGTTTCTCGCCGCCGCTGATCTGATACGCCCGGCTCCGGGCCACCGGCGTCAAATCCAGTTCCTCGAGCAGATACTTCAGCCGCACCCGGCGTTCGTCACCCGACATCTTGCACGTCTCCAAAATCGCCAGAATGTTTTCCTCGACCGTCAGTTTGCGAAACACCGAGGGTTCCTGCGTCAAATAACCGATGCCCAGCCGCGCGCGCTTGTGCATGGGCAGCCGCGTCACATCCCGGCCGGTGAATTTCACCGCGCCTTCGTCGGGTTTCACGACGCCGACGACCATGTTGAAGGTCGTGGTTTTGCCAGCGCCGTTCGGGCCGAGCAGCCCCACGATTTCACCCGCCTTTACGTTCACCGAGACGCCATCAACGACCCGGCGGCCATGATACTCCTTCATCAATTTTTCCGTGGCCAGCAGCAGGCCGTTGGTTTGTATCGTGGTCGTTTCCATTCAAAATCAGAAATTTCGGGGGGCGACGTGACGTTCGGGAGTGAGATCCAGTTTTCCCGGTGGAAAATTTGTGTCCGTTGCCACTGAATTGGTTGGCGGCGGCGGCGAATTGGTTTCCACCACCGGCGAGTTTGTGCCGGTCGTCGCGCCGGTGAGGTCTTGATGAAAAACCATTTTGGGATTGGACGGCACGTACAAACGATTATTCGCGCGGTCCCAAATAATCGGATCACCGGTCAGCGTGATTTGTTTGTATTCAGCCCTGGCATCGCCGGTCAGCGTGACCGTTTCATTGGTCACGCCATTTAGTATGGCGAAAACATAAACCGTCTTGTCGCCGGTCGCGTGCATCTTCTGGCCTTTGTCATCAGTCGCGTCAATCACCACATTGGTCTCGGCGACGATGTTGGTCACGCGCCCGCTGGCCTGCGACAGGTCGGCGGCAAGCCATTCGCACCGCAATTTCAGGTCGGGGGCATCCACCCGCACGTGGTCGCGGTAGATCACCCGCCCACCATGTTCCGTCTGCTCAAAATCAGCGGGGCCGTCGGCTTCAATCACCGTCTCCGAGCGCGGTGTCGGTCTGTAGACGGGCGCGTTCGTCGTCACCAGCGCCAGGATTTGGTCCGCGGCATTCGTGCTCGTCTGCGCCGGCAACATCCGGACGTTCGCCAGGCCAATCAACACAATGCAGCAAAAGAATTTCATGGCTTAATTTTTCTTTTCCGGCCCGAATTCAAGCACGGTGGATGGGTGGTTCGAAATGGTGAGGTGGGAATCGCTTTGCCGCCACAAAAAACCTTCGCCTTCGACACGGATTTTCCCGTTCTGGTATTGCACCTGCAACCGGCCGGGGGAATTCGCGGTGCCGTTCAACTGGTCATAAACGCACTCCGGTGCGTTGACGACGATTTCCGGATTGCCGTTCATTTCGAACGTTTCCAGCTTGAGCTGTTTGATGGCGAGCAATCCGCCCGGCAACGGCTGCGCTTCCGCGCCGGACAACCGTGACTTCACCTGCTGCTGGTTGGGCGCCGCGTAATATTCAACCGACGTAAAATCACTCGCGTGGCTGACGGTATTCGATTGGGCACGAGCAACGGCAAAAGGTCCCAGAGCCATCTGAACCGATAAAATCCAAATGGCAATGAGGTCAGGCCGGGCTGCTCTTTTATCGTAGCCGCCGACGTAAGTTGGCTCATTATTCAAAATTCTTTGCATGTTTTAGAGCGGACTAATGTCCCCTGCTACCATTCTTTTACTCGCGATAGCCGGCGACAATTGAATCCCATTTTTTTTGCGCTTTCAAAATCATTTCCACCGTTTCACGAACGGCGCCGTGACCACCCGCCGTGCGGGTGACGTAATGCGCCACCGCCTTCACCTCACGGCCCGCATTGGCCACCGCCACGGCAAGACCCGCCCGTTGCAACGGTCCCAAATCCACTACATCGTCACCCATGAAACAGACCGCATCCCAGTCCAATTTTGTCCGGCGTAACAGTTTTGCCACGGCGCCGGTTTTGCTCAAGCGATCGCCTTGCTGAACGAGAAAATCAATTTTCAGTTCACGGGCGCGCGCGCGCGTCACCGGCGATGGCCGCGCCGAAACCCAGCCGACCTTGAAGCCGGCCCGGCGCAGAAAAATCAGGCCCAACCCGTCCGGAATGTGGAACCGCTTCATTTCCCCCGCGCCGCCGATAAAGATCGAACCGTCGGTCAACACCCCGTCCACATCGCAAAGGAACAGTTTCACCCGCTTGAGGCGCGAGTGGAGTGGCGGAGAAATGCGTGTCGGCATGGACAATCAAAAAATGAAAACATTCAACAACCAACATTCAACACCGAACCTCCGATGTTTCCACGCCACAAACCTCATTGAGCGTTGGAAGTTGAATGTTGAATGTTGAATGTTCACGCTTTTACGGCGTTAAAGACTTTAAGCATACTCCGGAGCAAGCCGGGCATTTCCGCCAGCGGAATCATATTCGGGCCGTCGCTCAACGCCCGGTCTGGATTCGGGTGGGTCTCGAAGAACAAACCGTTGGCTCCGGCGGCCAGTGCGGCGCGGGCGAGCACGGGTGCAAATTCGCGTTGGCCGGACGATTTGTCGCCGCCGCCGCCCGGCAACTGCACCGAATGCGTCGCGTCGAAAATTACCGGGCAACCAAAGCTTTTCAGGATCGGAATCGAGCGCATATCGGTCACGAGATTGTTGTAGCCGAAGGTCGTGCCGCGCTCGGTGAGCAGGATTTTCTTTGCGCCCGCGCGTTGGGCCTTTTTCGCGACCTGGCCCATTTCCGCCGGCGACAGGAACTGGCCTTTTTTCAGGTTCACGATCTGGCCGGTCAGGGCGGCGGCTTCGATCAAATCCGTCTGGCGGCAGAGGAACGCGGGAATCTGCAAAATGTCCACGACTTCACCAACAACGGTGGCCTGGGTTTCCGTGTGGATGTCGGTCAAAACCGGTACGCCGACTTTGGTGCGGACTTTGGCCAGGATTTCCAGGCCGGTTTCCATTCCCATCCCGCGAAATGATTTGGCAGAGGTGCGATTGGCTTTGTCGAAGCTGGCCTTGAAAATGTAGAAAATACCGAGTGCGGCGCAGGTTTTCTTGAGCGCGGCGGCGACTTGCAGGCAGAGCTTCTCGTTTTCAATCACGCACGGCCCGGCAATCAAAGTCAACCGGTTGGGCGAATTGAGCGCTTTCCAAATGGCGGCATCGTTGAGCACGCGAAAGTTGTAGCAACGAAACGAAGGAAAGTAAATGGCACAAGCCAGTCTGACACCAACCAGAGAATCATCCCTTGCAGACTATCCTCAGATTAGGCAGCGGCATCGGGCTGCCTCGCTTCACAACCTCATCGAAAGCTCTAAGTAATATCGGCAGCACACCGACAAACCTAGCAATGGAGTCGTCCGCCGAGCCATGAATCGTGGGCGTAGAATACTCATAGCCGGGACGCGGTAGCTCGCCATAGGCTCGCGGGAAATGCCAATCAATCGTGCCCTGCAATGCAACTCCTGATCCGGCAAGAATCATGGCCACTTGTAATGACAAGCGGCTCCAATCTGCTTTGCCAGCGTGAGAATAACAGTCGAGACGCCAAACGTAACGAGTGTCTTCAAAATCCGACATCAAAACGATACGATCAAATCGCTGGTCTTGCTGCAACATGGCACGCCGCCGCTCTAACTCCGGCAGCAAATCAACCTCTAGTCTTTGAACGAGTGCTCGCATGTGACGCTGCCTAACAGACAATCGGCGGCTGGGTTTGCAGCCTATCCCGTTTCATCAAAACGACCTTATTCCCGCATTGGCCGGTTGTCCACAGCGATTTAGTCCCCAATCCTGAAAGGATTGCCATCCTTCAGCCCAGCGTTGACGCCCGCCTTCGCTGCGCTATGGAGCGCCGAGCACCGTCTCGGCTCGTCGGAAAAAACTGTCGCTTCGCGCCGAGACGGTGCTCGGCGCTCCGAAGGCCGGCGCAACAGCTTTCGCAGAGATTTCTGAGAGAGTTGAATCTCATCCGCCGACTTCTACTTGCAGGATTCGTGAAATCCATTACGCGCGTCAATCGTCAATCACCAATCTCAGATGACCGTTCCGTGCGGGATGACGGCGTTTTTGGGGATGATGACGATGCCGTCGCGGATGTAATAAAGTTCGTGATCCAATTTGTCGGGTTTGTCGGCGGGCGAAATGGTCACGTTGTTTCCAATGCGCGCGTTTTTATCAATGATGGCGTTCTCGATTTTGCAGTTGGCGCCGATGCCGATTCTCGGTTTGCCTTCGCACTCGTGCATGAGCACGGATTCCTGGGATTCGTAAAAGTCGCTGCCGAGGATGACGACGCGGTTCAAGTCCGTCCCGCTGCCGACGACGGTGCGCAGGCCGACGATGGTGCTGGTGATGCGCGCCTGGTTGATGATGCAGCCGTCGGAAATCACCGCATGGTCAATCTGCGCGCCGTTGATTTTTGAGCCGGGCAGGTAACGCGGGCGGCTGAAAATCGGCGCGCCCATGTCGAAGAAATTGAAGCGCGGCAGTTCGGAAACGAGATCGAGGTTGGCCTCGAAAAACGAGCGGATGGTTCCGATATCCTCCCAGTAACCCTGAAAGATATAGGAGAACACCCGGTGGGTGTTGATGGCGTGCGGAATGATGTGCTTGCCGAAGTCAGGCAACGGATTGTCCAACAACTCACGAACCAACTGGCGGTTGAAGATGTAGATGCCCATCGAGGCGAGAAACAATTCGCGTTCCCCCTCGATGCCGAGTTTGGGATACCATTCGGGCGGCAACCGCAGGGAGTCCAGCACGGCGGGGTCGTTTGGCTTTTCCATGAACCGCGTGATGCGGCGGTCCTCGCCGATTTGCATGATGCCGAGGTTGCGCGCGTCGTTGCGCGCCACGGGAATCGTAGCCACGGTGATGTCCGCGCCGGTTTCGGCGTGCTGGTCCACGACCCGGCGAAAGTCCATCCGGTACAACTGATCGCCGCTCAGAATCAGGAGGTAATCGAAATCGTGATTGAGAAAATGAATCAAATTTTTACGGACGGCGTCGGCGGTGCCCTGATACCACGAGGTGTTGGTGAACGTCTGCTGGGCGGCGAGGATTTCCACGAAACCGCTCGAAAAAAAGTCGAATTTATACGTCCCGGAAATGTGGCTGTGCAGCGAGGTGGAATTGAATTGCGTCAAAACATAGATACGCCGGAACCCGGAGTTGATGCAGTTGGAAATCGGGATGTCAACCAGCCGATATTTACCAGCCAGCGGCACCGCCGGCTTGGCGCGCTCCTTGGTGAGCGGGAACAACCGCGTGCCTTGACCGCCACCCATGATGACGGAGAGGACGTTGCTGACGTTGATTGACTGGCGGCCGCTGTGCAACATAAACCGGAATGCAGCGGCAATATATTGCCAGCCACCGCCGCAGGGCAAGCCACGGATGCCGGATTATTTACGACGGGCGCAACTTGAGGGCGTGTTGCCCAAACCATCGAGACGCGCCCGGAGCGCGGACCGCTGAGTCCGCGCGGACAGGGCTGACCGCGCTCCGGGTAGTTTTGGACAACATACCCTTGACACCACCACCATCCTCGCCGGGCAAAACGTAGCGCAGGCGTCCTCGCCCGCGAGTTCGGGCGGCGTCCCGCCGCGCGAATCAAGCCCAACCCTGAATTTGTGCAGCGGGACGCTGCGGGAACCCGCCGCCGGGACGGCGGCGCTACGGTGGTAGTGCGAAGTTGCGCCCTTCTACGACGCGGCCTGCCGGTCGCGAACAATGTAGGGCGCGAATTCGTCGTGATGATGCGGCGGAATGCGCGCCTTGAACCGCGCCGCCGGACCGCGATAACTGCGGGAAATGATCTGGCCGACCGCGTGCAATCGCGCAATCACCGCCGCCTGTTCGTGCGGCACGCGCAGTTCCAGAAATTCACGTTTGGGCCGCAATTGCGTTCCGATTTCCGCGAGCAGGGTTGAAATGCCCTCGCCGGTCGTGGCCGAAATGGCCACCGCCTGCGGATGCTTTTCCTGCAACCGCACCAGCACACCGCCCGCCCCGGTTCTGTTGCCGTCCAGCCGGTCCATTTTGTTGAAAATCATGATCACCGGTTTATCGCCCGCACCGATTTCTACGAGCACGGCATTCACGGCTTGAATCTGTTCCTCGGTCTGCGGGTGACTGATGTCCACGACATGCAACAGCAAATCGGCCTGCACGACCTCCTCCAGCGTCGCCTTGAACGCCTCGACGAGTCCGTGTGGGAGTTTGCGGATGAAACCGACCGTGTCGGTCAGCAAAACATTTTGGTTCGTCGGCAGCCGCAGCCGGCGGGTGGTTGGATCGAGCGTGGCGAACAAAATATCCTTCACCAAAACACCCGCGCCGGTCAGCGCGTTGAGCAGGGTGGACTTGCCTGCGTTGGTGTAACCGACGATGGACGCCAGCGGCCAGTTGTTGCGCTGACGCGCGCTGCGTTGGAGGCCGCGCTGCCGGCGCACCAGTTCCAGTTCGCGTGAAATCCGGGCGATGCGATCCTGCACGCGGCGGCGGTCAGTTTCCAACTGCGTCTCGCCTTCACCGCCGCGCATGCCGATGCCGCCCGCCTGCCGCGACAAGTGGCCCCAAAACCGCGTCAACCGCGGCAGCAGATGTTGAAGCTGTGCCAGCTCGATCTGCAATTTGCCTTCGCGCGTCCGGGCGCGATGCGCAAAGATGTCGAGAATCAGCGACGTACGGTCGAGAACCTTGCATTCAAAAATCTTTTCGAGCGTTCGGCTTTGCGCGGGGGAAAGTTCGTCGTCAAAAATGACGGTGTCCACGTCCTGGCGCCTGCAGAAGTCCGCAAATTCCGCCGCTTTGCCTTTGCCGATGAACGTGGCCGGCATGGGAGCATCCAGTTTTTGCAAGCCGTCGCCGACGACTTCACCGCCGGCGGTGGCGGCCAGTTCGCCCAGTTCGGCGAGCGAATCGCGCATGCCCGTGCCGTTGCGCGATTTGAATTCGGCACCGACGAGGAAGACCCGTTCGGGCCGCGTTTTTCTTGTCTCAATTAACGCCTTCAAAGCTCTATGTCGTCGCATAATAACACAGGACTGGAGATGCGAACACAGATTAACGGGAGGCGAAGTGCTTCTCGTTATGGATTAATGACTTGTGAACATGCAAATCGCAGCCTTTTACAGTGGTAAAGGCACAATGCTTGCTTGACGAGGTCCGTGATTTACCGGAGCGCAGCCAAATTTTTGCTTATTAGCGCATTACTGGCCCTTTTGGCCGGGGCCTGGCCGCTGTGCGCCTCCGACACGAATTTGGAGGAACAAGTGCGGCAATTGCGCGAGCAGAACGATGCGCTGCAAAAGCAGTTGCACAAACAGGGTGACCTGCTGGATTCGCTGACACAAAAGGTCAAAAACCTGGAAACGGCCGGCGCGGAACGCGAAAGCACGACTTCTGAAAATTCCGCCGCGTCGACGACCAGCGGCTTCCACTTCGGCAAGATCAACATCAGCGGCGAAGGCGGCGTTGCCTTTTTTAACACCGGCTACGAAGGTTTTGCCCCGGACTCGGATTTCCGCGTGGATGAGGCGCGGTTGTTTATGGAGGCGCCCATTTGGAACGAGGTTTATTTTTACGGCGAAGCGGATCTGGCGACGCGTGAAAACACCGATTTGAATCTCCAGTTGGGCGAGCTGTATCTGGATTTCGAGGATGTGTCGCAATTATGGGGGCATGACCGGCAGTTGAATATTCGCGCGGGCCGGATGGACATTCCGTTCGGCGAGGAATATCTCACCCGCAACGTGATTGACGACCCGCTGATTTCGCGTTCGCTGCCGGATATATGGGGCATTGATCCGGGCGTGGAATTATACGGCTCGGCGGGCAAATTTTGCTATGTCGTCGCCGTGCAGAATAGCAGCGGGGCCAACGGCGTTCAGGATTTTGACGGCGACAAATCCGTGGCTGGCCGAATCGGTTATGATCCGGTGCCCTGGTTGCACTTCAGCATCAGTGGCATGCGCACGGGTGATTTGAATGCACAAAACGACGAGCATTCCGCCCTTTGGTTTGGCAACGGATTTTTCCGCTCGCTGAGTTCGTCGGCCACGACGTTTCACGCCAATCTGGCCGAGGGCGACGTGTCGGCGCGCTGGTCCAGCGGGCATGTGAGTGCGTTCGGCGGTTATGCGCGTTACGGTGATAATGATCCGACGACAGACAATAGCCGCGACATTTTCTATTATTCGGTCGAGGGGATGCAGCAATTGCCGCATAAATTCTTCGCCGCCGCGCGATTCAGCGAAATCATGGCGGACAAGGGCCTGCCGATCGTGGGTTATGGCGATTTCGGCAGTTATTACTTCGGCAATTCGTCCTCCGAACTATGGCGCCTGAGTCTGGGCATCGGCTACCGCTTCAGTGACCGGCTAGTAATCAAAACCGAGTATTCACTCGAGCGCGGCAAGGAAATCAGCGGCGCGCAACGTGACCATGAAGATTTCTTTGGCACAGAAGCCGCTTTTCAATTCTGATGTTCGCATGGAACTTTTTGCTTCCCCGCTCATCTTAGAATTCAATTTTCGATTATGAAGTGCTTTTTATGTTCTGTCATTCTGATGATTGCCTGTGCCACCGGTTCGGCGGGGACAATTATTGGGAACGTCCACGCCGCGGGCAAGGCGGGTACGGACGGCGACAATTTGGCGAATGGGCCATACGCCAGCCACAAATACAAATTTGTCGAGCGCGTGGACTATTCGGCGATGCACGATTTTGTGGTGTATGTCGAAGGCCGCCAGGATCCCACTGACGCACCACCGGTCAGCGTGGTAGAGGTGGCGACGAGGAAAGTGGCGCAGCAAGGCGCTATGTTTTCGCCGCACGTGCTGCCCATCATGGTAGGGACGACCATCGAATGGCCGAACTACGATGACATTTACCACAACGTGTTTTCGATGTCCGACGCCAAACAATTCGATCTTGGGCTTTACAAAGGAAATCCGCCGACCAAACGCGTGACCTTCGACAAGCCCGGGCGGGTGGATGCGTTTTGTTCCATTCACGAGAACATGCACTGCATCATCCTGGTGCGGGAGAATCCGTACTTCGCTTCCACGGATGAGGATGGGAATTACAAAATTTCCAACGTGCCGTCCGGCACATACAAACTCAAGGCCTGGCACGAGCGGTTGCCGGCCGAGGAACGCGAAATCACCGTGCCCACCAATGGCGAGGTCAAAGTGGATTTCGTGCTAGGGATCAAAAATCTGCCGCAATACTGATTTCATGCCCCCTCCGCGCGTCATGTTCAACGCAAGTTTCCGTGCCAAAGTGCTGGTGCCGGTGATTGTCTGCATGGTTGTGCTCATTGCGGTGACCGTCTTCGTAGTCAACCGGCGCGTCACGCGCCAGTTTCAGGCCGAAGCCAGGGAAACCCTGGCCACGGCCGACGCCGAATTTCACAATTTGCAGAAAAATCGTTCCGACGATCTGCTGTTGCGCTTTCGCAATCTGCCAAACGAACCGCGTTATCGGGCGGCATTTCAACTGGGCGATGCACCCACGCTGCATCAGCCACTGGCGGATTTGCTGGGCGAGCAGGGCGCGGACATCGTGTTTTACGCGACGAACCCCAAAAAGGTCCTGGCCAGTGAAAAGCGCGACCCCGCGATTCCCATGGCGGATTTTGAAACCGCCGCCGCCCGGGCGCTGCAACAAGCGCTGGGGGGGCAGGAGACGGTGGATACGGTTTGCGCGGGCGGACGGCTTTACAACGTGGTGTCCATCCCGGTGTACGTGGATCGCGGGTTGATTGGGGCGCTGACGTTCGGCCTGGAAATCGGCGATACGGAGGCCCAAAAATTCAGCCAGCTCACGCACAGTCAAATTGCATTACTTGCCAGCGGACACGTTATCGCATCCACACTGTCGGATTCCGATGCCAGCGCCCAGTTCGTAGACCTTTACGCGAGTTACCGCCCGTCAGATGATGCCGGCGGTTCACCGGCGGGCCTGAAACAAATCGTGCTGGATAACCAGCATTACTTTGGCAGGGCAGGCCGGTTTGACTCATTGAGCGGTGACCGGTCCCTGGGCTATGTGCTGCTGAGTTCCTACGAGCAGTCGCTGCAGGCGCTTGAGGAGACGCAACAGGTGTTGTTGGGGGTCAGCCTGTGCGCGATTTTACTCGGGGCAGCAACCGTGTGGTTGCTGGTCAGCAAAGCCACCCAGCCGTTGCGCGAATTGCGCGACAGCGTCGAAGCGGTGGGCCGCGGCGATTTCACACGGCGCGTGCCGGTGCGTAGCCACGACGAATGCGGCGAACTCGCGACGGTGTTCAATCAAATGACGGAGAATCTTCGGGAGTCGCACGCACAACTCGAAAAGACCGTGGAAACGCTTAAATCCACGCAGGCACAGTTGATTCAAAGCGAAAAACTCTCGGCCGTCGGTGAATTTGTCGCCGGCGTCACGCATGAATTGAACAATCCGTTGACGACCGTGATGGGTTTTTCGGAATTGCTCCAGAAAGCGGACGTGGACGAACAGCACCGGCGGCATTTGGACATGGTTTTCAAGTCCGCGCAGCGCTGCCAGAAAATCGTCCAGTCCCTGTTGAGTTTTGCGCGGCGGCGTCAGCCGGAACGCAAGCCGGTTTCCGTGAACGGCCTGGTTGAAGCCGTGCTGGAAATTGTCAGTTATCCCCTTCGCACCGGCAACATCGAGGTCGTCAAACAATTTGCCGCCGACCTGCCGATGGTGCTGGCCGATGCGCACCAGATTCAGCAGGTGTTGCTGAACATCATCAACAACGCGCGCCAGGCCATGGAAGCCCACCAGCCGCGCGGGCAGATCAAAATCATCACCGAAGTCCGCAAACCAAATGTGCGCATCACCATTCAGGACAATGGGCCGGGCATTTCGGAGGAAAATCTGCGGCGCATTTTTGATCCGTTCTTCACCACCAAGGAGGTCGGCAAGGGAACGGGGCTGGGTTTGAGTTTGTGCTACGGCATCATCAAGGAACATGGTGGCAGCATCACGCCCGCCAGCCGTCCGGGAGAAGGCGCGACCTTCGTCATTGAATTGCCCATCACCTACGATGCGGTTGAACCCGCAGAAACCTTACCGGCATCGGAAATTGACCAGCAGAATCCAAACGAAGGTGCGGGCCGGCGCGTACTTGTGATCGACGACGAAGAGGCCATTTTGCAAATGATCAGCGAGGACTTGAACAGCAGCGGTTATCAGGTGGATACGGCCACCGATGGAGAAAGTGGCTTGCGCCAGCTCAGGCAAAACCACTACGACGCGACGCTTTGTGATTGGAAGATGCCCGGGCTGAATGGGCGTCAGGTGTACGAGCAACTGCGCGCGACCCATCCCGGCCTTTGCCAGCGGCTCATCTTTATTACCGGTGATGTCATCAATGAGCCGATGCGCCAATTTCTGGAAAGCGAAAAACGTCCTTGTCTGGCCAAACCTTTCACGTTTGCCGAATTTCACACCACCCTCAAGGCGGTCTTGGCCAATCAATAATAACTGGGCGCAACTTGACATCCTTCCATCCTCGTCGGGCAAAATCGTAGCGTGGGCGTCCTCGCCGGCGAGTTCGGGCGGCGTCACGCCGCGTGCATCAAGCTCAACCCTCAATTTGCGCAGCGGGACGCTGCGGGAACCCGCCGCCGGGATGGCGGCGCTACGGTGGGAGCGCAAAGTTGCGCCCAGAATAACTATAAGTCGGGCTTTACTTTTGGCCGCAATCGCGCTTTGCTCCGCACCCATGAAAACGATTTTATTTCTCGTAATGCCGGTTCTCTGGGTTCTGGCTTTGCCGGTTGGCTTAGCCGCCCAGTCGTTGCCGAAAATTGAACTCAAACCCGTCTTTGCCGCTTTGAAAGGCGAACGCCCGGTCTGGATGAGTGAAGCGCCAGATGGGTCGAGCCGTTTTTTTGTTGTTTATCAAGACGGGAAAATTCTCGTTGTCAAGAAAGGCTCGGACGGCAGCGAGGCGAAGGAGTTCCTGAACATCGAAGCCCGCCATCCGCATTTTGAAAACGAAGACGGCCTGTTGAGCATTGCGTTTCATCCCGGTTTCAAGACCAATGGCCTGTTTTACATTTATTACACACAACCGAACACGCCGGAGGAAATGAAACAGTTTCAAGATGGCCGTCCGACCGTTTTTCCCTATCGCAGTATTGTCAGCGAATTCAAGGTGTCCGCCTCCGACCCGGACAAGGCCGACATGGGTTCCGAACGCATTCTTTTGACCGTCCCGGAGCCGTTCTGGAATCACAAGGGTGGCGAACTGGCCTTTGGACCTGATGGTTATCTTTACCTCGGTCTCGGTGACGGCGGCGCGGCGGACGACCCTTTTGGCAGCGGCCAGAACACTGCCACGCTGCTTGCCAAACTGCTGCGCATTGATGTGAACACGCGCAGCTCGGTCCGCGTCGGATGGCGCGCGCAGGAATTGCCCTATGGCATTCCCTCGGACAATCCGTTTGCCCGCGAACCCAATATGGCTTACAGCGCGCGCAAGGAGATTTATGCCTACGGCCTGCGCAATCCGTGGCGTTACAGTTGGGATTCCCGGACCGGCGCGTTATGGGTCGGTGACGTGGGCCAGGATTTGTGGGAGGAAGTGGACATCGTAACTAACGGTGGCAACTATGGCTGGAGCGTGCGTGAAGGCGCGCATCACTTCAAACCCGGCCCGCCCGGCGCGCAATACATTGATCCGGTCATCGAATATCCGCACCGCCCGAATCTGCAGCCCGAGGCCCTGTTTCCTGATCACAGCATCGGCCTGTGTGTCATCGGCGGCTACGTTTATCATGGGAAAAAATATCCGGCGCTCGATGGCGTTTACGTCTATGCCGACTACAACCTCGGCACGATTTGGGGGCTGCGCTACGATTACGACATGCACAAGGTGACCGCCGAAGGCACGCTGCTCCAGCAACCGAAAAACATCACGAGCTTTGCCGAGGATTTGGACGGCGAAATTTACGCCCTTACGCAGGGCGGAGAGATTTATCAAGTCACCGTACCGTGAAAATCTTAATCTTGAACTGAATTGCGCTCAAAACACTACAAACCCATAAACGCACCCCCTCACCCGCCCTCTGGGCACCCTCTCCCCCGTTGCCAACGGGGGAGAGGGATGGGGGCGAGGGGGCGCGTTGCCAGAATGTTCGAGCTCAGCCAAGGCTTTCGTCGCACTTTGATCGCTTATCAGTATTAATCATGGTCTTAATCTGGGCCTGCGATTACGACCAAAATTAAGAATTAAGACCGGATCAAATCTGGAAATCCACCGAGTTTTTTCGTTTCCGGTCCGACTTGTTCAGCACGCGTACCTTGGGGGCGTCGTAAACGACGATGGAATTCGGCGCGACGCTTTCCATGAGGAACACATTCCCGCCAATCGTGCTACCCGCGCCAATGACGGTGTCGCCGCCGAGAATCGTTGCGCCGGGATAAATCGTTACGCGATCTTCAATCGTCGGATGCCGTTTCTTGCCGCGCAATTGCTCGACGGCAGACGTGGATTTCGCACCGAGCGTCACGCCATGATACAACTTTACGTGGTCGCCGATGATGGCCGTCTCGCCGACGACCGTACCGGTGCAATGGTCCACAAAAAAGTGCGACCCGATTTGTGCGCCCGGATGCAAGTCCATGCCCGTGCGCGAATGCGCCCATTCGGTCATGATGCGCGGAATTAGCGCGACGTTCTTCAGATATAACTCGTGCGCCAGCCGCTGCACCGCAATCGCTTCGACGAATGGATACGACACCAGCACCTCTTCCTTGCTTTTGGCCGCCGGGTCACCATCGTAGGCCGCCACCATGTCCGTGTGAAGCACTTCGCGCAGGCGCGGCAGGCTGCCGAGAAATTCCAGCGTGAGATTGTGCGCGGCTGACCGCAAATCTTTCTTCGGCAATTCCAGCGGCGGACTGTATTCGAGGCTCTTGTAAATTTCATCCTCGAGCGCGCCCAACACCGAATCGAGCAATTCTGCCGTCACCACCTTGATTTCGGAGGAGTGAATTGGTTTATCGTCGAAAAATCCGGGAAACAGCAACCGCAGCAAATTTTGGGCGATGGTGGTGATGGCGTGGTTGGACGGCAGGTTCTTCCCGTCCAAATGATTGATGCCCCCGACGCGCGCATACGACGCGACGAGTTCATTCGTCAATTGGGTGACCGTTTCCACGGGAGCAGTATCCCGCAAAAACGCTTAAACGCAAGCATGACGCAACGAGTTAACGAATTGAAACGTGACACGTTGCAACGATTAATCCTTCAACTCTTTGTCGCTTCAACAACTTCTTGAATAACGCGCTCGACGGTGATGCCGGTCATGCAGCGGAAATCAATCGGGCATTCGCGGAGAAAACAGGGCGAGCACGGCGCATCAGATTTCAGCAAACGATGCCGGGTGTCGCTTGGCAAACCGGGGCCGGTCAGTTCCGGCGAGGTACTGCCGAACGGCACCACCACCGGCGTGCCCAGTGCAGCGGCCACGTGCATCGGGCCAGAGTCGTTCGTGAGCAGGACGCGGCAGAGTTTCAGCAGCGCCATCAGCTCGCGAAGCGAAGTCTGGCCGGCCAGATTCCGGAGTTCGGAGTGCGGAGTTCGCCCATCTCCGCTTCGCTCCGACGCGGCAAGGAGTGCAGATTCGATTTGATTGGCGATGACAACGTCGCCTTGGCCGCCAAAAATCAGCCAGACGCAATTTGTCCGGTTCTGGATTTCGCGCGCGGCAGCGATGAAACGTTCGACGGGCCAGCGTTTGGCCGGGCCGTATTCCGCGCCGGGATTCAAGCCGAAGACCGGACTGGTGATTTTTTCCAATCCAAATTTTCTCTTCGCGGCTTCAATTCCGCCCGGCGCGACGAATAACTGCGGCGCAATTGGTTCCGGATTCGCGCCCAGCGCGCCGGCGAGGTGCAGATACTCGTGGATCTGATGGCTCGACGAGTTTTGAGTTTTAAGTTTTAAGTTTTGAGTTGGAATTGCGGTCAGTTGTTGAATTTCGGAAACAGAACGCTTGTGCATTTTTAATGCGTCCGAATGGTGCGCAACGGCCCGGGTCAGAAAAAAATTCCGCCAGGGACGCGCGTAGCCGACACGTTGTGGAATTCCGGCGAGCCACGTTTCAATCGCCGACCGCGGCGAATTGGGCAGCACCAGCGCCAGATCGAATTTGGCAGGGACGGCGCGCTGCGCCGTCTGGTCATCGCAGCGCGATGACCCTACCCGACGTAATCTCCTGGCGACAGAAAAAACACTTTCGCCCGGAGCAAACGAAATCGTTTCGTTCACCGCCGGGTGATTAACCCACAAATCCTTCAATTTGTCGGGCGTCAGCAAGGCGATGTGCGACTCAGGAAATTTTTCACGCAATCGCATCAACGCGGGCGTCGTCATTACCGCATCGCCGAGCCAGTTGGTTCCGCGAACCAGAATTCGCGAAGCGTCTGGCTTCTGGCTTCTGGCTTCTGAAGAATTCATGGCGTATTCGTCTGGCTTTCGGCCCTCGACTCTCGACCCTCGACTTTTTGGGGCGCGGGTTTCCACCGTTTGTGGACCCAGAACCAGTTTGCCGGGTCGCGGCGTACGGCGGCTTCCTGCATCCGGAGCACATCCTGAATCAGATCTTTAACCGGCCGCGCATGACCGTTTTCGTGGGTGGGAATTCGCTCACCCAGCTCCAGCCGCCATTTCGCCAGCCCGACGCGAAAACAGACCGCGGCGTAAAGTTCACAATCGTAACGCAGGGCGAAAACCGCCGGGGACGGACTGGTGGAACAATCATGTCCGAGAAACGGCAGGCGCAGCCCATGGTCGCCGCCGTGTTGGTCAATCTGCAAACCGAGAATGATGGCCGGCTGGTTCATGGCGGCGCGCAGCAGCGGGCCGCCGGTGCGGCGCTCAAAAAACAGGCAGCCGGAACGATTGCGCAATTTTTCCATCAGGCGATTGAGCCCCGGCTGATTCAGGGCGCGATACGTCGTGGCGCACTGATAGCCGGCCACCACGTCATTGAACCGCGCATAAAGTTCGAAATTGCCGAAATGTCCGCCGGCGTTGATGACGCGGCGCGGCGGCAGCAGGCGTTCGGCGCCGATGTATTCGACGTGCGGGCGCAATTTGTCGAAGGTCATGGCGACGGTTTTGACAGCGCTGGCGTAATTCTCACCGATGCGGCGGAAATTTTCCTTCGCCAGCACATGGATTTCAGCCGGTGACTTTTCATCACCGAAACACATCGTCAGATTTTTCAACGTCACTCGCCGGTGCCGCGCGTCAAGCCAATAGGCCAGGGCGCCGCCCGTGCGGCCGATGCGGGCAACCCAGGTGAGCGGCAGCGCCTGCAGCACTGCGACGAACGCGCTGCCGAGCCAATAAATCAGCGTGTTCATTGTCAGCGGAAGCAGATTTTGCGGACGCAATCCTGAAAGTCGTTCGCGCCGCTGACAATCTGGATTTCGACGCGCATGAAATAAATCGGCAGGTCACGCCGGTCAATCTTGGGAAAGCGCACGGCGTCTTTTTGTGTGGTGATGATGGTGCCGGCCTGGCGCTTTTTCCCGCGGTTGATGGCGTTCAGGACCTCCTGTTGTGTGAACCGGTGGTGGTCGGCAAAGCGTTTCGAATAAACCAATTCCGCGCCAAGCCGGACAAGGCTTTGCTCAAAGCTCTCCGGCTGGGCAATGCCGCTCAAGGATGCGACCTTGCGCCCTTTCAGAAAATCCAGGCCGATGCGTTCGCCGGTAAATACGTCTTCGAGATACAACGGATGGTGAACACATTCGATAATGGCGGCGTCGGGATTCAATTCCGAAATGCGCCGGCGGAGTTCGGCGGTTTGACCGTCGCTTTTGGTGATAAAAATCGTATGGGCGCGCGCGAGGTGCGACGGCGGCTCGCGCAGGGTTCCGCGCGGCAGCAAATGCTCGTTGCCAAACGGTTGCTGGCGGTCCACCAGCACCACATCGTGGCGGCGGCCGCGCAAATCCCAGTATTGAAAACCATCATCCAGCAGCAGCGTGTCGCAGCCGAATTTTTCAATGGCATAGCGACCGCTCTTCACGCGGTCCTTGTCCACCAGCACGACGACGTCCTTCAGGTTTGACGCAAGCATGTAAGGCTCGTCGCCGGCCATTTCCGAATCCAACAGGAGCGATTTGCCGTCGGAGACGACGCGTGGCGGGGTCTGGTCTTCGCGCAGGAAAATTTTGTTCAGCAGCCAGACGTGGACCGGCGGCGGTTTGGAGCGGTAGCCGCGGGACAGGATGGCGACGTTGCGGCCGGCGTCGCGCAATTCGCGCGCGAACTTTTCGACGACCGGGGTTTTGCCCGTGCCGCCGACGGTGAGGTTGCCGATGGCGATGACCTGCACGCCGAGGGTCTTGTCGCGGAAAATGCGGACGCTGTAAAGCCAGTGGCGCAATTTGACACCCACCTGAAACAATTTCGAACCGCCGAACAAAAAGCCGCGCATCAATGCGGCCCGGGTGTCACGGCGCTCGCCGGAAATGACTTCGAGGGCGAAGGTTTCGAGGCTTTCAATCCAGTCCCGGAATTGTTCACGCATGGGACTTCAATGTGCCAAGCGAACGGAGCCGCGGCAAGACGAAGGCGAAAGTCCGTAATATCATTACGTTCCGGCACCCCTCCTTGAACGCCATGAAAAATGCTGGATGATTGCCATGGCGGATGGCGAGTTGAAAACGATGCAGCAGGTGAACCACGCCGGATCGCCGGCCAACCGCAAAAGGTTACTTCGCCATTAAAGTTTCCGTTTCGCAACTTTCTTTCCCGCAGCCACAACCGGTTTCTTCCTGATCACTGAAGCCGTGTTTGTCCCAGCTCGGATCGAGGCCAAGGTCTTTGAGCATTTGCAGGTCCCTTTCGACCGGCTGATTGAGCGTGGTCAGGTAGTTGCCGACCATGAGCGCGCTGGCGCCGGCCATAAAAACCATGCTTTGCGCGTCGCGCAGATTCACCGTGCGTCCGCCGGCAATCATGATTTCCTGTCGCGGCAAAATCAGCCGGAAACAGGCGATGGTTTTCAAGATTTCCATGACCGGCAACGGCTCGTGCTTCGCGAAGGGCGTGCCGGGAATGGGATTGAGAATGTTGACGGGCACAACGTTGGCGCCGATTTCCCTGAGGGCAAAGGCGAGCTCGCAGCGGTCTTCGCGCGTTTCGCCCATCCCGATGATGCCGCCGGAACAAATCTTGATGCCGGCCTTTTTCAAATAGCCGATGGTTTCAAGCCGGTCGTCGTAGGTGTGGGTGGTGCAGGTTTTGGGAAAAAACCGGCGCGAACTTTCAAGGTTATGGCCGTAACACTCGACCCCCGCCTCCTTCAAACGGTCGGCGACGCGCTGAGTTTTGATGATGCCAAGCGAAACATCGGGGCGGGTTTTGCCGCTGGCCTTCAATTCCCGGACGCGCTCGCAAACCTCGTCCAGCATGGGACCTTCATTCAAACCTTTCCATGCGGCAACCAGACCGACAGCGGTGACACCGTTTTTGCCGGCCTCGTCAGCGGCTTCCTGGACCGGTTCGGGATCAACAAAGCCGTACCGGGGCGAGCTGGTTTGATAAAAGGATGATTGCGCGCAAAAACTGCAATTTTCCGAGCAGGCGCCGGCCTTGGCATTGACGATAGAGCAGAGATGAATCTTGTTGCCCTTGAAATGTTCGCGAATTCGGTTCGCCCATGACAGCAAATCAAAAATGTCGGCGGTATTTTCGAGCTGGAAAAGCCCCAACGCCTCGTCACGAGAAATGCCGCCGCCGGCCAAAACACGTTGTCCCAACCCGGCGATGCGCGCCTGGTTCGTGGCGTCAACTGGTTTCGTCATCATGGTTGACAACCTAGCAGGAGGGATGACAGATGCAAGAGGGGATTAACTGAAACCGATGCGTTGGCAAACCAGGGAGCCAACGCGCTATTCGATTACTTTACCGAGAATGTCCTCACGCGTGACCGCCCCAAAAACACGGCTGTCCAGGCTATTATTGCGGTTATCACCCAGGACAAAATATTTGTTACCAAAGCTGATAAATTCGTTCCCATTTCTATCGTCGGCATAAGTCGGTGTGCCGGGCAGAAGATACGGCTCATGCAGCAGCTGGCCATCAACATAAACTTTGCCATTTTTAAGACAAACGGACTGGCCGGGAACAGCGATGATGCGCTTGACCAAAAGGGAATTGTCTTGAGGGTCTCGCACGGCAACGATGTCGTCTTGCTGCGGCTCTCTCACCAGATAGCTCATTCGATCCAACCAATAATGTCCCGAATCTATCAGTGTAGGATACATGCTGACGCCAACCACCTGGACGGATTGAATAACAAAGCGGCTAATCAGCAAATAACTAAGCGTTGAGAGTACCAGGATAAGGGCACAACCGTAACAATGGCGAAAGAACCAATGCCAGGACATCCGCAGACGGCAAATTTTTAAATAAAACGCCAAATCCCCGGAAAACTTCCTTAAGGCAAGGTACATCATGCTCACTTACTTAAGTGTACCAATTTTATACATTCTTGCAAGCGAAAAACGGAGAACATCCAATACGATTGCAGATTGTGCCTTGAACGATAAAGGCTTGGATAGACCAACATAGTGCAAATGATTTGACAACGAGGCGGTTGACCTTGTTGCCAAATTAATGGGCACCTGCCCACTCGCTAAGAAAGTTGGCAAGCGAGCTGATTTGCATGTCCGACAACGGACCGCCGTCAACCGTTGAAAACGCCGGCATCAGCGAGCCGGGTTTGCCGTGGGCAATCCAAATGCGCCAGAATTCAAAATTGGTCGGCGTTTTGAGCGCGTGCAAATCCGGCACCATGGCGGCGCGAGACTCGCTGTCGTGGCAGATGGCACAATCGGCTGCGTAAAGCACCTGGCCATATTTGCCTTCACCGCGTTGCTCGTGGCAAGTCGCGCATTCTCCTTTGAAAACCGCCTGCCGGTCAACCGCGGCAATTTTCAAATTCCGCGCACGGTCGGCTTCGGACATTTTCGGCATCACGAATGGCAGCACCGTGATCTTGAGCAACAATGTTTTTGAGCCTTTGTCCGTATAAACCATCAAGGTCTTGAACAATGTGCCGTTGGCATTGGAAAGATTCACCGTTGCGTCCATCTGGCCGTTGGTGCCGGGCACGAGCGTCCACGGCAACTGGGGCAATTTCGTGGTGGTGCAACCGCAGGACGGACGTACACTCAAAATGACGACGGGATTGGTGAAAATATTGGTAAAACTGAAAGTAAAATGCGCCGCGGTGGTGTTTTCGACAACGTTGGTTTCTTTGGTCGTCTCGTCCCAAGCGAGCACGCCGTCAGGCAACGGCCCCGCTGCTTGCGACAAGTTTGGCACATAAACCGCCGGGGTGGCCACGGTGGCGTTGGACGATTTGATATCCTCGGCCAGCAGGCTGACGCCGATGAAAGCAACACCGACAACTCCGTATAGTAACAAACGGTTCAATTTCATAACGACGCTGGATACTAAACCGCCCGCGTCTTTTTGACGAGCAAGAAATCCACGAATTAACCAACCGTCACGACCGGTTCAGCGCACTGAGCACGGCGCGCACGGACGCCAGTTCGATATTCGTATCCACCCCCGCGCCCCAGCGCATTTTGCCATCACTGTGCTTGATTTGAATATAGGCAATGGCTTTCGCTTTCGCTCCCGAACCAAGAGCATGTTCGCTGTAATTGGCGATCTCAAAACGTGGTGTGCCGATTTTCCCGAATCCGTGGACCAATGCGGCCAATGGGCCGTTGCCCTGGCCGGCCAGTTCAACCGGCTCGCCGTCGCGCAGTAATTTCGCCCGGCAGCGAACAACACCGTTTTTGCTCTCGGTCTCAAACTTCTTGAGTTGCCACGGCTGAGTGCGCTCGATGTATTCCTTCCAGAACATCGCCTTGAGTTCCGCGCCGCTGACCTCGCGGCCGAGCTTGTCCACTTCGTCGTTCGCAATCGGACCAAACTCGCGTTGCATGTCCTTGGGCAACTCAATGCCAAACTCGCTTTCCAGCAAATACGCCACGCCGCCCTTGCCGGACTGCGAATTGACCCGGATGACTTCCCGGTATTCACGCCCGATGTCGGTCGGGTCAATGGTGAGATACGGCACGTCCCAATGCTCGTGACCGTCCTCCTTCCATTCGTTCAAACCTTTGCGAATGGCATCCTGATGCGAACCGCTGAACGCGGTGAAAACCAACTCGCCCGCGTAAGGCTGGCGCGGTGGAACGGTCATACCGGTACAACGTTCATAAACCTCGATGATGGAATTGAGGTTCGCGAAATCCAGCTTCGGATCAATGCCGTGCTGGTAGAGGTTCAACGCCACGGTCACGATATCCAGATTGCCCGTGCGCTCGCCATTGCCAAACAGCGTGCCCTCGACACGATCCGCACCGGCCAGCAGGCCCAATTCGGTTGCCGCCACGCCGGTGCACCGGTCATTGTGCGTGTGCAAACTGATGATGAGCGACTCGCGATTCTTGATGTTCCGGCAAACCCACTCGATCTGGTCGGCATAAACGTTTGGCATCGCGACCTCCACCGTATCCGGTAAATTCAGTATCATCTTCCGCTTCGGCGTCGGTTGCCAGACCTCCATGACGGCCTCGGAAATTTCCTTCGCGAATTCCACTTCCGTGGCGCTGAAGCTTTCCGGCGAATACTGGAGCATGACCTCCGTGCCCTTGAGCCGCGGCAAACGTTCCTTGATCCATTTCGCACCGCGCACGGCGACCTCGACGATTTGCTCCTTTGACATGCCGAAGACCACCCGGCGTTGTGCGGGCGAAGTTGAATTGTAAAGATGAATGATCGCCTTCCTTGCGCCGATGAGCGATTGCACGGTTTTTTCAATCAAATCCTCGCGCGCCTGCACCAGCACCTGGAGCCACACGTCGTCCGGCGCGCGGTTTTCCTCGATCAGCCGGCGATTGAACGCAAACTCGGTGTTTGACGCGGACGGGAAGCCGACTTCGATTTCCTTGAAGCCGGTTTTGACGAGTGTCTGGAACAGCTCGAGCTTCTGACTGACGTTCATCGGCACGGCCAGCGCCTGGTTGCCGTCGCGCAAATCCACGCTGCACCAGATGGGCGCGCGCGTGAGGACGCGATTGGGCCACTGCCGGTCAGTCAAGTTGACCGGCGGGAACGGACGGTATTTTTTCGACGGTTGTTTTTTCATAGTCTTAATCCTGTTCATAATCGTAATCCTGATCCCGCCGTTTGGATCAAGAGCAGGATTACGATTAAGCTTACGATTGCAATAAACAAAAAACCCCACCGCCGTCTGGCAGTGGGGTTCAATAAATCTCGTGAACGAATCAGAACCCGACCGCCGCGCGGCACAGCAGCAGCGCGTTGAGCAGTAGATTCAGATTCAAATTACAATTCACGGGAGCAAGATAACCATTTAGCTTCGGCGGGTCAACCTGATTTTCACGCTTGCTTCTCTTCAGCCATCGCCGGGAGACTGGTGCTCCATGGCTTGGAAACGCAAAATTTCCGGCGCCGGGATGGCGACGATTGGCTTCATGCTCTCGCCGCTGTCATGGTGGAATGACGCGTTCGTGAACATTCCGCTCGCGCTGGGCTTTGCCTGGCTGGTGAGTTACCTTTATCCGTCGGCGTTCACGGCCAGTTTGATTCTGGGTTACTGGCTGACGAATGTGCTCGGCCTGGTGCTCATGCACAAAGGCGCGCGGAAGTTGCTTTCGGAAAAACCGGCAGCGGACCTGCGCCGGGAATTGTTGAAGGACGTGATTGTCTCGCTGATTTACACCGGCATCATCGTTGTCCTGGTCAGGCAGGAAATTCTTAAACCGTTTTCCGGCTATTTCAATTCCCAATGAACGCCGCGTGGATGGCTTTCATCGCCGATTCACCCTTGGCCAGATCTATCACCACGGAAATTTTGATTTCGCTGGTGGAAATCATATCAATGTTCACACCCTCGTTAGCCAGCGTCTCAAACAGCTTCCCGGCCACGCCGCTGTGACTTTTCATGCCGACGCCCACAATCGACAACTTCCCGATTTTGTCGGCGGCGATCACGTCGCGGAAACCGAGTTCCTTTTTCAGGCCGTCAATGACCTTTTGTGCCTTGAGCAAATCCGGCTTGTCCACGGTGAAGGAGAGATCGGTGGCCGGCACACCGCTGCCGTGACTGATATTTTGGACGATCATGTCCACGTTCACCGTCGCGTCGCCGAGCGCCTTGAAAATGCGCGCGGCCACACCGGGTTTGTCAGGCACGCCGACGAGCGTAATTTTCGCCTGGTTTTTGTCGAGCGAAACGCCGCGTACCACGACGCTTTCCATGCTTTTGGTTTCTTCTTTCACAATGGTTCCGGGGTTGTCATTCAAGCTGGAACGGACTTCAAAAACGACTCCAAATTTTTTCGCAAATTCCACCGAGCGCGACTGCATCACCTTGGCTCCGAGACTGGCCAGTTCGAGCATCTCGTCATAGGAAATCTCCTCGAGCTTTTTCGCGCCCTTCACGATGCGTGGGTCGGCGGTGTAAACGCCGTCCACGTCGGTGTAAATCTGGCACAGATCGGCCTTGAGCGCGGCGGCCAGCGCAATGGCCGTCAAATCCGAACCGCCGCGGCCCAGCGTCGTGATCTGGCCCTCGGGGGTTTCACCCTGAAAACCGGCCACAATGACAACGGTGCCCTGTTTTAGAAGCTCGTGGACTTTTTTGGGCGTGATGTTGTGAATCTTCGCCTTGGTATGAACGGCGTCAGTCACGATGCCCGCCTGCGCGCCGGTGAGCGAAACCGCCGGGACGCCGAGCGAATGGAGCGCAATGCTCGTGAGCGCAATGGTTTGCTGCTCGCCCGTAGCCAACAACATGTCCATCTCGCGCTCGCTCGGCAGCGGCGCGATGTCCTTGGCCAGTTTGATGAGGCCATCCGTCACGCCGCTCATCGCGGACACGACGACGACGACCTGGTCGCCTTTGGCACGGTATTTGGCCACGCGTGCCGCGACGTTTTTGATGCGGTCGGGGTTGGCCACCGAGGTGCCGCCGTATTTTTGGACGATCAAAGCCATGGCTGAAACCTGCCAAACCGGGTTTGGTTTTCCTGCCCGTTGTGTTTGTTTGGCAGGAAGGCGGAGTATAACGGCTTCGGCGCAATTTGCAAGACGGGGAGGCGGTGCCCTGATATCAGCAGGGCACGTCACCCCGTGCGTCAGTTGGTTCAACGACCGTCCTCACCCCAGCCCTCTCCTCCAGGAGAGGGAGAATCGTTCGCCGCTTTTTCTGAAATTTGCGCGCCGAGATTTGCCAGCCAGTCGACCGCAAACGAGAAAGGTGCAATCGCTTTCCTTCTCCTGGGGGAGAAGGTCAGGATGAGGGCGGACGTCAAAACCAACTCAAATCTGGTGTTTCGCAATCAGGTACGCCTTGAACTTCCCATAATCCGCATCCATCCGGTCGAAGTCTTCTGCTAATTTCAACGCCTCATCCATTTTGGGCGGAATGTCCGGCGACCAGGTCATCATTTTGTGAATCTCTTCCGGGAATTTGGCCGGATTGGCCGTCTCGATGATCACGGCGGGCGCGTCGCCGAGGGGTTCAACTGCGAGCCAATCGAGAAATCCCTGCCAGGCCACCGCACCGTGCGGTTCCAGCAGCAATTGATATTGGTCCCAGAAACTTTTCAGGGCCGCGCGCGTGCGGTCGTCGGAAACCGAGGTGGAAAAAAGGTCGCGCCGCAGGGCCGCCAGATCGGGTTGCCGGTGGATTTTACCGGTCTCGTCCATCTGCCCGCCATAAATTGCCACGAGCCGGGCGAGGTTGCTGGGATGGCCGACATTCATCGCGTTGGAAACCGAGTTGCGCGAAGGGGAAATTTTTTCGTAATGGCCGCTGGCGAGAAAGCGGGGGAACTCGTCGTTGGCGTTGACCGGCGCGATGATTTTTTTCACCGGCAAACCCATTTCCCGCGCCACCACCGCGCCCATGGCGTCGCCAAAATTGCCGCTGGGAATGGAAAAGACCATGGGCTCGCCGCCCCTGGCCAGACGCGACGCGGCGTAAAAATAATAAACGCTCTGCGGCAGCAAGCGGCCGATGTTGATGGAGTTGGCGGACGAAAGCGGGATGTGTTTCAGATCGGGATCGGCGAAGGCGTGTTTGACCATTGCCTGGCAATCGTCGAATTTCCCTTCCACGGCGATGGTGCGGATGTTGTCGCGCAGCGTGGTCATCAGCTTGCGCTGGCTGACGCTGACTTCGGCGATGGGAAACAACACAATGACGCGAACCCCCGGCACTCCATGAAAGGCGTGCGCGACGGCCGATCCAGTGTCACCACTGGTGGCGGTAAGGATGGTGACTTGCCGGCCGTCATCGCGCAGAAAATGCCCGAACATTCGTGCCATCATCTGCGCGGCGAAATCCTTGAACGACGCCGTCGGACCCTGGTCCAGCCGCATCAGAAAAACGCGGTCGCGAATTTTTTCCAGCGGGATGGGAAAACTGTAGGCGTCGCGGCAAAGCGCGGCCAGCTGATCGTCGGGAATGATCCCCTCGGTAAATTTTGACAGGACGCGAAAGGCGATTTCGGAATAAGGCAGTTGCGCAAACGCGGCGATTTCGTCCGGCGCGATCCGTGGAAATTTTTCGGGCAGATAAAGTCCGCGGTCGGGCGCCAGTCCGGCATGAAACGCCTCGCGCAGATTGATTGCGGGCGATTGTCCGTTGGTGCTGCGGAAGAGAATCATGATCTGATGTCGCGCGAAGGCCGCGAAGAAAACGAAGGTTTTCTAAAGTCAACTTCAAGTGGTTTATTCGCGCGAGTAAAAAAATTCTTGCCTTCAAGGCCGTTGGTCACGCGTACGATTCCGTTCTTTAAATGCGTTTCGTTAAAATTGATCAAAAAACCGAGACGCAACGGAATCAGTTTAAGATAGTTGGTCACAGTCTTTTTGAAAAGCGGGGCAACAGTTTCGACAGACTTGAGCTCCACCAAAACCAAACCGTTTACAACCAAATCGGCACGAAATGCCACGTCCAACATCTGTCCGTGGTATTCAACTGAAATTGGTTTTTGCCGTTCCACCTTCAAACCATACTTTGAAAGTTCAAGAAAAAGCGCCGCTTCGTAAACCGATTCAAGCAAGCCCGGACCCAGCGTGCTGTGGACCTTAAATGCAGAATCAAGAATAATCCGGCCGATTTCTTCTTCATTCAAGTTGGATGGATGCTGATTCAAAATCTTTCCTTCGCCGCCTTCGCGCCCTTCGCGCGACATTTCATTATTCGAAATTTTCCACCCGAATCATCACGGGCTTGCTTTTGACCGCCGGTAATTTGCCGATTTGAGCCAGGGCCTTCATCACGGCGCCGTTCGTCGCGTAGTGAAGCATGAAAATCAACGGCACGCTGTTGCCCTCGTGGCCTTCGGGTTGAATCACGGATGAAATGCCGATTTTAGACCGGCCGAAAATGGCCGCGATTTTTGCCAGCACGCCCGGTCGGTCAACCACATCGAGCCGGACAAAATATTGTGAAACGACTTCGGCAATCGGCACCACCATGCCGGCGCATTCGTGCGGCACAAAGGGCGGCACGCGATTCGTGCCGGATTTCAAGTCGAGCGCCGCGTCCGCCAGGTCGCTCAGGACCGCACTGGCGGTGGCGTCCTTGCCCGCGCCGCGCCCATAAAAGAGCGTGTCGCCAACGATGTCACCGCGCACAAAGACGGCGTTGAAAACGTGGTTCACGCCCGCCAAAACATGCGCGTTTGGAATCAGTGTCGGATACACCGAAACCTGCACTCGGCATTTACGATTTACGATATCCGATTTTCGCGCCGGTCTGCCTTTCGACTCGTCAATCATCAATCGTAAATCGCCAATTCGTTTGATAACACCCAGGAGCTTGATCGTGTAACCAAGCTCGCTGGCGAATTTAATATCCAATGCGGAAACGTGGCGGATGCCTTCAACGTGAATGTTTTTGGGATTCACCCAGAAACCGTGCGCGAGCGAGGCCAGAATGCCGATCTTGTGCTGGGCATCCCAGCCGTCGATGTCGAGGTCCGGCGGTGTTTCGGCGTAACCCTGCTTTTGTGCGTCGGCCAGCACGCCGGCGAAATCCGCACCTTCGAGTTTCATCCGGGTCAGGATGTAATTGCAGGTCCCATTGACGATGCCGTAAAGCGCATTGATGCGGTTGCCCACAAATCCTTCGCGCAGTGATTTGATGATGGGGATGCCGCCGCAAACACTGGCCTCGTAATAAAGATTCGTGCCGGATTTCTCCGCCGCGGCAAAAAGTTCTTCGCCATGTGCGGAGAGCAACGCTTTATTCGCCGTGATGACCGGCTTGCCCAGCTTGAGCGCGGCGAGAATCATCGTCCGGGCGATGTTCGTGCCACCGACCAGTTCGGCAACGATGTGAACGTCGGGGTCGTGGACGACACTGTGCCAATCGGTTGTCATCAACGAACGCGAAATCGGGTACGGGCGCGGTTCGTCGAACGCCTTGACCGCGACTTTGCGAATGGTGACTTTCGCGCCAATGCGCGAAGCCATCAGGCCGCCGTTGAGATGGAGCGCATGAAACACGCCGCTGCCCACGGTGCCGCCACCAATCATTCCAAGGTTTACCTGCTGCATAGGAGCACACAGCTTGCCGCGAAACGGAACGGGGAACAATTCATTTTTGACGACGAGGAAACAGGAGCAGCCGCGCTTCCACCGCAGTCAAACCGATGGCGTTGCGGAGCAAAAGGAAGGGAAAATTATTTAAATCGTGTAATCACTGATATCTTTCGTGATGTCGGAATTGCCGTCCAGCGGACGGTCGTAAAACAGCCGGACCTCGGCCTTTTGTGGCAGCAGTTCCCGGGCACGCACCAGCGCGCGTTTGGTCGCAATCGTGGGATTGATTTCAGCGGGAAAGATGTTTTCTTCACCGATTTGTTTCAGCAGACCGCTGTTGCGCAGGACCCGAGTAACATCGGGGCTGCTGCCGCTGATCAGCAGGTAACGGCCCGTTTTGCGCAGGTAATCGTGAAGTGATTCCAGCGCCATGACTGTCGTGGCGTCCAGGTGCCGCGCATTCTTCATGCGGAGAATAAACACGCGGATGTTTTCGTCCTCGGCCTGGCGGCGGACCTGGTCCTGAAACAGGTCGGCGGCGCCGAAAAAGAGTTCGCCTTCGACGTGAATGATGGAAATCTGGGGATTGGACCGCTGGTTCCGGTCACGCAATTCGGCCAGTTGTCCGCTTTCCGTGAAGGTATATTCGGCGAGGGACGGCGTGCTGGTTTTCTGCAGGAACAGCGCCAGCGCCACGCCGATGCCCACGTAAATGGCGGTGTCGAGTTTGAGAAAAAGGGCGGCCCCCAGCGTCACAAAAAACACAACCGCATCCGATCGGGTGGAATGGGTGGAAACGCGGATTTGCGAACGGTTGATCAATCGGTAACCGACCCGCATGAGCTGGGCGGCGAGCGCGGGCACGGGGATATAGTTGAAGACCGGAGTCAGGAACAACAGGACGAGCAGCACGGCACCACTGCTCAACATGGACGAGAGTTGCGAGACGGCGCCGCTCTGGTAATTGACCGCCGACCGGGTAAAGGAGGAGGAACCGGGCGTCACCCCGAACAATCCCGCCGCGATATTGCCCGCGCCCATGCCCAAAAGTTCCTGATTGGGATCCAGATGCTGGCCGCTACGGGCAGCCAGCGTTTTGGTGATGGCGGTGGCTTCGAGCATCCCGATGATGGCGATGGCGACGGCGCTGTCGGCCAGCTGGCGAAGGATTGGCAATTGGTCCTGCAAGGCAGGAAGGTGTTTGAGGGTCGGCAACGCCGCGGCCAGGGCGCCTTCATCCTTGACCAGGTGGAACGGCACTTCGGGATGAAAATAGGCGAAAATCCGCGCGGCAATGCCGAGAAATGCCAGCCCCACCAGCGCTTCCGGCCAGGCCGGCCGCCAGCGCTTGACGCCTTCAAAAATCGCCAGCGTCAGCAGGACGATGCCGATGGACCACCATGAAAAATTACCGACGCCGATGGCCACGCCCACTTGCTTGAATGTCGTCACAACGCCTTCACCCGCCGGGCTTTGAAAACCCATTCCGTTGTGCAGTTGGCTGAAAATCAGCAACACTCCAATCGCCGTTGTGTAGCCCACCACCACCGAACGCGAGATGAATTTCGTCACCTCGCCAAAATTGAACATTCCGGCGATAAACTGGACGACGCCGATCATAAACGCCAGGTAGGCGGCCAATTGCAGCGGGTGCAGACCCAGATCGGTGTTGGCCACCAGCGTTGCCGCCGTGATGAGACAAACCGAGGTCGTCGGTCCAAACACGTGATGGTGTGATGAAAAAAACAGCGCGCTGACAAAACCACCCACCACCACGGAAAGAATCACCGGTGTCGGCGGCAACCCCAGAATCAGCGCGAAACCAATCGCTTGGGGAATGGAGACCAGCGTCAATGTCGCGCCGGCAATCGCGTCATGGCGCAATTTGTCCCACGAATAGCGCCGCAGTTCGTTGACAAATGGAAAACGAATCCTGGGTGGAGTCCATTGCCACCCTCCCGCTGCGCTTTTTGACTGGAAAAAGCGGGTCATTGCGAACGGCCATGGCGATACAGGCAAAATCCACCCGGTTTGCCTAAGACGAAGAAGATTTGAAATCGTTGCTTACGCACGTCGCTAGATTAAATCGTGCCACCGCGAAAGCAACGGGAACTTGTCGCCGGAATTTTAAGCTACCAACTTACCGGCACGGTCATTTTTTTGCCGAAACGATTATGATAATGCAACTGCCGGTGCCGCTGGCCGTATTCATGAACCAGCTTCGTCAGCTTGACGTCGTAGCAGCAGTACTCCGCGATTTCCGCGAGCTTGCCGTCCTTGAACCAGCGGATGGCCTGCATGCCCTCCGCCGTTTTTTCCACGCCGAAGGTTGCCGTCGCAATCGAGTCGAGCGAAAGCCGGTGCTGCAATGTATTCTGCAACTCGACCATCATGTCCAGCGTCGGCAACTGGCGCAAATCGTACGCCGTGTAGCCATGCAGCACCTCGTAGTCAAAACGTAAAATATTGAACCCCACCACCAGGTCGGCGCGTTGCAACTCCGTCATCAGCTCGTTCACCTGCTTTTCGCCGTAAATGGTATAATCGCCGCGCGCGATGCTGTACGTCACACCGATGCTCATGCCCATGCGCGAAATGTGATTCCAGCCGCCGACTTCTTCAGCGGACTTTTGCGTTTCCAGGTCGAAATAGACGATGTTCTTCGGCACAGCCTTCAAATTTACGATTTACGATTTACGATTTACGAGCTTTTTCACAACTCGTGCTGGTCGCCTGAATTGTAAGTTGCCAATCGTAAATCAAAACAACTTTGGACTTTGGACTTATATTCCGCCCATGGCCCTGACCCCTTCAACCATGCTGTCGCTCGGCACGACCGCACCCGATTTCAAGTTGCCGGACACCAACGGGAAAATTGTTTCCCTGGCGGATTTCAAGGACAAGTCCGCGCTGCTGGTTTTGTTTATTTGCAACCATTGCCCTTACGTGAAGCATATCCGCGCCGGCCTGGCGCAACTGGCGCGTGACTATCTGCCAAAGCATGTCGGTATCGTCGGCATTAATTCCAACGATGTGGACAACTACCCCGAAGACAGCCCTGCCCGGATGAAGGAGGAAGGGAAGTCCGCTGGCTATTTATTCCCGTATCTTTACGACGAATCGCAAGCTGTCGCCAAGGACTTTCGGGCCGCCTGCACCCCGGATATTTATCTCTTCGACAAAAACCACAAGCTTGTCTATCGCGGGCAGTTCGACGACAGCCGTCCGGGCAACGGAATTCCAGTGACCGGAAAAGATTTGCGCGCCGCGCTCGACGCCGTGCTCGCGGGTAAGCCCGTTTCGCCAAACCAAAAGGCCAGCATAGGTTGTAACATCAAGTGGAAGTCGGGAAACGAGCCGGATTATTTTTAATCCGCCAATTTCACGAACTGACACGAATTAAATTTTCCGAATACAATTCGTGGGAATTCGCGTAATTCGCGGATTCCTATTTCCTGGGCAGTTGTGCTTCCACGATTTCGCAGAGCGCGTGCATGAGGAGCTTTTGTCCTTCTTGGATTCGAGCTGTCTTGTCGCCCGGCACCAGCAGATCCAGCGTCGCCACGCCTTTCGTGAAGCCGCCGTCACGGCCCAGAAAACAAATACTTTCAATGCCTTTGCGTTTGGCCTCTTCGAGCGCCAGCAACACATTTTTTGATTTGCCGCTGGTTGTCAGTGCGATGAGCACGTCGCCTTTTTCGGCCAGGCCCCGGACCTGCCGTGCGAAAATTTCATCGGCGCCGTAATCGTTACAGACGGCGGTCAGGAACTCGCCGTTGGCCGCGAGCGAAATGGCCGGATACGGCCGCCGGTCTTCCACAAAGCGGCAGAGAAATTCCGTGGCAAGATGCGTGGCGTCCGATGCGCTGCCGCCGTTGCCGCAGGTGAGCACTTTATGGCCGGAGGTCAGACAACGCAAAAGCATCTGCGCGGCGCGATTCAACGGCTCTTCCAAATCCGCAAGCCCGCGACAGGTTTTGACGGAATCTTCAATCGCCCGTTGCAAGAGAGTCATGCGTGCAGCTTAATTGTTGGCCGTTGAAAGAAAAGGCGAAATGAAGTATCGCTTGGGTATGCCTGACCAAAGCCATCGTGAAAGATTGGCGTTCACCTTGGTCGAACTTCTGATGGTCATGGCCATCATCGGGATTCTGGCGGCGCTGTTGCTGGCGGCGATTGTCGAAGCCAAGGCGCGAGCCTTGCGAATTCAATGTGTAAATAATGTTCGGCAATTGGGTATCGGACTGCAGGCATTTCTGGTGGACAACAGTGTTTACCCTTTGTACGTAAATCCCGGGTTTCGCCACGGAGCCTATCCAAATCACAGCATGGCCTGGATGACCGCGCTGCAATACACCGAGCTCTCGGTGCCTGGAAATTCCACCAATCATATTTCCTTCGGCCAATGGTCCACTGCTGGTGTATGGAAATGCCCTTCTGCACTCAAGCCGGGTAATTGGCCTGAGGACCGTGTATATGAATATTATGGTTACAACAGTTTTGGTATGAGCAAAATCACGGATACAAACTCTCTTGGACTTGGCGGACAACGCGGTTATTTTGACTCAAAAGGAACGGCGCCGCCGGTAAGCGTATCAGAAGTGGTCAGTCCAAGCAGCATGATCGCAATAGGAGATGGTTTTATTGGAGGAAATAACATCATCAAAGACGGAGCTTGGGTTATCGATCGAACTTACGACGTCACGAATCTTTTGGGCAGCACACAAAGGGCTTATGCCCGCCACCAGGGCCGCGCCAACGTGGTATTTTGTGATGGCCATGTAGAGTCGCCGACACTGAAATCCCTTTTTGCCGATACCAGCGACACCGCCTTGAGCCGATGGAACCGCGACCACCAGCCCCACCGCGAAAGATTGTCACCGTGATAATGAACAGAAGGTAACGAAGTAAACGAAGCGCCTTTGTTACCTCCGTTTGCTTCTGTTAAATTGAAGCCGGCTTGTATTTTTGCAGCAAAAAGTTATCTTCTGTTCATGCCAATTTACGAATTTCATTGCGAGAAATGCGAACGTGACAGCGAAATCCTTGTCCGTTCCAGCGATTGGAAAGGAACCGAATGCCCGCATTGCGGCTCGGCCAGGTTGACCAAGAAGCTTTCCGTCTTCGCCTCCGCCGGTGCCGGCGGCAACGACGCACCT